>Ga0185299_10001257_pt1 | contig 51640 bp, 46 predicted proteins | sample PaiPotPPA55metaG_FD_128002 | JGI IMG/M metagenome (GOLD analysis project Ga0185299, IMG submission 128002) | Iron sulfur acid spring bacterial and archeal communities from Banff, Canada, to study Microbial Dark Matter (Phase II) - Paint Pots PPA... ... | reverse complement strand
GAGGGTTTTTCTCTGCGTTGGTCGCAGGTGGATTTCGAGCACAAGGTAATCCGCCTGGACAACAATGTGAAGACCCCTGGCTCTGCCGAGCCGATCCCACTTTCGCAATATGCCTGCGATGTTCTGCGGGCATGGAAGAGGAAATCGTCACCGGCAGGACAATACGTTTTTCCGAGCCCGGTTGTGCCGGATAGGCCTATTTCGACGGTTAAGACTGCCTGGAAAGCTACGCTCAGACGAGCTGGCGTGACGGCATTTCCGATCTACACGTTGCGTCACGTCTTTTGCACGCGTCTGAGTGAATTTGCGCCCGACGCTGTTGTGCAGCGCGCCATGCGCCACAGCAGCCCGGAAACCAAGCGTCGCTACCAATTGGGAATGGCCGAGCAGGTCCGGCACGCAGTGGATAAAGCAAACAAGCGGCTGTACGGAAAGCGGGCACCGTTACATTTTCGTGACAGTGTGCCCCAAAAAGAGGAGGAGGAAAAAATCGCAGTCTGTAAATAGTTGAGAATGAAGGAGAAGTTGGCTCCCCGGGCTAGATTCGAACTAGCAACCCTTCGGTTAACAGCCGAACAACCAATTTAAATCAGAACTTGCCGGAGTTGTGCTGTGGCGAGTATTGGCCAATCACTTTCGTCTCGACCGCGCAACCGCAGCGTACTGGTGAACTTCTTGAGCATCGCGGAGATGGACGGATGGAAGGGATAAATCAGAGGGATTGGTTGGGGGACTACATGAATTGCTTCGGGCGAGGCTTTCAGCGGTTCGCTAGGGTCGCTATCGCGCCGAGGCCTAGCAAACGATGGTCGGAAGTTACCAGAGTCAGGCCGAGCACCTCGGCCGTGGCGGCCAAAAAGCGATCAGCCGGGTCCTGGTGCGGGAGCGGCAGTTCCTGCGCCGCCACGACTATTTCGTGAGTCAACGGCGCTTCGCGCATATAGGTCGTCGCACGCGCGATCCAATCGCGAGCATTGCCGTACAACTGTATTCGACCTTTGGATTGGAGCAAGAGCGCTTCCCACGTGCTCACCGGAGAAAGCCATAGCTCGTTGTTTTGGTCTTTCAATTCGCGCTGCACGCGGTGAGAGAGTTGCTTTGGCTCTGCCAAGCTCCAAATCCAAATGTGCGTATCGAGGAGGAGTTTCAATTCTTCAGCGCCTCGATGGTCTCAGTATCGATGACCGGCGAGACGATATCGCCAACGATTTCGATACTGTCCGACATGGAACCTATCCAACTTCGTTCCTCAGCTTCCGAAGACGCGGGAATGACGTCCGCTATCGCTTTGCCGCGTCGGGTGACGCGCAGCGGAGTTTTCGTCTTGCTAACTTCGTCCAACAACGACAGGCATTTTGCCTTAAACTCGGAAATTGCAACTTCCTGTATCGACTTCTTGCGCCTAGTCGGCATCCCATCCTCCGTTGACCAGTACAGCGTACCATAGTCATGGCGCATGGTCACTACAAGAAAGTCGGGAAGTGGAGCGTCTTGGCCTACTTTTGGATTGTCGCTTGCTAATGGTACTGCTTCCGCCAAAGTTTGAAGCAAGGTCTCCGCGAAGAGTTTTAAAATCCTACAGCTGGGCGCTCCCTCGCCAAAGCTTCAGCCGCGAGAAGAACGGCGCGGCTCTGCGTGGGGAAGTCCAGAATACGATCAGCGCACCTTCATCCGAGCCTTGAGGAGAACGCACCACCGTCATAAAAACGTAATACTAATGGTGGTGAATGGGGCAAAATGCGAACGAAAGGTGAACAAAGAAGGAGAAAGTGATTCGTCAGGTTTAGTCGCAACTAGCTGATTTCCTATTCGTGGTGCTGAGGAAGCTTGGCCACGATGCACACACCGTTTTTGACGAAAATCTGGGTGGTTGTTCAGATCGCGAGATATCAGGAATCTTGCTTCTCGCAGGAAGGCTTCCCATAAGCGCAGAGGCAAATTCTCGTCCAACTTTATTTTCATAGAATATGAGGGACCGCCGGTGCGGGTAAGTCTTCCTCGGCTGATGCCGCGGCGAATGCGATCGCAGCTTGGAGATCTTCGGCCTTCAGGCTGGGATAGTCGGAAAGGATGTCTTCATTCGAGTCCCCTTCCGCGAGACTCGCCAGCCCCGTGCGGAGAGTGACCCGGGTGCCCTTGAAAACTGGCTCGCCTCCACAAATTCCCGGGTTACGAATAATCCGGTTCTCGTAGTCTCTGGAACGCGTTGAGTTATTCATGGCTTCTCTTCTCGCTCGCATCATAACATCCGGAACGCACTATAAGCACGCCTGTGCTCTTTACAGGCTCTGACCGTAACGTCCCTTCCGTTATGTTCCTTGGGTTCCTCAAAGGCACAGCAGGTATTGGAGGCCCAGAAAATCCAGACAACGACTGGGCCTGTACTATCACCTTTACTTCGACAATATCGGGCAGGAGGAGGTTCTTGACATTTCATGCGACGAGATGTCCTATAGAATATCTGTAGGAGCACGCCTTGAGTCAAGAGCAGACAAATCTTCTGCAAGGAACTCTCGACATGCTGATCTTGAAATCGCTTGTCGCTGGCGAGATGCACGGACTGGGAATCTCGCGCAGAATCCAGCAGGTCACGGGCGGCACTTTTGATGTGAAGCCCGGCTCGCTCTTTCCCGCATTGCATCGAATGGAAGAAGAAGGTTGGATTTCCTCTTTTTGGGGAGACTCGGACAATAACCGTCGCGCGAAATACTACCGCTTGAGGAAGGCCGGCCGGAAGCAGCTCGAAGTCGAAACCAAACGCTGGGGCCGCATTTCTTGGGCGATTGCTCAAGCTCTGGAAGCGTCGTAGAGGTAGTCCTTATGCCATTATTTGTGAAGGCGCGAAGCTTTTTCCGGAATTTGTTGTTCTCACAGCGTGTGGAAGCGGATCTCGATGCGGAAGTGCGGTCGCACCTGGAGATGCTCACCGAGGAGAAGGTGCGCGCGGGGATGGCTGCGGCGGAAGCGCAGCGCGCTGCGCGAATCGAGCTCGGCGGAATTGAGCAGGTGAAGGAACAGGTACGGTCAGAACGCATCGGCAACTGGCTGCAATCTGTGGTCGTCGATTTCCGGTTCGCGCTGCGGCAACTTCGCAAATCCCCGGGATTCACGGCGGTGGCCGTTTTAACGTTGGCGCTCGGCATTGGCGCTAATACCGCCATTTTCTCTGTCGTGAATTCCGTACTTCTGCGGTCACTCCCGTTTTCGCGTCCGTCGGAACTCCTGGACATTTCCGCGCGGAGCGCGTATTTCGATTTCACTAGTCTCGGACTTTCGCTTCCGGATATTGCCGACCTGCGGAACTCCTCCAAGTCGCTCGCTGTCCTCGCGGTGTATCAGGATTCGCCGAAGGAACTCGCAGTGGACAAGCCGCGGCGCCTGGAGGCTACCGCCGTTTCTAAAGATTTTTTCCTGCTGCTCGGTCTTGCCCCCATCCATGGGCGCACATTCACGTCAGAGGACATGCAGCCCGGCAGCCGTTCGGTGATTCTCAGCTATTCCCTGTGGCGAGACACGTTCGCCGCCGATGCCGCTGTTCTCGGCAGAACCATTACGCTTGATGCCCAGCCGCATACCATCATCGGTGTAATGGCGGCCGAGCCGGCTCTCGGTTTTGCGACAGACTCTAAACTTTTCACTCCGTTCATTGCGACGGAAGAACAACTTGCCGATCGCGGGAATCACGCGTATTCGGTCATCGCTCGTCTGCGCCCACACACCACCGTTGCCCGATTGCAATCCGAACTCGACACCATTTCCGCTCGGCTCGCTTCCGCTTACCCGGATGTCGATCAGGGCTGGAGCATCCACGCCACGCCTCTTAAACAATATCTGCTCGGTGACGCGCGTACTCCACTCGCCATTCTCCTGTGCGCCGTGGGTTTCGTTCTGCTGATCGCCTGCGCCAATGTCAGCAATCTGTTCCTGGTCCGGGGGTGGGCGCGGCGACGCGAATTCACCATTCGCGCGGCCATGGGAGCCTCGCGATCCGTTCTGATTCGTCAAGTCGCGGTGGAATCTCTCGTAGTGGCGTGCGCCGGGGGAGCGTGCGCTTTCGCGTTCGCCATGTGGACTGTGCAAACGCTCCGCTCCACACTTCCACCTGAAATTCCTCGGCTGCAGGAGGTTCGCATCGACAGTTCTGTAGCGTGGTTCACGGTTGGCACCTCGCTGCTTGCCGCTTTGCTCTCCGGGCTCGCCCCGGCCTTGCTCAGCACAGGCAGTGATCTGAGTCTTGCCGTCAGAGAAACTCCCACGAGCGGACCGGGCAGAGGTTCCGGCCACAACTCCTTGCGTCAACTCCTCGTTGTTGGCGAAGTTGCACTCGCATGTATTCTTCTGATTGGCGCGACGCTAGCCCTTCGCAGCTTCGGCCAGCTTCTTCGCCTCAACCTCGGCTTTCAACCAGAGCATCTCCTGACTTTGCGCCTCGATTTTCCCAAGTTTCGCTTCGCGTCTCCTGAACCGGCCATCGTCTTTGTTCAGCAGGTTCTGGAATCCACTCGCGCCACTCCCGGAGTAACCGCCGCTTCCGCGGGACAGGTATTCCCCATGTCCGACGAAGTTGGGGAAACGACGTTCGAAACCGAAGCGATAGCCGCTGATCCCAAGCATGCGCAGCAATCTGCACTGGGCAATCGCGTTGCGCCGGATTTCTTCCGCACGCTTGGCATCCCTCTCCTGGCCGGGCGCGACTTTACGGAAGCCGATATAAAAGGACGGTCACCAGTTTTCGTTGTGAATGCGACTCTCGCCAAGAAATATTTCGGCGGCACAGACGCGGTTGGCGAACGATTGTCCACCGATTTTCCTTCCGGCCATCCGGTGTGGGGGCAAATCGTCGGCGTGGCTGGAAATGTTCGGGAGACGAATCATTTCGACCCTCAAGATGATTTCAAGCCCCAGATTTACGCGCCGTTTTATCAGACGCCGCGTATTTTCGGTGTTTATCTGATGGTTCGATCCGCCTCCGATCCTTCTGCGCTCGTGCCGGCACTACAGGAACGCATCTGGTCTATCGACAAAAACCAGCCCGTGACCGCGGTTGCCACACTCGATCAGCGCATCGCGGAGGTGCATGCTTCGCCCCGCTCGCAAACTTTTCTACTCGGGATCTTCGCCGCGCTGGGCTTACTTCTTGCGCTCATCGGTGTGTACGGAGTCATGTCGTATCTGGTCGGGCTCCGCACGCGTGAAATCGGGATTCGCATGGCGCTCGGTGCAGATCGTGGTCGAATTCTCCATTCGGTTATCGCCCATGGCTTAAAGCTCACCCTGTCCGGAATTTTCGTAGGAATCGTCATGGGATTGGCTCTCACTCGATTCATGAGCAGCCTGCTGTTCGGTGTGTCCGCCGCTGACCCACTCACCTACGTGACAGTCACTCTGCTGCTTCTGGTAGTCGCTGTAGCGGCTTGCTTGATCCCGGCCCGACGGGCGGCGCGTGTGGACCCTATGGTGGCGCTGCGGTATGAATAGCCCGTCGCAGATCGCGCGCAACTCTTCCTCGGAACAATCTTGGGCAAACATCTGGGGATTCGGTGACATTCCCGGCCGTCGCTCCCGAGTGACGCTACTCTTCCACAATCCGGTTATGGAAGAGTTGCCGACCATCCGCCCAAGATTTCGCGCGTTGGGCGATAATTTTGTCTAATCTTCACGCGAAGGACAGGATAAGGTGATAATCACATTCCCGTTTCCGGGGGGCGGCTCCTCTATGAAGGAATCCATCGTTCGGGCGATCTTGGCTGCTGTGGTCTTGTGTGCAGGTGCCATTGCCACAGTGCGAGCGCAACAAGGGACACTCACGCCTGCGGAGCGAGAGCAGCGATTGCAGACGGAGAAGGAGCTCGAATCGGCGGCCATCATTGAACGAAAGGTGATGGTGCCGATGCGGGACGGCGTTCGGTTGGCTACCGATGTCTACCGGCCGAAGAACGCCAGCGGCAAAGTGCCAATCATTTGGGTACGCACGCCATACAATTTTAATTTCTGGGATGTGCGCAACGGAGTGCCAGCCGATATGAAGGCGGTGCTAAGCGCTGTGCAGCGCGGCTACGCGTACGTAGTGCAAAACGAGCGCGGCCATTTTTTCTCCGAAGGCAATTACGACATTCTTGGCGCACCGCGGACGGATGGTTATGATGCGCTGGCGTGGCTGTCTTCTCAATCGTGGGCCAACGGCAAAGTCGGGACGACGGGCTGCTCCTCTACAGCGGAATATCAGATGGGCATCGCCGCGATGGGTCATCCCGCCTATGCCGCGATGAACATCCAGGGATTTGGAGCGGGTGTGGGGCGCGTCGCGCCGTACTACGAACAGGGCAACTGGTATCGCGGGGGCGCGGTTCAAATGCTATTTATTACGTGGCTCTATGGCGAACAGAACCAGGTGCGACCGATGTTCCCGCCAAACACTTCGCGAGAGGATTTGCTTCGCGCTTCAAAAGCGTTCGATCTTGCGCAGCAACTTCCGCTGGTCGATTGGTCAAAGGCGCTGTGGCATCTGCCGGAGCAAGACATTTTGGAAGCGGTGGATGCCCCGCGAGGGATTTACGCCGACTCCATGCCGGTGGATACCGGCGGGCGGATGATTCAGCGGACGCCCAATGATCTGGCCTGGTACAAGGGCGGGTTGTACCACGATGACATGCCGCTCAATCTTCCCGGTCTTTGGTTCATTTCGTGGTACGACGTGTCGGTCGGGCCGAATCTCGCGCTCTATAACCACGTGCGCAAGACGACGAAGCCTGAAGTCGCCGATGAGCAATGGGCAGTCATTGCGCCGGTTACGCATTGCGGATATACGCGCGCGACAGAGGAGACTGTCGTCGGCGAGCGAAGCATGGGCGATGCGCGGCTCGAGTACCAGGAGATTGTGTATAGCTTTTTCGACCGCTTCCTAAAAGGCGATAAGAGTCCACGGCTTGACTCGATGCCGAAGGTCACTTACTTCACGATGGGTTCCAACAAGTGGCAGACATCGGAGACTTGGCCGCCTGCTGGCGCGCAACAAATGACGATGTATTTGTCCAGCGCGGGTCACTCCAACTCCCTCGCGGGCGATGGCGCGCTCGTCACGTCGCCTCCTGCAGCGGATAAACCAGACTCGTTCACGTACGATCCCATGAATCCCGTGCCTTCATACGGCGGAAACGTTTGCTGCACAGGTACTGCCGTTCAAGCTGGCGCATTTGACCAGCGCAAAATGGAAGCCCGCAACGACATCCTCGTTTATACCTCCGCGCCTTTCAAGGAAGGAACAGAGCTGAGTGGACCCATTGAGCCGACGTTGTATGTTTCGTCAGATGCGAAGGACACGGACTTCACCGTGAAGGTGCTTGACGTTTACCCGGACGGCCAGGCTTACAACCTGGATGAATCGATTCAACGCCTGCGCTATCGCGACGGGTACGATAAGCCGCTCGTTTGGATGGAGCCGGGGAAGGTGTACAAGGTCACGCTGCAGCCTCTCAACACGAGCAACTACTTTGATGTCGGACACCAGTTGCGCATCGAAGTTTCAAGCAGCAATTTTCCGCGCTTCGACCGCAACCTGAATACCGGCGGCAACAATTATGACGAGGGAAAAGGCGTCATCGCGCATAATTCCGTTCATCACTCGAAGCAGTATCCTTCGCAGGTGACTGTGACCGTTGTCAAGCATGCAGCCGGACCATCAGCCAGAGGTCGGTAGTGACGGAATCCGCTTTGTGGGAAGACAGGCGCGCAGAATTATTGGCGTTCAGGCGATTGGTGATGTTCGTCTACTTGGTCTTGCCTGGACCCCAGAGGGCGCGGCCGGGTTTGCTGCCAGTGTGTTCCCCGTCTTTGAGAACCTGAACGCCGTTGACGAAAACGTGTTTGACGCCCACAGAATATTGGTGGGGCTGCTCGAAGGTAGCACGGTCGGCGATTGTTTGCGGATCGAAAACCACCACGTCTGCAAACATGCCTTGCTTGATAAATCCGCGGTGATTGAGTCCGAGGTTTGTAGCGGGCAGTCCCGAGAGGCGACGCACGGCCTCCGCAAGGGAAATGACCTTTTCTTCGCGGACGTATTTGCCAAGCAACCGGGCGAAGTTGCCATAGGCGCGTGGATGTGTGGAAGATTTGAGAAACACGCCTTCCAGGGCCATCGACGCGGCGTCTGAGCCGAAGGACACCCACGGCTGCCGAATTTGTTTCTCGACGTTTTGCTCGTCCATCATGAAATAGACCGTGCCGATACGCGAGCGGTCTTCCACTACCAAATCCATGACCGTCTCTATCGGATCTTGCCCGCGCATCCGCGCAACCTCGGCTAGCGTCTTCCCGGTCAGCGGCTTGAGCGCGTCCGATTTGAACCCGACCAGCAGAATGCGGTCGGGCGAGCCGGCCAGCTTGTAAAGATTCTCCCAATCGTTTGACGGAACGCGCATCGCATCGGCTATTTTCTTTCGAGTTTCCGGATCTTGCAGCCGCTTGTAGGCAGCCTCGGCACCGCCGTCGTAAACCCACGGCGGCATACAGGAATTGAGTCCCGTCGCGCCGGCGGTGTAGGTGTACATGTCAGCAGTGATTTTCAGTCCCTGGCGACGCGCCTCTTCTATCATGGCGATTACTCGATCGAGCTTGGGCCAGTTCTCTTGCCCGGAAGCTTTCAAGTGGTAGATTTCGGCCGGAAGACCTGCTTCGCGACTGATGCGAATGGTCTCCTCGACTGCCTCGGTGAGCTGATTGGCTTCGCTGCGAATGTGCGCGATGTACTTGCCTTTGTATTTCGCCGCAACCTTCGACAGTTCGATCAATTCATCGGTTCTGGCGAAAGTCGCAGGCGGATAGATCAGAGCCGTAGTCACGCCGAGCGCCCCGGCTTCCATTTCCTGGCGTACCAGCTCGCGCATTTTGTCGAGCTGCGCTGATGTCGGAGGCTTATCCTCGAGTCCGATCACGTACTCGCGCACGGTCGGCGCGCCGATGAACGACGCGAAATTTTGGGACACCCCTCGCTTTTCGAGGTAGGTGAGATATTCGGCCAAAGTTGTCCAAGCAATTTCGTACTTTATGTCCCCCTGCTGCTCCACGCGGCGCTTCTTCATCTCATCACTGAGCGGCCCCATCGAACTTTCGCCGAAAATCTGCGTCGTAACCCCCTGCTTAAGTTCCCCCATGGAGCGGCCATCGGCGATCAGAGACACTTCGGAGTGAGAAAGCATGTTGATAAAGCCGGGAGTGACCGCAAGGCCGGTTGCGTCAATGACGGATTTGGCGCTCGCACGCTGTAAGTTACCGATCGTCACAATCCGATCACCACGAATGCCGACGTCGACACGGCGAGGGGCCTGGCCCGTGCCGTCATAAACCGTACCGCCTTTGATCAGGACATCGAAAGAATCGGCGCGCGGGGATGTTTGCGCCGCACAAATGCCTGGTGCGATCAGCATCGCCGAAACGATCAGTGCGCTCGCTAATGCAAAGAATCCATACCGTCTGATCATCCTTTTTGTGCTCCTTCTTCGACGTTGCCTACTGGACTACCCGACCCCAACCGAAATTTCCGGTCGAGCGAAAGACCCTGCCAAGCGTTTTATGTTAATCCTATCGGCTCAGTTTGGACTCCATGATCTGGTGAGGGAAGGGTTGCCAACAATACGCCCGGAATGTGCTGGGCGCGGGCGGTCGCAATAACGGCCCGTGCCTATTGCATCTGGGCAAGTTCGCGCGGTGCGGTATTCAGCGTTAATGTTGTGCCCAGCCCAGCGTAAAGATAGTGATCGCCGAAAGCTTTCTTCAGCGCCGTGAAGGCGGGCTCGCCGGTGCAATGGCCAGGGGCGACGTACTCGACTTTGAATCGATCATGTAGCGCGGTTACGATCTTCTCGATGTCCGGGTCGCTAGCCACGACGAGATGAAAGCCGCCAACGACCAAATGGATGCGCGGGTTGATCGCGCTGGCAGATTCGACGAACTTGTCGATACCGGGATGCGAACAGCCAACCACAATGACCATGCCGTTGGGCGTGCTGATGGCTAGGGACAGCTCGCGCAGTTCGAGCGTGCCCGGCTTATCGGAGACCAGTGTAATTAGATGGATGTTAGGCGTGATCTCCGTGTTCTTGTCGACGAGTTGAAAATTAGCGCCCGGCCAAGCCGGGCCAAAACGCATGACCTCTGGCGGTGCACCGTTGTAGTAGCGCTGCTCCAAGGGGAGAGACGGGTCTTTGCGATAGAAAGTGCTTGGCAAGTCCGCACCATAGACCCCGAAAGCTTCCTTCGGCGCGTAGATCGTCACTTTAGGGTTCACCCTCAAGAGGTAGGCCAATCCTCCCATGTGATCGCCGTGCCGGTGGGACATAACGACGAAGTCCAGCTTGGAGAGGTCGATGTCTTTTGCCTGGGCGTTCTGGGCAAGAATGTCAGGGTTGTTTCCGGTGTCGAACAGGATGCGTTTCGTCGTTCCGGAGCCCGGAAAGTCTATACACCCCGGTGATTGTGCAAGTCACCGGTCCCAACCGCTCAGGCTTCTTCTCGCCTAGGCCCTTGCCCTTCTCGTGAGATCCGTTCGATTGCAGGTGTAGATGTTGAGTCGACCTCCGAGAATACCCACTTCTTGAAGTCTCGGCGCGGTTCCCGAATGAACGGCGTATCCGGAACTTACTAGAGATCGATCCCAATTGGCGACATCCGCTCGGAATATCGGCTGCTACCTCCCACGTGTCGATTTCCGAACCCAATAACTCATATTGTCATTCAACAATAATCCGATCCGACCACTCCACGAGCGAGACAAAGATCGCTGGACTTCCGAATTTTGCTCCCCACTGACTCAAGTCTGTTTCCGTGACCCCACGGGCCCGGGAGCAGGCTCCTCAAGCGAAGATCGGAATATGTTTTGCCACAACTTTTTCAAGAGTTTCGCTCAACGGCGGCCAGCCAACCGGCAGGATCGCGTTCACCATCGACTTTCGCAGCAAAGAGGTGGCCTCAGCGAGAAGGAAGATTTGTACTTCGTGGCCAGCTTCTGCGAGCACCAGTCCGTGCGCGAAAGGAAATGCAGCCCTTGTTGGGTCATCGGGTCCCCACGCGCTCTTCATCATGATCTTCAGAGGCTTTTTAGAGTCCTGCGCCTTCGTGCCCAATGCCAGAAAAGGTAAGCCCGCCAGCTGAGCCAAGAACCTGCGTCGCGCCATTTTGTTTGTCTCCTGAGTTGGGATTCGGCCAAAGCAAATGGTCGCAAGTCTACTCCTTTCTCTATTCGCCGCCCAGCATAATCGCGCGAATCTACAACACCATGTCAAAGGCCATCAAAGATTTCCGGGGAGCTGATGTCGCGCACAAACAAAGCCCATCGACGAATCCATTAGGCAAGCACTTGTATTTGCATTCCGAATTATCATGTTGATTTGCGCAGGCCTGTCTCTGGGAAGAACTGCGGTAGCGTTGTCGTTGCATCGGAAGGCTTGCCTATCCGATAAACGACCAACCCTGCGGTTTTTACCCGAAAGGTTGGGGGAGTTCGACGCGCTAGAGCACCTGCGGTGCGACATGCAAAGGAGCCGTCGTATACCGAAAGCCGATCTTCAATAGTCGCGAACGGAGGACGAACCGAACGTAGGAAGATTGGACACGTTCCAGCCTCCTCCTAGTGCCTTGATGAGGAGCACACTAGCGTCCAATCTGCGGCGCTGGATATCAATGGCGTTTCGCTCGTTAGCGAGCTCTACCGTCTGTGCGGAGATGACCTGCAGGTAGGTGTCGACGCCGCCCTTGTAACGGTTGGTAAAAAGTTGCAGAGATTCCTGCGAAGATGCGACGGCCTGTTGTTGTTGTTGCGTTTCGTTTTCGAGAATACGCAAGGCGGCGACATTATCTTCGACCTCTTGGAACGCGGTCAGTGAGGTCTGCCGATAGGTTGCGACCGCGGCGTCGTAGTTCGCGCGCGCCGATTCAGAAGTGGCGCGACGGCGCCCGGCGTCGAACAACGTCTGCGCGAGCGCTGGACCGACGGCCCAGAAGCCGCTCGGCCAGCCAAACCAGTTTGAACCCTGCGAGCCGGCAAATCCCGCGGTTCCACCGAGGGTCACCGTTGGAAAATATGCTGCACGGGCGATGCCGATCTGCTGGTTCGCTTCCGCCACTCTGCGCTCCGCGGCAGCGATGTCCGGGCGTCGCTGCAATAGTTCAGAAGGGAGGCCAATCGGAGTGCCGGGAGGTTGCTGGTTGAGCGGCGCTGTTGCGAGGCTGAATTCCGCGGGCGGCTTCCCGATCAAAATTGCAATGGCGTGTTCGAATTGCGCACGCTGCACAGTTACATCCGTGTCTTGTACCCGGGTCGTATCCAACTGGGTTTGTGCTTGCGCAACGTCGGCCTTCGGGGCCACGCCTCCGGTGAAGCGATTCAGCGTGAGCTGCAGGTTGTCGGTATAGGCTTTTACGGTATCGTCGAGAAGTTGTTTCTGAGAATCGGCGCTGCGCAATTCGAAATAGTCCATGGCGAGTTCCGCCTCAAGACTGAGCTTTGCGGTCTCGTAGTCGGCAGCGGTCGCTTGCGCTTCTTCCCGCGCGGCAGCGACCCTGCGCCGCACGCGGCCCCAGAGATCCAACTCGTAGGAAAGATCAAAAGGAAGCACCAAGTCGCCTTTGCTGGATTGTTGGATCTTCGACGAAAAGTTCGATGAATAGTCCGAGTTCTTGACATAGCTAGCGCTTGGCGCAGTGGACACGGTTGGAAACTGCGAAGCCCGATTGAAGCGAATCGTCGCACGAGCCTCGCGGAAGCGCGCTTCCGCTACTTTCAGGTTCTGGTTGGAACCGGCGATCTGCTCTTCCAGTTGGTTGAGTTCCGGATCGCCGAAAATCTCCCACCACTTTCCGCGGCTCGTCTGATCTCCGGGATGAGCGGGCTGCCACTGGTCCGACTCCTTGAATGAACCTGGTGCTTCTTCCTTATAGGTCGCTGTTGTGGGGACCGTGGGCCTGACGTATTTGGGACCAACGGTACAGCCCGCAAGCGCCACAACCAGCAGCACTAGCAGCAACGCGACGATTCCGGTGAGGATTAGACGGACCACACCGCTTACGTAGTTCATGGTTTGGACCCGCCTGTTGGTTTGCTGCCTAGGCGAACGGCCATGCCGGCGACCAGAGAGTCCGATGGGTCGACGATGACTGCATCGGTCGGTTCGAGGCCTGAAATAATTTCTACGCTATTGCCGTAATCGCGGCTGATCTTGACCGGAACCAACTCAGCGTTGCCGTTGCGAACCACTCCGACCTGCAAGCCTTCTTTGCGGAAGATCAACGCATTCGATGGAATGGTTACCGAGCGCGTTTCGTCGGGCAGCTTGAGGTGCACAAAGACGTACGCGCCCGGCAGGAGCTGGCCGGTCGGGTTGTCAACATCGACTTCGACAAGCAGGGTACGGGAAGCGACATCGATGGAGTTGGCGTTGCGAACGAGAGTCCCATGGAAGATTTGGCCTGGGAATTCATCGAGGGTCAATGTGGCTGGTGCACCGGAGCGGGCGGCGCGAGAGTACACCTCGGGAACCGAGACGTACAAGCGGAGCTTGCGAATGGCGGCGATGTGAAAGAGTTCTTTCGGTTGGGTATTGGCCCCGGCATCGATGAGTGCTCCGATGTCCGTATTGCGGGCGGTGATGATGCCGTCAAAGGGGGCATAGATCTTTTCGAACGATTGCAGCTGTTCAAGACGCCTCACGTTGGCGGAACTGGATTCGGCCGCGGCTTTCACCGCGCTGAGATTGCTGACCGCCTGGTCGGTTTCCTGCTGGGACACCGAGCCGTTGCCCACCAGGTCTTGCCAGCGGCTGGCGGTGATTTTGGCAATGTTCAGGTTGGCTTGCGCTGTATCCAGGTCCGCTCGAGCCTGCTGCAGCTGCTGGTCGACTTCGGGGGTTTCGATTTCCGCTAGCAACTGGCCTTTCTGGACGTGCGCACCAATGTCGAAATACCAGCGCTTGAGATAGCCACTGGTTCGCGCATAGATCGGTGCGTCGCTGAAGGCCTGCGTATTACCGGGCAAGACCATTTCCTGTGTGGGAGCCCCTTCTTTCGGAGAGACCACAGCCACGGTGGGAATGGCCATTTCTTGTGTTCGTTGCGCCAGCCGCGATTCGGCCACCGCACGCGAGTGGATGCCGGAGTAAATGAAGAGAGTGAGAGCTGCGAATGCGGCAGCCGCAACCAGCATTGCGGTTCGGCGCCGGGCTCCGGGGCCAGAGTGGAATCCATTCGGATTCGGTTGCACGGTCTCGACTTCGCTGGTTTCTGATTGGGGAGTTGTCGTCACATTGTCCTCGCTCGATGTCATCTCTAACTCACACTCAAATTGGTTTTGCGACGGCCGACGGATCGCGTCGTCGGTGTAACAAACTGAAGACCGCGGGGACGAAAATCAGGCTGGCGACCGTGGCACACAACAGACCGCCAATGACGGCGCGGCCCAGCGGCGCATTCTGTTCGCCGCCCTCGCCGAGCCCGAGCGCCATGGGAATCATGCCGATGATCATGGCCAGTGCCGTCATGAGCACGGGGCGAAACCGGGTGAAGCCGGCCTCGATGGCGGCTTCGATCGGATCGCCGTGGTGCAGGAGCCGTTCTTTCGCAAAAGCGATGACCAGAATGCTGTTCGCGGTTCCGACGCCCATGCACATAACCGCGCCCATCAAGGCCGGGACGCTGAGGGTTGTATGCGTGAGAAACAAGAAACCGACGATGCCAGCAAGCGCGGCTGGGAGCGCGGTGATGATGATGAAGGGATCCAGCCAGGACTGAAAGTTCACCACAATCAGGAGATACACGAGAATGACGGAGAAGATGAGTCCGCCCAGCAACCCGAGGTACGAGCTGCGCATCGTTTGCAGCTGGCCGCGAACGGTGATGAAGCTGCCGCGCGGCAAGGACTTTCGGTTGCCATCCACGACGCGCGCGATCTCGCGGCCCACTGCTCCCAAATCGCGGCCCTGGACGGCGGCGTAAATATCTACCACACGACGAATGTTGTAATGCGAGAGCACTTGCATCTCGTTTGAACGTTTGATGGAAGCGACATCCGCGAGAATTTCGGGGTGCGCGGCGGTCGAAGCATTGAGCGGAGTATTCTGGAGATCTTCGAGGGATTGAATCGAATATTGCGGAGTCTGGGTCACCAGGTTGTAGCTCACACCGTTCTTCCAGTTCAGAAAGAACATCGGCGTGATCTGGAAACTACCGCTGAGCGAGTTCAACAGGCTATTGGCTATATCGCGTTGCGTGTAGCCACCCTGGGCGGCTTTGGTACGGTCGACAGTCACATCGAACTCGGGGTAATCAAACGTTTGCTGTATGCGCGCATCGGCGATACCTGGAATGCGGTCGATTTCCTGGAGCATCCGGGCCGCGACTTCGCGATTGCCCGCAATATCGCTTCCCTCGATTTGGATATCAACGGGCGCCGGCAAACCAAAGTTCAACACCTGAGTGACGATGTCCGAGGGCAGGAAGTAAAAGGTGGTACCGGGATACTCGCGGGGCAGCGTCTCTCGCAGGCGCTGGACATAGTCTGCCGTGGCGTGGTGATCTTCGTTGAGGGACACCAGAATATCGGCGTCGCCCGCTCCGATCAGGCCGGAAGTGCTGTGCATGAAATTGATGGTGCTGTAAGGCAGGCCGATATTGTCCAGGATGTTGTTCACCTCGCGCTCGGGGATCTCGCGGCGGATGGTGCCTTCAACGAGATCGCACAGCTTCGCGGTCTCTTCGATTCGCGTGCCGCTCTTGGCGCGAAGATGCAGGATGAATTGGCCGCTGTCGGTGTTCGGAAAGAAATCCTGACCGAGCCACGGCACCAGTAGAAACGCTGCGGCGCAGATCAGAAGAAAGATCGGGACGAAAAGGCCGCGCTGCTGGACAAGAGCTGTGAGCAGGGCGTGGTAGGCATTCCGGAGGCGTTCGAATCCCCGCTCGAACGCCAGCTGGAACCGGATGAGAGGATTCCGCGAGGCTGCGCGGTCGTGGCGTTTGGCTTTCAGCAAATACATCGCCAACGTTGGCACCAGAGTGCGGGAAAGAAGGTACGACGCGAGCATGGCGAACACCACCGCTTCGGCGAGCGGCACAAAGAGATATCGCGCTACGCCGCTCAAGAGGAACATGGGCAAGAACACGATGCAGGTGCAAAGCGTGGAGACCAGGGCGGGCACGGCGATTTGCGCCGCGCCATCCAGGATGGCGTCGCGCTGCGCGTGCCCTTCTTCGAAATAGCGCTCGATGTTTTCAATCGTAACCGTAGCGTCGTCCACAAGAATTCCGACGGCCAGGGCCAGCCCCCCAAGCGTCATGATGTTGATGGTTTCTCCGAGAAAGCTGAGGATCATGACCGACGCCAGGATGGACAGCGGAATGGAGACGGCAATAATCAAGGTACTGCGCCAGCTTCCCAGGAACAGCAGAATCATCAGCCCCGTGAGACATGCGGCGATGACCGCCTCGCGGATGACGCCGTTCACGGAGCCTCGGACGAAGATGGACTGATCGGCCAGAGGCAGAATCTTCAGTTCCGGAGGCAGCGTCTGCGCGACCCGCGGAAGAAGGCCGCGAATACCTTTCACGACGTCGATGGTCGAAGCGTTGCCGGCCTTAAGGACCGAAACCAGGGCGCCGCGACGACCATCCTGGCGCACGATGTTGGTCTGGGGCGCAAAAGCGTCGCGCACATTCGCTACATCACGAAGATAGATCGTGGAATTCCCAACGACCTTGACCGGGAGGTCGTTCAGTTCGGGGATGGTCTTCATGCTGGTGTTCAGGCGAACGTCGTATTCGAATTGACCCATCTTTGCCGTTCCGGAAGGCAAAATCAGATTTTGCTGCTGCACGGCATTGAGAACATCCTGTGGCGACAGCCCTTTCGACTGCAGCAAGCCGGGATTCAAATCGATCATGATTTGGCGTTGCTTCCCACCATAAAGGTAAGGAATGACGGCCCCGGGCACCGTCACCAGTTGCGGCCTCAGGAAATTCTGCCCGAGGTCGTTCAACTGCTGCTCCGAGAGTCCATTTCCAGAAAGTCCCAGCTGCAAAATGGGCACGCTCGAAGCGCTGTAATTGATGATTAGGGGCGGCAGAGTGCCCGGCGGCAGCTGGCGAATGACAGTTTGCGATATGGCGGTTACCTGCGCATTCGCGGTGTCTAAACTCGCGCCGTGTTGCAGGTAAATCCTGACGATGGCTTGACCGTTTACCGTAGTCGATTCGATGTGTTCAATGTTGTCGACGGTAGTGGTCAGCACTCGTTCAAACGGGCTGGTGAGACGGCCTTCCAGTTCTTCGGGATTCATGCCGGTGAACTGCCACGCAACCGCAATCACCGGGATATCAATGTTCGGGAAAATATCGGTGGGCGTGCGCAACATCATGATCGAGCTGAGAACCAAAATGAGTACGGCCAGAACGATGAAGGTGTAGGGTCGCTCCAGAGCGACTCGAACAATCCACATGACTAGAACTCCTTAAAAATCGCGCGTTGACCGCGAGGTAATGCGGTTCTGGGGATACTGACCAATTCGGCAAAACCGTTGCGTAACCAACTGCCACCAATCGCTCGGAGCAGCCCCAGTCCGGACTTGAGTCAACGGCGATGTCTCGTGTCGATAACATCCGGGCCCACGAAACACAGAAACACCAAAATCGCGAATATCGTGAGGAGCAGAAGCGTAACCATGAGGGCCTCCCTTCTTTCCCGCGTTAATCACATGCATTGCACGCGACCTCGTCTGGCGAGCGATCTGTGGTGTTACCGATCATCCGGGAAGTCTCCCTTTCGGATATCCACGCGGGTCCGACGTGGTCCTGCAATCTTTCGCGCAATTTCCTTTTCCCATGAAACACTCGAGCCTTTACGGCGCTCACGGAAATTCCCATAATTTGCGCGGTCTCTTCGGTCGATCGCTCGCCAAGCTCACGCAACTCGATTGCTTTTCGCATTCCTGGCGTTAACTCATTCATGGCCTCGAAGAGCATCCGTTGCCGTTCCTTATGTGCATAGAGTTGTTCAGGATTCAGGCCTTGGTCTTCGACCTCCAGCCGGAAAGATGGCTCTTCGGTATCGGCCGATTCATCCAACGACACGTTCCGCGAGTGGCTCTTTCTGCGTAGTTTCATCAGCGAAGCGTTGATGGCAATGCGGGATAGCCACGTGGAAAATCGCGAACCGCCTTTGAAGCTCTTGAGATGAATAAAGGCCAGCTGAAACGACTCCTGCATTACATCTTCTGCATCCTCTCTGCTCCGCATCATTCGCCGCGCGATATGGAAGACCGTGCTTGCGGACTGTTTGCAAAGGACTTCGAACGCCGTGGAATCGCCGCGTCTTGCAGCGACCAGAAACGCGTCTTCCTCGCTCACCAGCGCGCGTTGCGTGCGGCCCGTTTCTGTCGCGTGGTAATTCTCGAAACTTTGCTCGGACATGCGGCCCCTCCTATCAGGCAATAGCCATTGGGAATCCTGTCGCGGCGTCCTCGGTCAAGTCGCCGGTCGTGATCGCGAATGGATTGGCGGTGCAGTTGATCCAACCGCGCTCTCGAACTATATCCACCATCAGTTGAAAGGAAATTCTGCCGCGCTGGTACTGCGCCAGTACAATCGTTCCGCGTTCGCTCCGTCCCTGATCGTTTGCAATACCCAGTTCAGCTCTTCTCGGTTCATGACTTGCTTCTTTCCTCACAGCTGACCAAGCGACTTTTTCTTCTCGATGTTGTCCACGACGTGCCGGGTGTAAACGCCGGTCGCGATAAGTTCCGCGCCTTCTCTCGACAACTCGCTGAGTGCCCGCTCTCCGCTCTTGTCGATAAAGGTCACGCCTGTGAGGTCCACCACGCACTTGCGTTCCCGGCGCGCGGTTTCCGTTCTGGTCCAGCAGGACCTCAGTTCTGACACCCAGGGTTGAACGAGGCGGCCTTCGAGCGTCCATTTTTGTTCGGACAGCGTCTCGGCGATGGTAATTCGTAGCATTCCCATGACTCGCTTCTTTCGCCCGGCGCTGGTGTTGGTTCGATCGCCAGCCGGTTTGCCGCCGCAATTTCGCGCTATTCCGCCGCTCCCGACCTTCAGGAACGGGGCGTAGTTTGCGAACGCTTGCGCATATGGACTTCAGACCCGCCTCGGGCAAAGTGCACATCGTCCATATACGCTTCGATCAGCTGGATGCCGTGCCCATGCGCGGCAGCGGGTTCCGATGTGCGGCCGTTAGCCAGTACCTTGCCGTAGTCGAATCCTTTACCCTGATCGGTCACGACGATTGAAATTCCCTTGCCGAGCCCGCAGCGGCAGCGGATGTGAACTCTTTTTTCTGGATCTTCCTGATTGCCGTGTACCACGGCATTTCCCAGAGCTTCGCGGAGCGCCAGTTCGACATCGAACTCCTTTCCTGGAATACATTGCGATCGTTCAATCAGTCGCATCAAGCGGTCTACAGTCGGTGAGATCGCTTGGATTTTGCTGGGCATCCAGGAATCGATTTCCAGGATGGAAGAACCGGAACCCTTTCCTGAGAACTGTGGTTGGGAATTCGCTGCTCCGTTCAGGCTTCGTATTCCACTCATGGCAAGCGCCTCACGCCCAGGAGAAATGCATCGCGGGTGCCAAAGAGCGCCAGGGTTGCCAAGGTCGCGGAACTCGCTGATTGCTATTGGGATGGCGAGGCGGGAGCGGATTTTTTAGGTCATGCTGCCGGGGTGCTACTGCCAAGCATCGAGCAGTCTGCTAATTTCTTCGCACATCAAAAGCGCGATGTCAGGAGTGGGAGCTTTTCGGGGAAGAGCTGAAATAAGAAATGAAACCGTACGATTATGCAGAGGTGCTTGAGATGCCGAGTTTGCGTATTCGCACCTGGAGGGTCGATCGATTCATTCCAAGACGTGCCGCCGCGCCATGGGGGCCGGCAATCACCCAATTACACTGCTTGAGCGCTTGGAGGATCTGTTGACGTTCGGTTTCCTGCAAAACGTTGCGAAGTGCGCCGCTGGTTTTGGAATTGGCGGCAGCGGCTCTTTCTTCCGGATGACCGGTCTTGGGAAATTTCAGGTCGGCCGTATCGACGCTAAGCGCGGGACCTGGCGAAATAATTACGGCGCGTTCGATCACATTCTGAAGTTCTCGTACGTTTCCCGGCCAGTGATATCGGCACAGCGCATCCATTGCCGCTGAGGGAATCGTTTCTATGACTTTTTTCATACGTCTGGAAAACTGCTGTGTGAAGTGCCGCACCAGAAGCGGAATATCGCCATCCCGTTCCCGCAACGCGGGAACGTGGACAGGAAAAACATCCAGGCGAAAGAAGAGATCTGATCGGAACTTCTGCTCGCCGACCATGGCTTCCAAATCGCGGTTGGTCGCGGCAATCAAACGCGCGTCGGTCCGAATGGTGCGCGAGCTTCCCAGCCTCTCGAACTCCCGCTCTTGCAATACCCGGAGCAGTTTGGTCTGCAATTCGAGAGGAACTTCTCCTATTTCATCCAGGAAAATCGTGCCGCCATTGGCCACTTCGAAGCGGCCAATGCGTTGCGCGATCGCTCCTGTGAACGCGCCTTTCTCGTGACCGAACAGCTCGCTTTCCAGTAAACCCGTCGGAATGGCCGCGCAGTTGAGCTTGACGAAGGGCTTGGAGCTTCGCGGACTCAAATCATGAATGCCGCGCGCAATGAGTTCCTTTCCTGTGCCCGTCTCCCCATAAATCAGCACCGTCGAATCGGTCGGCGCGACGGTTTCAACCCGCTTCAGTGCTCGGCGCAGCGAAGGGCTACTCCCGATGATCTGAGCGAAATTCATTTCCGTGCGGATTTCATCTTCCCAATAGAGTTTTTCCTTCGAGAGTTGCTCTTTCAGTTCCCGAATTTCGCGGTAGGTAAGCGCATTCTCGACGGCGAGCGCAATCTGGTTTGCAACCTGGCCAAGGAAACCGATATCCGCCTGACTGAACGCATCGTCTCGGAATCGTCCGAAAACCAAGGTGCCAATTGCGCGATTCCGGCTGATCAAGGGCAAAAAACAGAACGACTTCAAACCTTCACGCACCGCGATCTGAACGATTGGGTAATGCAGCCAACCGGTGAAGGGGCTCTGGAGCGTCAGAGGCTGCATGGTTCGAAATGCCGTGCCGGAGGGGGATCCCTCGATCGAATAGACCAAGTCTTCCTGCAGAAACCCTTTCCCCTCCGGAAAGTCAACCGCGTAAAGTCGCAGCTGCTTGTCTTCCGCATCCGGGAGCGACAAGCCGGCGTAGTCGCACTGCATCACGCGTCGCACGTCTTGCGAGATGGTACGCAACAGATCACGGAGCTCCAAATTCGAGACCACCTGATTGGTGACGTCAAGGAGCAGCTGCAGCCGGTCGTTCTTACTGTGTAGTTCCTCAGAGGCCCGCCGCAACGCCGCAAAATTCAACGCGTCGTCGAACGCCAGCGCAATATAACCCGCCACTTGGGACACGAAGCGGACTTCGCTTGGCGAGTAGCTATCGACCTGCTTGCTACCGAAAGTGATTGCCCCCAGTTTGCGGTGCGCTGTCGTCAATGGTAGTGCGCAGATCGAGCGAATAGAGAGCCTTTTCAGCATCGCTTGCAGCCGGCCATAGCCCGGCTCCATTTCGTTCGTGGACCTCAGCACAGGTTCTTGCCGCTCGTAAACCCATAATGTAAGCGTCTCTTCGGGCGTCAGCTTCTCGTCGGGAACCAACTCCGCTTGGCTGGTCATGTCGATGAAATAATTGTGAAAGGTATCGGAGTTGTGGTTGCGAAGAGATACTCCGATGAAGTCGAATTGCACTACTCGATGTAGTTCGTTAGCTAGTACGCCAAAAAGCTCTGTGAGGTCGCCGTGTGCTGCGATGGCTTGGGACACGCGGACCAGCGTTTCGTAGCACACAGCAAGGGGCGATGCTGTTACGACTTCCGTGTCATTGTTCACGATCCTGCCGCCTGTTTCGGCACGCTTGTCGTGCTGGCTGTCTGAGACCGTCAGGTCTCATCAGATTTCCATCGCCTCACAGTGAGGTTGTGGTGCTCATGTTCCATCATGTTTTTTCTATTGATTATGGCTCGCAGGATTAAGTGATGCCCCGCATCGGTGCTCGGTTACATGGGGCGCGCAGGCACGGGCTGTCCGGTCAGCGCTCTGGCAGGAGATATCGCACGCAGCGACAAGCGAACTCGTGCTCCCGTCACCCGTGATACGAACGCGCCTCCCGGAAGGACTGCCTGTTGGAGAGTCTCGAGTTCTACAGAATCACGGATGCTTCCTCAAAATTCAGCCGCGGATTGCGCGGGTGGAGCTTCGTCGGGTCTCCATAGCCCAGGTTACAGAGAAGATTGACCTTCCACTTGCCGTCAGGAAAGAATGCGGCATTCAATTTGTCTGCGTCGAAGCCGGACATCGGTCCACAATCTAATCCCACAGCGCGTGCGGCCAGGATGAAGTACGCGGCTTGCAGTGAGCTGTTGCGGAAGGCGTTCTCCTCAATGAGAGGTTGATTTCCGACAAAGTAGGAGCGGATATCCGCCTGCGGAAAGAGCTTGGGAAGATGCTCGTGGAATTCCGTGTCCCAAGCGATGATCACGGTGACAGGAGCAGCCATGGTCTTGTCGACATTGCCGGGCGCCAGTACTGGCTTGAGAAGCGCCTTGGCTCCCGAAGTCGTTAGAAAAACAAATCTGGCAGGTGAGCCGTTGGCGCTGGTCGGCCCCAGACGCGCCAATTCGTAAGCCTTGCGGAGGAGCTCTACTGGCACGGGTTCAGGAAGCCACGTGGAGTGGGTCCGCGCTTCGCGAAATAGCTGGTCGAGAGCCTCCTGTGAGATGGGCGTTTTGATGGCCGCCAGACTCGATGGTTCAGTTTGAATGCTCATTTTAGTTCTCTCCTCTTATTAGGCGCGTTCAGCGCGACGGGCATCCAGGCTGAACGGTCCTGCACCGAATTGAGAAATCAGCAGGGCGCCGCCGAGCATGGAGACATTTTTCATGAACAGAATCATCTGGATCTGCGCCATCATCGGGTCCTGCACCGTCCAGAATTTGTGCAGCATCAAGGTGACCGGGATCAGGAACAGCACGATGAGCCAGGCGCCCAGTTTTGCGCGGTAGCCCAGCAAAATGCTGAGGCCGCCAGCGATGGCCACCACACCCGAAAGTGGAACCGCGATCGAAGCCAAGGGCACGCCTTGCGAAGCCGAAAAGGCGATGGTTTGCCTGGTGAAGTGATTGGGAGCAGCGAACAGGAAAATCAGCGCGAAGAAAAACCGTCCCAAAACGACCACTGCGCCCTGCCAAAAGCTTATGGCCTCCACATCTTTGGAAATTGCGATCGAATTCGTTGCCATGTACTTCCTCCTTTTGCTTGTCGAGTCCGCCTACGACTAACCGCGCAAACTAAGTTCGCCTGCACCGGTTAAGATCGATTTCGTTTGCAATCAGCGTGCTGCTGACTGGGCGTTCTTTAGGGCCGGGAAATTTATTCGAGCCCACACGGAAAACTTGGTCGGTTGCCGGCCTGCTATTTTGTTGGCGAGCGCGATTTGCTCGCTCGAATCGGAACCTAAGTAGGTGTGGGCTTGGAAGTAATTGAAGGTCTCGGCTATCTCGGCGGCCCCAGGAAAAAGACCGGCGTAAACTTCCTTGGGGACTTGTGTGTATGAGAAGTTGTGACCCTGTCGATTCAGCGTGTCGACGATTTCGCTGAAGCTCATGAAATCACCTGCGAGGGGCAGATACTCGCCGTGGCCGGCCTGATCGGGGTGAGCGAATGCTCCGGCGACGATGGCGCCAAGTTCGCTGATGTCGCCCATGTGTATGCCCCGCACAGTTGGATCAAGGGGGAGGGACCAGCCCACGGATCCGTCCGCCTGCTTTTGCGGAGCTAAAACGCCGACCAGATTCTGGTAGTACATGGGCGCGATGACGAACGTATGTCTCGGAAATCCCCCTTTTTTGACTATCAGATCAATCTTGGCCTTGCCGGTGAAGTGGGGAACGTGGAACTTGCCGCCACTGATGGCTTCCACATCGGGGAGCGTGGACCAGATAAAGTGTTTGACACCGGCATCCTGGGCGGCGCGTACCGCAGCGCTCGCCTGCTTGAGTTCGTCCGTACCCTGTTCCCAAAAATTGGTGACTAGGAATACGCCGTGCGCACCTGCGAAGGCAGCTTTAAGCGTTTCGGGGCGGTTTAAATCTGCTTCCACAACTTCCTCGGCGAGTTCGCGATGCATACGTGGATTGCGAGTTAGAGCGCGGACTTTCCATTGGTTGCCGGCTTCTAGGGCGCTTACTACTGCGCCGCCCTGTTGACCGGTTCCGCCGATCACGGCGATGCGCTTTTTATTTGCGCCTTTCATATGCGTGATGCCTCTCTTTCACTATCCATTGATGCCAAGTCTATTGATATAGATACATTCTTGTGGACATCGGTTATACGAAATGTCAAAATAGTTTCGTCATGAACAAGAACTCGCGCGACCCGGTTCACTGTTGGCTGGTGTTGGGGAAGGCCTTCCACGCGGCCGCGAAATATCTTTACGCGGGACTTGCAGAGACAGGCATCGACGATACCGACTTCCGCATACTGGAAGCCCTCTTGAACAAAGGACCTTTGCCGGTGAATACCATCGGCCCAAAGGTGTTCCTTACGCCCGGCTCGATCAGCGCGGCCATCGACCGCCTCTTGGCTAGAGGCCTGGTAAGCAGGGTCGAGAGTCCCCAAGACCGCCGCGTCCGCATCGTTTCGCTCACAGCAAAAGGCCAAGAATTGATCGCGCCGGTTTTTCGTAAACACGCGGCCGAAATCAGAAAAGTCTTCGCCGACGCTAGCCCGAAAGAATTGCGAACGCTTGAAACCATATTGAAAAAGATTGGGAAACGCGCCGAAAACCTGGGGACGGGAAGCAAACCAAGGTATTGAAAGAATTGCTTTGGAGCGTAAATGCAGATTGGAATCGACAGTTTCGCGGCAGCTATTTCCGACCCGGCCACCGGCTTAACGCTCAGCCCGGTGGAGCGCTTGCACCATTTATTGCAAGAGATTGAGCTCGCCGATAGGGTCGGCCTGGACGTCTTCGGCATTGGCGAACATCACCGGGCGGAGTTCCTAGACGCAGCTCCCGTGGTGATCCTCTCTGCTGCCGCCGCACGCACGGAAAATATTCGTCTCACCAGCGCCGTCACGGTTTTGAGTGCCTCCGACCCCGTTCGTGTTTTTCAGGAGTTCGCGACTCTTGACCTCATCTCCCGAGGCCGCGCCGAAATTGTCGCCGGTCGTGGTTCGTTCGTTGAGTCCTATCCCCTCTTCGGCCTGCGTCTGGAAGACTACGACTCGCTCTTTGCAGAAAAACTCGATCTGCTCCTAAAAATCCGGGCAAGCACGAAAGTGCACTGGTCCGGCAAACACCGCGCGGCTCTTACCGGCCAGGCAATCTACCCTCGCCCGCTGCAGGATCCGCTGCCGATTTGGGTCGGTGTCGGTGGCACCCCCGAATCTTTCGTTCGCGCAGGCATGCTCGGACTTCCTCTTATGGTGGCCATTATCGGAGGTGAGCCGAAACGCTTTCGCCCACTCATAGATCTCTACCGCGAGGCTGGGCGCCGTGCCGGTCATTCGCCCGAGCGGCTTACTGTGGGTCTTCATTCCGTTGGTTTTCTCGCGGACACCACTGACCAAGCGGCGGATATATTCTTTCCAGGCTATCGGCACACCTTTACCGAAATCGGCAAGGAACGCGGCTGGCCGCCCGCCACCCGCGCTCAATTCGACGGGCAGCGCGGACCAACCGGCGCGTTGCTGATCGGCGATGCTCGAACGGTCGCGAAAAAGATCCTTTACGTGAATGAAGTTCTCGGCGGCATCTCCCGCATCACATTCCAAATGGGTGTCTCGACGCTCCCGCATCAAAAAATGCTGCGCGCCATAGAAATCCTCGGCAAGGTCGCGGCGCCTATGGTCCGGAAAGAGCTCAGCGTCACCGCTACCGTTAGGTAGAATTGGTCAGGCCCGAGAATAGATGTGAAACACGAACAGGCAAGCGCTCTACATTTTCGTTCCAGGCATCGAGTTGTGCTCCATACCGTGGTCGTCGGCCATAGCAGCGCCCCAAACCTTCGCTGGATCGGTTTCAAACGGGTAGACGTGTACCATCCACCCGGAAAGATGTGGCTTGAAGTAGCCACCCGCCGCTGTGCAAGCCTCCGCGGTGGTGATCGAGCCGCTCAGGCCGAAAGTTGGATCACCCATGAGCCAGTTGCGTTCTTCGGGCTGCGGTGGAACACACATATTCAGGTGCACATGCCATTGCGCGATCGAGAGCGGAATGCGAGCGTTCAGCTGCTCGTCGGTCGCACCATAACGCGCCATGTACATCATGATTATTTACTTCACAAAAGTACCAGGTGGGGTGTAAAGTGACCCTGCCGCGGCGAAGTAAGCAAATATCTCGCGTTCGTCCGGAGGATTGGAGGCTGGACGTGACTGCTTGCATAGCAATGGTAGCCAGTGGCGGAAAAGAAATTATTTTAGTTTCAGATTCCAAAGTCGCCTTCGGCGATTATTCTGCGGATGATGCAGTAGTCAAAAACATACCATTCTCGTGGCCATGGATTCTATTATTTGCCGGTAATGACATATCGCACGCGAAAGCGGTTATGGACAGAGCGAATGCCAAGGCAGATGCAAGCATTGAAAATGGGGAAAGACTGTCAGGCGCTGAATTGGCAGAATTACTACAAGAAGAAATGGAGATAGAGCGAGCACGAATAATTGAGGCTTCCATTCTTTCTAGGTACGGATTTACAGCAGAAAGTTTTAGGAATAACGGAAAGGCACTTTGTTCGGAAAGTCAGTATAACGATCTAATTTATCGAATCTCTCAAGTGGAATTATCCCTATGTTTTTTGCTCTGTGGGATACCCAGGGATGCTGCCGATAAAAAAAATATACAAGATGCAGAAATTTGGATGGTCTCGCCAGATTCTCCACCGCAAAATTTCGACAGGCTCGGTTTTTGGGCTATTGGCAGTGGTGCCAATGCGGCCGTTAGTTCATTAGCTCATGACATTCACTATCATCAAGTTGGTCGTTATTCCGATTCTTCATCGGTTCTCTATCATGTTTTGGCCGCTAAATTTATGTCGGAAAGTGCCAAGGATGTAGGTAAAGGTACATTCGTAGTGCTCGTGGATACTGAAAATAAAATGCAGTTTCTTCCTACAAAAACGATAGAAAGAGTAAGAAAACTATGGGAAAAACAAGGCGCTCCGCGTGTGCCAAAGGGCGTGGTCGAACTTATATCTAAAAACTGGATGATTCTTGACGATAAGGAATGATTAAGCGATTAGTTTTTCAAAGGTTAGAACGGGTGCCGTAATCATATGACGCAAGGTGTCGAGAAACAAATCGGAACGATTCCGGCGATTGAAGCGGAATTCCATCTCTTCCAAGTAGGCCGGAAGATGTTTGGCGCTGATTCTGTGCCACGTTCCCATAATTCCCCGCTTGAGAAGCGAGAACGCAGACTCCACGGTATTGGTGTGAATGTCGCCCATGACGTACACGCCGGAACTGTGATTGATTTTCTTGTGGGATTCCGTCCGCTTGGTTTTCCGCATGGCCGCTTCGTTTGCCGATGCGTCATCGGTGAAAATGATTTCCACATCCTCGGAGATGTTCTCGCGGATATACCGTGCGAGTGTGCCGCCCTTCGCATCGCGGGCATGAAAGAAGCGCAGATCGCCGTTACGCTTGCGGATGCCGACGACCACTTCTTTGTTATCAAATTTTCCGATTTGACCCCTGCCCCTATTCCAGCCGCCAACGTAGGTAACATCCATCTCTACCTTGCCGTCGAGCATCGGCTTATCCGTCTGCGCCATTGCGTGCCGGATACGATGGCAGAGATACCATGCCGTCTTGTAGCTCATTCCGACTGTGCGCTTAATCTGGAGCGCGGACATGCCCTTCTTCGCTTCGCAGAGCAGGTGAGTGGTCAGAAACCATTTGTTCAAGGGCAGGTGCGAATCGTTGAACACGCTACCGGATGTAACGGAGAACTGATAGTCGCAATCCTTGCAGTAGAAGAGTTGTTTTTCGGTTTCAAGCTCGACCACTGGCATCTTGCAGCGCAGGCAGCGTGGGCCTTCAGGGAAGCGCAGGCGCACCAAAAGCTCGCGGCACTTGTCCTCAGTCGAAAACAGGGTGTTTATGTCCACTAGGTTCATAGGGAGGCTCCATTGGAAGAAGTCAGGAAGAAGCTCATAAAGAAGGTGCCAACTAGGACTTTGCTGGCCAGCATCAAGAAGGATATGCGGAAGGCGCTCAAGGCTACCGCGTCTGCCGCCAAGCCTTTGAAGAAGAAGTAGATGCTGTCCATGAAAGGAATTCTCCCATGAACCCTCACTTTTGTCAAGTAAATAATCATGATGTACATGACACCCACAAGTTCATATCCGGGGCTCGGTCCTGCAATTTTCCTGTACAGCAAGGCCGGCGGCTGGTCAGGATCAAAGCGCTGTTGGTCACCTGAATTTGAGGACTCCCGGATGAAGTGGTAGACGTTCTGGCGCTGGTCAGGCATAAAGATCGTGTAGCCGTCGGCTTCAGCCTTGCGATAGTCACGGTACCGCTCTGCTGCTTTCTTCGCCGCTGCCAGGATGGCGTCCGCGCGAGCCTGGTCGCCAGGAGCCAGCGGGCGCAGCTTGGTCATTGACATGTGGGGACCCATGTCAGTCGCCGGTCCTGCCATGCGTCGCTTGGCTCTGACCTCGTTATGCGCGAACCCACCGCACACCATAGTCAGGAAAGTGGAAAACACGATGAGGCGGAGTGGAAGCTTGTTCATGACCTTATCCTTTCATGAAACTTACTGCGACGGCTGTACGTCAGGTCGACCTCGGATCCAAAGGTTGATTCACTGTACTGAAAAGAGACAGCGCGAAACGTTAGCAAGTGGTTGCTTTGGGGGCAGATTTTGTAGCCGCCGGGCGAGGCAGCTATGCAAAGAGTCTTTTCGAGTGTCCAACCTTGCGACCGAAGTCGAGGGCCTTGACGAATGAACGAACACCGGCCGGATTCCGACTGAAATGGAATCCGGGCATTCATGGCTTCGGCCCTCGCTCGCTTTGTCGGTTCGCGCATTGGAAGAGCCTGGGGCTGCTAGGGAGTTTCGCGCGCCACCGTGGGATTATCGGACTCGAAGCGCAACGAAATTGGGGTGTTTAGCGGCATGTCGACGTTTGAACCTTTAGCAATAAACGCATCGCAGATTCTCTTTGCGGCGCCGAAGTATCCGAAACCAATTGCCGTGCCCACGGATGCCTGTGCCGCACCGGCACCGAGCAACCCGAAGCCCTTCCGGCCTTCGCCGGAGCGAGACCATGCCGTCTTTTGCGTAGTCATGTCCGCCATTCCTCTCGAAGGGCCCACTAGGGAAACGGGAGCGAGGATCCGCGCGAAAGTCGAAGTGGTAGCTCTAATTTCGCCCTCTTTACCGATGTCCAACCCTTCTGAGCGCTCGGCTTGAATGCCTCCGACAGTTGAGTGCAGATCTCTCGTCGTGCCGTCCGGCATCTGGACGGTGTGGAATGCAAACACGATGCTCCCATTTCTCTTCATCCATCGCGCGGAGGATGATTTCTCGATAGTCCCCGTGATCCTGGTCCCGGCGGGATAGACCAGTTGATGATCGGCCTGGTAGTACGGCTGCGAAACAACGGCCTCGATCTGCGCGCCCGCCGCGGACATGCTGGAGTTGATTGCGGTTAAGAGGTGAAGGTGGAGGTAGTCGCTCGATTGCAGAGAAGCCGTCTCAGGCTGAGCTGGTCGGAGTAGCGTCACCGGCTCGAGCAGGGCGGTGTCAAAAACGGTTCCTTGATCCATGTATTCCGGGTGGTATGGCAAGCTCGTGACAACAGCTTCGCCCAATCGCTGCAGCTTATGCGGTTCTCGCAGCGGGGCCATAGCGCCCTTGAGTTTCTGGCGCATTCCCGGACGCTGCGCCTTCGGAAGATATGTTGAATTCGTCACACGACCAAGGCCGACTGCGGAATCACTGTGAATGCGCACCGTCGTGCCATCGGAAAGCACCGGTTGATCGAACGTTACGTGCGCCGTCTTAGGAGGGGTAAAGTCCCCGGCCAGGAGCCTTCCGGCACGCTTGCGCATCGCAGCCGTGGTGATTGAGGAAATATGTCCTTTGATGGTTGAGCCTGCGGGAAGCGCGAGATCTTCTCCGGCGTAGACCGGCTCCAGCAACTTCGCGGTGACGGGTTGCCCTACAGTTTTGAGACGCACTCCTTGGTCGAGCGCGGCGCGGAAATCATTGCCGGGCACTAAAATTAAGGTTTTCTTTGCAGGCGCCGTCTCTTGCGCCCGCACTGGCATGGCCATTTGGCCGAAGATTGCATAGGAAAGCAAAACCAACACAACGCTGCGTTTCATAGTGTCCCTCATCTCGTATCAAATTTCGGGCGCTTTCCCCGCAAGCGACCGTCCTGCGTTCGAGGAACTCAAGCCAGAGGTTACTTGGAGGGGATGAGAAGTGCGGCGAGGAAGTGTGGGTGTTATGTAAGGAATTGCATGGCGGCTCAGTCTTTGCACGAGCGAAACTAATTCTTACCGTGAATCTTGGGTTCGGATTTTCGCTACGTGAAGTAAATTAAACCGGCAAATATTATTAGCCTCTAGCGGGATCTGACGTGGGCAGCCGGACGCTAATCTCAAGCCCCTTGGGGCTGAGATTTGACGCGGTGATCGAACCGTGGTGCAAGCGGATGGCCTCCAGGGCAATGGTGAGCCCGAGTCCATTGCCTTCGCTTGGTCTTGCGGGCCCGTTGAGACGGAAGAAGGGACTGAAAATATTGTGCAACGCATCATGCGGTACGCCAGGTCCTTCATCGCACACGGTCAGGATGACCTGCGCACCCGACCCCGCATTGTTTATTCCCAGAGCCACCTTTACCTCCGTCCCGGGCCGGGTAAAGTGAATGGCGTTGCGAACAATGTTTTCGCACGCGCTTCGCAGCGCGAGGGAGTCCGCGTTTTCCAGGACCACGGGACTTGCTTCCAGGGTCACTGACTTGCCCAGGGCTGCGGCTTCGAAATTCCCGTCCGCCACGACCTCTTGAACTAACAGCGTGAAGTTAACGTTCTCCCTTTCCCCAGAAGACAAGCCGGCCTCGAGACGGGAAAGGGTTAAGAGCTGCCCCATCAGTGTGTCAATTCTGGCAACGTCGCGCTCCATACGCTCACAAGTGTCCAGAACCTCTTCCGGCATTCGTTTTCGCAGTACGGCCAGGGAAACGTTCAGACGGGCAAGGGGGGAGCGCAGTTCGTGCGACACCGAGTTCAGGAGTTTTTTCTGCGTACCGATCAACATTTCTATTCGCTCCACCATCGAGTCGAAGTCCACGGCCAGTGCTGCCAGTTCGTCGCGGCGCCGGGAAACGGCAAGCGGCACTCGTGCGCTGAGGTCTCCTTGTGCCACTCTTCGCGCCGCCGATTGAATGCCGTGGATAGGGGCAGCAATGTTGTATGCAAGCCAAAAGCAAAGGATGGTGACTACAGATAACAAACCGAGAAGGAAGGGAATTCCTGCGCTCAACAACGCCCCGGGCAAACTGAGAGCCGCAGAGCGTTCGTAGAACACCAACGTGTATGGACGTCCGGAAGTAGAAACAAATTTATAGGCGGCGACACGTTCGTAGAGCGGAATGTGCGTTGTGACAAGTTGCTCCCTGCCAGCTTCGCTCGCCAATCGGAGGGTATCCTTGGAGGGCGCTCGCGATAGTACATCCTTGTTGAATTCATCGAGCAGGAGAATCTGGCCCTGGTGACCGCCGACGAGGCTGTTCGAAAAACGCGCGAATCCCTCGGGGCCACCGGACTCATATGCCTGCGCTGCTTCCCGGGCCACCATGGACGCCACGGACCCATAGATAGGGGATGAGTCGATCGACTTCAAATCCATGACGCGGCGGCCGACGGAGATGATACCGATGATGACCAGGGCCGTCACCCAAAACCAGGAGAAGACTTTCACAAAGAGGCGGTACACGGGCACACGATCGCGAAAGCGGAATACCTTGGACTTGAAATTCATAAACGCTTTCTTCTTCCACCAGTTACGCTACCCAGCGTGGGGTTGGGACGATTCGCGGTAGGAACCCAGAAAAGCGCCAACATCAAGATCGCGACGATTCCACTCTCCATGATCATGGGTCGGTTGGTTCTTGGCTTTAGGATCGTGACTTTCCACCAGATCGAGCGTCTGCTCCGACACTCTTCCGGGGTTTCGAAAAGACCAGTGCGCACAGCCCAATCCTCGAGCGGGTCGTTAGATACGCGGGAACCGCCGCGCGTAATCATTTTTCCTTGGGCCATGCGTAAAGATATCCAGTCCCCCGAACGCTGCGAATCCTTTCGGTTCCGTTGGGTTGTGAGCCGAGCTTACGGCGGAGGTTGGTTATGTGGAAGTCGATACTGCGATCAAAAGGAGAGAACTTTCGGCCAAGCACACGCTCAACGAGCTTGTCGCGAGTGAGCACTTGCCCCTGAGCCTCGAAAAACATGTGCAGCAAATCAAATTCTGCCGACGTCAGATTCAAAGGCTCGCCGGCTTTCGCGACGATGCGCGCGGCCAAATCGAGTTCGAGATCTCCGGACCTAATCCTCGGAGGCCTTAGCCCGTTATTGTTGTCGGACTGCCAGCCGGATCTGCGGAGAATGGCAGAAATTCGTGCGACCAGTTCACGAGGACTGAAGGGTTTCGTCAAATAATCGTCGGCGCCAAGTTCCAAGCCCAAGACGCGGTCAAATTCATCACCTTTTGCCGTCAACATCAAAACCGGAGTGCGAGCTCGCTGCCGCAAGTCTCTTAGGACGTCAAAGCCTTTCTTGTCCGGCAACATCACATCCAAAACGATCAACTGGTACGAGCCTTCGAGTCCTGCTCTGGCTCCTTCCGACCCGGTATGCGCCGACGAAACCTTAAAATCTTCCGCCTCCAGATAGCGGATGGCATCGTTGGCTTGTTGCATGGACTTGGAGCCTCCTCCGGGACCAACAGCCTCCAAGTCATGATAACGCCAAATAAATCGCTACGGCGTTCAGCAAACAAATCCTAACAATTCGATAGCCGTTCCTAGCTGCAGCCATTGTTTCTTTGCCGACAATCTATTTGTTGATGGTGTTGGAATATTGCGGCCGCGCCCGGTCTTTTGCTAGCCGGTCGAACAGGTGGGGAGGTACTGCCTAGCGCGCACCGGCCCGGGCTACTTTAGGGAAAGACAAGCGCGAGTCACATTATGTGGATGCTAACCGTCATGAAACGATTGAGAATGCCACATTTGTCGGCTCACGCTTCCCGTGTCGTTGCCCTCACGTTTGCAGCGGGAATGGCATGGCCGGCAATGGTGTCTTGCCAAACAGCAAAGGAGTTGATCGGAGATGCGTGCCGCAACGAACGGCAACAGCGCGAAAAGAGAACATTGTGGTCCTATGTCGCTGAGCGTCGCAGTAACCACCACGTATTTCGCGAGCGGGTGATCGAGACCGTGGACGCCCCTGTTCGTCACCTGCTCGCAGTCGATGGCTATTCGCCTACATCATCGCAGAAGAAAGAAGAGAATGACCGGAACCAAGAGCTGCTGAACAACGCATCTCGGAGGCGTGCGCTCCAGAAACAGCAGGACGATGACGACAAAAAGATGGAGGAATTATTGCTGATTATTCCCGAAGCCTTTGTTTTTGAGGATCAGGGTCCAGAGGGACAGTCGGAAAGAATAGCGTTTCATCCAAATCCTGGCTTCCAGCCTAAGACCTATGAACAACGGATCTTGCACGTTTTGGATGGTACCGTCTTCGTCGATCTTGACGACAAGCGAATAGTGCGTCTCTCGGGTTCTTTGCAAGCACCGGTCGAGTTTGCGTACGGTCTGATCGGCCACGTGCAGCAAGGTGGCACCACCGACATTACGCGCATTCATCTGTCGCCGGGGGTTTGGAAGACTAGCGCGGAAAAAATCAACATCGACGGACGATTTGTCATACTCAAGACCATCAACAAGCATCAAGACGAGACTAGAACTGGTTTTGCGCCGGTAGCGCCGGACACAACCTTTGCGCAAGCGCTCGACAAAATTGAAAACAGGTAATTAGGAGGGAGGTGCCGACCACGCCCAAAGAACTCCAGCGGCGGATCTGGCGGCAATGGCGGTGGCACATAGGCCCTGAAGGACTGGTCCTTGAAGGTCTTGACGACATAAGTCCCGAGCCGGCTGTTCGGTTTGGTTGATGTCGCCATCACAAAACCATCGTTTCGTTAGAAATTAGCTAACGAAACGATATAGCCTTTTCCTTTCGTTATTCAATCAAAACAGGCCTGCACTAAAATCAACAATTATAATGGCTTAGGAACAAAGAGAAGCTATAAGCGAGGATCGACTGGCTCGCTTCTCAAGGGCGAGGACACCGAAGACGCATACGTGGATGCGGCGAAGCGGTTCTTCTCGGACTCGCTCCAGCGATGCCAAGAGCGAATTCACGGAGTGCCAAGGAACGCTTGGTGGAAACCCGACCGGCTGCGCAGACGCTCTAAGTTCTCGGGCAGCAGGTTCAGGCCCATAGATGATTCTCAGGTATTCAGAGCCGCGCCATTTGACCGCGGGCTGCGTCGTCCGACCCATCCCACTTCCAGGATTTCAAATTGTGCCCTGCCAGCAATCGCGTTGTGCGCGGATTCTATGCTTACTGTATGTGTCGTCAATAAAAAACAGTACCCGCGGGAGGTGATCGGGTGGCGAGTAGCTTCTCTCGCATGAGATGGATTTCATAGCGCGAGGTCGGTGATGAACTCCAAAAGTTCACATGAGTCGTGAACAAGGAATCCGAGAGCCGAGAGAACTCTATAATGGTTAGCTCTATGGAGACGATTGATCGTCGTCTGCAGTGAATCAGCTAACAACTGCAACATTCATGCGTGGGATTTACGGCGTAGGCGGAAAACCGCCAAGCCTAGCATCGGCAAAACCAGCAGCAGCGTGGACGGCTCGGGTGTCGATACAGCCGCAGACGAATTCGGCGGATCGATGATGAGTGCGCTGTGCGTGGTGGCCATCAAGTCCCAGGTGGTAGACCGACCGAATTGCGCCAGTACATCCGTTTGATCCACGCCGAAGAAAAAATAGTCCGCAGAAAATGTGGTGGTGCTGGGCCGAAGTCCCGCCCCGCGATCGGTGAACGTGCCATTCAGGATGGCTTCGCCGTAACCGTCGATCTCGAAGCTTTCCACGAAAAAGTTATACGAGATCGATTCGCCTGGCGCATGCAGCTTGCCGATCAAGCTGGTGTAGGTCACCGGTCCTTGGTCGCCAGCCCGGGCTGCCGCCGCGAATAAAAACAGTGCTGCAAGTGCGACCAAGTTTTTGCTCTTCATCGTATCCTCGTTCCTCGGTTAGAGTCTCGTGTGCGCTCGTTTTCAGCGAAGTTTGTGCGGCTGCCCCTATTATGCCTGCCATTTTCTGCAATTGTGGGATTTTTAGAATTCGTTCCGATCGCAGCCGCCAAGTTGCCTGTCGCACGCGGCAACCTCTTCTCGGTTGAATGAAGGCGCTTGCTCATTCTGCACGGCTGTTATAGGGTCGTGGCGCTATTTTCCGGGGAAGAAATATGCCCAGGTTACCTCGCATTGCGATTATCGGCAGTGCCAACACCGATTTGACGACGTTCAGCGATACGTTTCCACAGCCGGGAGAAACTATTTTTGGGACGCGATTCGACTTGGGGTTTGGAGGAAAGGGCGCCAACCAAGCGGTGGCTGCGCGGCTGTGTGGCGCCGACGTTGTGATGATCGGCAAAGTTGGCAACGATCTGTTTGGCGAAGCTACGGTGAAAAATTTTGCTGCGTTTGGTATAGACACTACGCATGTGGGGATCGTGGACGGTGTGTCCAGCGGGGTTGCGCCCATCTTTGTTGAGCCCAATGGGCAAAACCGAATCATCGTGGTGAAAGGCGCGAACGATACTCTGAAACCTGCTGATGTGGATGCTGCCGCGGAAACGCTGCGCAATATAGATACCATCATTCTGCAATTTGAAATACCGCTGGATACGGTTTACTACGCGGTGCAGTTCGCGAGGAAAAATAATATTCGCTGCATCGTGAATCCGGCGCCGGCTTTGCCTGCGCGACTTAGTGAGCTGGCCGCGGCGGATTATTTTGTTCCCAACGAAACCGAGGCCCAGGCGATCGCTGGATTACCAGTGCACTCGATCGATGACGCAAAGAAATGTGCTGCCGCCCTGCTGCAAAAGGGATTCCGCAAAGTCATTCTCACTTTAGGCGCTCGAGGGTCCTTGCTCGCGAGCGCGGAAGCAGCCGAGATGATTGCTCCGTTTGAGGTGACAGCGCAGGACACCACCGGGGCGGGAGACGCGTTTATAGGAAGTTTTTCGGTGTTTCTGGCGGAGGGCTTGCCGGAGCGGGAAGCACTGTCGCGCGCGAATCTTTACGCCGCGCTTTCCACAAAGGAGACTGGCACGCAGAAGTCGTTTCCCAAGCGTGCTGAGTTTGAAGATGCATGGAACCGCCGCGGCGAGAGAAAGAGAGACTCCTCGCTACGCTCGGAATGACGGACACGGGGGTTTTTCCCGCCGGCGGCAACGCGCTGCCTTTCCGAAGAATCTTGATGAGATCGATTTCAGTTCAGAGGAGTGCAAATGTTTGTTTTGCAGAGTTATACGTGGGCGGTGGTGTTTTGCGTGATCACCATGTTTTGCTGGGGTTCGTGGGCCAACACGCAAAAGCTTGCGCGCAAGGGCTGGCGATTCGAACTGTTCTACTGGGATTATGTGATTGGCGTGCTGCTTTTGTCGCTGCTGTTGGGGCTCACGTTGGGAACGCACGGCACTGTGGGTCGGCCGTTCCTGGAGGATCTGGGGCAAAGTTCGCACTCCAGTATTTATTCCGCGCTGCTGGGAGGTGCGATTTTCAACCTGGCAAATATTCTTCTGGTCGCCGCGATCGATATCGCGGGAATGGCGGTGGCATTTCCAGTCGGCATTGGCATCGCTCTGGTCCTGGGCGTGGTTTTGAATTATGTTGCCGATCCGATCGGCAACGCGCCGTTGCTTTTTGGCGGCGTGCTGTTGGTGGTGCTGGCAATCATTCTGGACGCAGTCGCGTACCGCAAATTGCCTGGGGGCGCGGCGGGAGTCAGCACCAAGGGTCTGGTTCTTTCGGTTGCCTGTGGATTGTCGATGGGTTTTTTCTATCGCTTCGTGGCCGCTTCCATGTATCCGGATTTCACGCGGCCGGAAGCCGGCAAACTGGGACCGTACGGAGCGGTGTTTGTTTTTGCGGTGGGAATTTTCATCAGCAATTTTCTGTTGAATACGCTGATGATGAAAAAACCGTTCGTGGGAACTCCGGTGACTTACGGTGATTATTTCAAAGGCGGTTTGGGCACCCACCTTACTGGTATCCTCGGGGGAATCATCTGGGGAGTCGGGATGTCGTTCAACATTATCGCGTCAGGACGGGCGGGATTTGCGATCTCGTATGGGCTGGGCCAGGGCGCGACTATGGTCGCGGCATTTTGGGGCGTTTTCATCTGGAGGGAATTTCGGACTGCGCCCTCCGGTACATCCAAGCTGATTGCTGCTATGTTTGCATGTTTCCTGCTGGGACTGGCACTGATCATTATGGCGCGTACGTCGTAGCCAAGAGCGGCGCGGCCCCGAGCGGTCCGGGGTAAACATGCCGTGCCCCTGCGGGAAATTCTTTGCGAAGCGTCGACAACTATTTAGATATCGGTCAAGGGTTCGAATCGCAAAAGAGAGAGGACTGTTGGTTATGAAATGGCGCTATCGAGCATGCATCTTCGCTGTCCTGATCGCTGCCTGTGCCGTGCCGATGCAAGCTCAGGAGAAGCGCAAGGTCATTATTGATCAGGACGCCGCTGGACCGGGCGGCACGGATATGCAGTCGATTCTTGCGCTCATCAACTCGCCAGAGACAGAAGTGTTGGGCATCACGGTGCTGACCGGAGATGCGTGGCGCGATGAGGAGGTGCAGCACACGCTGCGGCTGATGGAGATTATTGGACGCACGGATATCCCTGTGGTGCCGGGAGCGGCGTTTCCGCTGGTCAACAGCAAGGAATTTATCCAAAAGTGGGAAAAGCTTTACGGAAAACTGGTTTACCAGGGTGCGTGGAACTTTGCGGTGGGCCATGCGGTGCACGGACCGACCGAGATTCCGCCGATGCCTGAAGGCAATCCCACGGTGAAGGCTGCGACCGAAAATGCCGCGAATTTTCTGGTGCGCATGGTGAGGAAATACCCGCACGAGGTGACGATTTACGCAGCGGGACCGATGACTGATCTAGCGATGGCCATTGCGCTCGATGCACAGTTTCCGGAGTTGAGCAAAGAACTGGTGGTGATGGGAGGAAGCATCAATCCGCGAACCGACAATCCGGAATTCGCGCTTTCGCCATCGCATGAGTTTAATTTCTGGATGGATCCGGAGGCTTCAAGTGCTGTATTGCACGCGCACTGGCCACGCGTGGTGGTAACTACAGTAGATATTTCCGTAAAGACGCTGATGGACAAGGAATTGATCGAGCAGATCCGCAAGAGTCGGACGCCGGCGGCGCAGTATGTGGCCAAGTATGCGTCGGCGAATTTCCTTTGGGACGAACTGGCGGCAGTGGCGTGGCTCGACCCATCGATTATCACGAAGTGGAAGAAACTTTATATGGATGTGGCCACCGGTCGCGGGGCAGGGTACGGAAATACGCTGGTCTGGAGACCAGGGAACCAGCCGGGCGCGGGCGAAATTCTGGTGGAAGTGCAAGACGACTTGGACAAGGCGAAATTTTATCAGGAGTACGTAGAACTGATAACGCGGCCGACGCCCGGAGCCAGGAACGCTGCTGGAAACTGAGGTATGGCGATGATCCAGTTTCGAGCATCATTATAATTAATTGATAGATACTAATAAATTTATGGTAATAAAAGCGGGAAAAGAAATTGCTGGGCCTTGACACAACGGCGAATGGGAAGTAATTTCTCCAGACTGGTTTTTCACCCAAATTAAGACACGGATCCGTCGAGGGCAGCATCGGGTTGTGCATTTGAAGAGCAGCGCTTTATACGTGGCTCCTGGATTCGGAGATATTGGGTTTCAGCGTCGCGCGAAGGGTAAGAATTTTGGTTTCCGGCAAGCTTTGCGGTGGGGATTTCGATTATCGGCGTGGTCACGAGGGGTGAGGAAAAATGAGCAAGAGGATTCTGTTTGCGGTCGTTGTATGCCTGGCAGCGTTTTTTTGTGGGCAAGCGGCGTTCGGGCAGGCAACCGGAGCTTTTCAAGGAACGGTGACTGATAAATCCGGCTCGGCGATTGCCGGCGCGTCGGTGAAGATTACATCGCAGAATACCGGAGCGGTTCGCGAAGCTACGACCGACGATTCCGGCCATTACATCATCACTTTACTGCCGGTATCGGTCTACACGATAAGAGTGGAATTCAAGGACTTCCAGACCACGGAGAGCAAGGACGTAAGGCTGCAGGTAGATGAGCAGCGCGAATTGGATTTTGCTTTGGCTCCCGCGTCGGTCAGTTCGTCGGTTGAAGTAATAGCCGATGCGGTGGCGGTGGAAACTGCGAATCCCTCGCTGGGACAGGTCATTACTTCCGAACAAGTAACGCAACTTCCTCTGAATGGACGCAACTTCGTGCAACTCGCGACTTTAACTCCGGGCACCGTGCAGGAAACGAACCCCAACAGCTTTTTCAACGGAGGCCCGAGCAGCGAAGTGTCGGCGCGCGGTTCGTTTTCCCTGTCGGTAGCAGGTTCCCGCGCGAACAGCACCGATTGGCTTCTGGATGGCACGGACAACAACGAATTGACGGGTGGTGGAATCGGAATTCTGTCTTCCATTGACGACATTCAGGAGTTCAAGGTTCTGACCTACAACTATTCCGCGGAGTACGGGACTCGGGCGGGGCCCACGGTCCTGGTGACCACCAAGTCCGGAACGAACGACTTTCACGGGTCGCTATTTGAGTTTTTGCGGAACACGAGCCTGGACGCGAAGAGTTTTTTCGCAAGTTCGACCGAGAAATTCAACTTGAATCAGTTTGGCGGCGCGATCGGTGGCCCAATCCGCAAGAACAAGACGTTCTTTTTTGTTGATGGGGAACAGAAGTATCAGCGTCACGGAATCACGTTTGCGGGCCTCGTACCTAGCGATGCGATGCGACCCACCGCAGCTAACCCCAACGCCGATTTTACGAATGATGTATTTGGTCGTCCACTTGCGTTGCTCACGAATCCAAATGTGAACGGATCACCCGATCCTCATTTCCGCTGTAGCGCCGCAGGCGTGCCAATGCCAGCGAGTCCGTCTGGAGATGGAAGCCAAGTGCCGGGCGGAACGGACTGCAACGTGATTCCTGTGGGTTTGATCAATCCCATTGCCGCGCAGATGATCAACCTGTATCCGCATCCCAACGCATCGAACAAGGATCAGGGTTTTAACTTTCTTGACGAGCCAGTGCGCAGCCTGGACGAGACCAAGATGGACGTGCGTGTAGATCACAACATATCCGCGTCGGATAGCTTGTTTGCCCGCTTCAGCTACGACCAGGCGACTTCGTATGTGCCGGGTGGCGCGCCCGGATTTGCCGAGCAAGCGCCCTTTGCGAGCAACCAGGGAATCATCAATCATGGCCGGAACATTTCTATTGGCGAAACGCACATCTTTTCGCCGAGGACCGTGAATCAATTCAATTTCGGCTATAACCGGATTTTTGATTACATCACGTCGCAAGGTACGGGGAGCTGTGAAGCTTCAAAAATCGGCATCCCGGGGGCTAACCTCGGTTGCGATTCCAGCAATACTTGCTTGCCGAATCAGGTGAGTTGCGGCCTGACGTCCACGCAATTCGATACCTATTGGTCGCTGGGAGATCGCGGTTTCTCGCCCTTTACCGGCGGTACAAATATCTTTTCATTCAACGATTCAGTGGACTTGATTCGCGGCAAACATGACATCAAGGTGGGCATGACCATCCGGGCGAATCAAATGAACGTCAAGACCGAAGGATTCCAGGACGGCTACTGGATTCTAACTGGATTCTGGAGCGGCGAGCCGCAGGCTGATTTCCTTCTGGGTCTGCCTAGTTTGGCCATCCACGATCAGACCTTTAAAGGAATTACGACGGGACGCCGCTGGAAGATCTTCCGGCCGTACGTACAAGACGATTGGCGCATTACCAGGAACTTGACGCTGAATCTTGGCTTCGCCTGGGATTTGACCACGCCGATTTCCGAGGTCGGCAACCGGCAGGCCAATTTCAACCCGGTGACCGCCACATTCGCAATTGCAGGGCAAGGCGCGGACAAATGGGCGGGAATCCAATTTGATAAGCGGGCGCTGGAGCCGCGCATCGGGCTGGCCTGGAAGCCTTTTGGCAGTGACAAGACTGCCGTTCGGGCAGGCTATGCCATCTACCACGATTCCTCGTGGAGCCAGGGCGCACAGGGTTTGTGGCAGAACCCACCCTACTATGCCGAATCGGATAGCTTTGCATTTGGCGGCGCATGTACCTTTGCCACGGCGGCTTGTGCCAAAACATATGGCTTGAAGCCCTCGGCGATCAATATGTCCGACGGATTCCCGATATTTACTTCTCCGCCGGATCCGGCGAGCTTCACAGGAACCATTCAATCGCAAAACACCAACTTCAAATTGGGCACGGTGCAGCAATTCAACATCAACGTCGAGCACCAGTTGCCCGGCCAGATCGTGCTTACTGCTGGATACGCGGGTTCGCGCAGCACGCATATTCTGATCGACGGAAATAACCTAAACGTGTCGACGCCAGTTGCTTGTACGGGAGGGTCGTACACCCTGGGATGTGGTCCGGGAGGAACGTTCGTTGCCGCGCCGTATGCGACTTCGTTTCCGTTCTCGACGATTGCGAATATTACTGACCAGGGCACTGCTCATTACAACGGCTTGCAGCTGAAGGCCGAGACGAAGAACTCCCGACACGGTATTTATGCGCTGATCGGCTACACCTATTCGAGGACCTACGACAATGGTTTCAGCGACGGGTTGGGAAGCACCATCGGAGCGACTTACTATCCGTTGCCGGGTTGGTCGAAACTGGACTGGGCATTGTCTCAAATCAATGTGAACAACAACTTCACTGCCAGCGTGATTTACGACCTGCCATTCGGCAAAGGAAAGCATTACGGAAACGAATGGAACAGCGTTACCAATGCGCTGCTGGGAAATTGGCAGATGACGGTGATTGAAAAGATCACTTCTGGTTTTCCGATTTTCGTGGTTGACAGCGCCAACTTCTCATCTGGCGTCAACTTCCAGAACAACGGAAACAGCCTGATCCGACCGGATCAAGTTTGCAGCCCGACCTCGGGCTCACACAGCCTTTCCGAGTATTTCAACACCGCCTGCTTTGCATCTCCAGCGGCCGGTGAACTTGGCAACGCTTCGCGCACACCACTCAGCGGTCCGGATTATGTGAACACCGACTTCTCGGTCATCAAGCAATTCGCCCTGCCCTGGGAACATATGGGATTGAATTTCCGGGCAGAATTTTTCAATCTATTCAATCACGCTCAATTTGGGCAGCCAGGCGCCGATATCAATGCTCCCAGTAGCTTTGGCAAGATATCGTCGACAGTAGGCAATCCTCGCGTGGTGCAATTCGGACTGAAGCTGACGTTCTGATATGGCCGATTTGTGATCAAGGACGTTCACTTTGATATCGACCGACTCAGCGGAATCTCGCTGGGTCGGTCTGCTTTTTGGCTGCTGTTTCTTGCCGTTCTGATGCTCGGAGGAATTCCTGTCGCAGCGCAAGAGAAAATCAAAGTCATTGTGGATCAAGATGCGCGAGGGCCCGGTACCAGCGACCAACAAGCCATTCTTGTTTTTCTGCAATCGGAAAAGTTTGAGGTTCTTGGGATTACCACGGTCAGCGGGGACCAGTGGGTGAAAGAGGAAACCCAGCATGTGTTGCGGCTGCTGGAGATTGCGGATCGCACCGATGTGCCGGTGATTACGGGGGCCGAGTTTCCGCTCCTGAACTCAAAAGAAGAGACGGAACGCTGGGAGGCACTGTACGGCAAGTTGGAATACAAGGGATGTTGGACGGAAAGATTTAAAGCGCAGCGCTCTACCATCTACGACGAGCCGTACCACCCGCCCGATTACGTGCCACCCATGCGTGAAGGAGAGCCGCACATCAAGGCGCAGGCGGGAACCGCGGCGGAATTCATCGTAAAGATGGTGCACAAGTATCCCGGGCAAGTGGTGCTGTGGGCCGGCGGACCTCTGACGAATTATGCTTTGGCTTTGAAGCTGGACCCGGAGGTTGCCACTCTGGCCAAAGAATTTGTGATGATGGGCGGAGGATTGTACGCGGATAAGGGGGCCATCGATCCCGGAGCAATCGATGCGCGGCGCGAGTTTAATTGGCGGTTTGACCCTGAGGCCACGCGGATCGTATTGCGCGCTCCGTGGAAGAAACTCACAATCACGCCGATCGATATTTCCGTTAAGACCCGGTTAACTCCGGCGATCCAAGCCGCGATAGCCGGGGTAGACACGCCTGTTACGCGATACTTGGGGAAATATTCGCTGACGGGATATATGTGGGACGAAATCGCTGGAGCGGCGCTGATCGACCCGTCGATTATCACTGGGCAAAGACAATTATATATGGATATTGACGTGGACCACGGAGCAGGTTACGGCCGAACACTGTTTTGGGATTCATCGGCAAAACTGCCTCCGTATGAACATCTCGCGAACGTGCAGTTCGACATCGATGCTGAGAAATTCTACAAGTTGTATATAGATTTGATGACGCGGCGGGCGAACCGAAAGTAGAATCCGCGCAGCGCTTTTCCTGAAACATTTTTTCCCGGAGTGGCAGCGTGAACACGAAAAGACTCAGTCTTGCTTTGCTGTTTTTGTTTTTCGCTAGCCCATCGGGATGGGGACAAGCAAGGCGCAAGGTGATCATCGATCAGGATTGCTCCGGCCCCGGAGGAAGCAACCTGCAAACGCTTCTGTTGATGATTCAGTCGCCGCAAGTGGAGGTACTGGGGATTACGGTCGTGAGCGGGAACCAGTGGCGAGATGAAGAAGTTGCGCATGCCTTGCGTCTACTGGAGATCATCGGTCGCACTGATATTCCGGTGATGCCCGGCGCGGTTTTTCCGTTCGTAAGAAGTCATCAAGAAGCGGTGGAGTGGCAGCAGCGCTACGGCAAAGTTGCCTTTGGCGGAGCATGGGATCCGCGCTGGTGGCACGAGCCGTTCGTGATACCAAAACTCCCGGAGGGAGAGCCCACAACACAGCCGTCTGCGGAGGACGCCGCGCATTTCCTGATCCGCATGGTGCACAAATACCCTCACGAAATCACAATATATGAGGGCGGGCCGATGACCGACCTGGCACTGGCGATGTCCATCGATCCGAAATTTCCGGAGCTGGCCAAAGAACTAGTGTTTATGGGAGGAAGCCTGCGCCCGGAAACCACGAATCCCGAATTCGTAAACAGTCCGCGCCACGAATTTAATTTCTGGTTCGATCCTGAGGCGGCAGACAAGGTTCTTCGCGCCGGGTGGGGGAAAATCATTTGTACTCCCACGGACATTTCCGTGAAAACGCGGCTAACGCCTGAAATGGTTCGGCAAATCGAAAAGAGCGGAACGCCGCTGGCGCAATACGTGGCGCGCTATTTTCGGCCGGGAATGGGCTCGGATTACATGTGGGATGAATTGGCGGCGGCTGCCTGGATTGATCCCACACTGATCACTAAGAGCGAAGTCTTGTATGTGAGAGTGGACGCCGATCGCGGAGCGAGTTATGGAAATACCCTAACTTGGTCAGAAAAGTCGAAGCCACAATCCGGAGTTCGACAGGTGGAGGTTCAGCTAGACCTGGATCGCGAGAGGTTTTATCGGATGTTTGTGCAGCTGATGAGTGCGGCTACGGAAAAGGGGGCATCGACGGTTCACTGAACACGCGAAGCGGTATATCGGACTCTTTTGCTGTTGCGAGCAGCGCTATTCTAGCTTCTTTAATTCTTCCCTGGCCTGGGCATGATCGGGGAATTGTTTGAGAAGTTGCAGCAGTATGGCTTTTGCTCTTTCGCGATTGCCTTCGATGGAATAGACGCGCGCCAGATTCAAATAGGCCTGGTCATACGCGGGCGCTCGTTGCATCGACGCGGCAAAACTTTGCTTGGCTTCCTCGGGACGTTGCGTGCGGAGATATAGGATTCCCAGGTTGTTGAGCGCTTCGGGATAATTAGGGCGGGCGAGCAAAGCTTTTTGCAAATACTCGTAGGCGCGGTTTGCATCGTCGGTTTGCGCATAGACCATCGCGAGACTGTAATTCGCCTCCGGATCATCTGGATTCAGCGCGAGGGCTTTTTCGAGTATGCGTTTGGCTTGCGGCCAGTCTTTCTTTTGACGGTAAGCGCTACCGAGATTTTGCAGAGCGACGGAATGATCGGGATCGATTTGCAGGGCGCGCTCGAAATGTTGAATGGCAAGATCGGTGTCACCTCCACGCGCTGCCAAGATCCCCAGATTGTTCCACGCATTGGGCAATGTGCCGGGATAGCTGGCATGAAGTTGCAGTACCCGCTGAAAACATTCGCGTGCCGGGTTGGTCTTTTGCTGCTGCAAGTAGGCACTGCCCAAGCCGTAAAAGGCTTCGGCGCTTTGCCGGTCGTCCTTGAGAGCTTGTTGGAAAAAAGCTTCGGCGTGTTCGAAATAGCCGCGTTCGAAGAAAACGAAACCGAGGGAAAGGTAATTTCGCGCAAAGTCATAGGTCTCGCGTAATCCAGGAAAAGGAAGCGCCTTGGCCAATCGCTCCGAATCGTTCTGCGGGATGTTATGGAAATCCGCTTCGAATTGCTGCATCGAAACTGAATTCTGGTAAATCTTGACGATGTTTCCTTGCGGGTCGATGAGGAAAGAAAGGGGAACGGTCATGTCGCGATGCCGGTCAAATAACTGGCGATAGAGCAGATTGTAAATGGCGATGACATCCTGCGTGCCATTGAGAATTGGGAAGGAATGTGCTTTGTACCGAACTTGCGCCGGGTTGCTGGCGTCATCCGGCGCAGAATCAACATTGATCGTGAGCAGGTTCAATCCCTTTTGCGCCCACCTTTCATGAAACTTTTCAAAATTGCCCAGATCTTTCTCAATACCTGCCACGGAGCTGGACCAGAAATGGAGAAGCACAGTCTTGCCGCGACGGGCTGAAAGAGTTTCGATACGCGTGGCAAGATCGTTGAGAGAAAAATCAGGAGCGGGCACGGGAACAAGAAGCCAGGTCTGAACCTGTTGCGGGAGAGATTCCGTTGCCGAAGAATTTGCATCGGTGGCAGAAACGCCGGGAGATTTCGCGAAGGGCTCCATTCGCGATGGCGGCAATCCTTCCTCGACCCAGATCCGGTGATTGATTGGCAATTCGCGCAGCGTCTGAGAGAGCCCGCTGGGCCAGTCAATGGTCGCTTGAACCACGGATTTTGCCGCGCCCAAACCGAAAAACAATTCCTTCGTGTGTTGCGCCAGGAATCCTGATCCGATACGAAGGGTGCGGGTCTGGCGGCCTTCGCTAGTCTCGATTGTGATGCTGGCTCCCACGGCGTCGCGATTGCTCTTTTTCCCGGAAAGCCGGAACGAGATGGCCGGAGGCAATTCGGACAGCACATTTTTCAGGTACAGCAATTGCGGGCTGTTGCGATTCTTTAGAACCATTTCCAACCGGCCATCGCGATCAAAATCGCCGAGCGCGAAAGTTCGGCTGTCCTGCAGAAAATCCAGATCAACGATTCCCGAAACATCGGCAAAGGTTCCGTTGCCGTTATTAAGATAGAAAACGTTTCGCTCGAAGCCGCTCCAGGTGTAATCCGATCGAATCAGTTCGTTAATGGCATTCCAGCCTTGTTCGTACTCATGACTTGGCCTGGGTTCGTTTGGCGAATTGGCAACCACCTGGCGCCAGAAAAAGCTGTTGAGGTCGTCGCGTATGTTGCCGGAAACCATGCCGTTGGCGACGTAGAGGTCCGGAAAACCGTCGTGATTGAAGTCCCATGCGTCGCACGACCACGACCAGCGGCCCATCGTCGTCCCGGACTTGGCGCCTGCGTCTGCAAAGCGTTCTCCGACGTTTTGCAACAGGGAATTGCCCATCGCGTGCTTTCGATAGAGCGCGCGAACTTTGTCATCGTCGTGGTCGCGAAAATTATCCTGACCGGAGATGCGAATGCCCGCTGCACTCCACATATCGGCCACGTAAAGGTCTTCGCGTCCATCATTATCAAAATCGCACCAGGAAACGCCCATTCCGGCGCCCACATCTTCGACGCCTGCCTGCTGCGCGACATCGCTAAAGGTACCGTCGCCGTTGTTGCGGTAGAGATTCTTGCGTCCGAAATCGTTGACCACGTAAAGGTCGGGCCCCGATTGCCCGGGCTGGCCGCGGTAGTGGCCCCAGCTACAACAAAAACTGAAGCGGGTATTGTTTTGATCCAGACCGGATTGTTTGGTGACATCGCGAAAGGTTCCATCACGATTGTTGCGCAGCAGGAAATTGGGCGGACCGTTTTCCGCATCGTAGTACGGCATCGGATAGCGATATTGGTCGGTGCCCTGGTAATAAGCGTAGAGGCAGAAATAAATGTCCAGCCAGCCGTCGCGGTCATAGTCAGCAATGGCTGCGCCGGTAAAAGTTCCCTGAGGAGGAGTTGCAAACCGGAAGGCGTCCGGTTGCAAGCGGAATTTTCCCGATCCCTGGTTGCGGAAAAGCAGCGGGCCATTGGCACGAACGATGATCAGATCCTGGCGGCCAGCGTTATCGATATCCGCGAACAGCGCGCAAGCTGTGTTCTCCAGAACGCCTACTCCCGCGGAGTCGGTGATGTCTTCGAATGTGCCATCGCCACGATTACGAAAGAGACGATTGGGCAGCCCGGCAGGCTGACAAACGTAAAGGTCGTCGAAGCCATCGCCGTCTATGTCGCCTACGGAAACTCCGTTGTGACCGTAGATATCTATGCCGCTGGCGCCATCGAGTACCGTACGCCAGTGGTCTATCCCGGGAACGAGTTGCGATACATAGGAGCGATTGCCGCCAAACGCGTGTGCAGAAATGTCCTGGAAAACTTGCGCTGAAACTCGCACGCGCTCTTCGTCCAGGACCTGCCATTGCTGCAGACGGATCTCGCCGGAGGAACGCATCTCCCAACGCAGTTCCCAGTTTGCGATGCGCTGTTCACGATGAAAGGCCGTGCCTGTGCCCACCAGTTCGAATCGGACAACGGTCACATACGCAATCGATCCTCGATCGGGGAGGGTCGGCGAGGATTCCGAGCGGATACCAATCACCTGAAATTCCGCGGTCATCAGCTTGGAGAAATCGGACAATGAGAACTGTAGTTCGGCGAGAAAGGTCTCGCCGTTCAGCGTAGGCTCGGCCGGGTATTGCACTCGCCACACTTTGAAAGGCCCTGCATTGGTGACGGTCACCGTGCGACCAGATCTCAGGGAGCTACCGAGAAAATCCAACGCCATCGTTTTGGCCAGCGCCGATGTCTGTTCTGGCGAGCGCAGCAATTGCGCACTCCATTCCGCGAAGATCGCCGCGATCTGATCCTGAATCTTTTCGTTTACGAATTCGTCGAAACCCGCAGGGAGTTTGCGCAGCACCGCTTCCATACCCCTTTTCAAGCGGTACTCAGGATGGAGTTGCAGTTCCCCTGGCAGCGCCGCCGATTCGCCTGGAGCAAGGGGCGCGACAAATGGAATGAAGAAAGGAAACGGAATGCCCGAAGGCAGGAAGGCCAACGGAGCTCCCTGACAATATTGAAGGAATTTGCGGCGGCTAAAATCGACGGAACGGCTTTTATTCCAAGACCTGCTCAGACAGAGGCTCCTGCTACTTTCGAGAGAAAATGCAAATTAGCATCGAGCACACAACGCGTCAAGGTCACGTGCGAGCCAGGCCTGGCGTTCTGGAGGTGCGCTTATGTTATCGACTGAAAGGCGAAGGCCGAAGTGCCGGATGATTTTGAATTGATTCAGCCAGCCCAGTCAATGCGGCGGACCCGGCCGCGCACGAATTGCCGGAAAGCGTTGTAAAAGTAACATTGAAAAAGGTATTTGGACTGGTGGTGTTGGGAGTGCCCGAACCGAGCAGAACTCCGGCGCACGGTTCGTTTATCGTATTGTTTTTTACCGTGTTGTTGGTTCCACTGGGCGTTGCACCCGGTCCGGGGCACTCGTCGTCCACATGAACGCCGGATTGGGCGTTGCTGCCGAAGATGCTGTTTGAGTCCGCCGTGTTTCCGTTGCTGCAAAGATCGATGGCATCGAAGGTTTGAGTCCCTCCAACATGATTCGAATTGATAACTGCGTTATCTGCGGCGCCATAGGTGGGGTCCGACGCGGTAACAATTCCGAACTGTGTGCTCTCCACTGCATTGTTGGAAGCGGTTACGCCGGCGGAAGCATAAATCAGAATTCCAGAAGCGCCGACGGTTCCGCCGGTGTAGATGTTGTCAGTCACATAATTGCCCGTGACTTTTCCGGTTGAGCCGTAACCGATCTGTATACCGTTTTGCGCAATTGCAGTTGTTGCTCCGATGCCGGTAACCGTATTGCCGGTGATGGTCATAACCGGGCCCCCGCCAGCGCCGGGACCCCCCGCGGTAATGCCGTTTTTCTGATAATTGTGCACGGAGCTGTTTGCAATGGTGACAGCGGGAGCGCCGGAATCGCTTTCAACGTCAATTCCCAGTCCAAGCTGACAGCCCTGATAGGTGGAATTCAGGATCTGGTTCCGGGCCACGTCATCGACAATTTTTCCGGACGAATTCTGGTAAAAGATTCCGATTAGGTTTGTCCCGCAGCCGGTCAGGGCATTCCCCTTACCGTCCACCGTGATATGGGAAATGGTGACCGCAGTGGCATTCTCAACGAAAATTTGCGCTGCGACTGCTTTGCCGCCGAAGTCGCTCGCGTTTACCGTCAAGCCGCCGGAGGGTGGTATCAAAACCGCCGCGTCACTTGTTCCGGATAGAACTCCGATGATGGTCAAGCTCTTGGCGTTAATCGTGACTTGCTCGGGATAAGTGCCGGGGCATACCTCAATCGTAGATCCATTCGGGGCTGCATTTACCGCGTCCTGAATCGTAGAGAAGGAAGTTAAACCCGATTTGCAGGTTCCGACGACGACGGTAGAAGCCAGCGTGGACTGCCCTGCAAGAAACACCAGCAAAGCTGCCGCGAAAATGGCATAGCGAGATAAGAGTAGAAACCGCTGCTTCATAAGTCCCCCAGGGCACTTCCGAAAGTGACAAGAATGGGTTCAGTCTAAACCTGCGAGAAAATGACACAAGTACAATGTCAACTTTTTTGGTTGCGATTGTTTGTGTTACCAACTGGAGCCGGCAAGCTCACGGCGCATAGAGCGCCAGCTATGCGGATGGCGAAGCCACCCAGTTCGACCGAGGCATCGAGCGGGTTAAACCTTTGATTTCAATGTCGAGAGGCGACCATCGATGGACTGTGGTCTCTCACGTTTGGCAATGGCGCAGCCGCCGGGCCCTCGACCACTCTCTTCTTCAGCGCAGGTGTCGATCATGAGAAGCACGGACTGTTTGGCACGCTGACTCCGGTGGCGGGCGAGCAGGACGGATCGGTAGAGTAGATCGAAAAGCAGATAGGTGAGATGCAGCGATAGAAACGGCGGGATGTTACCAATTTGGGCCGTAAAGCCTCGGCGTGCAGGCCGGGGATATAAGGCCCTCTTTCTTTTTCCTTCCGACTGCTATATATTTTTCCTGTCCAAAAGACCTATGGGCGGATAGCCCAAAAGTAAAGCCTCTTCGTTATCCTTCGCTGAAGTAAGGCGGTTGTGGGAGGAACCCACCGAAGAGATCGGACTAAAATCCGACTCCGTAGGAATCCTCGCCGCTTGCGGCGGGGAGGATGTCAAATATCCTGCCGTTTTCTTTTGGTGTGCCGAGCATGTCCGACAGCTTCGAGGTGCAAGTCCTGTGCGCCGGCACTCCACTCGTCCAGGTGCTATTCATCTTGTTTACCGCGCGCGCATGAAGCTCGCATAGATCAGCAGGGCTCCTACGGCCATAAATGCCAAGACCAAAGAGGAAATCCCGAACATCAGTTCCCAGTTGAATACGCGCGCCCGTTTCCAGCCCCCCATCCTAACCTCCCTTCGCGCCTCATGCAGTCTTTTGCAGTTCTGGCACGCCTCCCGGAGCGTACGAGGAGACTCCAGTACAGGGCAATGGAGCAGTCGTATCAATTTTAGGGGTGGTACTACAGTTCTATAACCACATTCCCAGGACTCGCATAGATTTAGGCCGCGCTGAGCAAGTCGTAATTGGAAGGCTCTTGGCTCCGAACGCTGCTGCAAAACGCCGGTTTAGCCGCAATTTCTCACAGCTTTGAGAAGAGGAATGAATTTTGTTCGAATCGGGAGTTGCGAGATAGTTTCTCGAGGTGCTGTGCTGTGTAGCTGACCTGTTTTTCGCTTGGCG
>Ga0185299_10001255_pt1 | contig 51704 bp, 45 predicted proteins | sample PaiPotPPA55metaG_FD_128002 | JGI IMG/M metagenome (GOLD analysis project Ga0185299, IMG submission 128002) | Iron sulfur acid spring bacterial and archeal communities from Banff, Canada, to study Microbial Dark Matter (Phase II) - Paint Pots PPA... ... | reverse complement strand
CGAATTTCGACGGTTTCTAGGGGTCTAAGCCCTTGATTTGACTCATGTCGGAAAACGCAAAAATTGAAAGATTCACAGCCTCTGAGGTGCGAGCGCTTGCGAGCCTCGAAGGATGACTTCCCCGTGGCCCATCCTTCGAGGCGCGCAAGGGCGCGCACCTCAGGATGACGGTAGCGTTTGGGGCACCAAGTTTTCACCCGTTGCATCGCTTGACCAACATGGTCAAATGGCGGTTCATGCAAATCGTTTGCAGCGAAAATTCCAGCACACGGAACACCTGCAAAACGTCACGGGAGCGAGCTCGCCATGGAAGACGGCATTTTCGAAGGCCTCAAGGTTCTGGACTGCGCGAGTTTTATCGCAGCGCCCGCGGCCGCGACGGTGCTGTCGGATTTCGGCGCCAAGGTGATCAAGATCGAGCCGCCCGGCTCGGGCGATCCCTATCGCAACCTGCCTAACCTGCCGGGCTATCCGCACTCTCCGCACAATTTCACCTGGATGCTGGATTCCCGCAACAAGCGCAGCCTGGCGCTCGATCTCAGTAAGCCGGAGGGACAGACCGTGTTGCATCGTCTCGCCGGCGAGGCCGATGTCTTCATCACCAATTTTCCACCCTCGGTGCGCGAGCGGTTGGGGCTGACCTATGAAAAACTTGCTCCTCTGAACGAGCGTCTGATCTATGCCTCGTTCACCGGCTATGGCGAAAAGGGCGAGGAGGCCAACAAGCCCGGCTTCGACAGCAACGCCTATTGGGCGCGCTCCGGCCTGATGGATTTGGTGCGCGCGGATAACACGACCACGCCGGCGCGATCGGTCGCCGGCATGGGCGACCATCCCTGCGCGATGGCGCTGTATGGGGCGATCGTCACCGCGCTCTACAGGCGCGAGCGCACCGGCAAGGGCTCGCATGTCAGCTCGAACCTGATGGCCAACGGCATCTGGGCCAATAGTATCCTGGCGCAAGCCAAGCTGGTGGGCGCGAAATTCGGCGAGCGGCGGCCACGCGAGCATGCGCTGAACGCGGTGACCAACCACTATCGATGCAAGGACGGCCGCTGGCTGATCCTGTCGCTGCTCAACGAGGACCGGCAATGGCCGACGCTGGCGCGCTGTTTGGAGTGCGAGGATCTCATCACGGATCCCCGATTTACCACCAAGCCGGAGCGCCACAAGCGGTCCTTGGAACTGATAAAGCTGTTCGACGAGATTTTTGCCACAAAAGACCTCGCCGAATGGCGCAAAATCCTCGACGGCAACGGGCTGGTATTCGGCGTGGTCGGCATTCTCGATGATATTCCCAACGATCAGCAGATGATCGACAACGAGGTGCTGGTGCCTCGCGAGGGCGACGGGATGCTTACCGTCAGCAGCCCGATCTGGATCGAGGGCAGCAAGAAAGTGCAACCGCGGCGGCCGCCCGATCTCGGCGAGCACAGCGATGAAGTGCTGCGCGAGGCGGGCTACGACGAGGCGGCGATCCGGCAATTGCGCGCCTCGGGCGCGGTGGCGTGAGGGGCGGCACGCGATCGTCAGCGCTTCGCGATCAAATTGCGAACGAGCCCCTCACCCGGCGCCTCTCCCCGCAAGCGGGGCGCGAGGTAGCCGAGCCGCGCGTCCGCCAATTCAACTCAACCATCATGCCCTAGCTGTTGCGGATCAGGAGCACCCAGCCGATGGCGGCAAGGGCGATGATCACGGCGACCGCGATCGCCCATACGCTTACTCTGACGTCGCTGACGGTCTGGCGTTCGGCTTCGTTGTGGGCGATTTCACGATTGCGCTTTTTGGTATCGTCGTTCATCGCCCGTTCTCCGCATCGCTGTCGTCAGACCCGGTCCGGTCGGCCACCTCATCCCAGCCTAACCTAGGCCCCCGCCGTCGTCGATGGACGCAAGGCCTCGAACGCGGCCACCTGGTCGTCGGCCTCCCGGCTGCTTCCCCCGAGACCGGCGAGCCGGCTCAGGAAAAACGCCGCCAGCGCCGCGCAAAGGGCCGCGCTGGCTGCCGCCATGAACACCGCTGCCGGGCTCCATTTCATGGTCAGAAGCATGCCGCCGACCAGCGGTCCGACAATCGAGCCGGCCCGGCCGATGCCGAGCGCCCAGCCGACGCCGGTCGCCCGGACCGAGGTCGGATAGAACCCCGCGGCGAGCGCGTTGGCGGCGATCTGGCCGCCGACCGTGCAGAACCCGGTGACGAAGATTGCCATGGTGACGAAGACAACCGAGTGACCGAGCTGGCCGATCGCACCGATCGAGAAAATGGCGATGAAATACACCAGTGCCAGCGCGCGAAACGAGAAACGATCGATGATGCTGCCGAGCGCAAGCGCGCCGACCACGCCGCCGACCTGCAACATCGACCCGATCACCGCCGCCACGGATTCGGAGGCGCCGAGATCGTTGAGCACGGTCGGCAGCCAGTTGGTCAGGAAATAAAGATCGAGCAGGCTCATGAAGAACACCACCCACAGCAACAGCGTCACCAGGGTTCGGCCGTCCCTGAACAGATGCAGTACCGGCATGCCGGCGAGCCCGGGTTCGTGCACGACGAACCGGCTGCCCGGCGTGAACGTAGCCTTCGGATTGACCAGCCGCAGCAGTTGCGCGACGCGTTCATTGGCGCGGCCGGTGAGCGCGAGGAACCGCACGGATTCCGGGAGCCAAAACGCCAGAATCGGCACCAGCAGAAGCGGCGCGAGCCCACCGACGACAAACACCGCGCGCCAGCCGAACGGCTCGATCAGCGCGGCCGCGAGCAGACCGCCCAGCGCCCCACCCAGCGAGAAGCCGCAGAACATGATCATCACCATGCTGGCGCGGCGGCGGCGCGGGCTGAACTCCGACGTGATCGCAATCGTATTCGGCATCGCGCCGCCGAGGCCGAGCCCGGTCAGAAAACGGATCGCGAGCAGCATGTTGACGTCGCGGGCAAAGGCGGTGGCAAGCGCGCCGAGGCCGAAGGCGAGCGTGCTCAGGATGATGATCTTCTTGCGCCCGATGCGGTCGGCGAGCGGCCCGAACACCAGCGCGCCGATCATCAGCCCGAACAGGCCGGCTGAAAATACCGGGCCGAGCGCGCCCTTGCTCAGGCTCCACTCCTTGGCCAGCCGCGGCGCTACAAAGCCGACCACCGTCGTGTCAAAGCCGTCGAGGATCAACACCGCCGCGCAGGTCGCGAGCAGCCCGATCTGAAATCCGCCGATCGGCTGCTGGTCGATGAAGTCTGAGACGTCGACGGTCGCTGCGCCGCCTTGAACTTCCGAGGTCGTCATCATCGTCTTCCCCCTGAAACATTATCGTGCACGCAATGCCTCTTTCGAATAACCGGCGATCCGCTTGTAGCCCTCGGACAGCGCGACCAGCTCGTCGCGGCTGATGACATCGTCGATGTCGGCAAAGGGCCGGTCGCTTGTGCGCTGAAACACTTCGCGCAGGATCGCGTCCGGCGGATTGGTGCGGTTGGTCAGAACGATGCGGGTGGTCGCCTCAAGCCGCTGCTTCTCGTAAGCCGCAAGCGCCGCAACCGGATCGTTGTTTTCGGATAAGGCCGCGATCAGCGCGCGGGCATCGAGGATCGCTTGTCCGGCGCCGTTGGAGCCGCGCGGCACCATCGGATGCGCGGCGTCGCCAAGCAGCGTCACCCGCCCAAAACTCCAGCGCGGCAGCGGGTCCTGATCGACCATGGGAAATTCCAGCACGCTATCGGCGGCACGAATGAACGCCGGCACATCGAGCCAGTCGAAATGCCAGTCGGCGAAGGCGCCGATGAAATCGTCGAGCGAGCCCGCGCGATTCCAGTCGCGCTTGCGATAGGCTGATGTCTCGATTTCGGCGACCCAGTTGACAAGCTGCAGCCCGTCGGGGCCGGCGGGACGGATCGGATAGATCACCATCTTGCCGTGCGACAGCCATCCTGCCCGCACCATGCTGGCGCCCGACAGGATCGGGTTCCACCGCGTCACGCCGCGCCACATGTTGACGCCGGAATAGCGCGGCTCGCCTTCTTCCGGGAAAAACTGCTTTCTGATCGCCGAGTTGATGCCGTCGCAGGCGATCGCGACAGAACCGCGTACGGTCGCGCGGTTGGCGCCACCCGGCCCGTCGGAAAAATGCACGGTGACGCCGGTCCCGTCCTGCTCGACGGCTGTGCAATGGTGGCCGGTGCGCAGCCGGTTCGCTCCCACGCGGTCGCAAAACGCGTCGAGCAGGACCATCTGCAGGTCGCCGCGGTGGATCGAGAATTGTGGATGCGGGTAGCCCGCGGCGCGGCCCAACGGCTCCTGGTAGATCAATTGCCCGAAGCGATTGAAGAACGTCGCATCACTGGTTGCGATCGCGACCTTCGCCAGATCGGCCTCCAGCCCGAGGGCTGCAAGCTCCTTGGTCGCATGCGGGAGCAGATTGATGCCGACGCCGACCGGCCGTATTTCGGCGGCCGATTCGAAAATCCGGCAGGGAATCTTTGCCGCGTGCAGTGCAAGGCCGAGCGTCAATCCGCCGATGCCGGCTCCGACGATGATGACGTCGTCCATGTCTCCTCCCGGCAGGCTTATTGTTGCCGGGGATGAAACACGATTAGTGAGACCACTGTCAATCCAGCCGATCGCAGGGTTGGACGAGCTATTTGACGAAGCACATGCCCATTCGCGACGCCTGGGCGGCAACCTGACACGCCAGTCCCTCCGCGCAGGTCCACGACTTGAAACTGCTGTCGTTGTCGGCGGCGTTGGGGCGCTGGAGATAGCAATGCGCGCCCCAGCCGTCCTCGTATTCGGTGCCGGCGAGATCGGTGCTGCCGCGCGTCTGCGGCCGGCTGGAGAAGCCGCGCGAAAAATCTGGACTCTTGCCGTCTCGGAAGGCGGTCAAGATGTCTCGGCGGCGGAGCTGGTCACCAAAGAAATGCGGCGAGGCCGGCACCACAATCGAATTGTCGGGCTTTGCGGCCATCCAGTCGACGCCGGGGAAATGGAAGCCGCCGATGCCGCGGGTCTGGTGGCAGCCAGCGCAGGTGATGTCATTGAGGCGGCGCTCGAAGCCTGCGACCGAGCGGATATTTTGCAGGCCGTCGCCGCGCTCCGCGGCCTTTTTCAGGGCCGCGACCACGTCGCCTTCGCTAAACACCGGATTGGCCGCCCCTTCATCGCCTTGCACGAAGCCGAAGGCCGGCTGCAGGTTCGAGTTTACAAATCCGACCGGGGTCGGGGCGATGGCACCGGTGGCGAGAAATTTCTCGGGGATCAAAACCGTGCCGCGGTCGAGCTCGGCAAAGTGCGCGGGATCGAGCAGCCAGGTCTTGAACTCGCGCTTGAGATTTTCATCCGCCAGGATCCGGTCGCGGTCGATCTGGTTCTCGAGCGGCGATTCTTCAAACGTCCGCGACGGTCGGTTGTAATCGAACACCTTCAAGAGATAGTCGGTGCGGAAATCGCGGATATCGGATTTGGGCGCATGCGCGATCTGAAGATTGGTCTCGATGCGGGCGATGTTTTCAGGCCGGACCAATTCGAGCGGGCCATCTTTGGCTGTCAACTTTTCCGCAAGCGCCGCACCTGTCAGCGGCAAATCACCCGCGGCGAGCCAGCGGCGGGCGATCTCAGTGCAATTGATCGCCGCGCCCTTGCCGTCCTTGGCAAGATCGCCCTTGGCTTTCAGCACCACGTTGAGCGTCATCGGCAGCCGCGGCGAAGCCGCGTCCTCGCCCGCCGCCTCGGGAATATCGGTGCGCGTCAGCCGGTAGATCAGCCTGATTTCGCCGCAGCTGTCCGGGGCGACAAACGCGCGGTCCATCCGGTTGACAATGCCGGCGAGGGCGAAGCGGGAGCGATCGGAATAAAGCTGCGCGCGATCGAACAGCTGGAAGGCAAAAGAATCTCCGACGCCGATGCTCTCATTGGGAAGCTCGGACTTATGCGCCAACATGTATCGGTCGAACTCCTCGTCGAGCGCCTTTCGCACGGGCGCCATCGACGGCAGCGCGAACAACTCGCCGCTCGTGAGCGGGGTGTCAGCCGATCGCAGCGGCTGCATCACGCGGTTGAGGCCAAACCAGCCGCGATCGAGCTCGCGCAAGGCCGCGGGATCGGTGATCGCCGCGCCGCGCTCCAGCGCCGGCGCGCTTTGCGCGTGGCGCGCGGGCAACACGGCGCACAGCAGGATGAGGAAGCAGACGAGAAATCGCAACGAACGACCCATGTCCTGATGAACACCGCGCCTTGAGCCTTATTCAAGCTCTCGCGCGCGGTTCTATTTCAGAAACTAGCCGAAATGCGGACAGGCTGTCTCGCCGCAATCGATAGGCGGCGAGGCCCTGGTTTCACGTCGCGGTGAAGCCTAGCGCGCGACCACCAGGCCCTTGCTGGTGACGACCACCCAGCGGCCGTCCTGGCGGCGGATGGCGTCGACCCGGCCGAGGCCCGGCACGGGATCACCGGCATAGACTTCATAGATGCCCTGCCGCCCCTCGATCAGCGCACCGCCATGGGCGACGTCGCGCAGCACCCAGCCCTCCACCGTCGGCAGCCTGCCGACGTCGGTCTTGGCCGCGCCGGGCGCGCCCGCCGATGCGTTTGTGGGCGGCGCGATCGAGCCGGTGACCTCCCTCGCCGAAACCGGCGCTGCGGCGGCGACGGGCGCAGCCGGTGGCGCGGCGCGAAGTTTTTCCACGGCTTCGCTGAGCCTGGCGAGCTTGGCGGCCGGCTCGGCCTGCGCCTTCTCGACCCGGTCGAGGCGGTCGCTGGTCCTGTTGTACTGGCTCATGCCCAGTTTTGCCGTGTTTTCGACGCTGGCCTTCAGCCCCAAGATGTCGGCATCGATGCGCGCCACGGAGGCTTCCAGCGCGCCGTTGTTGTTGGAGGCTTGCTTGACGCCACCGGCGAAGCGCGCATAGCCGCCAGTCGCCAACGCCCCGCCAAACGCGCCTGCAACCGTCGCCAGCGCCACCACCGCGGCAAGGGCGGCGAACCGGCGCTTGCCGAACATGTGAGAGGCCGGCTCGGATTCCGCCTTCGTGCTTGCTTTGTCACCGTCCCAGGAGCGATCGCCGGGAGACATGATCGTGAGCTTGCCGGGCGCGCGCGGCGCTGCCCGCTCGGACGCTTGAACCCCGGGCGCTTCGGCCCTGGGTGCCTCGATCTTTGGTGCCTCGACCTTTGGAGCCTCAGCCTGGGTCGCGTCTGCCTTGGGGGCTTCGTGGTCCGGTGCGATCCGGGGAGAATCGACGCTTGGCGCTTCCCGAACCGAGGCCACCACCGGCGCACTCTGGGCTTCCGGTGAAGGGGGAACGCCCGGTCCGGCACCGAGGGAACCGGGTTCACCGCTGCTCTGCTCGGCTATTTGTCCGCTCACGATCAAATTCTCCATGAAAGATTGACTATTTGGTAACTTTCATTGCTTGCGAAATCGTTACCGGGGTCGCTTTGTCACCCCGGCTTACTGAAATTTTAGGAATTATTCCGGGGCGGATTTGGGTCAGGACGATGGAGCGGGCATGGCGGCCTGTGTCCGGTTGTGGCCATGTTGCCCTGCGGCAAAGCCTTGACGGACCTACTTGTCGCGTATGCACCGCGGGATTTCCCGACTAACATGGGGTACCAGCCAGAACGGCGGGGGACACGATGGCCATCGAAAAATGCATCAACGAATATGATGTCGGCGACATCATTTTCGAGGAAGGCTCGACCGGGCGCGAGCTGTTCGTGGTGCTCGGCGGCGAGGTGGAAATCGCCAAGCTCAGCGGCGCCAGCAAGACCGTGATCGTGACGCTCGGCAAGGGCGAATTTTTTGGCGAGATGGCGGTGATCGACGGCTCGTCGCGCTCGGCAACCGCGATCGCCGCAGCACCGCACACCCGCGTGATGCGGATCAATCACGCCCGCTTCGTCTATCTGGTCAGCCAGCAGCCGGCGTTTGCGCTGATGATCATGGACGCGCTGAGCAAACGCTTGAGAGCCTCCAACGCCGTCACCTTCCGGGCCGCCAATCCATGAGCGACCGCAAGCCGAGCCCGTTCCCGACACTCTTGAACAGCGACGTCTGCTCGCTGATTCAGGCCGCAGAGGACGTCTACCAGATCCGCTTCAAGAACCGCGCGGCCAACGCTTATCTGGTGCGCGGCAAATCCCGCACCATCATGATCGACGTCGGGCTGTCGTCCAATTTCCCGGCGCTGCTGGAATGCCTGCATCATCTCGATTGTCCGCCGGAAAAAATCGACATGGTGATCCTCAGCCACGAGCATCTCGACCACATCGGCGCCGCCTATCATTTCGCGGGCCACCGCACCATCATTGCCGCGCACCGGCTTGCCGCCAACAAGATCATGCTGCGCGACGATTTCTCGATGCTGCGCAAGATGTTCAACGAGCCGAACGTGCCGATCGATGTCGATATCTGGCTGGAAGAAGGCAATCTGATCGACCTCGGCAACTTCCGCCTCAACGTGATGTATACGCCGGGCCATACCTCGGCCTGCATCAGCCTGTTCGATCAGGAAAAGGGATTGTTGTTCGCCGCCGACACCTTGATGCCGGGCGGGGTGATGGGCGGGGTGTTCGGTTCGGGCTCTATCGCCGACTACATTCAGTCGCTGGAGCGGCTGAAGGGTTTGAATTCGAAGATATTGCTGTCGGGGCACGGCCGGCTGTCCGATACGCCGCAGGACGATGTGCGGATCGCGATCCAGCGCTCGCATACGCTGCTGTCGGATACGGCGCAGCTGTTCGACGCGCTCGACGCGCGCTCGAATTTCGAGCCGATCATGCAATCGGTGCGCGACCTCAACAAGCTCGACGACGCGTAAGGCACGCTTTATCGGTTTGACAAAAGTAGAAGTGGCCTGCACAAAAGCCGCCAACGACAGGCTGAAAAAACGAGGGGGGACAATGAAGCTTTATGACTCGATCGGACCCAACCCGCGCATTGTCCGCATGTTCATGGCGGAAAAGGGCATCGAAATGCCCAAGCAGACCGTCGACCTGCGTGGCGGCGAAAATCGCCAAGCCGATCATCTGAAGCGCAATCCGCACGGCCAGATGCCGACGCTCGAACTCGACGACGGCAGCTATCTGTCGGAGATCATCGCGATCTGCGAATATCTCGAGGAGAAAACTCCCTCACCCGCAATGATCGGCGCGACGCCGGAGCAGCGCGCGGAGTGCCGGATGTGGACGCGGCGCGTCGATCTCAACATCGCCGAGCCGCTCGCCAACGGCTACCGTTTTGGCGAGGCGCTGAAATTCTTCGAAAACCGAATTCCCTGCGCGCCCGAAGCCTCCCCCGGCCTCAAGATGATCGCGGCCAACCGGCTGCACTGGCTCAACGGCCAGATGGCAGATGGCAGGCAATATCTCTGCGACAAGCGCTTTACGCTCGCCGACATCCTGCTTTATTGCTGGCTCGATTTCGGCAACCGGGTCGGCCAGCCGCTCGACCCCGCCAACACAAATATCGCCGCCTGGTTCGCACGCGTCGGAGAGCGGCCGTCGGTGAAGGCGTAACTTATTTCTTGTCGTCCCTGCCAAAGCAGGGGACCCATAATCACGGATGTTTGTGTCGTGCGGGCTGGGGCCCCAGCGAGCACAACAACGACCATCGGTGGTTATGGATCCCGGATCGGCGCTCGCTACGCTCGCTTGTCCGGGACGACGAGGGGAGAATCACCTGGCCATCGGGGAGGACGGAGAGCCGCGTTCGGCGACGCAGCGGCCGGCTGCTCGGCCAGCGAGCGGCCGATGCGCGTGAGCATGACACGTGCACGCTCGGCACTATGATCCAATAGCCAACGCCCGAACGCCTGGGGCGACAGCGCCGGGGCGTAGAGAAATCCCTGCACGACGTCGCAGCCGAGCATCGCCAGCAGATTTCGCTGGCCGTCGGTTTCGACGCCCTCGGCGACGACCGTGAGCTGCAGGCTCTGGCCGACGCGAACCACTGAGGTCACGATCGCCCGTGCGCTTGGGTCTGTCTCGACGTCGCGCATGAAACTGCGGTCGATCTTCAATTCGCGAATCGGCAAATGCGCGAGCCGGCTGAGGCTCGAATAACCGGTTCCGAAATCGTCGAGCGACAGCCCCACGCCCAGCTCGCGCAGCGCATTCATGGTCTCGATCGCGACCGAGCGATCGTTCATGATCACGCCCTCGGTGATCTCGAGCATCAGCACTTCCGGCGGCAGACCATGGTCCGCCAGTATCTCGGCGACCGCGGCGGCGAGACTGACGTTCTGGAAATTGATCGGCGACAGATTGACCGACACACAGGGGATATCCAGCCCGCCCTTGCGCCACTCCGCCATCTGCCGGCAAGCCTCGCGGATCGACCACAGACCGATCTGCTCGATCAGTCCGCACTCCTCGGCCAAAGGGATGAACTTTGCCGGCGAAACCTCGCCGAGCACCGGATCATGCCAGCGCGCCAGCGCCTCGACACCGTGGATAGAGCCGTCGATGGTGCGGATCTGCGGCTGATAGTGCAATTTCAGCGCGTCATTCGCGATAGCACTGCGCAGCGCCGCGCTGTGCAGCAGCCGCTGCTCGGCGAGCCGGTTCATGTCGGCACTGAAGAAGCGATAGGTGGAACGGCCGGCCTGCTTCGCCTGGTACATCGCCGCATCGGCCTGCTGTATCAAGGCATCGATGTCGACCGCGTTGTCGGGATAGATGCTGATGCCCATGCTGGCGGACATCGGCACCTGTCGGGTTCCGATCCAGAGCGGTGCCGCCAAAGCCCCGGTGATGCGGGACGCGACCGCCGAGGCGCCCGCGGCGTCACGGTTCGGCAGCACGACGACGAATTCATCACCGCCGAGCCGCCCCAGCAAATCGCCCGGCTGAATCTGCCCGCGCAGGCATTGCGCAAACTGGATCAGTAATTCATCGCCGGCGGAGTGTCCGAGCGTATCGTTGACGTCCTTGAAATTGTCGACATCGATAAACGCCAGCGCGACCTGTTTTCCGGCGGGACAGGCCTTTATCGCTTCGGCAATCAGGTCGCGCAAATGCGTGCGGTTCGGCAGGCCGGTCAGCATGTCGTAATAAGCAAGCCGCGCGATCTGCGCACGGGCTTCCTTGCGCTCGATCGCGAGCGCGCCCAGATGGACGCAGGCGTCGACGATCCGCTGATGCCAGCGGCTCGGCGGGCGGCATTCCCGGAAATAGAAGGCGAAGGTTCCGATCACGCGGCCGTCCTTGGACTTGATCGGCGTCGACCAGCAGGCGCGCAAGCCGACCTCGAGCGGCCGGGTCTTGTAGGGCTGCCAGCGCGGATCGGTGTCGATATCGATCGCCAGAACCGGCTTGCCGTAAAATGCCGCGGAGCCGCAGGAGCCGACATCGGGACCGATCGCAACGCCTTCGAGCGCCCGGGAATAATCTTCGGGAAGACTGGGGCCGCCCAGCGGATGAACCAGTCCACCGTCATCGATGTGGAGCAGCGAGGAAACCACATCGGGTGCGATCTCCTCGACCCGCCGGCACAGCCGGTCGGCGATATCGGTGATCTGGATTTCATCGGCCAGCGCGTTCATGATCAACTGCTGCAGCGAACGCAACTGCTTGGTCTCGGTGATATCGGTCAGAAGCGCGAAGATGAACTTGACGCGCCCGCGCCTGTTGCGAAACGTCTGGACGCTGGCCGAGATCCAGATTTCATCGCCGTTCTTGTCGTAAGAGAGGATTTCCTCCTCGCCGCCGCCTGGCTCGTCGATCCGGCGCCGCAGCCTTGCCAGCGCCCGGCGGTCGGTATCGCGGCCGACAAGCAACTCGTTCACCGGCCGCCCACTCGCTTCCTCGGGCGAATACCCGAACATTCCGGCGAACGCGGCGTTGGTGTAGACGATCTTCAGATCGTGGTCGGTGACAACGACGGCGCGGTTGGTGGTGTCGGCGATCAATGTGAGCAGCGCCAACCGTTGTCTTTGGTCGACTTCGGCGGTGATGTCCCGGACAAATGCGATGCTGCGGCTTTGACCACCAAGCTCGACCTGCGAAAGCGACAGCGCGGCAAGGATCCGGCTGCCGTCCTTGCGCTTGATCGCGATCTCGGAGCCGCGTCCCTGGCTCGTGTCCTCGCCATTGTGCTGATCCGCAGCGGGGGCCGCGACAGCCAGGTCCTTCAGTCCGAGACGGCCGACATGGCCGCCGATCACCTCGCGGCGGTCGAGCTGCCAGATGAATTCGGCCGCCGCGTTGAAATGGGTGACACGAAGATCGGAATCGACGATCACCACGGCCTCGTTGGCCCGCTCGAGCGCGGCCAGCAGGAAATCCGGGGTTTCAGCCACTGGGCCGTCGGGTGCGCGCATCGTCCCATCCTGGTGCCCGTATGGGGACCACCGAGAGTCGATCCCGGTGGAGGGGCACCATGTCAGCGAAAAGCCTATCGGTCCAAGGGTGACGAAAGGGTTGTTCGCAAACGTTCCGCGCGGCGGAAAAGCATTATCGTTAAGAATTCACTACCTAAATCACCACCGGCGCGTCGGGCAGTTCGTTCGGCCCCACGCCCTGTTTCGGAAAATGCGCGGCAAGTTCCTTCGACACCGCCTCGATGCCCCTGATGACGCCGGATTCAAAATTTCCAAACCTGAAATCGGTCTCCATCGCCTTGCAGATTTTCTCCCAGCCCGCGGCGCCCACTTTGGCATCGATGCCGCGATCGGCGACGATCTCGACCTTGCGGTCGGCGAGCAAAAGATAGATCAGCACGCCGTTGTTGTGGGCGGTATCCCAGATCCGCAAATGCGCGAAGATATCGAGCGCACGCTCCCGCGCCGGCTGATCCTTGAACAACGGTTTACCGTCCAGCGCGCCTTCCACCACGAAGCGGACCTGGCCGGAATGCGTGGCCTCGCCGGTCTTGATGGCCTGTTCGATGGCGGCCAGCACCTTGCGCGGGAAAATCCGCCGCGCCCGCCAGCGGTGCTCGAGAAGGTGCTTGCCGATGCGTTTGATGCCCATGTCTTTAGATGCCCATGTCCCTACCGGCTCTCTACCAGCTCCCCGACGCGCCGCCGCCGCCAAAACTGCCGCCGCCGCCGCTGAAGGATCCGCTGTCGCTGCTGCTTGAACCGCCGCCGGACCACGAGCCGCCACCGCCGCCGCCGATCCAACCGCCGCCCCTGCCGCGGCCGGCCGGCGTCGGTGTGGTGAGGCTGTCGCTGAACATCGTGAAGACCGACGCGACGATGCCGGCCAGCGCCGAGACGATCAGCGAGCCGAAAACGAACCATGCTACCAGCCCGATCAAGCCGCCGGTCGTCAGCGAGCCGAACAGCCGGCCGAAGATGCCGCGCATGACACCGCCAAACACCAGGATGGCAATGATGGTGAACGGATTGAGCGGATTGAGCAGCCAGGTCAGGTCAGAACTCTGCTGATGCTGCTGTTGTTGCTGCGGCGGCGCCGGCAACGGCTCGCCGTCGATCACGCCGATGATCCGCTCCACGCCTGCGGAAATGCCTCCGGCAAAGTCGCCGCTGCGAAACTTCGGCGTGATGATTTCGTCGATGATGCGTTTGGTGGTGACGTCGGTCAGCGCGCCTTCGAGGCCGTAGCCGACCTCGATGCGAAGCCTGCGGTCGTCCTTGGCGACGACGAGAAGCGCGCCATCGTCGATTTTCTTGCGCCCGATCTTCCAGGCTTCCGCAACCCGGATCGAGAACTGCTCGATGGTCTCGGGCTGCGTCGTCGGCACGATCAGCACCGCGACCTGGCTGCCTTTCCTAAGTTCCAGATTCTTCAGCGTCTGTGTCAGCGACGCAAGATCGCCGCTGGACAGCGTCCCGGTCTGATCGACTATGCGGCCGGTGAGCGGCGGCACCGCGACATCGGCGAAGGCGGCAACCGCCCAGCACATCAGCAGCGCAACAAGGGAGGCTCTTGCGGCCGTCATCGCGGTCAATCTGTTGTGCCGGACTACTTGGCCGGCGCCGGATTGAAATCCACCTTCGGGGCGGTCGAAATTTCCTTTTCGTTCTCGACCGAGAAGTTCGGCTTCTCTTTATACCCGAACGCCATCGCCGTCAGGTTGTTCGGGAAGGTGCGGATGCCGACGTTATAATCCTGCACCGCCTTGATATAGCGGTTGCGCGCCACCGTGATGCGGTTTTCGGTGCCTTCCAGTTGCGCCATCAGGTCGTGAAACAGCGCATCCGATTTGAGCTGCGGATAATTTTCGGTCACCACCAGAAGCCTCGACAGCGCGCCGGTCAATTCGCCCTGGGCTGCCTGGAATTTCTGGAACGCGGCGGGATCGTTCAAAACCTCCGGCGTCGCCTGGATGCTGCCGACCTTGGCCCGCGCATTGGTCACGCCCAGCAGCACATCCTTTTCCTGCTGCGCAAAACCTTTTACCGAATTGACGAGGTTCGGCACCAGATCGGCGCGGCGCTGATACTGGTTGACGACCTCGGACCAGGCCGACTTGACCTGCTCGTCATTGCCCTGGATCGCGTTGTAGCCGCAATTGGTCAGGCTCAAACTCGCCAGCGCCGCCAGCACGGTCCACAATTTGCGCATCGAAATCTCTCCCGGTTGAAATTTTGCCGCAACGTAGCAGAACACGCCCACATTTACATCGTCATTCCGGAGCACGCGAAGCGGGAGCCCGGAATCCATAACCACGATCGGGGTTATGGATTCCGGGCCTGCGCGAAGAGGCGCATCCCGGAATGACAGTTGTGTTATGCCCCCGCCACCTTCGCGTCCCGGATCGCCTGCCAGACTTTCATCGGCGTCAACGGCGTCGAGAGCGTCGTGATGCCGAGTTCGGAGAGCGCATCCATCACGCCGTTGGCGATGCAGGGCGGGCCGCCGATCGCGCCCGATTCGCCGCAGCCCTTGGCGCCCAGCGGATTGGTGCGGCACGGCGCGGAAGGATCGAGCGTCACCTCGATCGGCGGAATGTCGTCGGCGCGCGGCAGGCAGTAATCCTGATAGCTCGCCGTCAGCAATTGCCCCTCGGCGTCGTAGGACACGCCCTCGTACAGCGCCTGGCCGATACCTTGCGCGACCCCGCCGTGAACCTGCCCTGTCACCAGCATCGGATTGACGGCGACACCGACGTCATCGACCGTGGTGTAGCGCACGACCCGCGTGACGCCAGTTTCAGGGTCGACCTCGACCTCGCAAATATGCGTGCCGTTCGGCCAGCTCGGCCCGTCGACCTCGCCTTCACTGTCGACGCTGAGCCGGGAGCCTGCTTCTTTCTTCGCGATCTCGAACAGGCCGATACGCTTGTCGGTGCCGACCACCGTGAGCATGCCGTCGCGGTATTCGATGTCCTCCACCGACGCCTCCAGCATCTGCGAGGCCTTTTCGCGGGCCTTCGCGATCAGGTCGATCGCCGATACCACCGCCGCGGTGCCGCCGACGAACAGCGAGCGCGATCCGACGCTGCCGAAACCGGTCGCCAGATCCGTATCGCCCTGCACGATGTCGATCTTGTCCAGGGCAATGCCGAGCGAGTCCGACACCATCTGGCTGTAGGTGGTCTGCAGCCCCTGCCCCATCGCCATGGTGCCGGAATGCAGGATGACGCGGCCTTCGGCGGTGGCGTGCAGGCTGACTTTTTCGGTATGCGCGCGCCCGCCGGTCCATTCGATGTAGCTCGTGAGCCCCCGGCCGTAGAGCAGGCCTTTTTTCCTGGCGGCTTTCTTGCGCCCGGCAAAGCCGTCCCAATCCGAAAGCTTCGACGCACGGTCGAGCATGTGCGCGAACGCGCCACTGTCATAAACCTGGCCGACGGCGTTGGTGTAAGGCAGTTGCGCCGGCTTGATGTAGTTCACTTTCCGGATCGCGCGTGGATCCATGCCGATCTGGCGGGCGGCCGCATCCATCAACCGCTCGACGATGAACACGCCCTCGGGCCGCCCCGCGCCGCGATAGGCGCCGACCGGCGCGGTGTTGGTCATGACCGCCTTGATCTCGTAATGCACCAGCGGGAGATCATAGACGCCGCTCTGCACGAACGGCCCGAGCACCAGCGGGATGATGGCGCCGGTGCCGGAGAGATAGGCGCCGGTGCCGCCGACCGAGCGCACCCGATAGGCCAGCACGCGGCCTTTCTCGTCGAGCGCGAATTCGCCGGTCGAGGTGAGATCGCGGCCATGGGTACCGCCGACGAACTCGTCGGTGCGCTCGCCGCGCCAGCGTATCTTGCACGCGAGTTTGGTCGCGGCATAAGCCACGATGCCGTCTTCGGGATAGAGACTGGTCTTCTGGCCAAAGCCGCCGCCGATATCGCCGACCAGCACGCGCACACTTTCCTTCGGCCGCTTCAGCACGGCCTCCGCCAATAGATCGCGGGTCGAGCCCGGCGTCTGCGACTGCACATGCAGGATCAGCCGGCCGGATTTTCTGTCGACCTCGGCCATGGCCGAGCGCGGCTCCATGGCGGAGGGAACGAGCCGCTGGCTGACGAGATCGAGCGAAACCTTGTGCGTGGCGTTGGCGAATGCGGCTTCCACCGCGGCTGCATCGCCATAGCTCATGGCGGCGACGATGTTGTCGGGTGCTTCCGCCCACACCGCGGGCGCGCCGGGCTTGGTCGCGGCAACCGGATCGGCCACCGACGGCAACACGTCGTAGTCGACCGCGATCGCTTCGGCCGCGGTTTGAGCAGCGAAGCGCGATGTCGCGACCACGGCCGCGACCGGCTCGCCGGCAAAGCGCACGATCCCGTGCGCGAGCAGCCGGCGCGGCGGCACCGTCATCGGCGAGCCGTCGGGCCGCTTGAACACCAGCAGCGTCGGGAGAGTGCCGATATCATCGGCGATCAGGTCGGCGCCGGTGTAGACGGCTTCGACGCCCGGCATCTCGGCCGCGGCCTTGACATCGATCGACACGATCTTGGCATGCGCATGCGGCGAGCGCAGCACATGGAGCCACAGCGCGCCCTCTTCGGGCTTGTCGTCGATGAACTGTCCCTTCCCGGTGAGTAGCCGTTGATCCTCGAGCCGCTTGACCGGCTGGCCGGCCCCGAAACGCATATTGCCGGGAAAAATATTCATCAGTTTGTCCTTCGAGTCTTTTGTTGGATTGGGGTGTTCTAGCGGATAGGCAAGTTGGAGGCCAACCAACATCACCGTCATTCCGGGGCGCGCATTTGCGCGAACCCGGAATCTCGAGCTGATAATCTCCAGATTCCGGGTTCGCGCTTCGCGCGCCCCGGAATGACGGTGCAAGTGTCGAGCCCGGAATGACGGCGTTCAGGTGCCCCCGTCGGCTTTCCTGGTCGCCAAACCATCGATCATGACGTCTTCCAGCGCCGCGATCAGGGCGTCCCTGTCCGCCCATGGAAAGTGCGCGCGGGTGGTGAGCAGCGAGACCGCGCCGTGGCCAACGAGCCAAAGCATCTGGGTCGCGAACATCGGATCGAGGTCCCCCATCAGGCCTGCCGGCGCAAGCTTGGCGAGGTGATCGCGAAACCGCATGAAGCTGCGGGCACCCGCCTCCTGCAGCTCATGCGGACGCGAGAAATCCTTGGCCATCGGCGTCAGCGCGTCGGGACCGACGGTGAAGGTCAAATGGTATTCCGCCGGATGCGACAGGCCATAGTCGATATAGGCATGGATCAGCGATCGAAAAATTTCGCGTGGCGTGCCGGCCCTGGCCACGGCGCGATCGAACGCGGCACTGATCGCATCATGCGTCTCGTCACCGATCGCTTTGAGGATGTCTTCCTTCGCCGGGAAATAAAGATAGACGCCGGTTTGCGACAGCCCGGCCTTCTCCGCGATCGCGCGGGTCGTGACTTTTGCGAATCCCTCGGTCATGAACAGCTCTTTGGCCGCGGCGATGATCTCGTCGCGGCGCTCCTGCCCCGATCCCTTGGGCTTTCGCTGAGACCGGATCGCGAGCGGCCGGCGCATCTTTTTCTGCTCCATGGGCTCTCCTAACCTCTGCGGGTTTTGAAAGCCACTTTTCCTGCCGAACAGGACTTGTCGTCCCATTCAAATTCGTATATGTTCAAAGAACAGTTATTAGCCGCAGGAGAGGCCCATGGCCAGTGAATCCGCCGCCAGCCGCCGCAGTCTGATCACCGGTGCCATCGCGGGCGTCGCCGGATTCGCGACCGGTGCCATAAGCGCGGGCGCGATCGTCGGCTCGAAAAAAGGCCCGCAAGTCTTTGTTGAGGGCCGCGCCCGCTTCAAGAACAAGGTCATCCTGATCACCGGCGCGACCTCGGGCATCGGCGCGGTTGCAGCAAAGATGTTCGCGGCCGAAGGCGGCAAGGTCGCGTTCTGCGGCCGCCGCGCCGATCGCGGCGCCGAGGTTGAAAGCGAAATCAAGTCCGAGGGCGGCGAAGCAAAATACATCCGCGCCGACGTTCGCATCGAGGACGATGTTCGGCGCTTCGTCGATACCGCCGCCGAGCTCTATGGCGGCCTCGACGTCTGCTTCAACAACGCCGGCATCACCATCGAACGTGCCTTGCACGAATATACAGCAGTGGAATGGGACGACGTCGTCAACACCGATTTGCGCGGCAACTTTCTCGCGCTCAAATACGAGATTCCGCATCTGATCAAGCGCGGCGGTGGCGTCGTCGTGGTGACGGCGTCCTCCAACGCCATCGCCACCACGCCCAAACGAAGCGCCTATAGCGCGGCGAAGCGAGGGCTGGTCGGCATGGTGCAGGCGGCGGCGCAGGACTATACGGACAACAACATCCGCATCAACACGCTCGTTCCGGGCACCACCGACACCGAATTTGTTCGCCGGGCCGCCGGCATGATGAACGCGCCCGATCCGGTCTGGCAAGCGGCGGCGTCGGTTTGGGCGAAGTCGAACGTTGCCGTCGCGCATCGGCTCGCGCGGCCCGAGGAGATCGCGGCCGCTGCCTTGATGATGGCGTCCGATGAATTCACTTTCATGAATGGCGCGCAGATCGTGGTCGACGGCGGCAAGACCGCGCATGCGTGAGCGTTGCTCCGTCATTCCGGGGCAGCCCGCAGGGCTGAACCCGGAATCTCGAGATTCCGGGCTCGCGCTCCGCGCGCCCCGGAATGACGGCTAACCCACCTCGCGCAGCACCGCCTCGACCGCCTTGCGCTCGTCGGCCGTGAGCGCGGCCTGCGGCGGGACGGGATCGCCGACCTCGTAGCCCTGGATCGCAAGGCCTGCCTTGATGCAGGCCGCGAGGTTGTAGCGCGCGAAGACTTCGTTGATGCGCCACAGCTTCCGTTGCAGCGTCAGCGCCTCGTCCCAGCGCTTTCTCTTGCAGAGGTTGTAGAGCTCGACGCTCTGGCGCGGGATGATGCAGGCCGGTCCCGCCATCCACCCGACCCCGCCGATCAGCATCACGGCGGCCGGGATATGCGCGGACGCCGAGAACACGCCGATGGCGCCGCCGCAGCGGTTCATGATCGACAACAGCCGCCCGGTATTGGTGGAAGCGTCCTTGATGTATTGAATGCGCGGATGCGCCGCGAGCCGGGCGATGACATCGAGCGTCAGGTCGGAGCGCTGAAACTGCGGATTGGTGTAGATCACGACGGGAATATCGACCGCTTCCGCGATGGCGTGAAAATAACAATAGACCTGTGCATCCTGCAGCGGGAAATACGCCTCCAGGATCGCAAGGATGCCGTCGGCGCCGAGCTGTTGATAGGCCATCGCTTGCGCGACCGCGTCCGCCGTCGAAGTCGAGGCCACGCCGGCGACCACGGGCACGCGCCCTGCGGCGGCTTCGATTGCGGTCTGCACCACCGACGCGCGCTGCGCATTGTTCAGATAGGCAAACTCGCCGGTCGAACCGAGCGGTGTCAGCCCATGAACGCCGGCCTTGATGAGATCGTCGCAAAGCCGGCCGAGCACACCGGTACGGATTTGGCCATCAGGCTCGACCGGCGACACCAGATAGGGAAAGACGCCGTGGAAATCAGCCATGGCAGGAATTTCCTGCGCTTGCGGGGCCAAGTCAAGGCGGATCCGGCGCAGCCGCGCCAAACGCTATTTCAACCCGTCGAGCTTGTAGGACGCCTGCACGAACGCACCGTAGCGCTCGGTGCGGGCGGGCAAGGTCTGGCAGGGACACCCGGAGCCAAACAGATTCGTGGAGCCGTTGGTCGCCCACATCGCCCAATAGCGGCCGCCGGCGCCGATGCTGAAAGATTTGCCCAGCGCATAGGCCAGGATCGCCTCAAGCTGCACACCTTTTCCAGTGCCGGTCTCCGGCGAGATCGTGTTGGAAACGTCGATCCGCTGCAAATGATTGTCGGTGCCGGTAAACGCCACATAAGGCAGATAAGCAGCGTCGGCGGTCAGCGTCAGCCGATCCATCAGCTTCACCTCGCCGTTGAGACCAAGCCTGAGTGAATCCCATCGGTCATTTTCGGTGATGCCGAGCGTGGAGTTTGCAACCGCGGGCACGCAGTCGGAGTTGGGATTGGCGATCTGAACGCAGCCATAGGCCGACTTGTTTTCCTTGAAATAATTGTAGCCGATAAAGCCGCCCACCTTGGAGCTCGGTCCGTGAAACAGCGCGTATCCGACATCGAAGGTGGCATAGGCGAGATCGCCGTTCACCGGATTGGAAAGCGTGTTGGAATAAGGAACGGTTGCACCGAAGGCCAACCAGTCCTCGTCATTCATCTTGCCCGACAGATGGCTTCCCCCGCCGATAAAACCCTTGAGGAAGATATGTGCGCTGGTGTCAATGCGGCCAAACAGTTCGCCGGTGGCGGAAGTCGTGTCGTAGGTGAGCCGTGAATTCAACAGGCCCTGCTGCGACTGAAAGGGGGTGCCGCCGAGATCCTTCTGGAATTTGCCGGAAGAGTACCAGGTGCGTCCACCGATTTCGATTTCGGTATCTGGAACATAGGCCGCATCGGCGGTGCCGCGTAGACGATAGTCCATCGCCGTCGGCGCCCATTGGGCATTTATGTCTTCACCCAGTTTCAGATTCAGTCCCATCTTGACGGTTTGCATGCTCTGACTGAAACCGGCGGTACCGCCCGGGGTCGCCACATAGGCGTTGAGGGGCGGCAGCACCTGGAAAAAACTCGTGGGCGTTGCGACATTCATATCGCCAAAATTCGCGTAATCATATTCCAGCCGAATCGACCAGGCCGGCGTCAGCGCCTTTTCGACGCCACCCCCGACCGTCCATCCCCAGCGCATGCCGTCGAAACCGGTGGAGGTCTGAAGGATGCCGTTGGTCGTGAGGGCGATGCGGTCATCCAGCCCGGCCAGGCCTGCCTTGGCATAGATCAGCGTGCGCCCGCCGGGGCCGGTCGCAAGCCCTACGCGGCCGGTCAAACTACCGATGGCATCCGGACGAACACGGCAATTGGCCGAGATGAAAAAGCCCGATGAAGCAAGGCAGGTCGCGGTGCCATCGGCGCCCAGCGCACTGGCATCCGCCTCGGCCCCGAGCACCCAATTCGTGTTCGGCACCTGCCAGTTATAGCCGATCTGGCCGCCGCCAAGTGCAGCGGGACTCCGGACATTGCCGCCATAAATCGAAGGTCCTGCGGAATCGGAAACCTGCGACGTTCCAAACCCCCCGCCGACTTGGCCGCCGATATAAAGACCGGTCCACGACCACAGCACCCTCGGCGCAACCACCACGTCCGGCAGGTCCGCGGCTCTGGCCAGACCGGACCCCAGCAGCAGGCCGAAGACCGCGACCGAGATCTTATTCATGACGACAACCCACAATTGCTACCGACGCGCGATGCGCCGTTAACTACAGTGGGTGGGAATGCTTAAGAAAAACTGAGTGTTGACGAACGGGTAACCCTAATTTTTCGATAATTTTTGCAGTCGAGGGAAGCGGGGCACGCTCGGCTAATGTTCTCTGTCCCGAAATTGATGTAGTTTAATAAGACATTAACCGTGGAGGCGGCGTTGCATCGCCCCTGAGCAAAACGAGGGCCGACGAATTGACGCCGAGAGTTCTTGCCGCCATCGGCTTTTTTTCGATCCTGGCGCCTGCCTTCGCGCAAGACGATCTCAAAACCGCGCCCGCACAGCTTTCGCTGGCGGTCCGGAACCAGCAGCCCGACGAATTATGTCGCCGGTTCGACCCCCACGATACGAGCCCGCTTGCGACGCGGTCCCTGCACCGGACTTTTCACGACGATTTCGACGAGCATCCGTTGAAGGGAAAGTGGGTGCCGCACTACGCCGGCGGCGCGGCCTGGCCGGACGCGCGCTATTGGGGCGGCGACGGCTCCGACTTCAGACGCAAAGACAGCTGGAACGGCGAACAGCAGATCTATGTCGACCCGCGCTACGCCGGACGAGGGACGACGCCGCTCGGGCTCGATCCGTTCAAAGTCCGCGATGGCATTTTATCGATCATCGCCACGCGGACGCCGCCCGAACTCAAAGCGGTGCTGTTCAACAATGAATACATCTCCGGCATCCTCACGACCCAGGGCTGGTTTTCCCAGAAGTACGGATATTTCGAAATCCGCGCCAAGGTACCGACCGGGCAAGGGGTGTGGCCGGCGTTCTGGCTGCTCGCCGATGACGGCGGCTGGCCTCCCGAGCTCGACGTGATGGAAGGCCGCGGGCAAGAGATCGGCGACATGGCGATGACGACGCATTGGCGGATTCCGGCCACCCAGTCCGTGCAATCCTGCGGGTTCGACTTCCTGGTGCCGAACGCGTCCAGCGATTTCCACGATTACGGCGTGCTGTGGATGCCCGACCGGATCGTCTATTTCATCGATCGCAAGCCGGTGTCGGATATGAAGGTCCCGACCGGTTTCAACGATCCGATGTATATGATCGTCAACCTTGCGATGGGCGCGAAATATTTCAAGGGCGTCGGACTGGTCGACGCCGAATCTCCCGTTGCGGTCGCATTCGAGATCGACAGGATTTCCGCCTATCAGATCGATCCTTGAAACATCGGAGCAAAGGCGGATGCGAAATCAACGCTGCAGCATGATCCGGAAAAGTGGGAACCGGTTTTCCGAAAAGATCATGCTCAAACAACGAAAAGAGATCATGATCCGATTCATATCCTAATCGGATCATGATCTTTTCGGGAGACGTCGATGTTCGGTCAATTCTCGCGCCGCCATTTCGCCAAACTCGCGGGCTTTTCCGCCCTCGGCATGGCGGCGGCAACGACCGCGAAGACGGCAGAAGGCGCGCCCGACAGCTACGCCCCCGCCAGTTTCCCGAGCGGTTTTGTGTGGGGCACGGCGACATCAGCCTATCAGATCGAAGGCGCGGTCGATGAAGACGGCCGCGGCCGCTCGATCTGGGACACGTTCTCGCATACGCCGGGCCGGATCGAGGATCACAGTAACGGCGACCGCGCCAACGATCATTATCACCGCTACAAGGAAGACATTCGCCTCGTCAAGGATCTCGGCGTCAAGGCCTATCGGTTTTCGATCGCGTGGCCGCGGGTGTTTCCGGATGGGTCGGGTGCGCCCAACCCCAAGGGGCTCGATTTCTACAACCGTCTCGTGGATGAGGTGCTGGCGAACGGCATCGAACCGTACGCGACGCTGTATCACTGGGATTTGCCGCAAGCGCTGCAGGACCGTGTCGGCGGATGGCAGTCCAGCGATACCGCGAAGGCGTTCGGCGATTACGCCGGCTACGTGGCGGAGCGCTTGAGCGATCGCGTCAGGAATTTCTTCACGGTCAATGAGGTCGGACGGTTCGTGAATTTTGGCTACGGCTGGAACATCGACGCTCCCGGCCTCAGTCTGCCGCCGCCGCAACTGAACCAGGTCCGTCACCACGTCGCATTGGCGCACGGCCTTGCCGTGCAGGCGATCCGCGCCAAGGCGCGCGCCGGCACCAAGGTCGGTCCGGCCGAGAACATCGCGGCGTGCGTGCCCGCGATCAACACGCCGGAAAATATCCGCGCCGCCGAGATGGCAACGCGCGAATTGAACGCGGGCTTCCTCGGCGTCGTGCTCGAAGGCAAATATACCGACGGGTTTCTCGAATATGCCGGCGCTGCCGCCCCCAAATTCACCGCCGAAGAGCTGAAGATCATTGCCTCGCCCAACGATTTTGTCGGCCTCAACATCTATGCGCCGCAGTTCTACATCGTCGCATCCGACAAGAAGCCGGGCTGGGCCGTGCTGCCGTTCCCGGCCTCGTTTCCACACATGAATTCCGAGTGGCTCAGGATCGGCCCGGAGACGATCTATTGGGTGCCGCGGCTCGCCGCGAAAATCTGGAACCTCGATAATATCTTCATCAGCGAGAACGGCACCTCCTCGGAAGACAAGCTGACCGCCGACGGCAAGGTCTACGACCTCGATCGCATCATGTACCTGCGCAACTATCTGACGCAGCTGCAGCGCGCCACCGCCGAGGGCGTCCCGGTCCGCGGCTATTTCCTGTGGAGCCTGATGGACAATTTCGAATGGATTTTCGGTTACGGAAAGCGCTTCGGGCTATACCGGGTGGATTTCGAAACGCAGGCGCGCGTGCCAAAACTGAGCGTGGCGTTCTACCGGGACGTGGTGGCGAAGAACGCGATCGGGGTGTGAACGGAGCAAACCTCACCGAAGGGGATTGACGATCTCGATGCCGGCAAAGTCCTTCTCGTTGTCGGTAACGACGATGCAATCATTAGCCTCCGCGATCGCTGCGATAATTGTGTCGAGCGCGCTTCGGGGTTTACCCTTCGCGGTTCCCTCGGCCATCAGGCGAGCCCAAATCAGGCCTGCCCTCTCGTCGAATGGCAGCACGCGACCAGCGAACAATGCTGAGGGGCCTTCGGGGCCAGAAAACCAGGCTTCTAGTTGGCCCCGCTTGCGGCCGGCAGGCTTTTCCAAGATACCGCGCCGGATTTCGGCGACGGTGAGCGAGGCAATGAATAGATTCTCGTCGACTTGTTCTCCCATCCAAGCCAGCAGCGCTTCCGAAGGTGTCGGCTTGGTGACGTTGCTGATGATGTTGGTGTCGAGGAGATAACGGCTCACAGCTCGACTTTGCGCCCGGGCTCAAACTGGCGAACGGGAGCGATATCGGCACCGACCAAGGGCGAGCGACGAAGTGCCTGGAGAATGCCGCCCTTCCTGGGTGGCTCGCCGGAAATCGTTTGGCTGACCGCGGCCCGCAGCCGCGAGGCGTCTGGCCCGTCTTCCGCTAGGCGTCGGGCGAGCGACCGGATCAGGTCGCGGTCACCGTCAAGTCCCAGGACTTCGAACCGGGCCATTCCCCGTTTGCGGAGACGCTTTCGATAGTTCTTGATCGCGCGCTTCTGAGATGGGTCGCTCACAATCCGTCTCCGCTTCTATATCCAGTAATATATCCGGTTTTGAGAGAACCCACAAGGCCGGCCGGAAATGGTATCGTCGAGGTCGAAGCCGACGATATCGTCGAAACGCCGGACGATATGTTGTTCGCGGCCGGCACGCTCAACGTCAAACTGCCGCATCGATATTAGCGCGAGCGCCGGCGCCGAAATGACGGCTCGCGGCATCCGCCCGCAAACCCGCGGTCCGGCGCTGTTGGCCGGTCTTTCAGATTCTTACACGTAGGGGTAGTGACATAGTTCCTGTTTTGTTCTAGTCTCGGCAGCGCGATCCAGAGCGATATCCCGAAATCATAGCAATCAAGGATACTATCCCATGGACGATGTTGAGTGCGATATTCACGCCGAGGCCGGCCATCTCCGGATCATCGTTCACGACGACGATGAAACGCCGGTGGAGTTCGTCATCGAGCTTCAGCATTCGGTATTCAACAAGCAAATCGCGGATGCGACCAGATTTGCCCAAGCGGTCGACAACTACGGACAAGCCACTTGCGGGATCTATCCGCGCGGCGTCGCGAACGAATTGCTTGCAGCCGCCCGACAACGTGTCCGTGAATCAGGTCACCCGCTCCGGATCACGAGCGAGGCGGTTGCGGGAGGCGATGAATTGCCTGACGGCCGCTGCAAACTCTGCGGCTCACCTTCGGCCAGGCACAGGCTTTTGCTGAAAGGCGCGTTGACGCTTGTCTGCGACGACTGCATGTCCGACGTCATGGGCCATCTGCAAGATGTCAGTCGCACCCTGCCGTTCGACTATGCCTGCGACGCGTTGGCTAGGCATTTCGCCGGCATCCCGCGGGATCGGCTGGTCGCGACCTCGCGGCAATTTCCGGGTCATATGCAGGCCGACGTTCAAGTGGCGGTCGACCGGCTGTTCTCCGCGTCGCCAATCCGGTTCTTCGGCATCCACGAGGAGCATCGCTACGAGACGTTGACGATCGCGCGGTTGACCCGGGATGGCCGGAATGCCCAGGCGATCGCGCCGGCCCAGTATCACGATGTGGATGTCGGCGAGAGCGCGCCCGTCAAATGTCTCAACAACGGTTTGTGGCTCTGCCGAACCGACGGCCTGCGCTACGCGGTCGTACTCTCCTCGCATCGGGAGTATGGCTTCGAGTCCGGGACCCGCATCGAGATTGCCGTGCCTAGCGGCGCCGATGGCGCGGCGTTCGTGCAACGCTGTTTCTCCGAGCTGGAGAGCGCCGTCAACGCCGCGCGTTCCTATCGCGGCAAAATCCTGTCGCTCGATGGCGACAGCGATTATCGCGGGCGCTCGCGAGGCATCATGGTCCACAAATTGCCACAGGTGCAGCGCGAGGACGTGATCTTGTCCGAAGCTACCTTGAAATTGCTCGACCGCAATGTCCTGAACTTCGTCGGGAGCCGCGAGCAGCTGCGCCGGCTCGGGCAATCGACCCGCAAGGGCATCCTGCTTTACGGCCCGCCCGGAACCGGCAAGACGCATACGATCCGCTATCTGGCGAGCAACCTGCCTGGTCATACCACGCTGATCATCACGGCCGCGCAGGTCGCATTGCTTGCTCACTACATGAATCTGGCCCGCCTGCTGCAGCCGGCGATGGTCGTGATCGAGGATGTCGATCTCATTGCGCGCGATCGCGGCGACATGGGGCCTTGCGAGGAATCGCTGCTCAATGCGCTCCTCAACGAGATGGATGGACTGAAGGAGGATGCGGATATCCTGTTCATCCTGACCACCAACCGGCCAGAGGATCTCGAGGGCGCCTTGGCGAGCCGCCCCGGCCGCATCGACCAGGCCATTGAAGTGCCGGTCCCGGATGACATCGGCCGCAAGAAGCTCGTCCAACTCTATGGCCGGGGTCTGCCGCTCGGCGAGCCATCGTCGATGAGGCCGCGGAGCGGACCAGGGGCGTCAGCGCGGCATTCATCAAGGAGCTGATGCGGCGCATCGCCCAGGCCAGTATCGCGCGAGATGGCGGCACGACCGTCGAGACCGAGGATATCGGCGAAGCGCTGGACGATATGTTGTTCGCCGGCGGCAAACTCAACGTCAAGCTGTTGGGCGGGGCGCGAGAACGGGCCGACGCATGACAGACGCTTGACGCAAATCGGGCGGCGCGATCACCGCCGGCGCGCCAAACTCGCCATCAATGCCGAGACACCGAACGTCCATGGTTCACATTCGTCGCTCGTTTTCATGCGATTGACCAGCCGCCCGAGCCGCTGTGAGGCGACGGTAACGCGGTCGCCGGTCCGGTGTGTAAAGCCCTTGCCGACGTCTCCCCGGTCTTTGGTTGGTGCAAACATCGTGCCCAGGAACAACACAAAACCGTCCGGATATTGATGGTTTCGGTTGAGCGCCTGCGCCACCAGATCGGTCGGGTCGCGACTGATCCGGGACATCGACGAGGAGCCCTCCAGCGCAAAACCGTCCTCGCCTTCGACGGTCAAGAAGACGTCCATGCTTCTGATGTCGTCGAGCGTAAAACCGCTATCGAAAAAGCGCAGCACCGGACCGATCGCGCAGGATGCGTTGTTGTCCTTTGCCTTGGACAGTAGCAGCGCCGAGCGCCCCTCGAAGTCACGCAGATTGACGTCGTTGCCAAGCGTCGCGCCGACGATGCTTCCCTCGGGCGACACCACCAGCACGACTTCCGGCTCCGGATTGTTCCACACCGAGCCGGGATGCAGGCCCGCATCCATCCCCGCGCCAACCGCGGAAAGCACCGGCGCCTTGGTGAAGATCTCGGCGTCCGGACCGATGCCGACCTCGAGGTACTGGCTCCACGCGTTCTGCGCGAGAAGGAATTCCTTCAGACGCATCGCCTGTGGCGAGCCCGGTTTCAGCCTGGACAGGTCATCGCCCACGACACGCAAAACCTCGGCCCGGATCGCGGTCGCTGCATCCGGATTGCCCCTGGCGCGCTCTTCGATGACCCGCTCGATGATCGACGTTGCGAAGGTGACCCCTGCCGCCTTGATGACCTGAAGATCGATCGGCGCGAGCAACCACGGTCTGGTTTGATCGCGCGTGTCCGGCGCCGCATTGGCATACGCCTCCTCGAAACTCCCGATGCGCTCACCCGCAACGGCGCGCAAGGCTTTCGCGGGGTCCGGCGCGGCTGCGAGCTCACTCATGGTGGCGAAGGATTTGGAGATGTCATAGACGCCGTCCGGACGACAGGCGACGACAGATGGCCCGCCGACATCAGGCCTGAACACGCGCCCGGCAAGGGTTGCCTTGGCATGATCGAGCGGCAGTATCGTATTCGGATCGATCGGCGTCATCGCGGGTTCCTATCAATGGTCAGGCTGGTGGTTCGCCATCAAATCACGAAGAAGGCATTCAAATCACGAAGAAGCCGTGGGTTGCGTCGCGCCGGAGTTGTTCGACGAGGCCATATTCCCAATCGAGATAGGCCTGCATGGCGTCGCTGGCGACATCGGCGCCCTCATAGGGACGGCGGTAGCGGTGTGACGGATCGGGCTTTGGCAAGACCTCCGGCGGCCCCACTTCAAGCGCGCGATCATAGCCGCCATCGAGCACATACGTCTCCCACCCCATTTGCCCCAGCCAGGACGCGGTCATGTCGGCGCGAACAGCCATATGGTCGGTCAAAAGGATGCGCGCCCCGCGCACCGGTGCCGCCATGTCGATCTCCTGGACCAGCTGCCCTCCCGGGTAATGGCGAAAACCGGAGATGTGACCGGCGGCATACTCCTCGCTGGGGCGAACGTCGAAGCGATAGAGCGTGCGGTTGGTTTGCGCCTGCAGCGCGCTCGCCTCTCCCGGGCTCAGGTGCCGGACGCCGGCGCGATAGGCAACTTCACGGGCCTTGGCTTTGCCGCCCTCGAAGAGGCCGATCCCGCTGCTTCGATCCGCGCCGTGCTCGAGATCTTTTCCGGCGAGAGTCCAGCCGATGGTCCCGTTTCGCAAGGCCACCACCTTGTTGGCGACGCCGGCGTTGATGAGCGACTGGGTGCCGATAATCGATCGGGTGCGACCGGCACAATTGACGATGATGGTGGTCTCCGGATCAGGCGCCGCGTGGCCCGCGCGGAGCACCAATTCCGCGCCGGGCACGCTGATGGAGCCCGGGATGTTCATGGTCGCATATTCGTCGGGCCGCCGAACATCGAGAATTCTGATATTGGCCCCACGCGCAATCAGCCTCGCGACTTCGTCCGCGGACATGGAGGGCGTGTGCCGGCGGGACTCGACCAGCTCGCCAAAGGCCTTGGCGTAGGAATTGACATCCTTGAACAGCTCATAGCCCGCGATCTGCCAAGCCTTGAGCCCTCCCTCGAGCTGCCGGACATTGGTGTATCCCAGCGCCATCAACCGATCCGCGGCTTGCGGAACCAGGCCTTCGCCGGCGTCGTAAACGACGATCGGCGCATCCTTGCGGGGCAGCCTGGTCGCGGCTTCGATCGCAATCCGCTCGGCTGCCATGTTGGCGGCAAACAGCGGATGGCCGGTGGCATAGGCGGCCTCGTGCCGCACATCGAGCAGCGCGATTTCCTCGCGCGAGAGCAGCGCGCAGCGGACTTGCGAAGGCGTGACGGTTGGCACGGTCATGGCGGCGGGGTCTTGACGAGGGCGAATGGTTCACCCCATACCATGAATGGCGCGGCCGGAAGCGCCGAAAATACATCCGAGACGGTCGCATCCGCCAAGGGTGTGTCGACCCCCTCTTTTGATTTTCACGCCGGCCTGACCGCGTGACAAATCCCGCGCTCGAACGCTCGATAGACCTTCAGAGCTTTCCGGTCGGCGAACGGCACGATCTGCATCATGACCACGCCGGCGATCCGCATCGTCGGGTCGATCCAGTAATAGGTGTTGAACAGGCCGGCCCAGGTGAGGCTGCCCGCGTTGCGGCCGTTCGGAACGGGATCGACATTGATCATGTCGCCGAGCCCCCATCCCAGATGAACGCCCGGAAAGAAATCGACGTCATTCGATAGCGCCGGGTTCGTCGTCTTGAGGATTCCCGCCTCCAATTTGCCGATCTGGTTGGCGGACATCAGGGCCACGGTCTCCGGCCGCAGGATAGTCGCCCCGCGAAAACTTCCCCCGTTTAGCTGCGCCTGCAGCAAGGTCAGGTAATCCGGCGCCGTGGAATAGATGCCGCCGCCGCCCGAAAACACCGTCGGCACGGCGAGCTTTTCAAAGGGCTGCGGCACCAGCTTTCCATCCGCAGCTCTCGCATGCAGGGTGGCCTCGCGCGTGCGTTGCTTCTCGGTGATCGAGAAGCCGGTATCGTCCATGCCGAGCGGGCCCGTGATGTTATCGCGGAAATAGCGATCGAGGCTCTGTCCGCCGGCGATCTCCACCATCCGGCCGACGCGGTCGAGACTTCCGCCATAGGCCCATCTGGCGCCAGGCTCGAACATCAGCACCGTACGCGGCAGGGCCGGATTGCCGCGCGCGGCCTTGAGATAGCGGATGACGTTGCTATCCCACAGCGGGTAGCTGAACCCTGACGTATGCGTGAGCAGGTTGCGCAACGTGAGAGGTTTTTGCGCCGGACGGAGTTTTGGGACGCCTTTCGCATCGAAGCCGGCCAATATCTGAGGTGAGGCGAGCGTCGGATCGATGTTGCCGGCCGGCTCGTCCAGCTTCAGTTTGCCGCGCTCGACGAGCTGCAGCGCCGCGACCGACGTCAGCAGTTTGGCCATCGAGGCGACACGGAAGATCGTGTCAGTCGACATCGGTGACGCCCCGGCCATGTTGCGGAGCCCGAACGGACCCTCATAGAGCAGGGATTGTTCATTCGCCGCCAACGCGACAGCGCCGGGAATCTCTTTTGCGTTGACGCTTGCCTGCAACGCCCGGTCGATTTCCTCGCAACGCGTCTCGTGGCGGCAGGCTGGTGCGGCGAGGCCGGGCGAAGCTACGGCCGGAAGCAAGCTTGCGGGTGCAAGGGCCGCCGTTCGCAACAGCAGATCCCGCCGGGTGATCGGTCCTGTCATGGGCGTCCCGAAGATAGGACTTCTAGCGCGCCATTCGAAATAAAATTTTCGAACTCATATTTCATTGAAATTACGACATAAATTCAAGCAGGCCCGCATGCCCGTGGCGCCAGTTCCGCTCAACGCATTGAGCAGTGAGCCTTTCGCGATTGGCTATTGAGCGAGGCGCGGCAAGGAGAGGAGCGGAAAAAAGTGATGTCTTAGGCGGATGGCCGCTTTGCGCCACAACCGGCCGTTTCATAGTCGCAAAATCCGAAGGGCTGGTTCGTTATCAATCAGCCGTGGACCTGGTTCGTCGCTCTGAGTTCGGCGAGCGTTTGGTATCCCCACCCGAGGTCGCGGAAGCGGACATGGATATCGCTCATCCGTTCTGCGATTTCAGCGCCCACAAGCGACCGTCAGGTGAGTACCAGATCGGGACGTTGAGCAGGGCGGCCATAAACATAAAGATCGCCATCTTGTCATCGATCGGACGTAACGAGCCATCGGCGCTGGCGCGCCTCCTCACCATGAGGAGAGATACGACCCGCGCCGCGCCCAACAGCCATAACCGAGAGCCATAACCGAGAGCCATCACCAAGAGCCATGCCGCGGGGAATTGTCAGCCATCACCGCAGAGCCGTCATGGCGCGCGCCTTGCCCCTCGACTCCGCCCGGATTGTCATGTGGAATATTGCAGCAGAAATGCATATGGCGGGGTGATCCAATGGCGGAAGCTTCTGTTCTGGCCGCGCCGAGCGCGCATCTGGCGGACAACTCCCGCAAGGCGATCTGGGCGGCAGCGATCGGCAACCTGCTCGAGTGGTACGATTTCGGCGTCTATGCCTATCTCGCCGGGCTGATCGCAACAAAATTCTTCCCGAACAGCGATCCGACCGCCTCGCTGCTCGCCGCCTTCGCGGCCTATGGCGTCGGCTTCCTGGCGCGGCCGCTCGGCGGCACCGTGATCGGCCGCCTCGGCGACACCAAAGGCCGCAAGACGGCGCTGGTGCTCACCATCTTCCTGATGGCGTTCGGCACGGTCGGGCTTGGCCTGTTGCCGTCCTATGAGGCGATCGGCGTCTGGGCGCCGATCCTGCTGGTCTGCTTACGCATCGTGCAGGGGTTCGCGGCCGGCGGCGAATGGGGCACCTCGACCGCCTTCATGGTGGAATGGGCCCCGCAAAACCGCCGCGGCTTGTTCGGCAGTTTCCAGCAGGTCTCGACCGCCGGCGGCTCGTTGCTCGGCTCGGCCGTCGCCGCCATCATGACCTCGTCGCTGAGTCAGGCGGCGATGCTCGACTGGGGCTGGCGCGTGCCGTTCCTGCTCGGCGTACTCTTGCTCTTCGTTGGCGCCTATCTGCGCCAGAACGTCGACGAGACGCCGTCCTATGAAGCAAGCCGTCAGGCCGCCGCCGATCAGCCTGTTGTCGCCGGCTTTCCGCTCGGGGCTCTCGCGTTCGGCTTCACCATCTTCTGGACCGTCGCCTATTACACGCTGCTCGCCTGGATGCCGAGCTTCACCCAGCGCTTTGCCGGGCTCACGCCCTCGCAGGCGCTGTGGTCGAACACGATCGGCCTGATCGCCATGGTGATCGCGGTTCCGTTCTGGGGCGCGCTGTCGGACAAGGTCGGCCGCAAGCCGCTCCTGATGGCGAGCGCGACCAGCATCGGGCTGCTCTCCTATCCGTTGTTCTCGCTGATCACCAACGGCACCGGGCTCGCGCTGGTGATGCCGCTCCAGATCCTGCTCGGCATCCTGCTTGCGCTCTATTCGGGCGCGGGACCCGCGGCGATCTCGGAAATCTTCCCGACGCATCTGCGCTCCACCTGGATGTCGAGCGGCTACGCGCTCTCGGTCGCCATTTTCGGCGGGTTCGCGCCGTTCATCGCGACCTGGCTGATCCAGGCCACGGGATCGCCGGTGTCGCCGACCTATCTCTATCTGTTGCCTTCGGCGGTGATCTCGCTTGCCGTGATCTGGAGCCTGAAGGAAACCGCTGGGACAAAACTGAGCTGATATCGCGCGGCCTTTCCTCGCCCTTGCGGGGAGGGGTCGGGGGTGGGGGTAACTTTCGGAGAAGCTTGACACACCCCCCTCCCCAACTCTCCCCGCAAGGGGCGGGTGCGAGCGCACCTTCGTCGCCGTTCCAATTCAACCTGATCTCATCATGTGTTAGAGAAGGCCCATGCTCATTCGGTTCGACGGACGCACCGCGATCGTAGCGGGAGCCGCGCGCGGCATCGGCCAGACCATCGCGCGATCGCTGGCCAATGACGGCGCGAGCGTCGTCGCCTGCGACCTGCTGGTCGATGACCTCGCCCCCATCGCGGGCCGCGTCGATGGCGGCGGCGAGATCATCGCTGCCAAGGTCGACGTCACCGATGAGGCCTCCATTGCCGAGGTCGTGCGCACAGCCGGCGGCGTCGATATCCTTGTCTATGTCGCGGGCGGCGTGCGCGGCCAAAGGCCCCGGCCGCTGGAAGAAGTGAGCGCGGACGATTTCGACGCCATCGTCGATGCCAACCTCAAGGGCGCGTTCCTGTTCATCAAGGCTGTCGCGACCGGGATGAAGACAAAAGGCACCGGTCGCATTGTCACCATCTCGAGCCGCGCCGGCCTTGCCACCAGCCTCACCGGCATCCAGAGCTATCCCGCCGCCAAGCACGGACAGATCGGTCTGGTCAAACAGCTTGCCCAGGAGCTTGGGCCGTTCGGCATCACCGTGAATACGGTTGCGCCCGGCTTCATGGCGACCAGCCCCGATTACGAGCGGCAGTGGAACAACTGGCCGACCGCGTTCCGCGACAATTTCGTCAACACGATTGCGATGCGACGCATGGGCGCGCCGCAGGACATCGCCAATGCGGTGACGTTTCTCGCCTCCGACCACGCCTCGTGGATCACGGGGCAGACCATCCCCGTCACCGGCGGCCCGCTGTAACAAATCATTCGGGAGGACCATCATGAACGAGACGTCGAAGCTCGAACCCTGGCAATGGCCGGAAAAACACTGGCGCGGTCTGGTCAACCAGGTCCGCGCCGGCAAGACCTATCGGCCCAAGGCCTGGAAGGGTGGTGCGCGATGCGCGTTCGCGCTGTCGTTCGATTCCGACCACGAGACCAACGAGCTGCGCGACGGCGGCAAATCGATCGGGCGCATGGCGTGGGGACAGTACGGCAATCGTGTCGGCGTCCCGAGCATTCTAGAGCTGCTTGCGAAACACTCGGTCCCGGCGACCTTCTATGTGCCGGCCGTGTGTGCGCTGCTCTATCCCGACGAGCAGCGCCGCATCATCGCCGAAGGACACGAGATCGGCATCCATTCCTGGATCCACGAGCTGAACTCGGTGCTCCCCTATGAGGCCGAAAAAGACCTGATGACGCGCGCGGCCGACGTGCTGGAGAAGACGACCAAGGTGCGGCCGGTCGGCGCGCGCACGGCGTCATGGGATTTCTCGCCGCATACGCTGCGGATCACGAAGGAGGCCGGCCTGCTCTACGATTCCTCGCTGATGGCCGACGTCGATTGCTACGAGCTGCTCTTGGATGGCGAGCCAACCGGCGTCATCGAATTTCCGGTGGAATGGATCCGCGACGATGCGGTCTATTTCATGATGCTCCGGTTCCAGGGCCTGCGTCCCTATACGCCGCCGTCGGATGTGTTCGATGTGTTCCGGCGCGAGTTCGAGGCGGCCTATGAGGAAGGCGGAATCTTCCAGCTCACCTGCCATCCGCACATAATCGGCTACCGCTCGCGGCTGTGGATCATCGAGGAGCTCATTCGCCTGGCCAGGGCGAAGGGCGACGTCTGGTGCGCAACCCATGCCGACGTGGTCCGCTACGCGCGCGACCACGCCGCCTGAGGCCCGACCCATGACAAAGACGGCCCTCGTCACCGGCGGCGCGCGCGGCATCGGCCGCGCCTGTGCGCTGGCGCTTGCCGATTCCGGCTTCGACATCGCCCTCGTCGATCTCCTGGAGAAGGAGATGGCAGCAACTGCGCGCGATATCGAGGCGCGGGGCAAGCGTACGCTGACCTTTCAGGCCGATGTGAGCGATTTTGCCCGCGCGCATGCGATCGTCGAACAGATCAACGCGAAATGGGGATATCTCGACGTGCTCCTGAACAATGCGGGCGCGCCGAACCCAAAGCCGATTCTTGAAATCACCGAGGCGGAATTCGACCGGACGATCGCAATCAATCTGAAGAGCTGCTTCAACTTCATTCATGCGGCCGCGCCGATCATGCTGAAGCAGGACACCGGCGGGCGGATCATCTCGATTTCATCCATCAACGCGCTGTCGGGCGGCGTGACCAGCGCCGGCAGCAAGCATGCCTATGCGGCAGCCAAGGCCGGAATCCTGGGCCTCACGCGGTCGCTCGCCAAGGAGCTCGGACCCAAAGTGTCGGTGAATGCGATCTGCCCGGGCATTATCGCCACCGACCTCTTGCGCGGTCTGCTCGGTCATCGGGAGGCAGAATTAACCGCAGGCATTGCCATGGGACGGGTCGGCACGCCTGAGGACGTCGCCAGCATCGTGCGCTATCTGGCGGTCGAGGCGCATATGTTCATGACCGGCCAGCATTTCGTGGTCGATGGATTTCAATGGAGCTGCTGAGCAGAGCTGCGCCCCGACCGACTAGTAGCGCATGATCCGGAAAAGTGTGCAGCAGTTTTCCGTTTTGTCGAAGTATGCGGGCATCGCCTTGCCGACGTTGCTGTAGGATGAACCGGACCTGAGTACGGCATCGTATTGCCGATTTTTATCTCGGCGTCGATTGCGATTCGCGCAAAGCGGGCATTCGACGCGCGCCTAATCTTTCGTTCGCTACTCGCTCTCCGCGTCGCCGGAGCGATCAGAGTTTGGCTTCCGTATATCGGCCCAGTAAATCGTTGCTACCGGAAACGTCCGCAGTCTCCGGCCAATTAATCACGGCGGCCGGCCGCGAAAAGCTGATGCGGCCCCGCTTCATCGACAGCAGTGGCGGGGCCAGCTCCGCCACTGCCGCAGCCGAATTGAGGCAATCGAGCACCACGATATCCGCGGGGTTGCCGACGGCAATCCCATAATCGTGCAGATTCATCAGGCGGGCTGAAAACGTCGTCACCATCCCGAGGCACGCCGTCAACTCGTCGGGTTGTCCCGCCTGCGCGACATTGGCATAGAGATTTGCGATCCGTATCAGCGAACAATCGCCAAACGGCGTGAATGGATTGAGGACGTTGTTGGTGGACAATGAACAGATCACCCCGCAGTCAAGCAGGCGATGCGCCGGCGCGACGCCGCGCGGAACGGAATGCGGGGCGCCACGCCCCATCAGATACAGATCCGTCGCCGGCAGCACGGTGACCGCGACGCCGGCGCTGGCAAGCCGCCGCCCGACGGATTGCAGCGAGCTTGCGTCGAGCGCGGACAGCTTGGTGGCATGACCGATCGCGACGCGGCCGCCCCAGCCATATTGATCGGCCTGCCGGCAGACTTCATCGAGATGCATCCAGGATGGATCGAGATCGAAATCGAGGTGAAAATCAATATCGAGGTCGTAGCGCTTCGCGAGTTCGAAGATGCGCGCGATTTGGCCGTGCGGATCGCCGTCGACATAGGGGGCGCCGCCGATTGCCCCCGCGCCATTCTCGCAGGCCTCCACCAGCAATTCATCGCAACCGGGATCGTTGAGCAATCCTTCCTGCGGAAATACGCAAAGCTGCAGATCCACCGCCCAAGCAAAATCGCGCTGCAGGCGACGCAAGGCATGAAAGCCCTTCATCCCGATCCGCGGATCGACCTCGACATGGGTGCGCATCCGCGTCGTGCCCTGAGCGATGGCCTTCTCCAATGTGCGACGGCCTCTCGCGTAAATATCCTGTTCAGTGAAGTCGCGCTTGGCCGCCGCGACCGCCGCGATCGCCTCCGGCAAGGTGCCTGTACGGCAGCTGCAGCGGTCCGAGATGCACGACTTATCGAGATGGATGTGGGTTTCGACAAAGCCCGGGACCATCAGGCGACCACCGAGCACGATATCGCGCGAGCTCTCCGGGGCGACCATCGCCAAGTTCGGAGCGATTGCGGCGATCCGCCCATCCCTCACGCCGATGTCCACCGGATCCGGGCTCGCACCTGCGATCCGTCCGTTGCGCAAGACATAATCGAGCAACATTGTAGGTGCCTTCGCGTCTTGGAACGCCCCGGAAGAGGTCGCCCCGATTTGAGATTTCGGCTACCGGGGTGACGGCCGCTACCGTCAGTCGTGGACAACCAGACCTTCGCGACCGCCGATCATTCCCATCAAGCCGGGAGCGCATCTTGACCGGCACCAGTCAGCTGCGAAGTCAGGGCCGCTCGGAAGCTGACCGGTTCTCTAGCGTGGTGCGAAGGATGCAAAAGTTCCAAGATAAGCTTTCGGCCTCGGAAGCGCGTAGGCTCCGATTTTCGATGTTTTGAGACCCAGCGCGCCAAAAGCTTCGCCCAGCTTGACAGCGCTTGCGACCCCGTCGATGACGGGAAGCCCGTGCCTTTCCGAAAGACGCGCGGCCAGGTCAGCCATGCCGGCACACCCGAGAACGATCACTTCGGCCCGGTCCTCTTCCTTCGCGAGCTCGATTTCCGCGCCGATCTGTGCGGCTGCATCTGACGAGGGATCATCCAGTGAAAGAACCGACAGTTCGGATGCGCGCACCGTGCCGCAGCGACCGGCAAGCCCGTATTTCAACAGGTTGTTTTCGATGGCAGCGATGGAGCGCGAAAGTGTCGTGACGACCGAGAAGCGATGACCCAGCATCGAAGCCAGATGGAATGCCGCCTCGCCAATGCCGATGACGGGCGCCAACGCGACGCTGCGCGCTGCCTCGAGGCCGGTGTCATCGAAACAGGCAATGATGTGCGCGGAAACCCCGAGCGTGTCGCCCTTGGCGATTTCGGCCAGAAGTCCCGGCACTGAAAACGCCTCGTCATAATAGCCTTCAATCGAGACAGGCCCGTCGGCGGGATTGACGACGATGAGCTCCGTGCCCGAGGCCGCCGCTGCGCGTCCGGCTCTGCCGATTTTCTCGGTCATGGCGGCGGTGGTGTTTGGGTTGACGATGAGAATGCGCATCAGGCCCGACCCTAGACCATTCCCTTGCCGGCATCCGACCCATGACGCCGTTGGCGGGCCTGGAGCACAAGAATGATGACCAACGCCAGGAAAATGACGAGAAAGGATACGGCGCTCGTCAGTGTTCCAAGCGCATATATATCCGGCTTTGTAACGGTTGTCGTCAGTCCCTGCAACTCAAGCGGCAAGGTGTTGACAGCGCCGATTGCCTGGCTCGAACGCGCGAGTTCGTCCCAAGACAGTGTGAAGCCAAACAAACCAATGCCCACGACAGATGGCAATATAATCGGCAGCACAACATGCCGGAATGTCTGCCACGGCGTTGCCCCCAGATCCCGTGCCGCCTCTTCCAGCCGTCCATCGAACCGGTTGAAAATCGCAAACATGATCAAAAGGCCGAAGGGCAAGGTCCAGGTGAGATGGGCGCCTAGTCCTGAGGTAAAGAGCCCCATCGCCGTAGTCCAATCCTTGGCGCCGCTTTTGATGACGAAATCGTCAAGCAGGCGGAATTCCAATGCGATACCGAGCGATGTGATGATCGATGGCATGATCAAGCTGGCGATCGCCACATAAAACAGGAATGTCGCGCCCCGGAATGATTTGCGGAACGCCATGCCGGCCGAAACCGAGAGCACGACTGTAAGCACCATGACGACCAGGCCGAGCTCGAGCGATCGCTTGAAGGCGGCCCCGATGTCGACGATGCCTGTGCCGGAAAACACCTTGCCAAACCAAGTCAGCGAGACGCCGTTCATCGGGAACGTCAAGCCCCCGTCAGGCCCCTGAAACGAGAGGATATAGATCGCAAACATTGGTCCATACAGAAACAGTACATAGGCGATGAAAAATGCTGCGAGAAAATAGAAGGAGCGTGGTCGATGCTCGCCCATTTCACAGCTCCTTGCGGATATCGACGATCCGGGTCAGCGCAGAAATAATCAGGATCGTGATGCCCAGCAAGATGACCGCGTTGGCCGCGGCGGCCGGGAATTGCAGTGCGTTGAGGCGTGCTTCGATGATCTTCCCGGCTGATGCGATCTGCTGGCCACCCATCACGCCGATGGTCACGAAATCACCCATGACGATCGTGATCACAAAGATCGAGCCAATGACAATACCCGGCTTTGCGAGCGGGATGATCACGTTCACCAGAGTCTGCCAACCCGTAGCTCCGGCATCATAGGCGGCTTCGATCAGCTTCTTGTCGATCCGGATCATCGAGTTGAAGATCGGCACCACCATGAAGAAGGTGAATAGATGAACAAGTGCCAGCACGATGGAAAATTCGGAAAAAAGCAACCATTCCAGCGGCTGGTGGATCAGTCCCATACCTTCGAGGCCCTTGTTGACTAGACCGTTGCGGCCAAGAAGGGGAATCCACGCAATCATGCGGATCACGTTCGATGTCCAGAATGGAATGGTGCAGAGCAAAGTGAGCACGATCTGCCAGGTCTTGGATCGAACGTGAAACGCAAGAAAATAGGCAACTGTAAACCCGATCAGAAGGGTCAGGCTCCAGGTCAGCACGCATAACTTCAGGGTCTTCAGATAGGTTTTCAGGATCGTGCACAGGTCCGGCAGATCGGCGATGCATCCATCAAACGTATCGGTGTAGCCGCGCAGGCTGAACGCCGGGATCATTTCGTATTCGTTGTAGTCCCAGGCGCTGACGATCGTCACAAAAACCAACGGCAAGAGAAAGAACAGCGCGAATATCAGCATCATCGGCGCAGCCTGAACCCACGCAACCAGGGATTTGCGGTCTTGAACCATGGGACGGCCGATCTCGGTCACGCCGGAGAAGGGCTTGCCGTGTGTTTTTTTATACGGCAAGCGCTGAGATGGCATCAAGCGGCGATGAATTCATTCCACTTGCGTACCATGTAGTCGTTCTCGTCCATGACAGCGTTCCAGCAGGCGACGGCTCCCATGCGGTCGTCGTAGGAGCCGCCGTCGCGCTTGGCGCCGGCCTTCTCCAGGACGGTGCCGTCCGGCGCCTTGATGTCGCCGACAGCTGCCTTGCCTTCCATCCAGTAGCCCCATTCATCAGCCGTCATGTTGGCCTTGGCGGTGGAGAGAACGGCGGAATAATAGCCTTGGCGATTGAGATAGGCGCCGGCCCAGCCGGAGAGATACCAGTTCACGAATTCATAGGCCCAATCGAGTTTTGGTCCTGAAACGGCCTTCGATACGCAGAAACCCGAAGCCCATGAGCGATAGCCTTCCTTGAGCGGCTGGAAGGTGCAGGCGATTCCCATCGAGCGGACCTTGGTGACCGCTGGGGACCACATCGACTGGATGACGGTTTCGCCTGATGCCATGAGGTTGACGGATTCGTTGAAATCCTTCCAGAACGCACGAAATTGGCCTGCCTTCTTGGCTTCGGTCATGACCTTCATGGTGAGATCGATCTCGGCCTTGGTCATGTTGCCCTTGTCGGCATATTGGTGCTGGCCGGTGGCCTCGACGACCATCGCGGCGTCCATGATGCCGATCGACGGAATGTTGAGGATCGCGGCCTTGCCCTTGAATTCGGGGTTGAGCAGTTCGGCCCACGACCCGATCGGCCGCTTGATCAGGTCCGGTCGAATCCCAAGCGTATCGGCGTTGTAGACAGTTGGGATCAGGGTGACGAATTCGGTCGGCGTGGCGGAAAATGTCTTGGAGTTCGGACCTTCAAGATAGAGCACCTTCCATGGTGCCGTGCCTTGATTGCCGATCTTCTTGCCGTTCGGTAGCTGGCCTTTGGTGAAAACCGGGGTGATGTTGTCGAATTCCTTGATCTTCTTGGCGTCGAGCGCGAAAATATTGCCAGATGGCACCAGCTTCTTCAGCGAGAAATATTCGGTATCGAGCACATCAAATGAATTCGGCTGGGTGATCACGCGCTTGGTCACGTCGTCGGTTGTTGCCGTGATGTATTCGATCTTGATGCCGGTATCTTCGAGGCATTTCTTCGAGATTTCATCGCCTTCGTTTACCGCTGTTCCAAGATAGCGCAGAACTTTCGGCTCGGCTGAATGAACGTATGGAAATCCGGTAATTGCGCCCGAGCCTACGGCAAGGCCGGCCGCTCCGGCAGCGCCCTTGAGGAGATTGCGACGGTTGATGCTGTTGATCATTTTCAAGCGATCGGTCATGGTCCAACTCCAAGAATATCAGGCCACCATTTCGGGCGGCTTGACGGTTGCAGAACTGCTGGTCTTCAGTGGGCTTGCGATGGCGGGGTCCCAGGTGGCGATAACGCGATCGCCGACACCGTAGTTGGCCTTGTCGAACTGGCTTTCCGTCAGTTGAGCGGAGATGTCGACTCCCCCCTCGGCGGCAATCGCAACGCGAACATACGTGCCCTGGTATTCGACCTCACTGACGGTCCCGGCGATGGAGGGACCATCGACGGCTTCGCCCGGATTCTTCAGGGTGAGACAATCATTGCGAACGGCGAAGGTCTTGTCGCCCACCAAGATGACATTATGGCCGCCGATAAATTTTGCGGTAAATTCCGTCTTGGGATGGTTGAAGATCTCGCGCGGAGAGCCTTGTTGTTCGATCCGTCCCGCATTCATCAGGACCACAATGTTGGCGAGCGCCATCGCCTCATCCTGGCCATGCGTGACATGGATAAAGGTAATTCCGAGTTCGCGTTGAAGTTTTTTCAGTTCCGTTCGCATGCGCAACCGCAAAAACGGATCGAGCGCGGAAAGCGGTTCGTCCAGCAGCAGGATCTGGGGCGAGGTGATCAAGGCCCGGGCGAGCGCCACGCGCTGCTGCTGGCCGCCGGAGAGCTGCCCGGGAAGTCGCGCAGCATAGGCCTGCATATCGACAAGTTCGAGCAATCGTTTTGCCTCGGTGTGACGCTCCGTTTTGGCGATGCCTCTCATCTTCAGGGCAAAGGCAACGTTGTCGATGACAGAAAGATGCGGAAACAACGCATAAGACTGGAACATCATTGCCGTGTTGCGTTCGGCCGGCGGCAGATCAGTCACATTTTTCGGACCGACAATGATATCCCCCGACGTCGCGGATTCATGGCCGGCAATCATGCGCAAAGTGGAGGTCTTGCCGCAACCGGACGGTCCGAGCAGACAGCAATAGGAGCCAGCCGGAATCTTGAGGTTGATCGCTTCGACGGCGGTGACATTGCCGAACCTCTTCGTCAATTGTACCAGTTCCAGCGCCGCCGTGGTCGTCATCCGCTTGAGCCCGCATAGAGGATCCGGGCGATCTTGGCGCCTCGGCACGCCTTAAATGGATGCAACAGATGTGCCAAAAAGCGGCAGGCTCGGATTGTTGGATGAAATTGGCGCGTCGCCGCTATCCAGGCCCTGCACAACGTGCCGCCGATGGCAACGCTGCCGCCATTTTGTGCCATGGCCCGAGCAATTTAGGCTCCGATTGAAAATATGCCCCCACCAAAGAACTTTGGCAAAGACAAAGGCGTTCCCGCGTGCCGGGGCCAGGAAACGTCGCGCTGGTTGGTTGCCATATCTTTTCTGCTGGTCGAAGATATTGGCCTCGCTGGGGTTTGGCGATCCGGTCGTCGGTGACCTTATGCGACCATTAGGCCCTGGCGTCACGATGCGCCGAGCCGTCGGGTAGACGGAGTAACGCTTCGCTGGGGGAATAGCATGCGCACAACATCCGTGGAGGTGGTTTGCATTGCCACCAAAGGCCCCGGTGACGTCTCAGGCCTGCTGAGCCTTATCGAGTCGGGCAAAATCGATCCGGGATCAATCCTCGCGATACTCGGGAAAACCGAGGGAAATGGCGGCGTGAACGATTTCACGAGAGAATTCGCCGTTTCCGCGTTATGCGCTGCTCTGGCCCCTTATGTCGATCTGCCCCCGCGGCGCGTGGAAGAGCGGATTGCGTTCGTGATGTCGGGTGGTACGGAAGGTGTGCTCAGTCCGCATATCACTGTTTTCACGCGTGACACCGTCGTTGATCGTCGATCGGAGGGCCTTTCAGGGAAACGCCTAAGCATCGGGATGGCACAAACGCGGGATTTCCTGCCCGAAGAACTCGGGCGCGGCGCGCAAATCGAAGAGACGGCAAAAGCGGTAGTCTCCGCGATGGTGGATGCTGCCATCGTCAGTCCACAAGATGTGCATTTCGTGCAGATCAAATGTCCGCTTTTGACGAGCGACCGCATCGAAGCGGCGGCAGCGCGCGGGAACAAGACGGTTACAAACAGCGCATACGGTTCGATGGCGTATTCGCGCGGCGCATCGGCGCTCGGGGTCGCAGTGGCGCTTGGGGAGATCGACGGCGAGGTGACCGATGAGCACGTTCTTCGGAACTTCGATCTGTTTTCGTCGGTGGCGTCCACGTCGGCCGGTATCGAGCTTATGCATAACGTCGTCATCGTTTTGGGAAATTCGGCGTCATCAGCGAGTTCGTATGAGATAGGACACGCCGTCATGCGCGACGCAATCGATTTCGCGGCGGTGAACGATGCGTTGAAGAGCGTGGGACTCGGTGTTGCAGACGTTTCCGAGCCGATGGCAAGCCGTCAACTGGTTAACATCTTCGCCAAGGCAGAAGCCTCACCCAATGGTAGCTTGCGCGGATTTCGTCACACCATGCTCGAGGATACCGACATCAGTGCGACCCGACACGCCCGCGCCGCTGTTGGCGGATTGATCGCCGGCCTATCGGGAACCGGTGCCGTCTATGTTTCCGGCGGAGCCGAACACCAGGGTCCGCCCGGCGGCGGCCCCGTGGCGGCAATCGCTCGGCTTTTCGAGAGTCCCGACTGACGGCTAAACGTATCTTTGCGGAACCTGCCGATATCGGTGTTCGATGAACGTCCGCTTCGCGCGGCGGCCCGGATGCGGACGTTCCATCCTCAGATTGGCGGTCAACGTTACGCGGTTTCACGTCGATGGCGCGTTGCGATCGCGGGGAGACTCAAGCTTCACCCACGGTTTAGGAAGCCACCCGCACCGCGGGTGCGAATTCTTGCAACGCTTTCCAGCGGTACACACTATGCACTGCATAACGGAGAATTTGCCGATCGATGCGAGATGAATGCGCATACGCGGTCGCTTATCATGACTCGCGAGCGGCGCGGTGTTCCAGCAGGAGCAGCGTCTCGAAAGCTACATAGGCAGCGAGATGCGCGGTCATTCCGTTAACGTCGTGCGGCGGGCTGACGGTATTGATGTCGATCGCGACGATGTCGAGACCGGCGAGGCCGCGCAGCAATTGCAATCCCTCGCGAGCGGTGAATCCGCCCCAGGTCGGAGTGCACACGCCGGGTGCCACGGAGGGATCGAATGAATCCATGTCCCAGGAGAGATAGACCGGGCGGCCCTTCATCGCATCATGCAGCTCTGCCAGGACGTCTGCCTCGCCGCGCCGCACATAGTCGCGCATCGTAATCACGTTGTAGCCGAGCGAACGGGTGTGATCCATCACGCCCGACCGGTAGGTCGGGCCACGGATGCCGACGTGATAGGACGCGCTCGGCGAGATGCGCTGCTCGAGCGCCGCATGGCTGAACTGGCTTGCCGCGTCATAGGGATGATCGGGATTGACCGGATGGCAGTCAGTATGACTGTCGATATGCAGCACGCACAGGTCAGGCCATTTGCGCGCGGCGGCGCGAACCAGCGGCACCGAGATCGAACCGTCACCACCGAACCCGATCGGAGTCGTATCGGCCTCGACGATCCGCCATGACGCTTCCTCGATGTGCGCGAAGGCGTCCTGGATCCGGCTCGGCGTCAGCACCACGTCGCCGCAATCGACCAGCTTTAGCTGTGCGCGGACGTCGTAGTCTGCAACCTCCGACTCGTAGGCGCGCACCAGTCGCGATTGTTCACGGATCGACGCGGGCCCCTGCCGCGAGCCGATACGGAAGGCATGCGTGCCGCAATCGAATGGCACGCCGAGGATTGCCGCCTTGGCGCCGGCCGCGGACGTGGCCCACGGTACGCCCATGAATCCGGACGTCGTGGCGAGTAGTTGGGCTTCCGTCATGTCGTTCCTTCTCCGGAGTCGCTTAGAAATGCGAGCGCGGCCAATGCATGCACCTGCGCCACCCGCACGAGCTCATCAACCAGAATGTACTCATCCGGTCCGCCCATGCCGAATGGTGTGCAGCCGAACACCACGCTGGGCACGCCGAACATGCGATAGAGCCGCGCATCCGATCCGCCGACGCGCATGTTGACGACAGGAGCGCGGCCGAGGATCTCGGTCGCGGCCGCGACCGTGTGGCGCACGATCTCATGCTGTGGTGAGGTGAATCCCGGCGGATACTTCTCGATGACGCGCCAGGTGACGCCGTCGATTGCGCCGAGTTCACGTCGCAACGCCGCCTCGACCTCATCGAGCGTGACGCCGACCGGCAGGCGGATATCCGCCGCGGCCCGCGCGTGGGACGGCACGAGGTTGGGCGAGACGCCCCCCGAGATCGTGCCGATGTTTACCGTCAAGCGTTGCAGTGTGTCGGCCTCGCCGGCCCCGGACAATGGTTCCGACACGGACTTTGCGGCCATAATCGCCGCGGTGACGGCGGGTGGGGCATTGACCGGAAGCGCCTCCAAACGCTTGAGCCCTTCGAGCGCGGTGCGCAGCCGGTCTATTGCGTTGACGCCCTTGTGGACGTGCGCGCCATGTGCAGGCTGGCCGGTTGACTCGATCTCGATCCAGTACAGGCCCTTCTCGCCGAATCGGACAACGAGCGGGGAGCCGACGTCGCCGCTGATCATCGCGTCGCCCTTGGCGTGGGAGATGTTCTCCAGCAGCCAGCGCGATCCGAGCGAGCCCATATTCTCCTCATCTCCCGCGAGCGTGACGACGATCTCACCGCGCCAGGCGTTGCGATGGCGCGCGAGCACCCGTGTGGCAACAATCGAGGCGGCGATGCCGCCCTTCATGTCCGACACGCCGCGTCCGTAGAGTTTGCCGTCGCGCAAGGCTCCCCCCAGCGGCGATACCGTCCAGCCGAGGTCCTCGCCGAGCGGGAACGTGTCGAGATGGCCATTAAAGACGAGACGCTTGCCGGGACGTCCGCTGTCGATCATCGCCACCAGGTTGACGATGCCGGGTGCGGTCTCGAACCGCTCGACGCGCGCGCCGTCGATCTCCGCCAGTAGCGTGGCGGCGACGTCGGCGGCCTGGGTCACATCGCCGGGCGGATTGGGCGAAGGCGCTGCGACGAGACGCTGCGTCATGGCAATCAGCGCATCGCGACCGGCGGCGACCTCGTTGGCGATGTTGTGACGTGCGTCCGGAGCTGGCTCAGCGTTGCGCAAGGCGATGCTCCCAGATACGGATTGTCATCGACAGCGGCCAGCAGATAAAAAAATAGACGATCGCGATGAACGAGAAGATTTCAAGCGGCCGAAACGTCGAGGACGACAGCTCCATGCCCCGCCGCGTGATCTCGGTGACCGAGATCACCGCGCCGAGCGATGAAAACTTGATCAGTTGCACAAAATTCGAGGCGAGCGGCGGCAGCGTGAAGCGGATCGCCTGCGGTAGGACGATGCGGCGGAAGCTCTGGAACGGCGTTAAGCCGAGGACTTGCGCGGCTTCGCGATGGCCCTTCGGCACCGCCTGGATGCCGCTCCGATAGACCTCCGACATGAAGGCGGCCATGTAGACCGACAAGCCGATCAGGATCGCGGCGAACGAGGAGATGCGGATGTTAAAGACGATCGGCAGCACGTAGTAGACCCACAGGAGCTGAACCAGGATCGGTGTATTACGGATCACCTCGCCGACCGCCAGTCCGATCGCCCTCACCGCCAGGTAGCGCGACATGTCGACGAGCGCGAGCAGCAACCCGCCGATCATCGCGAAGACCAATGCGGTTGCCGAAATGATTAGCGTCATCTGCAACCCCGACATCAGGAAGTCGATGTTATTCGGGATGACGTCCCATCGGAATTGGTAAGTCTGCATGCTCGCTCCCCGGACCTGTCAGGTCCGCCTCAAGGCGCGACGATCGGGTCGAGCTTGTTCTTCTTGGCGTATTTCATCAGCCGTCCATCAAGCTTGATCGTGTCAATGAACAGGTTGATGTAGTTGAGCCAGATCTGATCGCCCTGTGGCACGACGTAGGCGTAAGGCGTCACCGCCAGCTTCTCCTCCGGTACGATAGTCTTTGCCCAGTCGAACTCGTCGGTGACTTTGATGGCGGTTGGATAGTCGGTGATAATCACATCGACGCGCTGGGCGACCAGCTCGCCTTCGCGGGTGTTGGGTGGGGCGACCGAGATCAGTTCGGCGTTCTTGAGATAGGATTTCATGAACGGCTCGATATAGCTGCCGAGCGTAACGGCCGCCTTGACGCCCTTCTTGTCGACGTCGGCCCAGCTTTTGATCGGCCCGTCCTTGCGGGTGACGGCGTAGATGTTGGTGACCAGATAGGGCTTGGAGAATTCCACCGCCTGGGCCCGCTTCAACGAGGCGCCGACGCCGAACATGCCGATCTCGCACTTGTTGGCCTGGAGATCCGCGATAAACGTGCCGAAGCTCGATTCGACAATCTCGAGCTCGGCGCCGAGCTCCTTGGCGAGTTCCTTGGAGAGATCTGCGTCAATGCCTTCGATCTCGCCGGTCTTTGGATTGCGGAACGAGATTGAGTAGTAGAGCGGGAACTGGCACACCCGGAGCTTCTTCGATTTCGTCACCTCGAACAGGCGCGACTGGAGTGCCTGGGCGCCGGCCACGGACGGCGCGACGAGAGCGACCGCGAGCGCGGCGGCGCACAGCGTGGGCGAAAGGCGAAGTGGCAAGCGCATCGGAACAAGGCTCTGCATGTCTGGTACCCCTTTGGTCATTCTGCAAACAGGGACAGGAAGCGTTGCGCGCGGTCGGTCTTCGGCGCGGTGAAGAAGGCGTCCGGCGCGGCTTCCTCGACGATCTCGCCATGATCCATGAAGACGATGCGCGTGCCTACCTGGCGCGCGAACCCCATTTCGTGGGTGACGACAAGCATGGTCATGCCCTCGGCTGCGAGCTGACGCATAACGATAAGTACCTCGCGCCGTAATTCCGGGTCGAGCGCCGAGGTCGGCTCGTCGAACAGCATGACCTGAGGCGACATAGCGAGCGCGCGGGCTATCGCGACGCGCTGCTGCTGGCCGCCCGAAAGGCGCATCGGATAGACGTCGCGCTTGTCGGCGAGGCCGACCTTGGCGAGAAGTAGCTCCGCCATGGCAACCGCAGCGTGGCGAGCCATCCGCTTCACGCGCAACGGCGCCTCGATGAGGTTCTCGAGGACACTCATGTGCGGCCAAAGGTTAAAGTGCTGGAACACCATCCCGATTTCGGGCCGCACCGCCCGAGCCGCACGCCGCTCGGCTGAATCCGGCTTGGGCGAGGCGATCGTGGTGCCGCGCATGGTGATGTGGCCCGCGCTCGGCTGCTCGAGCAGCGCGAGACAGCGCAGCAGGGTGGTCTTGCCCGAGCCCGACGGCCCAATCACGCAGACCATGTCCTTTTCCGCGACCGGCAAACTCACGCGCCGCAACACCTCATTGGGGCCGAAGCTCTTGGAAACCTGGTCCGCCGCGATGATCGGCCCTGTGGACGGCACCTAGCACTCCCGCCTGAGGCAGAACCAAAAAAATTGGTTATGCCTGAAATACCACCAGAATAAAGACGGATTGAATTACATTACAGACTTGCAAAAAAGACAATAACCAAATTTTATGCAGAGATGGATATTCGGTTGCTTGAAGCATTCCGTGCGGTGGTTGAGTCTGGGTCGGTGACGCACGCGGCTTCCTCCCTTGGCATCACCCAGCCCGCCGTCAGCGCGCAGATCGCCCGACTCGAAAGCGAACTCGGCTTTTCGCTATTCACTCGCACGGGCAATCGCCTGCGCCTGACGTCTGAGGCCGTCACGTTCCGCGCCGAAGTCGAACGCACACTCGACCGCATCGACGATCTCGGCCGTGCGGCAGAGCATATTCGACAAGGACAAGTCGGCTCGTTGACTGTCGCGAGCCATCCGATGGCGGGGGTGGCATTGCTGCCGCCGGTGATCGCCGCCTTTGTTCGGCAGCGGCCGAATGTGCGGGTCCAGCTCTTCACCCGCAATTCGGATCTGGTGCGCGGCATGTTCCCCTCCCGCACCATCGACATCGGCATCGCCGAGCTGCCGATCGATCCGACGGGGCTCAACGTCATCCGCTATCGCATGGAGTGCGTGGCCGTCCTGCCCAAGGATCACGCACTGTGCGCCCACAAAATCATCACGCCAAAACTGATGTCCGGGCTGCCCTTTGTCGGCATGTCTCGTGAGTGGGCGGCCCATCATCTCGTCAACAGTGCGTTCGCGGAGGCGGCCGCCCATCTCAACGTAGTGGTGGCGTCGGAACTGTTCGCGATGATCTGTGAGCTAGTCGCGAACGGCGTCGGCGTCTCGATCGTCGATCCAGCCTCTGCGCGGCAGTTCCAGGCGGCCGGCCTTGCGATTCGTCCGTTTCGCCCGCTCGTCCCCTACGACATCGCGATCTTTCATTCGGCGGAGCAGGATTTGTCGCTGATCGGCCGCACCTTCCTCGAGGCGTTCGATGCCCATCTGCAGGGCCTCATCGCGCCAGCCACGGAGACTGATCGATGATCCTTTCGTCGGACTTCATGGGACGCATCGCGGCAGATCCGGATTTGCCGCGGGACTTCGAGACGCTGTGCTCGTTTGGCGGAAGGCTGGCCGGGACAGAGAGCGAGCGCCTTGCCATGGACTTCGTGGGCGAGCGCGGTGCCCGGGCCAGCGGCGTTTCCTGCCAAACCCTTCCAGTGAACTACGGCGGCTGGCGTGCCCTGCGGGCCGAGTTGCGGCTCGCCGATGGCAGCCGCGCTGCTTGCCACCCCCTCGTGCGCTCCGTCGCAACCCCATCGGGAGGGCTGACGGCGGAGGTCGTCGACCTCGGCCGCGGCACACCGGAGGAATTCGCCGCCCATCGGGCGGAGATCGCAGGGCGCTTCGTGCTGGTGCGACATGAACTGATGTTCGCGGCCGGCACGATTCACCGGCGGCGCAAATACGAAATGGCGCGCGAGGCTGGTGCGGTGGGCTTCTTGATTGCGGGGCCGCTGCCTGACGGTCTTGTCGCCGGATCGACCGGACGCGAAAAGGGCGCGGCCGGCATTCCGGCGGCCGGCATCGCGCCGGAAGCCGCCGCGCGTCTCGCACGGACCGCCAGCGGCTGGGCGCGCGCGACGCTTCTGCTCGACACGGAGGAGAAGGACGCCGAGACTCGAACGCTTCTGTTCGATATGCCAGGCCGCGAAGAGGAATGGGTGGTGCTCAGCGCCCATGTCGATGGCCATGACCTGAGCGAAAGCGCGATCGATAATGCATCCGGCGTGGCCGCGGCTCTCGCCGTGGTTCGCGCCCTCGCGCCTCTGGTCGCCGACTGGCGCGTCGGCCTCCGGCTGGCCTTTTTCAGCGCCGAGGAATGGGGGTTGATGGGCTCGGCACGCTACGTCGCGCAATTGAGCGAACGCGAGCGGAGCAGTATTGCGTTGAACATCAATCTCGACAGCGTCGCCGGCGGCTCACGCCTTGCCGCCTTGACCAGCGGCTTTGCGGCGCTCGAGCCTTTTCTGCTCTCAGTGGCCGATGCAAACGGTCATCGTCTCCGCTGCGTGCGCCCGTTGATGACGAATTCGGATCACGCCAATTTTGCGATCGCAGGCATCCCTGCTTTCCGCATGGTCGCGGGCTATGATGATCCCTCGGCGCTCGTGCGGCTGGTTCTCACCGCCGCCGACACCCGCGACAAGGTGGCTAGACCCGAACTCGCGGCCGCCGCTCAACTCGCCGCCTGCCTCACCGCTGCCGCATGCCGGGTGGACCGGCCGACCGCCTGCAGTTGGCGCGCGGGGGTGATGGCACGCTAATGGGCTCTGCCTCATGGCACACGGTCTTCGCGGTCGGGAACTTGTAAGGCTTATGCAGTCGCGATCCCAGGAAGGCCCGAACTTCCGACCTACCTTTCGAGAACTTTTTTTCGTCCCCAGGCCACTAACGTCCGCTTTGCGCCCCACAACCTGACCTTCTTCAAATGTTTGCCTTGACCCCGACTGGACATGTGATTTGCGGCTGCCTTCGCTGTCCGCACATCCGATCCGGCAGGATTCCTGCCATAACCGCCTGGGCCCGGCACTTGCCCAGTACGGCGTGAAGTGGAATCCTAGTTGGGTCAGCGCTGGATCGAACGGTCAACAGCAAGCTGAAGGCGCAACTATGTAGTTGCCGCTGCGTCATGAGTTGATGGCGACGCGTAGAACGGCATACCCGGACCGGGAGGAGAAGATGGCGAGCGCTTCCGAGCGGCGGACAGTTGTTCGCGCAGCATGCCCACATGATTGCCCAGACACCTGCGCGATGCTGGTGACGGTGGAAGATGGACGCGCGGTCGCGGTACGTGGCGACCCCGAGCACCCCTTCACC
>Ga0185299_10001253_pt1 | contig 51802 bp, 36 predicted proteins | sample PaiPotPPA55metaG_FD_128002 | JGI IMG/M metagenome (GOLD analysis project Ga0185299, IMG submission 128002) | Iron sulfur acid spring bacterial and archeal communities from Banff, Canada, to study Microbial Dark Matter (Phase II) - Paint Pots PPA... ... | reverse complement strand
GCATGAAGCCGGCATTCACCAGGATGGGATGTTGAAGAATCCGCTGACCTACGAAATCATGACGCCGAAGTCAGTGGGAGTGCCGGATTCGAAGCTGGTTTTGGGCAAGCACTCGGGACGGCACGCGCTTAGCATCCGATGCGAACAGCTGGGATATGCATTCGATCGGCGGGCACTGGACGATATTTACCGCCGATTTGTTCGCCTGGCGGACAAGATCAAGCAGGTGGAAGATCATCATCTGCTGGAACTGATTCGGGACACGCACAAGCCGTCGGGCTCGGCGATACCGCTCATTGAGCATCTAGCTCAAGCGAAAGCCGCTGTCCTCAACGCTCTACCTCCAGCGGCAGAACTGGAACCCGAACCGATGAGGGCGTCTCCGGTAGCCCAACAGACGAACGCGTTCGGAGGCCTTTTTCCGCCCCATGGCGATTCCCACCACGAGCAGACTCAGCAGGAAGAATATCTCTGGGGAGTCTAACGAGGATTTAATTACGGAACAAAAAGTTTGCCGAATTTGGCACTCTTGTTTATTGGAACGCTCTAGGAGTGTTTAATTGTCGCGCGTGCCACCTGTCTGTGGCCGTTCAGAATCGCTGTTGATTTCTGGCTCTGGGTGGGAGAACCTGGCACTTGCTTCGTTGTGAGCTTCCTGAATCTGCTCCGCGGTTAGCATCTTGGTGAGGAGCTTCTTAGCTTGGGATGCTCGTTCGAGCGCGACAAGATACCACGTATACGCCCGAACTGCATCCTGCGGACCGCTTCGGCGGGCGAGATAGACTTGCGCCAGAGCCAGTTGAGCGGCCGGCATACCTGCATCCGCCGCCTTTTGGAGCAGGGCGAATTCATTTGGGAATCCGAGGCGATTTAAGGTGCGCGTCGAATCCTCTAAACTCAATTGACCGGGAGCCGCCTGGCTTAGGGTCATATGCAGAAGCTCGATCCGGCTGGAAACACCGAGCTTTTCGAAGATGCGAAACATGTGATTCTTGACTGTGTGTTGGCTTAATTGGAGGCGCTGGGCAATCTCGCGATTGCTCAGACCCTGGGCTAGCAAACGAACGACTTCGAGTTCACGCTTCGAAAGCAAGCTCAAGCCATGGGCGTTTACGGTCCGTACTGTGGGGGCGTTGGCCAATGCTTCCACGGCCAACGACATCTCGCGAGTGTTTGCCCATATCTGTCCTTGTTGTACGCAGAGAATACATTTGCGAAGCGCTTCCACTGGTTGGCTCTTACCGAAGATGCCTCTGGCGCCGGCGCGAAATGCACGTAGGACCATTTCGTCGTTTAGGGAATCCAGGAGGACCACCGATCGCACGTTGGGAACTTTAGCGCGCACTTCCGCGACAATCTCAAAACCGCGAGAAGGCTGCTCATCCAAATTAGCGTTGACCACAAGGATATCCGCATCCACAGCAATCACTGCCGGCAGCAAATGGCGGGATTCTGAATCAAACGAAATTACCTCGAACTCGGCATCGCGCGTCAAGGCTTCCGCCAGCAGGTGGGTGTGAATGCGCGAACTGTCAGCAACCACAACTCGGATTTTGGAGTTTCCGACGTTGGAATCGCTTGAAACCTTAGTCATAGGCTGGGTACCGGCTTTACGAACGGCTGATCAACCTCGTCAATCTCTGGTCGAACTGGTGCTAGATCGACGATGTATGCAAGGACTTTCGCACTATCTGGGAAAGTGTTTTTATTACCGCGGTGGGGGGAGACTCAAGGGGGAGGATCTTCTAGCGCTCTGTTTGATGCTCGCCTATCTAAGCTAAGTTCCTTAAATCAATTCATTAAATTCAATGAGCTAACGATTCCACCGGAATTCTAGCTCATCACGAATTCGAGGTCAAGGACGTAAATCCCCAGGGTCTTTTAGCCCCGTTGTTTGGGTAATCGTAATTAACTGGATTGAGAAGAAGACCCCCGGGTACTTGTAGCCATTGCACGCATCTGCAATTGTCGTTAACTTCAGCTTGCGTTTCGTTCCTCCCCCTTCCCAGGCGCTGTCGTTGGTGTTCGGACGCAGCGAAGAATCGTTGTAACGCTGAACGATCCTGTAGCACAATCATTGTGGATAGTCGGCACTCTCAATGAAGCGGTCTCTATTGGTTGAATCATACTAGACATAGTAGGGATTTGTGGTCATTATGCCGTCAGAGTTTATGGCACTTTAGTGGAGTAGGAAACGGCAAACGTACCGGGTAAATTGAGTAGGATCCATTAAGAGAATAGGCAGTTGATGTAGCGGGAAGCCAGAACTCCCCCGGCAACCCGACCATTGGCGTCTTCCCCCCGGAAATCTCGTCGCGGAGATTTCGAAACAATCGACCACGTGTTTTCATTTTGGGGTCATTCTGAGAAGAGTGACTTAGAGGGCGAAGCTATGGCCGTCAGCAGTTTAGCGATGGATTTTTCGCAAGCAGTTCCGCCGGTCAAAGGCGCGGCGGAGTGCTGGTATGGTTTGCACACGCGGCCCAGGCACGAGAAAATTGTGGCTCACAGACTCGAGGAGCGGGGAGTGACTGCCTTTCTGCCCATGATTACAGAAGTGCACAAGTGGAGTGATCGCAAGAAAAAAGTTGAGCTCCCGCTCTTTAGCTGTTACGTGTTCGCGAGATTCACGCCGAATCGAGCCGAGCGTTTGCGTGTGCTTCGCGTCGACGGCGTATTCGGTCTGGTCGGCTCCCGAGGCGAGGGCACCCCGATTCCCGATGCGCAAATCGACGCGGTTCGGAGTTTGGTCGAAACTGAATTGCCGTGGTCTTCTCATCCCTTCTTGAAGATTGGCCAACGAGTGCGGATCCGGAGCGGTGCCCTCGACGGTATGGAAGGCATTCTCCTCTCGCGCAATGGGGACCAAACGCTTGTGATTTCCATTGAGGCTATCCAACGATCGCTTGCTGTGCGTGTCGAGGGATATCAAATCGAAGCTGCCTGATTCCGAAACGTTTCTTTTCCCCATCAATCAAAAAAAACCTCCCATGGCACCAAATACAATTGGAGCCCTCCGCTTGTTGCTCGTAAGCAACGAAGTTTCGGTACTTCGTCTGCTGGGTTCTGCCGCACGGTCAAACTCCTGGCATCTAGAAACATCGGCTAGTGGTTGGGACGCGATGGAGCGTGTGCAGTCCGATACCGCACCCCATCTTTTGCTCTTGGATCTTCCTAGTGGCGACGGCGACGCTCTTCACCTGTTACCTTGGCTGCGAAGGCTTCGGCCTGAACTTCCAATCGTCGTACTCTGCGACGCCGGTGATGCGGCAAGGCAGAAAGAGGCCACACGCATGGGCGCGAAGAACATGGTCACTCGCCCAATCACGGAGGAACAAATCCAATCCTTAGTTATCAGATCCTTGGGATCGGCGAACGATGAAGAAGCGGAGACAGCCAGCGAAGACATTGAATCAGTAGGCGAGGACGAGTTCTTCCTCAGCATCACTCCTGTCATGCAGCAACTTCGCGCACAGGCTGAATTATTGGCCCAATCGGATGTTCCGGTGCTCATTCTGGGAGAGCCCGGCAGCGGAAAAGGCACCGTAGCCCGTCTGATCCACCAGATGTCGGTCTACTCAGGTTTCAAGTTTCGGCGAGTCAATTGCGCGGAGATGCCGGCGGACCTGCTTGAGATCGAACTTTTCGGGAGAGAGAACAGTCCCCTGAAATCTTCGAAAAGCGCCATACCGACCGGTCTGGGCAAACTTGAAACTGGTCGAAAGGGCACCCTTCTCCTTGACGAGATCACCCAGATGCCACTTGCGCTGCAATCGAGATTACTCAAAGTGCTGCAGGACAAGCGATTTGTCCGGACCCGTGATCCCAAGCCGGTCGATGTTAATGTCCGGATTCTCGCGTCCAGCAGCGATAAGTTGGACCGCGCTCTCGCGGAAAAGCGGCTTGACACGGATCTCTATTACCGTCTCAGCGCATTCACCGTCCGGGTTCCCCCTTTGCGCCTGCGCAAAGAGGAGATCAAATCTCTTCTCCGCTACACCGTGCGCAAGATGGCGAAGCATTATGGCCTGCCTGCGCGAGAACTCACTGAGTCGGCTTTGGATGCTTGCCAGAATTACTCCTGGCCTGGAAATTTGAAAGAATTAGAGACCTTTGTCAAACGCTACTTGGTAGCAGGCGGTGAGGAACGCCCCCTTCGCGCGGAGGAAACAAATTTGGGAGGCAGCAACGGATCACAAACGCACCTCAAACTGGGTATCAGCCCGCACGAAGAAGTTGAAGGCGACGCAAGCGCCTTAGTACCGAAATCGCTGAAAGTGCTGATCCAGACCGTCAAGTGCGAAGCTGAGAGGAGTGCGATTGCAGCGGCCCTCGAGAAGACCGGCTGGAATCGAAAGGCCGCAGCTCGGTTGCTGAGTGTGAGCTACCGGACGATATTGTACAAGATCGAACGCTACCATTTGATGTCGCCGAGGCAGCCGATTTCGTCCTTTTGCCTGGACCACAGTTCGAAGCAGTAGGTGAGGATACTAATGTCATCTATGAAAGGACTTGTTGCCCATGTACAGAAGTAAGAGCACGGGAACTGGATTTCACGCGCTCGCGCCTCTGTTGCTTATGATGTTTCTTTCGTGTGCCGTGATCGTTTCATCGCAGACTCAAGTTGCACAGGCAAGTGTACCCACCGAGAGAAGGGATGTCGCGCGACAGGGGGCGAACCCGAGTGGAGCTCTTGGAAGTGGCGGCTCGGTGGATGAAAAGTTCGTCATCGGCGCCGACGATGTGCTTGGTATCAGTGTCTGGAAGGAGGCAGAGGTGTCCCGGACCGTGACGGTGCGGTCGGATGGAAAAATCTCACTTCCTCTAGTGGGTGAACTGCAAGCGGATGGCAAGACGCCGAAGCAGTTAGAAGAAGAGATTCGCAGCAAACTCACCGCATTCATCTCCGATCCCGAAGTAACACTGATTGTCCAGGAGGTTCGAAGTCACCGTTTCAATGTCCTGGGTCAGGTGCAACATCCGGGTTCCTATGTACTAGCCAGTTCCACCACCGTTCTAGATGCGATTGCACTGGCGGGTGGGTTTCGCGATTTCGCCAAGCAGAAGTCGATTTATATTGTGCGGTCGAATCCCGACGGAACTCAGGTGCGTCTCCCATTCAACTATCGCGAGGTAGTCAAAGGCGACAAACAGAAACAGAACGTAAAACTTGAAAATCACGATACGGTGGTTGTGCCTTGAGAAACAAAATCAAATTCGGAATCGTTCTGGCTGTGTCGCTGGCTCTCCTGCCGGTCGGCGCTCGGGCGCAGCAACTGCAGCCTCCGGTAGCGCCCGAAGATGTGCGAGCCGACGAGATGCCGCTTACGGTCCCCGTTACACTAAACGGTCAAGCCGGCTCGATGGCGTTCCGGGCGGAAACACCGACTGAAAGCTTCCTGAAGGGCGGTATCGCCTTTGTCGGTTCCTACACTGATAACGCATTGTTGACAAACAGCGACAAGCTCGACAATTTCAGCTATGAGGTTCTGCCTCACATAACATGGTTGGAGATCACTCCCCGAGTGTCATTGAACCTAGGCCTAAACGGGGGCATGATCTTCAACAATAACCTCAGCGCGCAAAATCAAGCGGCGGAGAGCGTTAGCCTTGAAAGTGCTTGGCGCGTGACTGAGCACGTGACCTTCACGCTGACTGACGCTTTTAGCAATACGACAGGTATGTTTTCCCTAACGGGGAGCCAGTCCGAGGGAACCGCGGTGGGCGCGGTGGAACAATCCAACAATTCCCTACTCGTACCACCGGCTCAACGCACTATTTCGAACCAGAGTCAAGCCGAACTCAGGCAACAGGTAGGTCGGAACAGCGTGATTGGCGTGCGGGCAACCCTCTCACTGCTGGATTTTCCCCGTTCGTCCAAAACTGCGCAATTCGGCACTCTCTATGACTCGCGAGCGTACTCGGCCGAGGCCTTTTATAATTGGAAATTTGCAAGCCAACAGTGGTTTGGACTAACGGCACGTGGCCAGAGGTTTGAGACTCTGCCCAGCATAGCGACGACGGATGTAGGAAGTCTGATAATGTACTACTCGGCCGAACCCATCTCCTCCATCATGCTGACATTTTTTGCTGGACCCGAGTACTCCAATACGGCATTGCGAGCAGGGGGGGCTGGCCTGAATGGGCAAGGACGTTTCTGGGGGTCAAGCGAAGGCGCAACATTGAACTGGAAAGCATCGAGTTCCAGCGCGAGCGTGAGCTTTGTGCGGCAGCTCAATGATGGCGGTGGGCTTGCCTCGGCGGCAAATTTGCAGAGTGTAAGCGCTAACATGCGCCAGCAATTGAGTCGACACCAGAATGAAATTGAGTTTGGTTTTACGACCTCGAAAAGCGATCCCTTGCTAGTTCGGGAAAGTATCAATGGTTTGTCAGTGTTTGTATTGTTTCAACAGCGTCTGATGAGGAGTTACGTCATGCAGGCCGGCTACTCCTGGCAGCGGCAGGATCTGCCGCTGACTCGGACTCCCGCTGATGCCAATCGCACATGGTTCTCGGTCGCCTACGACTTCTCGCGGCCCCTCGGCAAGTAGCCCGTTTCTCCAACATCCATTCATCAAGACTCGACCTAGGCAGACAACAAATCATGTACAACGGCTTTTTCGGATTCGAGCGTAGTCCATTTGAACTCTCTCCCGACCCTTTGTTCTTCCTTCCCCTGGAGAAGACTAAGGAGGCCCTGGCGTCTATCTACTATGGCTTGTGCCAGCGCAAGGGGTTTGTCGTAATGACTGGCGAAGTGGGAACAGGAAAGACCTTGCTGATTCGTTGTCTCCTGGAATTGATGAAACGCCAGCAGATTCCCTGCGCCAATGTTTTCAATCCAAGACTTTCGGACATCGACTTCCTCAGTTATGTGAGTTTTGATTTAGGAATTAGGGTGACCGAGCGTTCGAAGTCGAGTCTGCTTCGCGGCCTGTACAGTTTCCTTCTGGTGCAAATGCAAAAGGGGCTTACAACGGTTTTGGTTGTCGACGAAGCGCACCAGGCCCCCCTTGAGGTGTTAGAGGAAATCCGGTTCCTCACCAACTTGGAAACCGGCCAGCAAAAACTTATTCAGATTGTGCTGGTAGGGCAGCCGGAGTTCGATGCCAAACTGGATTCGTTTGAGCTGCGGCAATTGAAACAGAGGATCGCGATCCGTTGCCGCCTGGAACCCTACGGCATTCTGGAAACGCGGCAGTATATTGAGAGCCGCTTGAAACGAGCCGGAGCAGGCTCAACTGTCAGGGCGATTTTTCCCTTGGAAACGGTCGAAGCCATTCATCGTTATTCGCTGGGCATCCCGCGATTGATAAACAGCATTTGCGATCAGTCCCTTATTGCCGCCTACGCCCGGCAGTTGCGGTCGGTTCCGGTAAAAATCGTCGACGATGTCGCCTCTTATTTCCGCCTGCAGCCTGTGCCCGAGCTTCTGGAAAAGAGTGAAATGCCGCAGTTTACCGAGCAGAAGGAAGCGGCCAACTATCTCTGGCAAGTGATCGAATCGATTAAGCGCCAACCGGTGGCGCATCAGAACGAGTGGCCTTAAAACCAGCGTTACAAATTGGAACGTATCTATCGCCAGCGGAATCGGTAGTCTCTCGCCCCAAGAGAAGATCAAGAAAACAATGAAGGATGTCATGGTCCCAGCAGTTCCCGATAAACCGATCGCTCAGCTTCTGGAATATGTACGCATAGTTGTTAAGTACAATTGGTACATTGCCGTTTCCACTCTTGCGCTGACTGTGGCATTTACCATAGCGATCGCCAAGCTACCAAATGTCTATGAGGCGACCACCACCATCCTCGTAGATCCGCAGCAGGTCCCGGAGAAGTACGTTATGCCGGTGATGAACTCCGACCCGTATGCGCGAATGAACACGATCTCACAACAGGTTCTCAGCCGGAGCCGCTTGGAGTTGATCATCAACAAACTTAGGTTGTACGCCGACAGGCGGGCATCGCTGTCACCAGAAGAATTAGTAGATAAGATGCGGGACGACATCGCCATTCAGGTCAAGCAAGGCTCAGGTCCCGAGCTAAGCACGTTCACCATCACCTATCAAGCCAAGGACCCCCAGACGGTGGCGCAAGTCGCCAATGAACTGGCCACCAGTTTCATCGACTGGAATGTGAATAGCAGAGAACAGCAAGTTGCTGGAACGAAGGAGTTCCTTTCTTCCGAATTGCAAGCGGCCAAGGAGAACCTTGAGCAGCAAGAAAGCAAGTTGCGGCAATTCAAGATGAGCCACCTGGGAGCAACCCCAGATCAGACGGTCAACAACCTTCAGGCTCTCACAGGTTTGCGCTCGGCCCTACAAAACAATTCCGAGTCTCTGAATCGTCTGGAACAGGAAAAAATATTGATGACTCGCCTCCCCGACCAGGCTTCTACCGGAGCGTCAGCTCATGCAACTCTAAGCGAGCGCGGCGCTTTGCAACTAGAGAAACGGCAGTTGGAAGCCACGATGCAGCAGCTGCGAGCGCACTACTCCGATCGGTATCCTGATGTCTTGCGGACAAATCATCGAATAGACGAACTCAACGAACAGCTGAAGGCTCTGCCCCAGGATGCGCCTGCGGACGCAAGTCTGGATGGAAAAGGAGACAGCGAAGAATCGGCGAGTGTGGTTCGACTGGAGTTGAACGAGAAGGAAATGAACCGACTGAAGGCCGAGCAGGCCCACATTCAGAGCCAGATCGCAGCGTATCAGGCCAAAGTGGACGCCGCTCCTTTGCGCGAAGAGGAACTGGTCGAGCTCACGCGCAATTATGACATTTCCAAGCAGCATTATCAGGCGTTGCTCGACAAGAGTTTTAACATCGATATGGCGGCCGATCTGGAGCAGAAACAGAAGGGCGAACGCTTCACCGTTCTGGACATGGCGCAGGTTCCGGAAAAACCGGTTAAGCCCAAACGAAGGGTATTTATTCCGATCTCCGCGCTGTTCGCCTTTGCAGTTTCCATTTTAGGAGTGTTAGCGATTCAAACGGTGAATCCGGCTATCAAGACCGAGGCCGAATTGAGATCCCTCTTGCCTTCGAGCGTGAGGGTAATAGGGCTCGTACCGCGGATTGAAACCCCATCAGATGTCCGAGGGCAACTCCTGTGGAGAGCTCTGGCTTCTCTGGCGTGCGTTCTCTTATCCGTTGTAGAAATTGGGGTGCTGTGGAGAATTCATTCTCTCCTATAAGCCGCGCAGCCATTAAGAAAGGCTTTGTGTCCATATGAGTTGGTTCTACGAAGCGTTACAGCGCGCCGAACGCAGGATCCCGCAGTCGGGAAGGGTCAATGCTCTTGACGGATCGGACGGCCAGTCCTTTCTGGCAGAGATGGAGATGCTGTCTTCTCTGTCAGTAAAGATCCCCGCTCAGAATTCGGAAGCTAAGATGCATGCCGGAGTCGCGACAGAGGAGGCCCCCACAGCGACTGAGGTCTTGGTGCAGAGCGCAAGGCGTGCGGTAACCTCGCCTGCAGAGCAAGGATCGGGCAATGGCTTTCGTCACCTGAAGCTTGAGATTAAAGAGAACTCCCGCCTGGTTTTCCAGACCGATGCTCACGGAATGGCGGCAGAGCAGTTCCGGCTTTTGCGGCGGAAGCTTACTCAGGAATTCAGCAACGGCGGGGTGTTGATGGTGACCAGCCCCACCACCGGTGATGGGAAGACGTTGACCTCCATTAATCTGTGCTCTTGCTTAGCCGAAATGGGCGAGCCCACCCTGCTGGTCGAAGCCGACTTGCGACGGCCAACCATCGGCAAAGTTCTGTCCTGTCCGGCAGAAGCATCCAGGATTGAAGAAGTATTGGGTGGGTCGATAGATCCGTCGCAAGCGATCTACTTAATTGAACAGCTTCGCTTCCACGTCGCCACGGTTGGAACTGTTCCGAGAGATCCTTCGAAGCTTATCAACGGACGTGGGTTCAACCAATTTCTGACATGGGCCCGCGCGCATTTTCGCTGGATCGTACTGGATGCTTCGCCCGTGCTTCCAGCTGCCGATGTTTCCGATCTGATGCCGTTGGTTGACTCTATCTTGCTGGTCATCCGAGCGGAGAGCACGCCACGGGAACTTTCGAAGAGAACATTCGAAATTCTGGGCAAGCAAATCGACGGAGTGATTCTTAACGAGGCCACCGTGGATTCTAACGGTTACTATCGCTATCTGAGCGATTACTATCAGGAACCGAAAAAGAGCCGCTAGTCACCCGCTGCGTGCAGCAAATCGAAAAACTAAAAACAGGAAATCCTTGAAGCGATTGCGGATGAATCTGCGCCTAACCTTACGATCATTGTGGGTAGGACTACTCGCCTCCAGCGGCTGCTTGTGGTGGGTGAAGCGCAAGCTTCGCAAGCAAGGCGCCGTAGTAGCCCTGGTGTTTCACCGGGTATTGAGCGACAGCGACTATTTACAGACCTACAGTCAGCCAGAGATTCTGGTGCGAGAGCGGACATTTCGTGCACTTGCAGAATACGTGGAGCGCGAGTATGAGGCGTTAGATTTGCACGAAGCTGTGCCGGGAAAATCCAGTGAAAAACTCAGAGTTGTTTTTACCTTCGATGACGGCTGGGGGGACAATTATTCCGTGGCGCTTCCACTCGCCCGCACACACGGCATCCCGCTCACAGTTTTCCTTTGCCCGCGACTGGTGGCCAAGAACATGCCATTTTGGCCGGAACGCGTGGTTGCTCTGCGGCGGGCGGCGAAGCCTGATACATCCTCTTCGGAAATTAAAATACTGATTGAAAGTATAAAAAAGCAAGGCCAGCAGGAGCGGGAACAAACATTAGCCAGACTTGCGGAAGAAGCCCATCAGCAGGGCGTATCCGTGGGAGCCGTGACCATCGATCGAACGCTCTCCTGGCAAGAGATTGTTCAGATGGATCGAGCCGGTGTGAGGTTTGGGTCGCATACGCACTCGCATGAAATTCTTACCGCAATTCCGGCCGAAATGGCTCGACGAGAGGTCGATGGATCTGATGCAGCGATTGAGGAAATGTTGGGCAAACCGTGCAAAGCTTTTTCCTATCCGAACGGGAACTGGTCGGCAGAATCGCGAGCCATCGTGGCCGAAGCTGGATTCAAGCTGGCGGTTACGGGAGACCGTCGCCCATGGTCAGCTGACTCCGACCCTCTCGCAATACCGCGTTCGAACGTTTACGAGGATGACTTGGTTGGGCTAGACGGTCGTTTTTCCCCTGCAATGTTCGAATACACCGCGATCTGGAAGGCATGGCGGCGCTCAACAATGAAGTCGAGTGTCCAGGCCAGAACACAGGCACAACCTACGTCGGCCACGTTCTAGCTGGATTCCTATCAGGTAGGAATTGTGACAATTCTCTTTCTCATTAGCAGCGAAGGCTATTACGGCGTAGAAAACATGCTGATAGCGTTAGCCCTGCAGTTATCTCAACAAGGGTGCCGCTGCATAGTGGGAGTGTTCAGAAATTCTTGCTCTCCTCACACCGAAATTTCTGCACAGGCGGAGCGGCACGGACTGGCAGTCGAGATTATAGACTGCAACGGCAGGTGGGATCGAAGTGCAGTTGCCCACATTCGTAGGCTGATAGCCAAGCACAACGTTGACGTGCTTCATTCCCATGGGTACAAGACGGACCTTTACGCGCTAGCGGCAGCCATGCGGAATCGCGTTGCGCTTGTGGCCACCAGTCACAATTGGCCGAGCAAACTGCTGAGCATGCGGATTTACGCCGCCCTAGATCGTTTGGCGCTGCGGATGTTCGACAAGGTGATTGTGGTTTCGGACACCGTGGCCCGCATCCTGCGGAATTCGGGCGTGGCCATGGAGAAGGTGGCAATGATCCCTAACGGGGTGGACCTCGCTCGATTCCGCACCGCTATACCCAAGCTTCGAATTGAGAATGGCCTTCCGAAAAACCCAGTGGTGGGATTTGTAGGAAGGCTAGTGCCGGAAAAGGGAGGCGCATTGTTGATGCGCGCCGCCCAACATGTGCTCTCCAAGCATCCGAACGTGACGTTTGTTCTGGTCGGAGAGGGTCCGGCAGCTGCGGAGTGGAAAACCCTCGCGAGCGAACTCGGAATCAGCAAGAATGTCATCTTCGCAGGAGCCCGAGACGATATCCCGCAAGTTTATGCCTCGTTCGACATGGTCGTGCTGCCGTCGTTGGTGGAAGCCATGCCCATGTGCCTGTTGGAAGCGATGGCCGCGGGCCGACCTGTAATCGCCACCCGGGTAGGGGCCGTGCCCCGCCTGATCTTGGATTCGCAGACCGGATTGCTGCTTCAGCCCGGTGTCACAAGCGCCCTGGCAATGGCAATCATCCGGCTGCTGGAAAGTCCTGACTTGGCCTGCCGTCTCGGTGAAAACGGCCGCGCACGAGTGGCACAGCATTTCTCTGCGGAAGTCATGGCTAAGAGGTACATCGCAATGTATGACCAGGTTCTGGTCGGCCGGGACAACCGCACGCGTAGGCAAACGGCATGGGAAGTCAACTAGTAATGAGTGAACTCAAGATGGGCGAAAACTCTACCAAGGTTTCCATTATTGTTGCCTGCCGCAACGAAGGCGGGCATATCCGCGCATTTTTGAATTCACTCCTGGCGCAAGAAATGTCCGGCATTTCGTGGGAAGCCATCATCGCGGACGGTATGAGCGACGACGGTACCCGCCGAGTGCTCGACGAGTTTCACTCTCGCTATCCTGAGTTGATCGTCTTGGATAATCCCGGCCGCATTGTTTCGACGGGGTTGAACGCGGCCATTCGAGCGGCGCGCGGTGAAGTTGTCATACGGATGGATGGGCACACTTGCTACGCTCCTGACTACTGCCGGCGCTCTCTGGAAACCCTGGAGCGGACGGGCGCGCACAATGTTGGCGGTCCGGCGCGAACGCAGGCTGTTGGACGGTGGGCAGGCGCGATAGCGGGCGCATATCACTCCCGCTTCTCGACGGGAGGTGCCAAGTTCCACGACGAAAATTATGAAGGATGGGTGGACACGGTCCCGTATGGGTGCTGGCACAAATCGACACTGCTGAGTGTCGGCCTATTCGATGAGACGCTCGTGCGCAATCAGGATGACGAATTGAATCTTCGGATAACGCGCGCCGGGGGGAGTATCTGGCAGAGCCCCGCTATAGTCTCCTGGTACTCGCCGCGCACTACACTGTCGAGCCTGTTCCGCCAGTATTTTCAGTACGGTTTCTGGAAGGTGGCGGTGATTCGCAAACACCAGCTCCCGGGCTCGTGGCGCCATATAGTGCCGATCGGATTCGTTCTGGCCAACATCGTTCTGCTGGCGGGGATGATTATCAGTGAGTTCGCCGGGGCAGTACCGTGGTTTACGGTTACGGCGTTTGCCTGGCTGGTGATGATTTCTATCTACGCTCTGGCTACGATTACTGCCTCAGTCCTAGTGGGTAGAAAGCGGGGATGGGCAACATTTCCTTATTTGCCTGGAATTTTCGCTGCTTATCACTTTGCCTACGGATTGGGGTTTCTCGTCGGTATGTGCCGGAATTTTTCAAGAACCGCCCCCCAGTATTATAGCCATCCGATGTTTACCCGGATCAATCGCTAATTCGGAGCATATTCCATGAGTGAAAGCTTCAAAGTTCCGTTCCATCGTCCTACCATTGGGCAGGAGGAAATCGACGAGGTCGTTAGCACTCTTAAGTCTGGATGGCTGACGACCGGTCCTCGGACTGCATGCTTTGAACAGGAATTCCGGGAATCCATCGGGGTGCCTTATGCGCTGGCGGTGAGCTCGTGCACCTCAGGACTTCACTTGGCGCTGAAGGCGCTGAATATTGGCCCCGGGATGGAAGTGATCACAACGCCGATGACATTTTGTGCAACGGTAAATGTGATTCTGCATGTGGGCGCAACGCCAGTCTTGGCTGACGTCGGAGAAGATGGGAACATTGATCCGGTCTCGGTTGAGGCGCGTATTACAAAGCGGACGCGCGCCATCATGCCGGTGCACTTTGCGGGCCTGCCCTGCGATATGGACGCCATTTGGGCGCTGGCGCGCGCCCACGGATTGTACGTGGTTGAAGACAGTGCTCATGCCACGGGTTCACGCTACCGTGACTTTCCGGTTGGCGCGGGAAATCCGGAAGCGGGAAGCTACAGCAATGCTTCGGTGTTCAGCTTTTACGCTACCAAGAATATGACTACCGGCGAAGGAGGCATGGTAACGACTCACGACCCCGATCTCGCTGAAACCCTCCGCATACTCTGTTTGCACGGCATCAGCAAGAACGCTTGGAACCGGTATAGCGACCGTGGCAACTGGTACTACGAAGTCCTGCATCCCGGCTTCAAGTACAACCTGACTGATATTCAATCGGCAATCGGGATCCATCAGCTGCATAAGCTGGAATCGTTCATCGAGGAGCGAACCCGGCTGGCTCATGCCTATAATCGCGCTTTTTCGGCCATGGAAGAATTCGAAATCCCTCCAGATGCAGAACGCTCCCGTCACTCCTGGCATCTCTATCCCCTGCGGCTGAATTTGGAGAAGCTGGAGATCAACCGCGACGAGTTCATTGAGGAATTGAAAAAGAGAGGCGTGGGCGCGAGCGTGCATTTCATCCCAGTCCCGCTGCATCCGTTCTTCGCGGAATATGAGCGACGTCCGGAAAATCATTGTCCCAGGGCTCTTGCCCTTTATCCCCGCCTGGTTTCGCTTCCGCTTTATCCGGGAATGACAAACGAGCAGGTCGAGTACGTGGTGGAGTCTGCGAAACAGATCGCGTATACAGCGCGAAAAAAAGAAGTGTTCGCGTGAGCTGTTCCCCGACAGGTGAAATCTCATGAGACGGGCGGTCGACATTGCGATTGCGCTGGTGCTTCTTCCACTGCTTTCCCCGCTACTTCTGCTGATCAGTGTGGCGATCATTCTGGAGTCGCGCGGGAATCCATTTTATGGCGGATGGCGAATGGGCCAGCATGGGCGCCGTTTCCGCATGTGGAAGTTCCGCACTATGGTAGTCGGGGCGGACCGAATCGGCGGCGCCATCACCACACCCAATGATTCGCGGATTACCCAGATCGGTCGGTTCCTGCGAAAGAGTAAGCTGGATGAACTGCCTCAATTTTTCAATCTGCTGAAGGGCGATCTCACACTGATTGGGCCACGTCCTGAAGACCCTAGAATTGCGGAGAACTTCACGGTCGAGCAGAAACAGATTCTCAGCGTGAAGCCCGGCATTACAGGCCCGGTCCAGCTCAGCTACACGGTCCTTGAAGCCGAAACTATTCCAGATTGTGATGATGCTGACAAGTTCTACGTGGAGCGTGTACTGGACCAGAAGCTCCGCCTTGATCTCGATTATCTGAAGACTCGGACGGTTATCTCAGACGGTCGAGTACTTCTGCGGACCCTAGCGCTAATGGCACGTGCGTTGACGCAGAGCGGTGCCCGATAAACGTGCCCGATTGATGTTTTCCCTCCCTCAAAACCGGAATCTGTAAGACCACAACCTGAAATCCCGAAGGTTTGTCTGCGCTGCTCCGGCCCTGCACGTTCGAACACTCAACTCCCAGGAGAACGACGATGCGAAGGACTCTAAGCTGGCACGATGCTATTCCACGCGTGATCGCGGATTTTTTGTTGGTACATTCCAGCATGGTTGGTGCTCTGGCCATTTCGGTCATCTATCAGGCGGCGCAGGGTGAGGGGTCGGAAGCACATCAACTGGTCGCCAACTTCGAACAATACTATGCCCGCTTCTTCTGGGTGCTTTCGCCCATTTTTCCTCTAACCTTTGCGCTGCATGGCTTCTATTCGCACACCCGAAGCTATGCCGACCGGCGCAAACACCTCACCATTCTGCAGGGAGTTCTGGTAGCAGTAGTGCTGTTCTTTCTGGCCAACTACTTGGTGGGCAACACAACTGTGGGGCGAAGCGTGGCGATTCCCTTCGCGTTGCTCGCGGCTGTTGCGCTATGTTTCTCCCGTTTCCTGAAGAATTATCTTGAGAACCGTTTCGAAGTAACCCCAAGGAACGCCTATCCCGCCAAGAACGGTAATGGTCGCATTCTGGTAGTGGGAGGCGCCGGCTATATCGGCTCCCTCTTGGTGGAGCGGCTGCTCCAGTCGGGTTACAAGGTTCGTGTTCTGGACGCACTTCTCTATGGCCGCGAGCCTCTGCGACCGGTAGAAAAACATGACAATTTTCAACTGATGGTGGGAGACTGCCGGAATATACGGGATGTGGTGAAGGCAGTTCAGGGAGTGGAGACCATTGTCGATCTGGCTGCCATCGTCGGTGATCCGGCTTGCGAACAGGACCGCGAATCGGCGCTCGAGATCAATTACGGCGCGACGCGAATGTTGATCGAGGTCGCCAAAGGGCACGGTGCGAATCGTTTCCTGTTTGCGTCCAGCTGCAGCGTCTATGGGGCGACGGATCAAGAAATGGATGAACGCTCAGCCGTTAATCCGATCTCGCTGTATGCGCAAACAAAGGTGGACTCCGAGCGCGCGCTTTTGGATTCACGAAGCGACGATTTCCATCCAACGATTCTGCGTTTCGCGACCGTATTCGGTCTAGGGTACCGGCCGCGTTTTGATCTGGTGGTGAATCTATTAAGCGCGCGCGCCAAACAAGATGGCCGAATCACAATTTTCAATGGCCAGCAGTGGCGTCCATTTATTCATGTGCGTGACGTGGTTGAAGCGATCCTACAGGCGCTGGAAGCACCGGTGCGGCTGGTGAGCGGAGAAATCTTCAATGTCGGAGATTCGCGCTTGAATCATACCCTGCAGCAGATTGCGGAAATCATCGCCGAAATATTTCCCGGTACGACCGTGGAACACGTCGCCAATTCCGACAGGCGGAATTATCGGGTGAACTTTGACAAGATTCGCAACCGTCTGGGTTTTTCGACGAGCTATACCATCCGCCAGGGCGTTCACGAGCTGCAACGCGCATTTGAGCAGAGGGTGATTCATGACTACACCGATTTGCGCTATCACAACCAGCGATTCCTGGAAGTGGCCGGGGTGGTGAGGAATAAGCAGGAAGTCGATGCTTTGCTGATGGCCGCTTTTGCCAATGTGGCGTAAACGGAGCGGAACTGCTATGCCGACACACAACCCAACAATTGACGCCAGGGAAGCACCCCGTGTGCGCGATTTTTTTCAGACGGATCGCATTCTGATTTCGGTAATCGTCCCAACACTGAACGAAGAAAAAGTGATCGCTGGCTGCCTGAACGCTCTTGCCAGCCAGAGCGTCCCCGCCAACCAGTTTGAAGTGATTGTGATCGATAACGGCTCGGTGGACCGTACCCTTGAAATCGCGCAGAGCTTTACGCAGCGCTTACGATTGACGGTGCTGGAAAAGTCCAACATACACGTCTCTGCTCTGCGCAATGCGGCGGCGCAACATGCCAAAGGCAGTTTCTTCGCGTTTCTCGATGCGGACTGTGTGCCACCAACAGAATGGCTTCGCCGGGCCCGCGAACGATTGCGAGTTGGCGATGCCGGCGTCATCGGCGCCTTCTACACGACTCCTGCAGGCTCATCCTGGGTAGCCAGAAACTGGTACGGAGATCTTCCCCGACTGAAGCAGGGTCCCGTTTCTTACGTTCCGGCGGGAACGATGTTTATCAGTCGCAGTGTTTTCTTGCGGTTGGGAGGATTCGACCCGAACATTTCCACCAGTGAAGATTTTGAGTTTTGCCAGCGCGTGTCTGCTGCGGGATACGAAGTTCTTGGCTACCCTGAGCTAAGTACCATCCACCTCGGAACGCCGCAAACCCTGGGAGACTTTTACCGCAAGCAACGCTGGCACGGGAATGGCGTACGTAGCGTTTTCCTGCGAGACGTCTTGAATCCGGGCTACGCCAGGACGGTGCTGCAGACCAGCTACACGCTGCTGGCCTTCGCGGTTTTCCTAGGATCCATAGGCGTCGCGATATTGACGGCAAAGCCGGCAGTTTTGGCACTCGGCCCGGTGCTCTTCGTGTTAGGTCCAGCGATTCTGGCTTGGCGAGCGGCAATGCAACGGAAGAGATGGCAAGCGTTCGCGCCGCTGACGCTTCTGTACCTCACCTACGGCTTGGCTCGCAGCTTATCGCTGCTTGGACTCAACGGAAAGCGAGCGGCGAGGAAGGTGAGCGGCATTCCTGTCTACAGCCCTGTCCCGGGTCCGTTCCAGGCAGACTAATCGAAGATGGCAACCTATCCAACCACAGAGCGGGCGGTCACACTCAGTGACGTAGCAATCCCGGCGTCCGCGCAGGCCATTGCAGAGGCCCCGAGCGGGGCCGTACTGTCAGACACGGTTACTGTGGAGATGCGCAAGCTGTTGCTGCACTCCTCACACTATTTCGCAGGCTTGATCGGCAGACTCGGGTTGGGTTTGGTTTCACTTCCGATTTTTACACGAATTTTTTCGGTTTCCGACTATGGCCTCATTGATTTTGCGCAAAAGATCTTGCTGCTGATGACGGCCGTATCCAAGATGGGTCTACAGAATTCGGCGCTGCGTTTCTACAATGGCAAACAGTTCGCTTCCGATTCTCGCGCATCGCGGGAATACTACTCGACGATGTTTTTCGGCGCGCTGCTCACTTCCGGTACGGTTGCAATCCTTTTCCTTGTGACATCGAGAACGATTCTGAGTCGCGTATTGGATGCTCCGCTGGCATCAGTGATGGGATTTCTGGCTGTGCTGATTGTGCTGCGGGCAGTGGAATCAATGCTGTGGTCGTTCTTGCGAACCGAAGAGCGGACGAGAGCTTACAACATCAGTTCCGTGGCGGCAAAGGCTGCGCTCATCGTTGCAGTGTGCATCATGTTGCTGTGGGCGGGACGCAATCCGCGGACCTTTTTTTCGGGCGCCGCCTTGGCGGACCTAACGCTGGTGGCAATCTTGACTTTCATGCTGTTGCGGCGGAGGGTTCTCGATCCCTCCCAGTTCGACTTTTCGCTATTCCGTGCGGGATTGCTGTTTGGATGTCCCCTGATTCTCTACGAAATTTCGAGCATCGTCCTCGATGTGGGTGACCGTTTCCTGGTGCGCCACTATCTGGGCGCGGAACCCCTCGGACTCTATTCCGTGGCGTACGGCCTTGCCTCGCAAGCCAACGACATTCTGATCTTCCCTCTTGGACTGGCTATCTTGCCGATCTACATGCGCCTTTGGACAACCCAAGGAAGACAAGCGACGATTACATTTTTGAGCGGCTGTCTGGACTATTTCTTGGTGGTTGCGGCCGGCATGTGCGCCCTGGCCGCAGTGGATTCCCGGGACCTGTTGCTGTTGCTCGCCTCGGCAAAATATCACGGCGCGGAACGGCTGATTCCCTTGATCGTGATCGGTTTGCTGATCTATACGACGCACGTTTTTTTGTGTGCCGGACTGCTCATCCACAAAAGGACCGGCACCATGGCCGCGCTGTTAGCATGTTCTGCAGTTGTGAACATCGTAATGAACTGCATTCTCCTGCCTCGGATCGGATTGGAGGGAGCCGCAGTCGCCACGTTGGCCAGTTATGCATTTTGCATTCTACTTCTGGGCTTGGCGTCAAGGCGGTTTCTGCCGTTGCAGATCCGGTTTCGGGCATTCGCCCGGTATCTCTTGGCAGCGACAGTGGCGGCTGCCGCAGCATCCAGGATTGAACTGGGTGTGCCAATTTTGAACCTGGTGGTGCGATCTGCGGTGGCAATCATGGTTTACATCGGAATCCTTTTTGCAACAGATGAACAGATGAGGAAGTTGATGCGGCGCCTCACCCGTGCATTGAACTATGCGCGCTTAGAAAGGCCTGCGATATAGCCGCATCCGGCGATTGTCGATAACTGTCGAACGCTCCTCCGTAGACTAATTCAATAACTCATATGCACTTCGGACTCGAACCCTACGTTCCGTACCTCGAATACCTCTTTTTCGTGATGGGATTCTTCCTCGCGGTTTTTTGGCGTCCGATTGTCGGTATCTTTTACCTGATTCCACTAATCCCGCTGCAGACCATACGTTATCGGCTCAACGATTTTCCGCTGGGCCAGAGCGTAGTCGGAATTATGTTGCTGGGAGTCGCCTTAGGAGTATTGCGGAGCGGCAAGTCGATTCTTCCGAAGACTCCCTGGACGAGGCTGCTGTGCGTCTATGTTCTGTTTACTTTCCTGTCCTTATGGGTAGGGTGCTTCTATCTGGGTACGGCGTGGCCAATCACCGGCAATCCGCGATTTGGAGTTTGGCAGGACTATATGGTCATGCCCGCCCTGCTGCTTCTGACGGCCGCTGCCGCGCCGACGACTCGACAAATGAAGTGGATGCTGCTGCTCATGTGCGTAGCGACACTGTTGCTTGATCGGAGCTTTTGGAACGTTGTTGCTGGCCGTGACTTCTCTACGTATTCCGAAGAACTGCGGGAGGGCGGCAGCATGGGCTACGCCGGAGTGAATGGGTTGTCCGCGTTCGAAGCGTCCGTCACGACATTTCTGCTTGCACTGGCCGCTTTCGAACCAAAGTTTCTCTTTCGGGTTGGATATTACGTGCTGAGTATCTTCTGTGCCGTGTGCTGTATTTACAGTCTATCGCGTGGAGGATATCTGGCGTTGCTCGTTGGAATCCTGTTTCTTGGTTTAGTAAAACAGCGCAAGCTTCTACTTGTGTTGATCCTTTTCCTTTTTACGTGGACCAGTCTCGTGCCGCATGCCGTAGAAGAGCGCGTCCTGATGTCGTATGACCAACATACTCAAACTCTGGACAATTCGTCCGAAACTCGATTGACGCTTTGGAAAGATGCAATGGAGCTATTTCGCAGTAATCCCGTGATGGGAGTCGGATTCAATACTTACGCGTACCTGCACAAGGTGAAGAGGACGGATGGGGTTGAAGGTTACTACGAGGATACGCACAATATTTTTCTGAAGGTTCTGGTCGAAACAGGGGTGTTGGGATTCCTTATCTTTGGTTACCTGCTCTTTAAGTTTTTTGCCACCGGCTTTAGGTTGTTCCGGAAAGCCAGAGATCCTTTGCTTGCGTCGCTGGGACTGGGGCTGACGGGATGGCTGCTATGCTCGGTGGTCTCAAATTGTTTCGGCGACCGCTGGACATTCCTACAGATCAATGGGTACATGTGGATTTTGGCGGGATTCGTTTCGCACGGTTTTGTGATCGAACGCGGCAATCTATCCGCAGTTCCCACTGCGTCTGAAAGCGCTGACGCAGGTGTATCGGAAGGCCCGACTGATGAAATCACTGCGGCCTGGAGCAGCGAGGGGATGCATGCCAGAAACGCATAATTCCGCAACCTGCCAAGTCCCTAGGGAATTGCAGTTCCCGTTCTCCTCGGAGAGCATTTTGCGCAAGCGCCAGGCATTCCGCAGAGAATTGCTGAAAAGACCCGGTTTGCAGCCAGTAAAGATCGCGATTTTAGGGGGATCCACCACTGCAGACGTGAAGAGCATGCTGGAACTGTTTCTGCTTGCTGCTGGCCTCGCACCCTCCTTTTATGAATCGGCCTACAACGCTTACTACGAGGACGTGCTGTTCGAAAATCCAGAGCTGTGGAGCTTTAAGCCGGAAATCGTTTTTGTTCATACGACCTGGCAGAATGTTTCTCAATTTCCAGACATTCGAAGCTCTGAAGCGGCTGCGAAACAACGACTGCAGACGGAAATGTCGCGGTTCGAAGCATTTTGGGAAAAGATTCGTTCTGATCTCGGGGCTGTGATCGTTCAAAACAATTTCGACTTGCCGCGCTTGCGGCCTCTCGGAAATCTCGACGGTTCAGCGGCACAAGGGCGCGCATATTTCTTGCAGCAGTTAAATTCCGCTTTTGCGCAGTTTGCTCAAAAGCATTCATGGTTGTTGATCAATGATATCGGCTATCTCTCGGCGCAAGTGGGGCTGGCAGAGTGGTTCGATTACAACTACTGGTACAGCTATCACATGGCGGTAAGTCCGACGGCGGCGGTCTTCGTCGGACAGAATGTTGCCCGCATCATTCAGTCCATTTACGGCAAGAGCAAGAAATGCCTGGTGCTCGATCTTGACAATACGTTATGGGGGGGAGTGATTGGGGACGATGGCCTGGCCAATCTGGTATTGGGCAGAGACCACCCCCTGGGCGAGGCTTTTCAGAGCTTTCAACGATACGCGAAGGAACTACGTGATCGCGGGATTTTGCTAGCGGTGTGTTCGAAGAATGACGAGGAGAATGCCAGACAAGGCTTTTCGCACCCGGACAGCATTTTGAAAGTGGAAGATTTTAGTGTATTTAAGGCAAACTGGCGGCCTAAGCCGGAGAACATTCGCGAGATTGCAGACCAACTCAACATTGGACTTGACGCTCTAGTATTTGTGGACGACAACCCGGTTGAGAGGGCGCTGGTTGCGGACCAATTGCCCGAGGTAGCGGTGCCTGAGATTGGTTGCGATGTTACTTTGTTCGCCGAGATACTGGAGCGGGAGGGCCATTTCGAAGCGGTCCGAATCGTCTCCGATGATCTTGCACGAACCGCATATTATCGCTCCAATGCGGACCGCAGCTCATTCCAGTCAAAATTTGAGAACTATGGCGAGTTTCTAGCCGCTCTAGAAATGACAGCCGAGATCGCCTCCTTCCAGCCCGTCTATCTGGAGCGAATTACGCAATTGATTAATAAGACGAATCAATTCAACCTGACCACGCGCCGCTATACCAGAACCGAGGTGGAGTCTGTTTCTGTACACCCGGCATACATAACATTGTATGGCAGGCTCTGTGATAAATATGGCGATAACGGACTGGTTTCAGCGATCATCGCGAAGGTCAAAGACGGCATAGCGGAAATCGAGCTCTGGCTAATGAGTTGCCGGGTGCTGAAGCGCGAGATGGAATGCGCAATGTTCGACGCTTTCGTGGAAGAATGCATAGTTCGCGGCATCCAGACAATTATAGGAGCTTACATCCCGTCGCAAAAGAACGGAATGGTGGCGAATCTTTACCCGGAGATGGGATTTAGATGTATTGAGCAGGAGTCGCAGGATTGCACCCGCTGGCAATACCAGATCCCACTGGGTTATCAACTCAAGTCACAGTATATAAGCCGGATAATGCCCAAGATCGCAACCGTTTGCGGTGACTAAAAAATGGACCGTGTTTCGCGGCCGAAACTAAGGATACCTTTGTGGAAGAAATGTTCGCACAGCTCGAGGAAATCTTTCGCGACGTCTTTGATAACTCCGGACTGAACGTTAACGCCGAAACTACGGCGAGCGACGTTCCGGGCTGGGACTCACTTACTAATATTAATCTGATCTTCGCAGTTGAGCGGCAATTCAAAGTTAGGTTTGCTTTAGGCGAGATACAGGAACTTAATAACGTGGGCGAAATGGCAGCTCTCATCTGCAAGAAGCAAGCGGTGAAACATTAAGATTGCCCCTCTCTGCAACTCCAGCACACTGCGATGACTTTCAATTCATTTCCGTTCATCTTCATTTTTCTGCCTTTCGTATTAGGCGGCTACTTTCTTTTGAACCGAAGTGGGCACAGCGCCTATGGAAAGATATGGTTGGTAATGGGGTCTCTGGTATTTGTGGCCTGTTCACGTGTGGAAGATGCGTTACTGGTGCTTGGATCGGCTGCGGTGAACTGTTTTTTTGCCGAACGCCTGGCGGCGAAGAAAGGTTGTTGGCGTTTATCGCACCGCGCTTTGCTGGTGGCCGGCATCGTCATAAATGTAGCGTTCCTTTGCTATTTCAAATACGCCGACTTTTTCATGGAGACGGTCAACCGCGTTCTCGGAACCAGTCATCGCATTCCTCAAGCGGCTTTTCCGTTGGGCATCAGCTTCTACACGATCTACCAGATCATGCTGTTGGTAGATTGCTACGAAGGTTTAGTGGAGAAGCATAACTGGCTGGACCACCTTGTATTTGCGAGTTTTTTTCCCTGTGTGACCATGGGGCCGATTGTGCGCTGGAAGCAAGTTGTGCCGCAACTTAACAATGCATCTGCGCAAACCGTGGACGTCGACAATATTGCCAGGGGCCTATTTGTATTTGTGCTCGGTTTGTTCAAAAAGGTGGTTTTGGCGGATAGTTTTTTCCGCTGGGCAGATGCAGGCTTCCGCTACAACCACCCGTTGTCTTTGGTGGGAAGTTGGATGGCCGCACTGGCGTTCACCTGTGAACTGTATTTCGATTTCAGTGGTTACACCGATATGGCGCTGGGCGCGGCACTTATGTTGAACGTCAAGCTCCCACAAAACTTCAATTCGCCGTTCCGAGCGCAGAGCGTGATCGATTTTTGGCGGCGATGGCACATGACGCTGACTAATTTCATCACTACGTATTTATACACACCCATGATTCGTGTCAGAGCGCGAGTGACCTTCGGCGCCGCCATGATGGCTACTTTCCTCTCAATGCTGATCGCGGGTTTGTGGCACGGAGCAAATTGGACCTTCGTTGTATTTGGGGTATTACACGGTGCTGCCCTGGTGATCAACCACGGCTGGCGTAAGCTGAAATGGGCTATGCCGGGCGCAGCCGCATGGGCCTTGACGTTCACGCTGGTGGTGGTTTCCCTAGTGTTCTTCCGAGCCGATAGCGTGGGCCAGGGTGCGCGAATGGTCGCGTCAATGTTCAGCCTGAGAGCCGGACTATTCAGTTATGAACCGTGGGTCGGGATCGACCGGATGGACCAACTCACGGGTATCGCATGGATGGTATTCGGTGTGGCAGCGTTGTTGCGGGCGCCAAGTTCGATGGAAGTGCAAAACAAATTCCGGCCGTCATGGGCAACTGTAGCGCAGACCGTAGCCCTTGCGGTTGTGGCCTGTATTTACGCCAACGGCGTCGTCTCGAGGAGTTTCGTTTACCGTGACTTCTAAACACTTTCTATTGTGGTGCGCCGGGGGCTTTATTGCGGCGCTTGCTGTTATTCTGCCTTTGAATATACGCGCGGACATTTACGGACTTTTTCGTCCTGCGAAGGGTCGCATACTGGGTATTTACGGCGAAGAGCGGATAGCGAAATATTTGCAATCATTCCGCTATGTGCCGGAGAATTTCAATGGCGTGCTGCTGGGTTCGTCGACCTCGTCCATTCTTGACACCCGGGAGTTTCTTGGATACCGGGTGTATAACGCATCAATCCAGGGCGGTAACATCGAGGATCTGAAGCCAATTGCGGAAAACATCTTTCGGAATGGCGAACTGAAATTGACAGTGCTCTGTCTGCATCGGTACCTGACCAACGACCATGCGCGCAAGACAGACTTTATTACACCCAAGCAATATTGGGGAGCGCTGGGTTCGCCCCAGCTCATGAATGCTTACGTTTCAAAAATAGCGATCGATCTTGGCCTGGTTCCAAACAAGTACGACGAGTACGGCACGATCCACCTGGCATCAGACCTCGACATGGAAACAGTAAAGAGAAACATTGCCGACGCCGTGGAAGGAATAGAGCGAGGGACAGCTTCGACGGGAAATTATTATGTAGACCCCGTCGCGTTGGCGGGGCTGCAAGACATGCTTACGATGGCGCGGCGTCACAGCCGGCGAATGCTGATTTTCTATCCACCTCTTCCGGCACCGATTCTTGCCATCCGATCGGCCGAATACGCCCGCTACCGGGCGATCACCGCCATGCTTCTGACTCCCGAGGACATTGTGGTGGACTTCAACGATCAAGGCTATGAGAAGCTGCGGGCCGATCCCACAAACTTCGTCGATGCGGTGCACCTGAGCAGAGCGGGCGCGCGGCGTGTCATATCCGAACTGGCCGCAGCTGCTTCTCAAAGCATTGGGAGCGCGGAGAGCGTGCGGGCGCGTACCATGACAGCTGGAGCTGCCGAGCTTACGAGATAATGCCAAAGCCTTCCAGGACCTGAGGCGCCAATCCCTGCAATCGAAGCTCGCCAAGGAATGCACTTGCATTCAATTTCTAACGCTGATCACGAGAAAGTCAGGACTGGGTTCACGCAAAAGGACGTTGGCTCAATGCATTTGTCAATCGCAAGCTGCGAAACCGGGGAAAAGAGTGTTGCCGCTAATCTGTCAAAGATTTGCTTTAAACAGGAAGACATTGAGCTCTTTAGCGCTGCTTCCCATGACCGCAATCCGATCCACTTGTCCGAGGAATATGCGCGACGAACATTCTACGGCCAGCCGGTGGTGTTTGGCGTGCTGGGAATTCTGGCTTGCCTGGGAAAAATCGACAGGCAGAGTCCAAGCAGCCTCTCGCGGATCGACGCTGAATTCAAGCATCCGATTTTTGTCGGAATAGAGTATGAGATCAAAATCATCCAACGGAACCACGCAACGTTGCGCGCCAGCCTCAGTGACGGCAGCCGAACACTGTTAAAGCTAGACGTCACCTTTGGGGATGAGCGGCCGAGGGAGGCGTCGTGGGGAGATCTGGGGAGCTCCGCTCGCCTCATCCCAGCTGATCCTAGTGAAAAAGAGTTGGCTAACGGAGCGGTTGTTACGGGGGAATATCAGCCGGATCCAGTCGCGTTTACGGATTTGATGAGGAGGTTGGACGTTGATGAGTTGCAACTTGGCAGAGTGCAACTGGCAACGTTGCTGTGGAGCAGTTACGTGATCGGGATGGAATACCCTGGTCGCCGCGCTTTATTTTGTACTCTCTCGCTCAAATTTGCGAGACCACTAGGATGCCAACAAGCGCCATTTTCTTATTTGGCGCGAACTACCTCCTTGAACGTGCTAAACACATTGGGATCGGATCTCCAGTTCTTTGCTGCGGGAGAACTCGCAGCAGAAGGACAGAGTTCATCGGTGCTGATGCCTGCTCGTGCAACTCGCTCAGCCAACGCAGTGCGGCCCTTCCTGGTGCCTACGGACTGCTTCAAGGGAAAAGTTGCCTTAGTGATCGGGGCTAGCCGCGGACTTGGGGCGATGCTGACTTCCGCTTTGGCGATGCAAGCTTGCACCGTTTGGGGAAACTTCAACCGTAGCGCATCGGAAGCGGAGTTGTTGCGGGGGAGTTTGGCCGACGCGTCGGGGGAAGTAATTCTGGCGCAAGGAAATGCAGCGAGCCTGGAGTGGTGCGCTGCGCTGGAATGCAGGATCAGACGGGAATACGGCAGGCTCGATATCCTTATTTGCAACGCTTGTCCACCGCTGCTTCCTTTGCAATTGGAGAGCGCGATGGTGGCACGAGTTAATTCATACCTGGCCGACGCCATGGCACTGGCGAGCATACCGATGTCCGTATTCATGGGTCTGGTGGAAGAGTCAGCTGGCTGGAATGTGGTTATCTCTTCAAGTTTCGTTGAGTCCACGCCGAAAGCATGGCCGCACTATGTGGCCGTGAAATGCGCGATTGAAGGACTTGCGCGGGTGGCGGCGCGGCAGTATCCGAAAGCCCACTGCCTGCTGGTGAGACCGCCGCAATTAGATACCGACCTAACCAACTCGCCGGTGATACAGAATGCCGTCATGCCTGCAGAGTTCGCGGCCGCAGCAATTGTCCAAAGGCTCCAGCGTGCACCTGAGCGCGAGCTCGAGGTGCTATCGCTTCAGATGGGTTGAGATCAGACGTGGGGCATTGGCAACAACCATTGAAGGTGGTGCCACTTATGGCGACGTTTCTGGCTTTCTTGACGATGCCCGCTTCGTCCCATCCTCAAAGTCCGACAACACTGGTTTCCATGGGAGCTAAGATTTCCAACCCAACATCCGGCGGTCCGGTTCTATTCTTCTCGGACCTGACCAGCGGACCCAATAGCAGTAACTCGACGGGTTCCTCGATGAAGGATGGCGCGATCGTTACGGTCTGGGGTGCGCACCTGGGTTCTGAGGAAAATGGACAAGTTTCTTGCGGCGGGGTTCCGGCCCGCAAAGTGTATTTCTGGGGACCAGCCCGACTCGATCATTACGACAAGATAGTTTTTCAAGTCAGCCATCTGGGCCGCAGCGGACCGGGAGAAATCACGGTAACAGCAAACGGCAGGAGTTCCAACAGCCTCCCGTTCACGGTACGAGCTGGCAAAATCTATTTCGTCGCCACCAGCGGCAGAGATTTCAACGGGGGGAGCTTTGCCTCACCCTGGCGGACACTCATCAAGGCGAGGAATAGTATGCAGGCGGGAGACATTACATACGTCATGGATGGAGTCAGCCAGACCAGCGACGACGGTGAAGGGTGGAACGCGGCATTTACGCTGCGGCCACAATGGTGTGGAAAGTCGGAGTTCCCGCGCGCGATGGTGGCATATCCGGGCGCCACCGTGCGCATCGGCGACAACGGCGGAAGGCCGTTCAGCGGAATTCGCACTACCGACTTCAGCGGAGGCGGGGGTTGCGAAGGGAACTGGGTGTTTGCGGGTCTGACTTTTCGTGGAACCAGCGCCGTGTCACTGAATGGTCCAAGTTCGAACTGGCGCTTCGTTGGGAACGATATCAGTTGCCCGAATGCGGTTGGCGCTCAAGGGGGCGCCTGTTTTCAGACGATGCTGGCCAGCAACGTGAAATTTTATGGGAATGTAGTGCACGATGCGGGTGCGGCCAACGCATCCGCGCTTTTCCATGGAGTGTATTTTTCCACCGACAGCAACCATATCGACATGGGGTGGAACACAGTGGCGCATATTCACGGTTGCCGCGGCGTACAGGTGCATTCTTCGCCGTTGGGATCGAACTATCCAAACAGTGGCTATGACATGTTCGACCTCAGCATTCACGACAACCTGATCCACGATACCCAGTGCGACGGGATCATTCTCGACACGATTGATCCGTCCAAGGGACAGATTTCGATTCACAACAATGTGATCTACACAGCGGGAACGGGACCGAATAACCCGGAGCACACGGGCGGATGGTCATGCATCAATGTGCGCGGCACGACCGAAAAAGGAAAACCCGGCACCGGTACCGTCGAAATCTACAACAATACATTGTATGCATGCGGCACATTCGATGCTCCTCCTTACACAGGTGCGAATGCAGGTATCTTTGCCGGGGGAGATACGGGACTTTCGATTCTGCTTCGCGACAATCTCATTTACCAGGTAGGAACCAGCTTATATCCGGCGGGTGTTCCGTACGTTGTGATCTGGGATCCCATTCGCCATAGCCTTTGCGCGATTCGTGACAATTGTGCGCGAGTGCGTGGAAGTCACAATCTTTTTTTCGGAAGCGGCCTCATGCAGACCAATCCCGCGAATATTAAGGATTCGATCAATCGCGATCCTGCGTTTCGTGATTTATCACACTACGATTTTCATCTGTCCGATGCGAGCCCAGCCGCGCATGCCGGAATCACAACTCCGGAAGCCGCGGACCACGATGGACTAGCTGTGGAACCTAACTCTGGATATCCGATCGGCGCCTACGCCCAAGGTATCCACGAATAATTGGCCAAGACCCTCCCCCAACCTTTTTGAATTCACGTAAACATACTTCGCAAATAGACCGGTCTTTGAAGGAGAGAGTCCATGCTGAATAAATCTGGTTCGACTGCAACAGCAACTCCAGAGTCTCTGCCGCTCGCGGGCAGAGGAATGGAGTTGTCCTATTCGCGCGATGCACGTGTGCATCAGTTAGTGAGCCACCAAGCTGAGATGAAACCACAGGCGTTAGCCCTTGCCGATTCGTCATGCGCACTGAATTATGGTGAACTGGAGCGGCGCTCCAACCAGCTCGCCCACCACTTGCGGTCTCTGGGTGTAGGGCCTGACGTTCTGGTTGGACTCTGCGTGGAGCGGTCGCCGATTATGGTGATCGGGGCATTGGCCATTTTAAAAGCCGGCGGCGCATATTTGCCGCTCGACCCTTCGTATCCGCAAGACCGGCTCGCCTTCATGCTTGATGACGCCAAGCCTCCAGTGCTCGTCACTCAAGCCAATATGGCGCGGCGGCTTGCACGCGAGGGCACGCAGCAGGTGGTGCTGGACCGTTGGACGGAAACGGCGACGGACCAACCCTTGACGCCGTTGCCGGAACTCGGCGACGGGGAGAACTTGGCCTACGTGATTTACACCTCTGGTTCTACCGGACAGCCCAAAGGCGTGCAAATCCCCCACAATAGCCTGCTGAATCTGATCTTTTGGCATAATCACTGCTTCGAAGTGACAGCGCGAGACCGGGCGACCCAGATGGCCAGCTCCGGATTCGATGCGGCGGTGTGGGAGGTATGGCCCTATCTGGCAGCGGGCGCAAGCGTACATTTTCCCGCTGAACCAGCCCGTAGTCAGCCGGAGCTTCTGCGTAACTGGCTTCTCGAGAACAGCATCAGCATCTCTTTTGTGGCGACGCCATTAGCCGAACGCATGTTGCATCTGAACTGGCCCCGCAACGGCTCTCTCCGAGTTCTCCTTACAGGTGCCGACACGCTTCACCACTACTCTCCTGCCTCTTTGCCGTTTGCTTTCGTGAACAACTACGGACCAACCGAATGCACCGTAGTTGCGACCTCGGGGAGGGTTTCGAAGAAAAAAGACGGCGATCTGCTGCCCCCGATCGGATCACCAATTGCGAATACCCAGCTATACATCCTCGACAGTGAGATGAATCAGCTTCCGGTAGGGCTTGCGGGAGAAGTTTATCTAGGAGGGGCTGGCCTGGCTCGGGGTTATCTGAACCGGCCGGACCTCACCGCCGAGCGCTTCGTCGCCAACCCATTCAGCGATGTTCCAGGAGCGCGCCTGTACCGTACCGGGGATTTGGCGCGCTATCTTCCAGACGGCCAGATTGCCTTTGTGGGCAGGGTAGACGATCAGGTGAAAATTCGAGGATTCAGAATCGAGCTGAACGAGATCACGAATCGTCTGAACCAGCATCCGGCAGTGCGAGAAAGCATCGTTATTGCCCGGGAAGATACACCAGGAGAAAAAAGGCTGGTCGCGTATTTGGTTGCTTACCCAGAAGCTATGCCCACCAACAACGATCTACGCAGCTTTCTCGGCAAGGATTTGCCTGATTACATGCTTCCGGCCGTCTTGGTGCGCATGCAATCGTTGCCTGTAGGAGCGAGCGGAAAGGTTGACCGGTCCGCACTGCCGGCGCCGACTGATGACAACATTGTTCGTGACCAAACATTCGTGGCGCCTCGCAATGCCACCGAAGAGCGCGTCGCTGGCATTGTTGCTCGGCTGCTGGGACTGGAGCGGGTAGGAGTGGAAGATAACTTCTTCCTGCTTGGCGGCAACTCGCTGCTGGGTACACAAGTAATCGCCCGGCTGCGTGAAAGCTTCGGCGTAGAAGTGTCGCTTCTGGCTTTGTTCGACCATCCTACGGTATCGGGCATTGCCACGGAAATCGAGGAGCTCATCCTCGCCCGGGTTGACGCCATGAGCGAAGACGAAGTGCAACTGGAACTGAGCAACGAAGAGAGAGTATGAATACAACAACCACGCCCAACCACACCGGGCCGCGAACCTCTGGGGCGAGTGCACTCAGCCTGTACCATCTGCTTGATCCAGAGGTGTTGGCGAACCCTTATCCGTTATTTCGCCGGTTGCGAACCGAGGATCCGGTTCATTGGGACCCATTTCTTCACGCCTGGGTAGTGACTCGGTATGCAGATGTGTTGGAGGTTCTACACACCTTCTCCGCGGATCGAACGCACACGCCGGAAAAACTCAACGCCATGGGTCTATCGGAAATGACTCCGATTGCCCAGTTGATGGTGAGAATGATGCTGTTCATGGATCCGCCGACGCATACACGTCTGCGGAAACTGGCATCGTACGCCTTTACTCCCGGGCGGGTTGAAGTGTTGCGGACACACATCCGCGGGATCGTCGGCCGGCTGCTGGATGAAGCGCAAAGCAAGGGACGGATGGATATCATCCGCGACTTAGCGGAGCCCCTACCCGCGATCGTGACGGCGGAAATGCTGGGTGTGCCGGTCGAAGATCGCGACCAACTTAAATCGTGGTCGGCTGATTTTGCGGAAATGTTGGGGAATTTTCAGCATAATCCAGAGAACGCCACCCGCATGCTGCGTACCGTACGTGACATGAGCGCATATTTCCACGATGCCGTGCGTCTTCAGCGAGACCATCCCCGGGAAGGCCTGGTGAACTCGTTGATGACAGCCGAAGTTGATGGTGACCGTTTAACGGAAGATGAAATCGTAGCGACCTGCATCGTGACCATGGTCGGGGGACAGGAGACAACTACGAACCTGATTGGCAACGGCGTCCTGACACTGCTTCGTAACCCGGCCGAAATGGAAAGACTGCAAAAGGACCCCTCCCTTATACCCTCTGCTGTGGAAGAGATGTTGCGCTACGAAAGTCCAAGTCAACACACTGGACGGTTGGCCCCGGCGGACAGAGAATTGGGGGGGAAGCTGATTCGGGAACGCCAGGCGGTGATGGCAGTCATGGCGGCGGCGAATCGCGACCCGGAGCGTTTCCCCGACCCTGACCGCTTCGATATCGCCAGGCAGGACAATCGCCACTTGGCGTTTGGCTATGCTGCTCATTTCTGTTTCGGCGCCGCCCTCGCGAGAGTCGAGGGGCAAGAGGCGTTTGATGCATTAATGCGCAGAATTCCACAAATGCAGCTCGAATCCGGCCCGCTGGTATGGCGCAACAACCTCGGGCTCAGGGGTGTGAGTGTCCTGAACGTGAAGTTTTAGAACCCCCAGCTATCCTTGATCTCCTGTTGGCGACCTTCCCCCCGTTCTCTAGCCCGCTGTTTCGTAAGACACGGATGTGAATCAAAAAATGAACACTACCCAATTGTCAGAAGCAAAGCGAAGCCTGCTCGAAAAATATCTTCACGGCAACACCGCCACAATTTCCGTGACTTCGGCCAGCATGATGCGACGGAGCGGCGCTGATAGCGCTCCTCTTTCGCCGACCCAGGAGGGGATCTGGCAGAACGCGCAGCGAAGGGGAGTACCACCGTTTTATAACGAATCAATCACCATCCATCGACACGGCCAGATCGATTTGGCCGTTCTGGAAAGGTGCATGGTTGAAATACTTCGTCGACACGAGGCATGGCGTACTACTTTCGAAGTGCAGGACGGCCGGCCTGTGCAAGTGGTGCACCGGGCTCCCGATTCGTTTCCGATTCCCCTAGTGGATGTGCGACACCTTCCGGAAACTGAACGTGAAAATGCAGCCCTCGCGTTGGCCACGAGCGACGTTCTGCGACCCTTCGATCTGGAGCAAGGACCGCTGGTGAGGCCGACGCTGGTGAGACTCGGCGAGGAGGAGTATCGCTTCTACCTCGCCGTTCACCAGATCATCATTGACGGAGTGACTGCTTATCACATTTTTCTTCCCGAGCTGGTGGCGCTGTACGAAGCGTTTTCACAAGGGAAGCCATCGCCTCTCCCAGAATTGACACTGCAATGCGCTGATGTTGCCGATTGGCAATGCCATTGGTTGAAGGGGGAAGTATTCGACACCCAACTTGCATATTGGCGCAAGCATTTAAGTGGGGAACTGCCCGTCCTGAAATGGCCCAATGACGGCCCTCGGCCGGCAAAGCAAACTTTTCGCGGAACATTCCACCCATTCCGGTTGCCGCAGGAGCTTAGCGAGCAACTCAATGAATTCTCTCAAAACGAGGGAGTCACCCTTTTTGTCGTGCTGCTAACCTGCTATTACGCGCTGCTACATCACTACACCGGTCAAAACGACATTATCGTGGGAACAGTTTCTCCCTCGGGAAGGAAACGTGCGGAAGCGCAGCCGCTGTTGGGATATTTTCTGAACCCGGTTCCTCTGCGCGTGGATCTTTCGAATGATCCAACAGTCCGAGAGCTGCTCAGGCGAGTAAGGCGCACAACCGTGGGAGCGTTGTCTTGCGATGATTTGCCTTTCGAGAAAATGGTAGACATTTTGCGACCCAGCACTGATCCGGGCCGCAACCCTTTCTTTGACGTCGCCGCTTCGCTCGAACCCGCGATGCCTGAGGTCGATCCCTCATGGAGCTTGACCCCGATGGACATCGCGAGCGGCGGCGGCCGCTGGGACATGTATCTGGTATGGGATTATCGCCCGGACGGCATCATTGGCCGCGTCCAATACAATCCGGACGTTCTCAGGACGGAGACAGTTACCACCATGCTTAAGCATCAGGAAATTCTGCTGCGACAAATCGTATCCGATCCAAACCAGCAACTTTCAGATTTAATTTCAAATGTAGAAGGGCCGGCGCAAGGCTCAGGAGGAAAGAATTATGAATAGCGTCAATCTCACGGTAAACGGGCCGGAGAGTGTGGATACCGCCTTTCAGTTGGACTCCGAAGAAAAGGGACTACCGAGTCAATTGTGTGAGCCGCAGACTCTGCCAGTCCGCCTGTTGAACGGCGAACTGGAATTCTACCGCCGCTATCCTTGGAGCATTCAAGTCTTTCCTACGGTTCGACAAATCCAGGAGCACTTGCGCTCCGAGTTCGAGCATTTGAGCGAGGTCACGGAGGAATGGCAACGCAAGGAAGTGCAAATAAACATTTTCTTGTTCAGTTGTGCGCTCACAGAAGTCGTCGACGATTTTCTGCTGGGCAAGACTTGTGACTTGTCCAAAATCAGAGAGGTAATAGGATTCGCTGGCCCAGCGCTGGGGGCGGTTGAATTTATGTTTCACAAGCGTAGGAGCGTTCGGGAATGGCGGCTGCAAAGGTTTTATGCGTGGCGATCCGCCTGGGAGCAGGCGGTGCAGAAGTTCGCTGCGGGACTATTGGGCCAGCAATCTCGAGAATCAGAGCAGACTACAGTTAGTGAGCTGAGGCGATTACTGGAGGTGAGCCTTCCGGATGCTTTGCTGGCGTCGCGGCCACGAATTCCAGCCGCCTTCCACGCCCAGGATCTTACCCATCACGACATTGTCGCCTTGGGGGGGAAATTTATCGCAGCATTTCCTGACCGCAAGAGGCCAGTCCTGATCGTGGGCTTGCGTACGGCCGGTTCCTATTTCGCTCCGCTGCTTCAGGCGCACCTGACCCACCAAGGATACGAGTATGCCAGTTCGGTCACCATTCGTCCGAAGACTGGAGTTGGATATTGGGAAAGTCTACGTATTCGGCGGGCTGCAAAGGAGAATGCACTGGTAGCGATTATTGATGAGCCGGGCGGAACCGGAAGCACCTATGTGAAGGCAGTAGATTGCGTCCGGCGAAGTGACATCCCCAAAGAAAACGTTGTGCTGCTTCTTCCAGTTCATCCCACCGTTCGCAATTGGCGCGAGAAGCCTGGATATCAGCGCCTCTCGCGTTTTCCGATTCTGCCCCTGGAGCCGGAGGAATATTACAAAAACCAGTTTCTAACTCCGCAATTTGCGCAGCGGCAATTGTCGCCCTATTTCGAGAATCTCGGGTACGCGCAGATAAATGTCGTTGAGAGCGCCGAGGCGGCAGCAATCAATGAGCGCTTGCTGGAGCTTTCGGAACAAAAATCGCAGAACCGGCTGAAACGCGTATACCAGGTTGAGCTGCGTACTCAAAGCGGTGAACTGGAGACTCGCTTTGTGATCGGGAAAAGCGTCGGCTGGGGATGGCTATCGTACCATGCCGTCATAGCCGGTGAGCGACTGGCGGGGTTCGTGCCTTCCGTTTTGGGCTTGCGGAATGGATTCCTTTACAGCGAGTGGATAGAAGGTGGACAGAACGAACCGCGTGACCGTGGCAGCATCATCGAAAATGCAGCGGCTTATATTGCAGCGCGAGCTAAGAAGCTTCCGTTGCACGACGATCCTACTCCCCAATTGGCGGAAGAGGGACGCCACTTCGCGACCGAAAAGTTAATTGATTTCCTGAGTCACGCGTATGGCGGCCGTGCCATTGCAGGTTTCAAGCGCCCGGGAATGCGGCGGGAACTGGGAGAGCACAAGGCTTCATTTCCGACGTTTATCGATGGAAGAATGCGGCAATTGGAATGGATAGGAGCGGCTGCGAACGGATTGAAATCCGACTTCGAGCAACATGGTTTGGGAAAGTATGAATTGAGCATTGTCGATCCCGCCTATGACATCGCAGATTTTTCTCTGAATTTCCGGCTCACCTCCGAAGAAGAGGAACGCCTGATTGAAAATTATCGGAAGGAGAGCGGCGACACGGGCGTGCGGCAGCGGCTGTTCATCAACAAACTCCAGGCCGGCACTTGGGGAATGAGCTCTGCTCTGTCCAATTTGAATGATGCTCGGCTGACCCATCGCCACGAAGAGTTCCACCAGCGATTTACTGAGGCATGGAATTTCTTGACGCTGCAAACAGCGCACTATTGCGGCGGATTGTGTCGTCATCCGAAAACTATCGAATGGGGACCACGCATTGTTTTTCTGGATATTGACGGCGTCGTGGACAAACACGACCTGGGTTTTCCCTCTACAACCGCTGCCGGTATCGAAGCCTTGTCATTGCTCCATGATCACGGGCTGACATTGGCAATTGATTCGGCCAGATCGATCGAGGAGGTGAAGGAATATTGTCGGGTTTATGGCTTCGCAGGTGGAGTTGCGGAATATGGCGCCTGGATATGGGATGCGGTCCGCGGAAAAGAACTGATGCTTGCGACAGAGGACGAACGCGAACAGTTGCAGGAGCTCTCACGACAGCTGCGGCAGATTCCCGGCGTATTTCTGAACGATGGCTATAAGTATTCTTTGCGCGCCTATACCTATAGCGCGAACGGCACAGTGCCGCTGCCTACGCCGGTAATCGAAACCCTCATGAACCGACTAAAGTTGCACCGGTTGAAATTGCGTCAGACTTCTCTTGATACGACTGTGCTTCCCGCCAGTATTGACAAGGGAAAGGGTTTGCTGGCGCTCAAAGCACTGGCAGGTCAGCAAGCTGCCGAGACGTTTACCGTAGGAGACACAGAGCCGGACCTTGCGATGTTTGCCGTAAGCCAACATTCGTTTGCGCCTGCAAATTGCAACTGCCGAAGCCTAGCCAAATCAATCGGGTGCGATGTCGTTGAGCACCGGCATCAGATGGGCCTGCTGCAAATTGCGCGCAAGATCGTCCACCGCGAAGCAAAAAGCTGCGAGCGCTGCAGACAAAATAACGTCACGGCGTTGCGAGGGCCGGATTGGTTCGCTCAGCTCCTTGAAGTCGCTGATCAGGGACGAATGTCACGGTTACTTTCGGCTCTGCGAGACCCGCTATGGTGGCGCGCCTTTACTAAATAATCGCTCGAGGTTGAAGGGATTTGCTGGCAAATGTTATGACTGCAAAAACTGAAAGTTTGACCCTGGAAATTCCAGATTCCGAAGTGGAACTCGCACGCGAGGACGCAGTCGATCCAGCGTGCGAGCGCAAGCATGTGTTATTTCTGATCGATCGGTTCCCGGAAAAGATGGGGGGAGCCGAAGGAGCGCTGCTGCGGACCACTCGGCTATTACCAGCTCGCGGTTACCGATGTTCGGTAGTCACTTTCGCCACTGATCCCCGGTTCGGAGACATTCGCCACCTGTTTGATTGCCCCTTTTATGTCTTTCCGCTGAGGCGCACCTATGACGCGAATGCGTTTCGCGTAGCAATCAAAATCATAAGGTTTATTCGTTCTCAACGTGTGGACATCGTGCATACTTTCTTCGCCACATCCGATTTGTGGGGGGGCATAATTGCGCGCTTGAGCCGCCGCCGCCCCGTGCTCATATCGAGCCGCCGCGATATGGGCGTAGAGCGCTCGGTCAAGCACGATCTGGCTTACCGTTTCCTGGGTAGTATGTTTGACCAGGTGCATGCGGTCTCAGAACAGGTAAGGCTGTTCTCTATTGCGAGGGATCATCTGGCTCCGTCACGGGTCCTCACGCTACACAACGGGATTGATCTGGATGACATTCGACAAATTCGGCCGCTGCCCCGGTCCGACAAGACGCTCGGGCTGGAACGAGCCTCTCACGTAATTATTGCCGTCGGCAATATACGGGCTGTAAAAGGGACCGACATCTTACTGCGGACCGCCGCCGAGGTTTGTAAAACTTTTCCCCAGGCCGTCTTTGCTGTCATCGGCGGTATTCACGATCAGCAATATTTTCATTCCCTGGAGCGGCTAATCGATTCTTTAGGCCTCAAACAAAATGTGAAGTTCCTGGGCCGCCGCCACGACGTGATTGCGGTGCTAAAGAGCTGCGATATTTACTGCCAGTGTTCGCGGAGCGAAGGCTTACCCAATTCTTTGCTCGAGGCTATGGCGTGCGAGTTGCCCTGCGTCGCAACGGCCGTAGGGGGCACCCCGGAAGTGATTTCGGATGGCAAAGATGGCTTTCTGGTTCCTTCGGAAGATCCAAAAGGAACTGCGCAACGGATTGTAACGTTGTTGAACCATGCCGTACTCGCGCGCGAGATGGGCGAAGCTGGTCATAGGACTGTGGAAGAGCGGTTTACTTCGGAAGCGATGGTTGACCGCCTGACAACGTATTATGAAAATGTACTCGAGGCCAAAAGAGTAGGGTGAGGACATGGGAACGATTCAGAAAGTAGCGGCTTTTTCAAGGCGGCTTTTGGGAAAAGATTTTGCGGGGCGAAACCTGTCCGTTTTTGCGGACGACTCGTTCATCGTGTCATACCCGAGGTCTGGCAGCACGTGGTTACGTTTTATGGTCGGGAACTTGCTTCAACAGCGAAATCCGATCAGCTTCCGGAATATTGAGCGAGTAATACCGGACATTCATGTTAACTCTGCGAGGTACATTGCTAAAATACCTCGCCCGCGGATCTTGAAAAGCCACGAATACTTTGACCCCAGATACACAAAAGTGGTGTACTTGGTGCGCGATCCGCGAGATATAGCAATCTCCTATTACCGCTATTATCGCAAAGTGCGGCGCTTTCCGGACGGCTATCCTGTAGAGCGATATATCGCCGGTTTTCTGAGCGGAAATCTGCAGAGCTGGGGTTCTTGGGGAGAAAACGTTGCCAGTTGGCTCGGAGTGCGGAAGGACACCGATCTTTTCCTGCTGATAAGGTATGAAGACCTGTTGGAAGATCCCGTGGCAGAGCTTCGGGCTGTCGCCAATTTTCTCGGTATTAGAAGCACGACCTGCGAATTGGAAAAATCGGTCGAACTGAGCTCGGCCGAGCATATGCGCGAACTGGAAAGGGCCGAGGGAAAAGATTGGGTAACCATTAAAGGCAGCCGGCAGGATGTGCCATTTGTAGGGGCAGCCCAGGCTGGAATCTGGAGATCAGAGCTCCCAGCGGACGCGCTCCTCGCCATTGAGTCGGCGTGGGGAAACATAATGGTGAAGCTGGGATACGAGTTGGTCAGCGACAAGGTTTATTCCACGGCAGCAAACAGTCGCCGCCTGTACGTTTAGCTGCGCTAGTTCCTTAATCTATGCCCCGACGGTAGAGACACAGACCGTAGAGTATCGCAATACCTCAAGTTTCCCCCCAGCCTTCCCTCCTCCCCTGATCCCAAGTGACGCGCGAGCCCGCAATCATGAAATGTGACAATGAATTGGAGAGTAAAACGAGTCAGGCCGAATCCGCGCTCAGGACTAACGTCACGGACGTTTATCCCGACTGGTTTATTGATCAGAAAGACTGGGTCGCCAATCCATCGGGATCACAGGCAGCGATCTACAATTTTCCACTGAACCTGCGCATACGGGGACCCCTTGATTGCGAGGTCCTGAAGATTACGCTGAGCGAAATCTTGCGCAGACATGAAATTCTACGATCCTCTTTCGCGGTCAGGGATGGCCTCCTGTATCAGTCGCACTCTGCTCCGTGCTCGTTTGTGCTTCGGCACGGTGACCTGAGTCATCTGCCCGAAACGCAAGCTGTAGTGCGCGCTCGTGAGCTGGTTAAAGAGGAAATGCTGAAAGCATTCGATTTTTCTACTGGCCCGTTTCTCAGAGGGAAGCTGCTCCGCGTTGCCGAGGAGGACTACATTCTTGCGCTGGCGGCGCATCACCTGGTTTTCGACGACTGGTCAGTGGGTGTTTTTGTGAGAGAGTTCACGACTCTATATCAGGCGTTCTCAAAGGGAGAACCCTCACCTCTGGGAGACGTTACATTCTCATATCGGGACTTTCTCGCTTGGCGCAGAAAGATGATGGCGCAGAGCCTGAAGACACGACTGACTTTCTGGAAAAAACATTTGGGCGGAGCCACTGACTATCATCACTTTGTTCCCGATCGCAGTCGACCCTCGCAACGCACAAGCAGGGGAGGATCGGAGACGCTGGTCATCCCGCCGCAATTGGTATATGAACTCCGGACCGTGGGGCAACGGGAAGGCGTAACTCTGTTCATGACCCTTTTGGCCGCTTTTCAGGTGCTGCTGCACCGCCACTCTGGCGATGTCGACATAGGAGTTGGAACATGCGCCGCGAATCGCGCGCACTTACAAGTAGAAGGGCTGATTGGACGTTTTGGGAATGATCTGGTTCTCCACACCAGCCTGGCGGATAACCCAACCTTCCGAGAGTTGCTGAAGCGCGTGAGGCGTACTGCCCTGGAGGGCTTCACTCATCAGGATGTCCCCTTTGGACAATTGGTGCAGGAGTTGGCACCGGTCAGGGATCGCGGGCGGAATCCACTGTTTCAGACAATGTTCATCCTGCGCGACGCACCAAAGAACGAGTTGAAAATTCCGAATCTGGACTTGAGTTGGTTTGAGGTGGAACTGGGGACGGCAAAATATGATCTCAATGTCTGGATTGATCTAAAAGAAAGCCTTGAGATCGGCTTCGAGTACAACCGGGACCTATTCGAACCTGTCACTATGAGAGGACTACTGGACAGCTACTCCCAAATTATGAAGACAGTGGCCTTAAACCCCGGTATTCCTGTAAGCGAACTGGTGACTACTTCCCCAGCGCTCAACCAGATCAAGCACGAGGTCCGCGAAAATGAGCCGAATTACTTAGACGCACGCGACGTTGTCGAGATGAAGCTTGTGGAGCTTTGGCAACAGATTTTTTCGAAACAGCCCATCGGTATCAAGGATAATTTCTTCCAGCTCGGTGGTGGTTCGCTGCTTGCGGCGCAACTCTGCGCTTCCCTTGAGCGCTCATTCAACAAAAAGCTTGAGATTGGCGCCATCTTCGAGGCTCCGACGATCGAACAATTAGCTAACGTAATACGCGCTGCGGAGATTGAGCATCGCACGATCAGAGTGATCCCTCTACAACCAGGCGGATCTCGTCCACCTTTCTTTTGCACTTGTCTGTTCGTTGGCTCGGGACCGATCTTTTTGCCACTTACGAGGTATCTCGGGACCGATCAGCCATTTTACGGGCTCGTGCCTTCGGAATCGCTCGCCAACAAACTAACTCCTCCGTATAACCTCACCGACGTGGCACAGCACATAGCGGACACAATTCGCAGGCAACAGGCGGAAGGACCTTATTTTCTCGGAGGATTCTGCGGCGATGGTGTGCTTGCCTATGAAACCGCCAGGCTGCTGCGCACGCAAGGAGAAGAGATCGGTTTCTTAGCATTGTTTGAGGCCCAGACGCGGGAGAAACAGAAGGAGTTTCACGGGAAAGGAAGACAGCTGCATTCCGTTGCACAGAGATTTGCACCTTCTAAACTGAAGCTACACCTGGGCCGGCTGTGGAAAGCAGGCTTCTCGGGATCGAAAAACTACCTCGTACGTCGCGGACACGACTTGATTCGCGACTTGAACGACATCCTGTGGCAGGTCCGCATCGGGTGGAAACTTCGCTTACAATCCGGAAAGCTCCACGAAATGCGCGAGATCTTATTCATAGCGGAAGCGGGTTACGATCCGCCTCGGTACGATGGGAATGTAGCCGTGTTTCGCTGCACCGACTATCGGGCCACAACTGGGGATGACGACCGCGGTGGGGGCTGGGACAAGGTCGTAAACGGCTCACTAAGCCTACACGAAATCCGCGGCGATCATCTCGGTATTCTGGACGAGCCTAACGTGCAAATCCTTGCCGAAAAATTGTCGAACTGCTTGCGCTCCGCCGGAACCTCGATGCAGTTGGGCAAAGTCCAGATAAAGCCGCTCATGCCATTATAAAATGGCCTGGATTCGAATCTGCCTTGGAAGAAACAGCCGTACGGCCATTGTACCCAAGAGCACGGTTTAGGCGAACGGAGTTTCAAAGCGCCCGCAGTCACTGTACTGTCGCAGTAAGATTGGTCGGCGGATTAAGTTTCACAACAGTGCCCGCCGCCACCTCATAAGCCCCGATGGACGGAGGTGATGGCCGCGCGAGCCCGTCCACGTCGTAGGTGGCCAAAGGAGCAGTGGTGATTCCAGCTCCTATAGCCGGGCTACCGGCTTGCAACTGAAAGTTCGAGCCCAGGGTCACAAAGTTCGGGTTCAAGTTGACGTTATTGGCAAGAATGGCCGTAAATGTGGGTGTCCCAGCTCCATAGACCAGATTGTTAGTGCCCTTGAAGTTCGGGCACTGAGCAGCGGTCGCCCCCGGCGAACATTGGCTTCCGCTTCTGGAAATGCCAGGGTTCCAGTAGGTCTGACTATTACTATAGAGTAGGTTATTTCGGACGTCGTCGGTCAAACTCTGCCCCTGAGCGACTTCAAAGCTGGAGGACCAGCAGCCGGCGTTTTGGCAATATACCGTGTTGTTGAACCATTCAACGGTTCCTGAACCCGCTCCATGGGAAGTATCGAAATCCGAACTGACTGCTCGATAAAGGGCAGTGCCGCCTCCGTCAAAGTTGGCATCATAGACCACGTTGTTGTAGACCTGCACGGGTCCTTGCGACGGATCGACGGTGTCCACTAGAATTCCTTCTTCCTTAATATGATGGAAGAGGTTGTCATGAATCTTTAAATCGAACATCGCATAGCCGGTCCCACTGGCGATCGGGGAAGAGTGTATCTGCAAGCCTGCTCTACCCCATACGTTGTAGATCTCACTCCAGCCAAGTTCTGTATGGTTGCTGTCGGTCGAAAAGTACACGCCCTGTTCGAGGCGGTCTGTGTCGTTTAAATTTAGATCGTGAAAATAATCCCCTAGGACCGAGACGTGGGTGGCTTGCGAAGTCTCAAACGCTGCACCGCCGCTGCCAGATGAATTCTGGGGATTTGAAATATCGTTGCCAACCATCCGCCAAGTATCACCCCCGCTCAGCCCGACTGCAGTCATCCCACGAAAAGTTATTCCGGCGAATGTCCAGTGACCGCCGCAAGCGCCTCCGCCAGCGGTAAAGTCTGTGGTCCGGAGGCCGTTACTAGGACTCTTTGCCGTCGAAGGGCCGATCTGCACGGTTGCCCCGGGGTACGCCAAAACGGCATCCATCTGGGAGGCGGTACCCTTACAATCTTCAGTACGCAAGGTTAGGGCCGCGTCCCAACCCTGTCCATCGTCGGCGGTTTGGCTCACACCATTGCCCACATATATTATGTTCCCCGCGCCGGTCCCGGCTGTCTGCACTGCGTGAGGAATCGTCGCCCAGGGACTGGCGAACGATCCGCTATTGCTGTCGCTGCCGCTGGAAGAAACGTAGTAAATATTGCCGGTATTCACGGTGAATGGTGTAGCGTTGGACGCGTTTCCACCTACGCTCACAACAAAGTTACCGCTCGTACAACTCGGGCCTAATTGCACAACAATTTTCTGATACCAGCGCCAGGTCGTGCCCCACGAAACCACTCGTAGACAGCTGAGATTATTGAGCGTAGCGGTTGAAGATCCTTGGCTCGACCCAAAATAGTTTCCGTAGAGGGTCACGTAGGCGCCAGAGTAGCCACTGATGCTTTCGCCTCCAGTATTTGGGCCGTTTTGCAGGTCGCTGAAAAATAGAACGGGAGTCTGACCCCACATGCTCAATGGAAATGTTAGAGAAAGTAGCAGAATCAGCCTTTGCATTACTCCTCCCGTACTTTGGCGTACTCCGGTCAGTATAGGAAAGAAGGTTCGGAGCCGCTAGTCACGTTAGGGCATAACCAAGCGGGCCTAAGGCCAGTGCTCGGAAGTACATGTAGCCACGGTTTTTAGCGTGTGCACGGTCCCGGACGATATCGTCACTTGACAGTTACCAAAGCGTCGTCTCGCCTGAGGACGGTGATTGCCGCCTCTGGGCAAGCTTAATTTCAGGTTAGTGCCGTTATTATTAGTATTGCGCCCGCATTTGCAAAGCCCGCGCGCGGAGGCGGTTACCCCATGAAGGCTATATCGCTGGGTTATCACGATGTGACTGATCGGGCCAATGGAGCCATTCGCGGCTACCGGTCCCTGTACAAGCTCGACCAGGAAGATTTCCGCAAGCACATGCAGTGCATCCGCGATCAAGGGCAACAGGTCGCAGTCCGCTCCATCGACCGCTTCCAGCAGTGGAAGAGCGATGTGCCGGCCTTCCTGACATTTGACGATGGCGAGCTCGGCTCTTACAACTACGTGGCTCCTGAACTTGAATCTCATGGCTGGCGCGGGCACTTCTTCATCACTACCGACTGGATTGGCCGGCAAGGGTTCATGGAGCGCACTCAAATCCGGGAATTGCGCCAGCGCGGCCACGTGATCGGGAGCCACTCATGCACGCATCCAGCGCGGATGTCGAAGCTGGGATGGGGCGAGTTAATGAACGAGTGGTCGGAGAGTTGCGCCATCCTGAGTGACCTGTTGGGCGAAAAAGCGAGAGTCGCTTCAGTACCTGACGGTTACTATTGCCGGCGGGTGGGGGAGGCGGCCGCAGGGGCGGGGATCGAGGTTTTGTTCACATCGGAGCCCACCGCCACCGCGTCGGTGCTCAACGGTTGCATGATCCTGGGGCGATACTTTATCCAGAGGCATACTCCGCCCCGCGTGTCTGGAGCGATTGCGGCAGGACAAACCCTGGCACGCTTGCGCCAGACGCTGCTCTGGGAGATCAAGAAGAGCGCGAAAGCGCTTACGGGTGAAACCTATTTTGCCCTCCGGCGCTACCTGCTTTCGCAGGTTCTGCGCTAGATCCCGGCGCGTTTTCCGCGTCTTTGCCGCATCCGCACCCTGCCTCCAACCCTTCATCCCCTGACAGAGGACGTCGTCCAGCTGTAGCCCCGTAACTTCCAACCTTTGCCTTCTCCGACCAAAGCTCCGACGTACTGAGGTTCCGGACGAAGAGAACGCAAACTCCAATCGACTCCATCGGCGGTCTGCAAGCGTTCCGGTTTGCCTGGCGTCAGGGATACGTGGAAGCTCTTGAGCGGCAGCTGCAGTCCTTCGCCCCGCGCTTTGATATAGGCTTCTTTACGGGTCCAACACAAAAAAAATCCTTCGTCCTGCGAAGCTTGGGGCAATGCCCGTAACTCGACCACTTCTTGGGGAGAAAAGTAACGCTCGGCGATTGTCTCGCCCGCGAATTTTCGGACTCGCTCCACATCCACTCCCAACTGCCGTCCAATCCCGAACCCAAACAGCGCCACCCCATCGGAATGCGACACATTGAACAGAACAGATCGCTCGGCTAATGCGCAGCGCAGAGCCGGTTTGCCTTGCGGACCGTAATCGAATTCGAGATGTGCTGGGGATCGGTTCACGTACTTACCCAACAGGTCGCGCAGGATTCCCCGAGCGGCTATAAAATGATTCCGGTCGCGTTGAAAGAAAAAGCTATTCGCTCGGGCCTTCTCATCCGCTGAAAGCGTTGTTTGAAGCTGATTAAGCATGCTCTGTTCGCGCTCGAGACTTGCACGCCAGACATGAATCTCGTCCCCGGCAAGTTCGAGGCGTGCGGGGCTCGGCTCCCAGGAGTTGAAGTCGGACGTCGCGTGAATCTTCTGCATTTCAAAGCTTCTATCATAGCGAATTGACACTCAACTCAACTTCAATTGTTTTGGTCACAGGGCGTGGCTGTGAGTTCGATTGCAGGTTTGGGCATTCTGTCTTCCCGTGAGCCCAAGCATGACACGTCGAGCAGAGGGTTGTGAGATTCTCTTCCGAATTGCCCCCCGAAGCGAGGCGGGCAGCATTTCGGACGTTGGCGAACTCTTCTATTCCGCGGGGTCGTAGTTCAGATTTTGCCCGAGCCATCGTTCGACTTCTGCTAGCCTCATTCCTTTGCGTTCGCTGTAGTCAGCCACCTGGTCGCGATCGATCTTGCCCAGGCTGAAATATCGCGATTCCGGGTGGGCAAAGTAAAGCCCACTCACGCTCGATCCGGGCCACATCGCAAACGACTCCGTGATCAACATTCCGGTATTCGCCTGCACATCGAGCAAACGCCACAGCGGACCCTTCTCGGTGTGGTCGGGGCACGCCGGGTAACCTGCGGCTGGCCTGATTCCACGGTACTTCTCCTGGATTAAATCCGCGTTGCTCAAGCCTTCTTTACAACCGTAACCCCACTCACACCGCACGCGTTTGTGCAGACATTCGGCGAAAGCCTCTGCCAGGCGATCTGCGACGGCCTCTGCCATGATCGCGTTGTAGTCGTCGTGCTTGGCTCTGAATCCGTCGCACAGTTCCTTCAAGGCGATCCCGCTGGTTACCGCGAACGTACCGAGATGATCGGGCAACCGCGTCTCCCTGGGCGCGATGAAGTCCGCGAGAGATCGGCACGGCTCGCTGCCTTCTTTATTGGACTGCTGGCGAAGGAAGTGGAATCGTTCGAGGACCTTTTCGCGCGTGTTGTCCGTATATAGCTCGACATCGTCGCCCACTGCATTAGCGGGAAACAAACCGTATACGCCCCGCGCTGTGATTAGGTTCTTCTCAATGATGACATCCAGAAGAGCGTTGGCTTCGGCGAAGATCTGACGCGCTTGCGCACCTTGTCTCTCGTCCTCGAGAATGCGCGGGTAAACGCCTTTCAACTCCCAGGTGTGGAAGAACGGCGTCCAGTCAATGAAATCGCGCAGCGTTGCCAACGGAAAGTTATCCAGCACACGCACGCCGGTAAACGAAGGCGTAGGCAGGTCTTCCGCCCGCCACGTGATCGGAGTGCGTCTTTTCCGCGCGGTTTCAAGGGAGACGACCGTCAGGCGCGGCGCGGAGTGGGACTTGCGCAGCGCCTCGTAGTCGGTACGATGCTGCGCCACGAACGCCGACTTGCCATCGTCGCTCAGAAGACTGGTCGTCACTGGCACCGCCCGGCTGGCATCCAGCACGTGGATCACTGGCTCGCTGTAATTCGGTGCAATCTTAACAGCGGTGTGCGCACGGCTCGTAGTCGCCCCACCGATGAGCAGGGGCAACTTGAAGCCCTGACGCTCCATCTCGCGGGCCACGTGTACCATCTCGTCGAGAGACGGCGTGATCAGCCCGCTCAGTCCGATCATGTCCGCCTTTTCCGTCTTGGCGCGTTCGAGGATCTTTTCGCAGGGGACCATCACTCCCATATCGATCACCTCATAGTTATTGCAGGCGAGGACAACGCCTACGATATTTTTACCAATATCGTGAACGTCACCTTTGACCGTCGCCAGTACGATTTTTCCCTGCGCCTTGACTTCCTGGCCAGACGCAGCCATCGCGACTTTCTCGGCCTCCATGTATGGCGTCAGATGCGCCACCGCCTTCTTCATCACGCGGGCAGACTTGACCACCTGGGGCAAAAACATCTTCCCGGCTCCGAACAGATCTCCGACCACGCTCATGCCGGCCATCAGCGGGCCTTCGATCACCAATAATGGACGTCCCAGTTTGACGCGGGCTTCCTCAGCATCGGCTTCGATGTATGCGTCGATCCCCTTGACCAGTGCGTGAGAAAGACGCTCCTCAACCGTACCGTTGCGCCATTCTTCGGCCTTCTTTTCACTCGCCGCCGCGCTCACGCCCTTCAGGGTTTCGCCATACTCAACCAGTCGCTCGGTCGCATCGGGACGTCGGTTTAGCAGCACGTCCTCAACCAGCACCTTGAGCTCAGGATCAATCTCCTCGTAGACCTCGAGCATCCCGGCATTCACGATGCCCATGTCCATGCCCGCCGTGATGGCGTGATAAAGAAATGCGGAGTGCATGGCCTCGCGCACTTTGTTGTTGCCTCGGAAGCTGAACGAAATGTTCGAGACGCCGCCGCTGACTTTCGCGTGCGGCAGATTGGCTTTGATCCAGCGCGTGGCGTTGATGAAATCAACCGCGTAGTTGTTGTGCTCCTCCATGCCGGTGGCAACGGTGAGGATATTGGGATCGAAGATGATGTCTTCGGGCGGAAAACCGACCTCGCCGACCAGTATGCGGTAGGCCCGCTCGCAGACGCGGATCTTGTCCTCGTAATTCGCCGCCTGCCCCTGTTCGTCGAAGGCCATCACCACGACGGCCGCGCCATATTTGAGGACAGTGGCGGCGTTCTTGCGAAACTTATCTTCGCCTTCTTTCAGTGAAATCGAATTGACGATGCCTTTGCCCTGCAGGCACTTCAGCCCAGCCTCGATGACCTCCCATTTCGAGGAGTCCACCATAAAGGGCACCTTGGCAACTTCCGGCTCGCTCGCTAGCAACTGCAGAAAGCGGGTCATTGCCGTGACGCCATCGATCATGCCCTCGTCCATGCAGATATCGAGGACATTGGCTCCGTTCTCGACCTGCTGCCGGGCCACGCTGACCGCTTCTTCATATTTGCCTTGCTTGACCAGTTTGGCGAACTTCGGCGAGCCGGCCACGTTGGTCCGCTCACCGATCATGATGAAGACGCCGGATTGTTGCGTGAAGGGCTGCGATCCCGAGAGACGGAGTGGCTTCGTCTTCGTGGGCTCGTCCGCGCTTGCGCGATCGGACGCGCTCACGCTCGACTCTCAATCTCGGTCTGACGAGCGAAGGGTTCCTCGGTGGGCTGCGCCTCCCACTTGCGGGGGGGTTGACCTTCGAGCGCTTTGGCGATCGCCGCGATGTGCTCGGGCGTGTTGCCGCAGCAGCCGCCGGCAATATTAATCAGCCCTGCCCGGGCAAAGTCTCCCAGATATCCCGCCATGTCCTGCGGGCCAAGAGCGAATCCAGTCTCCGCCAAGGGGTTCGGCAGACCGGCATTCGGGTAGCACGAGATCGCGACGTCGGCCTTCTCCGAGAGTTCCTCCAGGAATGGATACAGAAGATCGGGCCCGAGAGAGCAGTTAAGACCAACTGACAGCGGTTTCACGTGTTGCACCGCATTCCAGAACGCCTCGGTGGTCTGCGCGGAGATCATCGTCTCGCCGCCACGCCCCACAGCTGCCGAAATCATCACCGGCAGCTCTTTTCCGTCTTGATCAAATACCTCACGGATGGCGACAAGTGCCGCCTTTGCGTTCAGCGAATCAAAGATTGTCTCGACCAACAGCAGGTCTGCGCCGCCCGCGATGAGTGCACGCACCTGCTGACTGTAGGCGGTCTTAACCTGATCGAACGTGACTACGCGGAAGCCGGGATCGTCCGCGTCGGGCGAGTTCGAAAGAGACACGGTTAGCGGCCCAATCGCTCCCGCCACGAACCGTTGACGCGAGGTTGCGGTCCCGACGCGATCCGCCCATTCACGGCACTGCCGCGCCGATTGCTCATTGATGTCCCAAGCCAGACTGCCAAGGAATGAATCGTCGATCACCTTTTGGTAAAACGCGGGATCCTTCCGGCCGCCATGCTCCCGTGGATCGTCGACAAAGAATTCGCTCTGCGTAATGCTGGTTGCGCCGAAGGTGTTTGTCTCGATGATGTCCGCTCCGGCTTCCAGAAACCGGCGATGGATGTCACCGATTATTTTCGGCTTAGTCAGCGAGAAGAGGTCACCGTTGTTCAGCAGACCCTTAGTTGAGTTCTTGAAGCGGTCCCCGCGTATGTCCGCTTCCGTCATGCCATAGGTGCGGATGGTAGTGCCCATCGCTCCGTCGATGATGGCAATTCGACTCAGGAGGATCTTTTCAAGCGGATGTTGATGAGCTCTCGTCATGTCTTTTTGATGCTAATGGGATCGATTGCGCACCGAGGCGCACCTTCAGTAATTATAGCGATACAGGCGGCCCAACTCTGGCGTGAGATCACCGTTGATTCTCAGGACTTGACTACAAGGCTTTCCGCCGAGAATTGAACAGTCCTTTTGGCCTCCTCGCCATGCGGCTGATTAGAATGTGGCACCCAGACGGAGGAAATAGCTTCTGGGAGGGGCAAGGGCGGTGCCGGAAAAGAGCCCGGCGAAGTCCAAGACGTTAAGACGATTATTCAGGTTTTCGGCGTCGGCTTGCAGGCGCAGAGAGCGCGCTTCTTTCTTGTAGAGTTCGGCGCCGGCAGATATATCCACCGACAAGGTGGGCTTAATTCGTCCGTCGGTGAAATTTATGCGGTTGACCATCTGTTGGCCGTATTCGGCTAGGGCTTGGTCGTAGGTTCCTGTGAATTCGAAGGGCAGGCCACTGCCGTATTCTGTCCCACCTGCAAACCACACCCGCGAGCTTAGCTGATAGCGAATGCGCGCGCGCATTGTGTGGCGCTGGTCTTGCGAGTCGGGGAAGTGGCCGCGGAGTTGGGTGGTGGCGTTAACGGCATCGTCTCCCACGAACAGGCCTCCGGTTACGGGAAACCAGGCGTTACCCACCATGTAGGAATAGCTGACGAAACCGGAGAAGCGATTCCAGTTTGGCAATTCCATTTTGCCTTCCGCGCCGTAAATGACCGCTTTGCGGAATGCAATAGGAAAGCTGACCGCGGTGTTAAGGATTTGATCGTCATCGGCAAAATTATTTACGTAGCGGCGAAAATAGTTTGCGTCCAAGCGAAACTGGTTGAAAAAGCTTTTCGTGGCGCCGAATTCGAAGTAGTTCCCGTGAGAAGGTTCTACCGGCAGGCGCAGGACGTTGGGGTTGAGCACGGTGACCTGGGGCGAACTGGCGAGAAGAATATTCTCGAATGAAGGCGTCTGAAACACGCGATCGTACGAGGCGTGTACTACCAAATTGGCCGACGAAAAATAACGTGCGACAGAAATGCGCGGGCTGAAGGCATTTTGATTAACAACCAGCTGGTAATGGTCCCAGCGCAGGCCGGCATTGACGATCCATTTGCCGAGGTGAACAAGATCTCGAATGAAAGCTGATTGTTCGAGATCGGGACGGTTGCCAGCGAACAAGAACGTGGCGGGAGTACCAGGGTCGAAGGGGTAGTTAGGATCGTTGGGATTTGCGGTAATGATGTCACTGAAATTTTCGTGAAGGAAAAGATTGTCGGATTCGGCCCCTGCTTTCCATTCATGGCGACCGTGATGGATGGAGAGGTCGGCGTTGAAATATCCCTCTTTGAAATCGTTGTGCAGAAAAGCGGCAATCGGCCACGCGCCATTGTTAGAGTTGAGATCGTCGGAGTTATCCCGGACCATTCCCCGAATATTGGTCAGCACGTTGGGCGAAAAGATGTGCTGGTAGGAAGCGATACCCATGGTCTCGAAATTGCCAGCCGTCTGGAGTTGGGGAATTGTGCCTGGCGGATTCCGGAGTTGCGGGAACTGCTGGAGCTGCTGGTTGGGGATTTCGTAACGCGCGAGCTCGTGGCGGACGCTGAGCGTGAGCCGATCCGCGGCACTGATGTCGCGATCAAAACTTAAAGAGAAGTCCGCGGTTGTGCCCCGGTTGGTGTAATTCTCGGGGACCACGGGATTGAGGTAGCGGGCGGTCAGGTTGCCGGAGGCGCTGGCGCCGACGGTGTTGCGGCCCCAGGATTCCTCTGCGCTGGCGAAGGCGCCGGCTGTATCAAAGCTGCCGCCGGAGAGAACGACCTGGCCATGGAGACCAGGCCGGGAGTCGCGAAGCGTGTTGACCTCGATCACGCCGCCCATCTTGCGTCCGTATTCCGCGGGGATTCCGCCGGTGTAAATGGTGAGGGAATCAACGTCGTCGGCTTCAATTTCGGGACCAAAGCTGGGCGAGCGATTGTCGGTCAGCGGAATACCATCGACCACGAATTGAGTTTGATACTCCGAGCCACGTGGATGCAGAACAGCGGTGCCTTCATAGAGCCAGCCGGGCTGCGAGTTAATGAGATCCGGAAGGGAACGGCCAGGCAGCGATGCGGCGCGATCGGTTATAGCTTTCGAGTCGAGAT
>Ga0185299_10001252_pt1 | contig 51803 bp, 47 predicted proteins | sample PaiPotPPA55metaG_FD_128002 | JGI IMG/M metagenome (GOLD analysis project Ga0185299, IMG submission 128002) | Iron sulfur acid spring bacterial and archeal communities from Banff, Canada, to study Microbial Dark Matter (Phase II) - Paint Pots PPA... ... | reverse complement strand
CCAACTTGAACTCCCGCGTGAACTTCCTTCGAGACAACCCCATGCCTTCCTCCATTCGCTGAGCATTGTCTCTTAACTCGTTGTCTCAAAATTGGGGACAAGTCCAATTTGCCACTCTTACAAGCCGCGTCAAGCATAAGTCCTTTGTTTGCCACTCTTACAAAAAACACCGGGGGTGGGGGTCCTCCGTCGTCAATTTCTTCGTGGCACAGACTTCAGTCTGTGCGCTTTTGAGACAATCTACGTCGGAGAGTCCAGCAGCGATGGATCCGCAGAAATGGAAAAATCTCGCAGTCCTGCCAGACAACACACACGACTCACCAGTCACGGCCCCGGCTCTTTTTCTTCCACCAGTCACAAATCACCGGTCACAAATCACTAAGTCCTTTACAATCCGCACTTCCGCGAAACGCACCCGTAACCCCTTTAGAATCCGCACTTCCAAAACACAGGACTTAAAACCCTTTAGAATCTGCACTTACGAAAAAACCCGGAGGGGGTACCCTTGCCTTTCATTGCCGCACCTCGCGCGCTCTGCCATAATCATCGGTCTTGCATTGCCGCCCAGATGGGGCCACTTTCTGGCCTGTGAGGAATCTCCGAGCCCATGACGCCGCCTGACAACACGAAAATGACCGGGAACGACATCCGCGAAATGTTCCTGCGCTTCTTCGAGAGTAAAGGCCACCGCCGCGTCCGCAGCTCCTCTCTGGTTCCCCATGGCGACCCCACGTTGCTCTTCACCAACGCCGGGATGAATCAGTTCAAAGACGTCTTCCTCGGCCTCGAGAAACGCGAGTACAACAAAGCCACCACAGCACAGAAATGCGTGCGCGCCGGCGGCAAACACAACGACCTCGAAAATGTCGGCTTCACCAAACGCCACCACACCTTTTTCGAGATGCTAGGCAATTTTTCCTTTGGCGATTACTTCAAGGAAAAGGCCATCCCCTACGCCTGGGAGCTAGTGACGTCGCCCGAGTGGTACGGCATTGCGAAAGAAAAGCTCTACGTAACGGTCTTTGGCGGCGCCGAAGTCGCCCCGGGCACAACGCTCGGCGTCGACGAAGAAGCTCGCGAAATCTGGCTAAAGGAAAATGTCCCGCCCGAACGCATCGTTCCAGTCCCCGGCCTCAAAGACAATTTCTGGGCCATGGGCGACACCGGCCCCTGCGGTCCCTGCAGCGAAATCTTTTACGACATGGGCCCCGCCGCTTCCGAAGAAGGCCACCTTGATTGCAAGTTCCCCTGCGACTGCGGCCGCTACGTCGAAATCTGGAATCTCGTCTTCATGCGATTTAACCGCTACTGCAGGCTGGAAGGCTTCTCGGAAGGACATGGCGACTCGAGCAGCCACCTAGGGATCAAATTCATACCCGCAGGCGGGCCACCGAGCCCAGAGCATAAGCACGGACCGGACTGCTTAGAGATGCGTCCTCTCCCCAAGCCTTCCGTAGATACGGGAATGGGGCTCGAACGCGTCGCCGCCGTCCTCCAAGGCGTCATCTCCAATTACGACACCGATCTCTTCGTCCCACTCATGAAGCGTGCCGCCGAACTTTGCGGTGTAGATTTTCAGCGCGAAGAAAAATTAGAAGAGGGCAAAGGCGGCGCTGCGTCCTTGCGTGTCATCGCCGATCACGCCCGAGCTGCAACTTTTCTGATCTCCGACGGAGTGATGCCTTCAAATGAGGGGCGGGGCTACGTTCTCCGGAAAATCATCCGACGCGCCGTACGCCACGCCGACGCGCTATTACCTAATCGTCCCATCCCGATTATGCAAGCGATGGCACACTGCGTGTGCGACCTAATGAGTGCAGCTTATCCAGAGTTACGAGAGACCATCGAAAAAGTTGGCCAAACGCTCGCCGCAGAAGAAGACCGATTCGTTAGGACAATAAGCCGCGGATTGGGGGAACTCTATAACGACCTCGACAAAAACGTACTTTGGGAGCGATTTTTGGCTATACAAGAGGCGAAACAGCAGCTGAAGGAAGAGCTCTACGGCTTAAAGGCCATAGTGCGAGTCAAGAGAGTGCGAGCGATACTCGAAGAGACGCCCGATCCTGGCGTATCAAAGATCGTTTACCCCGGGGCAAATGCTTTCCGGCTCTATGACACGTTCGGACTGCCTCCCGACATCATCCAAGAAGCGTGTAGAGATTTAAACATCGACTTCGACCTAAACGGATTCGAGAAGGCGATGGAAGAGCAGCGTACGCGGGCGAGAGCGTCGTGGAAAGGCGGGGGCGGCAAAGAGGAGGCGAACCCAGCCTTCGCGAAGATTGCGGAGACGTTTAAGACCGAGAAGGATTTTTACCACGGGACGTCGGCGAAGGACGCAAGGATTGAGGCGATTCTCACCAAGAGCGGGCAGGTCAGCGAATTGAAGGCTGGCGAATCGGGAGAAGTGGTGCTCGACCGCACCGTGATTTACGCCGAGTCCGGCGGGCAGATGGCCGACACTGGCGGCTTCTATGACAACGCCAACTCCCAGCTCATAGCCGAAGTGACCGGAGCTTATTACCCCGTCGCTGGGCTCGTCGCTCACAAAGTTATTGCCAAGGAAACGCTGCACGTCGGCGATCGCGTGTGCGTCGATGTGGATACCGAACGTCACGCGCGCATCATTCGCAATCATAGCGGAACGCACTTGGTGCACGCGGCGCTGCGCAACATCCTCGGCACCCACGTGAAGCAAGCCGGCTCACTGAACTCGCCGGAACGCCTCCGCTTCGACTTCTCGCACTTCGCCCACGTCGACCCCGAAGAGCTGCGCGACATCGAGCAACAGGTGAACGACGAAATCCGGCACAACACGGAAGTGGGCACCGAGATCACTTCGCTGGACAACGCCCTCGCCTCCGGAGCGCTGGCTTTCTTCGGCGACAAATACCCCGAGGCCAACGTCCGCGTCGTTACGATTCCCGACGAGCGCTCGGCTAGGGGCTTCTATTCCAAGGAGTTATGCGGCGGCACACACGTCCACCGCATCGGCGACATCGGCGTCCTGAAGATCGTCAGCGAAGGCTCGGTCGCCGCAGGAGTCCGCCGCATCGAGGCGGTCACCGGAATCGGCGCCCTGGAGCACTATGAGAATCAGGCGCAGATCCTCTCGCAAGTAGCCAGCCGGCTAAACACGAGCGAAGATTCCGTCCTGGCAACGGTCGAGAAGCTCTCGGCCACTGTCAAGCAGCTCGAGAAGGAGTTGGAGGGACAGAAGCGTAAGGGGGCCCTGGGTCAGCTCGACCAACTGGCGGGCCAAGTCCAAACCATCAAAGGCGTTAAGCTGATTGCGGCGGAAGTCTCCGGGACGGATAAGGAAAGTCTTAGGCAATTGGTGGACTCTCTGAGACAAAAACTTGGGTCGGGCGTCGTAGCCCTGGGTACCGTCGAAGACGGTAAAGTGGCCCTGATTGCGGGGGTAACCAAGGACCTCACCGCTAAAGTCCATGCTGGCAAGCTGATACAGGCACTGGCGAAAATGGTAGGCGGCTCCGGAGGCGGAAGACCCGATTTGGCGGAGGCTGGCGGAAAGGACACATCGGCCTTAAAAAGTGCCCTTGGTACCATCCCCGCGCTCCTGGAACCGTTGCTATGATGTCCTCCAACGCCAGAAGCGTGTCCAGCAGGAGACATTTGCGCGTATAAGTTCGGAACGTGCCAACTCCTTGCAAGGACACGGCTTCGTAGTAAGCAAGACGAGTCAGCATTATGCCGTTCTCAGAGACGCTATCTGAAACGGTAGGGCTGCCCCGAACACGACTACCGTATTACCGTAAGAAGTTGGCATTACCGTTGCACAGCCTTCCCTGAGGCCAGATGAACAGACGCATGAGTAAAAGCACGGCAATGACGGCTAGCATCTATTTGGGAGCATTGGCTTTGTGCGCAGCTTCGTACGCGCCTGGAGCGAGCGCCCAAATCGCCAGGTCTGTGGACCCAAGCGGGCGGGAGATGTTCGTAAACGCCGATCCGCCGGTTGTGGTCAAGCTGGCAGCCGCTAAGTCGCGCAAAACCATCTATCTCCCTGCGGAATCTACCTTTATGGGCGCGAGCCGTCCTGCCATGAGTATCGACCGGGACGGCGCGGAAAAGCTCGTGAAGGAAGCGGCGGAGAGGCACAATGTGGACCCGGCGTTGGTCCGCGCGGTGATCGAAACGGAATCGAACTGGAATCCCTCGGCATATTCCCGCAAGGGAGCTGGCGGACTGATGCAGTTGATTCCGACGACGGCACAACGGTACGGTGCAAACGACGTGTTCAACCCGCAACAGAATATCGACGCCGGGGTTAGACATCTAAAGGGGCTGCTGGAACGATACAATGGCAACCTGGAATTGGCGTTGGCGGCGTACAATGCGGGTGAGGGGGCTGTTGATCGGGCTCACGGCATCCCTGCGTTCCGAGAGACTCGGAACTACGTGCAAAAGGTACAGGATGCGTACTTCAGGCCTGGATCGGGTCGTCTTGAGAGCGCGTTTTCCAATCCGCGCGCCATCCATCGAGAAGTCGATCCTACCGGACGCATCATCTTCAAGAACGACTGATTCAACAACGATTGATTCGCGAGTGACTGCCCGAGCCGCGCTGCGGCGCGCAGGCAGGGTAATCGCTAAGCGACCTAGACGCGAAAGCCTGCGGGGGCTTCGGGTTTTCCATTACAATAAAGTGGTCTGCAAGAATGTAGGGCGCGTATGTTGGGGGTCCGAAAAATTTTGAACAGAAGGTTCGCCCGGCTTTCGCCAGTTTTTGTAGTCTTGGGGATTGCAGTGGCCGGGGTCTGTGGAAATCCGTGCGCGAGTTTTGCGAAGGATGCGGCGCCCGACACGACAACAACTAGAGCGGTGAGACGCGAGGCGGCGGGTGCTCAGTTTGCGCGGGCGGAAGAGCAGCGCGCGAATTTGAATGGAAAGCCGGCGGAGAGGCGGACGCTGGCGGAATACAAAATTGTTGTTGCCAGCTATCGCCGCGTTTATTTGATTACGCCGCGAGCGGCGGAAGTGGCCGATTCCCTACTGTCCGTCGCTGAACTGTATACGGAGATGGGGGATCGTTTCGGGCGAAGTTATTACCAGTCGGCGGTGGATTCCTACCAGTTTCTCGTTCATGAATATCCCGGGAGCAAGTACAGCCAGGATGCTTTGCTGCGCATTGGGAAGCTGCAGAGAGATCAGCTGGGCGACAGCGTATTGGCTTCCAAGACTTACGAAGATTTTTTGAAGAAGTATCCGCATTCGCCGCGTAAGCGCGAGGCGCAGGAAGAGTTGGCGGAGTTGGCGTTGTTACAGCACAGCGACGCACCCGAGGCCGGGGGAAATGCGCCGGGTGCCGTTGCCGCAGTCGCGCCCACGCCGGAAGATGCGGAAGTGCCTGGACCAGTTCGCGGAGGAGTTGAGGCGACGAGGCGCAGCGGTTCCGAGGGCGCTCCTCGCATCCGGCGAATCAGCGCGAGCTCGAACGCCGATGCGACGCGAATAACGATCGATCTCGAAGATACTGTGCAATACAGCTCGGCGCGGATCGCCAATCCTGACCGCATATTTTTCGATTTGCATTCGGCGCGGCTTACCCCGGAAGTGGCGCGGGGCAGCGTGCAAGTCACGGGGAATCTCCTGACGGCGGTAAGGGTGGCGCAGAACCAGGCGGGTACGGTTCGCGTGGTGCTGGACGTGAATGGAGTGAAAGATTACGCGGCGTCGCTGCTGAGTAATCCGCCGCAATTGGTAATTTTCTTGTATTCAACGGTGCGGAATGGCGGGGCGGTGCGGACGGCAAAAACGAAACCCGCAAAGCCACCGCTCGGCGGGGATGACGCGGGCGAGGACACCAGGAGCGCCGCGGACGATTTCGGAAATGTAAGGAGCGTTTCTGAAAAGAATTCGGGGGTCGATCCGGCCGCTTCACCGTCGAATGCAATGACCCGGAGCACTGGGCTCAGTGGGAAGAATTCTCGTGGAAAGCAGCTTGGTCCGTTGGCTGCGAGTACAAATGCGAGGCCTGATTTGATTCGGCCGAGTAGCACACCGCAGCCGACGCGAGACGGGCAGTCCACTTTGACACGGGCGTTGGGGTTGAAGATTGGGCGCATCGTGATCGATCCGGGTCATGGCGGGCATGATACGGGGACGATTGGGCCTACCGGGTTGATGGAGAAGGATTTGTGTTTGGATGTGGCTTTGCGGCTGGGGAAAATTATTCAGCAGCGCCTGCCTGGGGCGGACATCGTTTACACGCGCTCGGACGATACGTTTATTCCGCTGGAAGAGCGGACGAATGTCGCGAACCAGGCGAAGGCGGATCTTTTTATTTCGATTCACGCGAATTCCAGCCAGGACCATGCGGCGCGGGGCGTGGAGACTTACTATTTGAACTTGAAGGGGTCCGCGGAAGCGATGGAAGTGGCGGCGCGAGAGAACGCGTCGTCGGAACAGGGCGTGCATGACCTCGAGGATTTGGTGAAGAAGATCGCGCGGAACGAGAAGATCGACGAGTCGAAGGAGTTTGCGGAAGATATTCAGGATTCGCTGGCGAAGAGGATGCTGAAAGTCGGAAAGACGGTGAAGAACCGTGGCGTGCGCAAGGCGCCGTTTGTGGTTTTAATCGGTGCGGACATGCCTTCGATACTTACGGAGATTTCGTTCCTCAGCAATCCTGCGGATGAACAATTGTTGAAGAAGCCGGAATACCGGCAGCGGGTGGCGGAAGGACTTTATCAGGGCGTGGCAAGCTATCTGCAAAGCCTGAACAGCATGACGCTGAACATGCCCGGCAAAAGCGGCCCGAGCCGGCCCGCGGTGGCAACTCCAGTTGAACAATCCAGGAACCAACGGTAATCTGTTGGTGTCTAAGCGATAGCAAGGGATGCGCCGACTATTACTATTCGTTTGCGGTATTGCGCTACTCAGCGCCGCGTCGCTCTCCGCCCAGCAGGAGAGTCCTTTACCAAAACAATTCCACAACTGGAAACTGACAAGTTGCGTCCCCAAACCCGTGGTTCCTGCCGTTTGGAAAGAAACAGGATTGCGGGAATTCAGCGCCTGCCAGTTCAACGCTGGGGATAAAGTCATCGGGATTTCGGGCGGTCGTTACCACGACCCAAGTAGCGCGTTTGAGGCCTATACCAGTCAATTGAGAGCGGGGATGGTTCCGACAAACCTGGGCCAGGTTTCTGCTTTCGACAAAGACGGCGTGATCATTTTGGAAGGCAGTCTTGTTCTCTCGTCGACCTCAAACGTTTCCAAGGAAGATCTGGGTGCGCTGGTGAAAGCCGTTGAAGCGGGAAGCGAGAAGGGACCACTGCCGCCAGTGCGGACCTATCTGCCGGGGATGGGACGAGTGCTTGGGACCGAGCGGTATGCGCTGGGACCCGAGGCAATGCGTTCGGCAATGACGGAGTTGGGACAGTCGGACCTCGCCGGGCTAGTTGACGCGGCAGGGTTTTCTTCCGGAGCGGAAGCGATGTTGGCGCGCTACGCGGGCCCGGGCAAGGGGAACGGAGCTTTGGTTCTTCTGGAATACCCCACCCCGCAGCTTGCGGAACAGCACATTCATCATTTGGAGGAAGTGCTTCCTGCGGCGGCGAAGCGGGCGGGGACGGTGATTGAACGGAAGGGGTCGCTGCTTTCCATGGTATTAGCGCCGAGTTCGGCGGAATACGCGAAAAAGCTTCGCGAGGCGGTCGATTACGAGACGCAGGTAACTTGGAACGAGGCGAGCCAGACGGCCACAGATCCTCCGATTACCAGCGTGATGGTGAAGATTTTTATTGGGACTGGCGTTTTCATGGTCGCGGCGGTCGTTTTGGGCATTGCATTTGGCGGCGTGCGTGTGGTGACGAAGAGATTTCTCCCCGGCAAGGTGTTTGACCGGCACAATCAGATGGAAGTTTTGCAATTGGGCCTCTCCAGCAAGCGGATTGATCCGAGCGACTTTTATTGAGCTATTCGCCTGTTGGGGAGCAGTGCGGAATACGGACTCCTGAGACTCGAAGAAAAGCGGCAGCAGGGCTGCCGCACTCCAGATAAGCCCCCTCCAGAATATAACCACCCTGTTCTCTGCGCGTCTAACTGAGGCACGCTGTTTTGCGTCTTGGTGGAGGCGCAAAGCTGTCGTAAAATTTGCGATTGCACCCGGGGAGTCGCGTCCAACTATGCGGCGTTTACGCAGAATGACGAAAGAGCGGCGAATGCCTGCGCTGATGCTGCTGGCGGGTGCTTCGCTATCGGCGATGGGGTGCGGCCAAAAGACGGCTGCTGGGGGACCCGGAGCGGGTGGGCCGCCGGCAATGCCTGTGCAGGTGCAGGTGGCGCAATCGGTGCGAATCCCTGATACGACGGAATATTTGTCCGTACTGAAGTCGCGGCAATCGGCGGTGATCAACCCGCAGGTCGAAGGGCAAATTACCAAGATTTTTGTGAAGTCCGGCGACCAGGTGAGCGCGGGGACGCCGCTGTTGCAGATCGATCCACTCAAACAGGAAGCCACGGTGAATAGCCAGGCGGCGACGCTCGCTTCGCAGGAGGCGAACCTGCGGCTGGCGAAAATTTCGCTGGAGCGGGCGCAAAAGCTGTCGGCGGCGGGAGTTATCAGCAAGCAGGAATTCGATAACGCACAGTCCAATTACGAGGCCGCTGCGGCCCAAGTGAAAGCACTCGAGCAGCAAGTGGAGCAGCAGAAGGTGGAGCTGCATTATTACAAGGTGAGCGCGCCGGCCAACGGTATCGTGGGGGACATTCCCGTGCATGTGGGCGATCGCGTGACCTTTACGACTCTTTTGACGACGGTTGATTTGCCGGGAGCGCTCGAAGCATACATTTATGTTCCCGCGGACCGCGCGAAGGACTTGCGGCTGGGCCTGCCGGTGCGATTGTTAGGTGAAACCGGCGAGTCGGTGTCCGATACGCACATTACGTTTGTATCGCCGCAAGTGGAGACGGATACGCAGACAGTGTTGGCGAAGGCGGCGGTCGAGAATACGCGAGACAAGCTGCGCATTGCGCAACAGGTGCGGGCGCAAGTGACGTGGGGTTCGCACGACGGGCCGGTCGTACCGGTGCTTGCAGTGCTGAGGATCAATGGACAGGCGTTTGTATTTTTGGCTGTGAATGAGGGAAAAGGAACGGTGGCGCGGCAGAAGCTTTTGAAGCTCGGCGACACGACCGGCGACAACTATACGGTGCTCGACGGGCTGAAGGCTGGCGACCACATTATTCTTTCTGGCACGCAATTTCTGCAGGATGGCGCTCCCGTTGTGGAGCAGATTCAAACAAACGCGAAGCCGGGCGACAACAAAAGCGGCGCGACGCGCTAGCGCCGTGAACCCGATGAGCGGATCCTTCTCAATCCAAATAAAGGTGGAACCCGGCCTTGTTCGTTGATTTCTTCATACGGCGGCCGGTGTTTGCGACGGTGTGCTCGCTGATGATTATTCTGGCGGGCGCGATCTCCATTCCCTCGCTGCCGATTGCACAATTCCCAAATCTGGCGCCGCCGCAGGTCGTGGTGACAAGCGTTTACATTGGGGCGAACGCGCAAACCGTGGAATCGGCGGTGACGATTCCGCTGGAGCAGGCGATCAACGGCGTGCCGAGCATGAAGTACATCACGTCGACGAGCAGTAACAGCGGAGTGAGCACTATTACCGTGACGTTCGACGTGACGCGCGACGTGGATTTGGCCGCAGTGGACGTGCAGAACCGCGTCAGCCAGGCGCTGGGGCGGCTGCCGAATGAAGTGAAAAATACCGGCGTCATTGTCACGAAGCAGGCCAGCGGGTTTGTGTTTGGAGCAGGAGTTTATTCAGAAAACGGGGAGTACAACAGCCTTTTTCTGAGCAACTACATTGATGTGTACGTACGGGACGCACTGAAGCGCGTGCCTGGTGTGAATGACGCATTCATTTTCGGGGAACGCAAGTACGCGATGCGCGTGTGGCTTGACCCGGCAAGAATGGCGGAGCGCGGGTTGACGGCGACCAACGTAATCAGCGCTCTGCAAGAGCAAAACGTGCAAGTGGCCGCTGGACAGATCGGGCAGCCGCCGAATGCGGGAGAGCAAGCGTTTCAGATCAGCGTGAGGGCTGTGGGGCGACTGACAAGTGCGTCAGAGTTCGAGAATATTATTTTGAAGACGGGGACGGGTGGGACGCTGGTGCGGTTGAAGGATGTGGGCCGCGCGGAATTGGGCGCTGAAAATTATGACGTCAACGTGCGGTTTAACGGGCACGACGCTATTGGCTTTGGTGTGACACAACTGCCGGGCGCGAATGCGCTCAGCGTAGACCGTGACGCGAAAGCGGAATTGCTGCGGTTGTCGAAGACCTTTCCCCCAGGATTGAAATATGCGGTGGCGTTCGATTCCACGACCGTGATTGGCGAATCAATCCAGGACGTGCTGATTACGCTTGTGGAAGCCGTCATTCTTGTGATTGCGGTGATTTATTTGTTTCTGCAGGATTGGCGTAGCACGCTGATTCCCGCGGTGACGATTCCTGTTTCGCTGATTGGGACATTCGTTTTTATCAAGCTGCTGGGATTCTCGATTAATACGCTGACGCTTTTTGGAATCACGCTGGCGACCGGACTGGTGGTAGATGACGCCATCGTGGTGATCGAGAACGTCGAGCGGCACATCATGGAGGGGTTGACGGAGCCGCACAACGCGGCCTCCGTGGCTATGAAAGAAGTGGCTGGCGCGGTGATCGCAACTTCGTTGGTGCTCGTGGCAGTATTCGTTCCCGTTGCGTTATTTCCCGGGACGACGGGAATTTTGTTCCGGCAGTTCGCTTTGACTATCGCGTTTTCGGTTTCTATTTCGGCATTCAATGCGCTGACTCTTACGCCAGCGCTTTCCGCAATTTTGCTGGGACGGCATCGCGAGCGCGCAGAAGGAAGAATTTTTCATGCCTTCAACCGAGTCGTGACTGGCGGAACAAATTTGTACCGCAATGCCGTGCGCCATGTGATTGGCTGGCGGTTTGCTGCGGTTCTGGTCTTTTTTGCGGCGATTGGATTGACTTACTGGATTTATAACAAAGTTCCGCGCGCGTTTATTCCGGAGGACGATCAAGGGTACATCATCATCGCGGTGCAGTCCCCGCAGGGCGCTTCGTTGCAGTATACGGAGGAGATATGCGGAAAAGTGGAAGCGACACTTTCGCATGTTCCGGAGATCGCAGGCGCGTTCTCACTACCCGGGTTCAGTCAGTTTGGCAGCGCGCCGAATCGCGCCGTGGTGTTCAGTAACCTGAAGCCTTTCGCACAGCGCAAGGGTCTCGATCATTCGGCGGGAGCAGTAATTCAGCGGCTGCGCGGGCAACTCTTCGCGATTCAGGGGGCGCTGGTGATTCCTTTCAATCCCCCCGCTGTGCAAGGCTTGGGGCAATTCGGCGGATTTCAATATGAGCTGGAAGACCTGGGGCGAAATTCGTTGCAGACGATCGCAGATACGGCCAACAAGCTTGCGGCCCAAGGCAACGCCGGCAAAGACCTGGTGGGCTTGTTCAGCAGCTTTACGGCGAACGACCCGCAGTATCTCGTGACGATCGACCGTGAAAAAGCGAAGAGCCTTCAAGTGCCGTTGAACCAGGTGACGGACGCTTTGCAGGTGTACATGGGCTCGGTGTATGTGAACGATTTTGATTTCAACAATCGGTCGTATCGCGTGTACGTGCAGGCCGACAGCAAGTATCGCTCGCAGCCCAAGGATATTCGTCAATATTATTTGCGTTCCGACCCCGGGCGAATGATTCCGCTGGACAACCTTGTGACGGTAACGCCAACCGCGAATGCGCAGGTCATCAGCCACTACAATCTTTTCCGGTCGGCGGAAATCGATGGATCGGCGGCGCCGGGACACAGCTCCGGCGAAGGGATTGCGGCGATGGAAGAGCTGTCGAAGAAAGCGCTGCCGCAGGGAATGAAGTTTGAGTGGAGCGGATTATCGTTGGAAGAGATTCAGTCTGGGGGCAAGGCGCTGATTCTTTTCGGGCTTGGGTTGATTGTGGTGTACCTGACATTGGCGGCACAGTATGAAAGCTTTGTGCTGCCGTTCATCGTGCTGATGGCTGTTCCGATCGCGATTTTAGGTGCGCTCGGGGCGCAGGCGTTGCGGGGATTGCAGAACGATGTTTATTGCCAGATTGGGTTGGTGATGTTGATCGGATTGGCGAGCAAGAACGCGATTTTGATCGTGGAATTTGCGGAGCAGTTGCGCGAGCAGGGGATGACGATTGTCGAAGCGGCGATTGAAGCGGCACGAATCCGTTTGCGACCGATACTGATGACGTCTTTTGCGTTTATCCTTGGCGTGGTGCCGCTGGTACTGGCGCGGGGAGCGGGGCGCGCGGGACGGATTTCCGTGGGAACGACGGTGTTTGGCGGAATGATTGCCGCAACCACCCTCAACTTGCTATTTATCCCCGTGCTTTATGTGATCGTGAAGAGTATTTTTCCGGGCGGTAGAGCGAAGACAGCCGCGGTTGAGCATTAATCTCTCTACCTGAACGAACAATCTATTTATTGATTTGCGCTGGCGTGGATGAGCGCCGCGTGGTGTTACTGCTTTTTGAGGAGACACATGCCTGACCAGGGTCGATCGCGGCGGGACTTTTCCGTTTCGGGCAGGAGCGCGAAGAGCCTGAGCAACAAAGGAAGGCGCTTGAGACGCGCGGCATTTTTCAGATACGAGTGAACCTCGACGGGCTTCCAGCCGTAGGGGATAAAGAAGTTAGGTCCTTCCGAAGGAGCAAATTTGAATGGCGCCGCGTCGGTGAGCTGCTTCGCCATTCTTTTTGCCAGGAAGCGGAGAAGGCCGGGCGAAGCGATATCGAGAATCCAGGATTGAAAGCTGGGAGGCGCGGCGAGGTCTTTGGCGAGGCCGGCGACATCCTCAGCGGTCAAATAGATGAGCAGACCCTCGGTGATGATTAGGGATTTGTTGGAGCGGCGGCCTAGTTCGGCGAAGAGATCGCGGCGTAAAGCGGCGGTGGATAAATCTAAGCGGATGCGTTCGAGGGAGCAGACGGGTTTTTCATCGCGAAGTATTTCTTCTTTGTAAGAGAGAATTTCGGGGAGATCGACCTCGACCCATTTCAGACTGGTGGGGAGTTGCATGCGGTACGGGCGTGCGTCGAGGCCGGCGGCGAGGTTGATGACCATGTCGATGCCTCGCTGGACTTGTTCATTGATGAGTTGGTCGCCGAGCCAGGTGCGGGTGATCATGCTCCAGTCGTTGTCGCGACCGAGAGGCATGGACTTGGCGATTTGTTCGCCACGTTCGCCGGCGAGACGGCGCGCGAAGGGATCGCGGAAATGCGCATCGGGGCGCTCGGTTTCACGGGCGCGATAGACGGCCACCCAGCGGGCGGTATCGGATACGTTGCGAATCAGTGGCTCTGCCTGAGTGTCTGACGTGGATTGTGCTGGGGACTGTCGCTCGCTCAAGTCTTGCCTCGCGCGGATGCTTGAAATCAATCGTCAAAAGTTTAACTGCTGAGGAAGCACCGCACAACTGATAGGCGACCAGAGCGCGCCGTATCTCCGGAGGCGTGGCGAAGACCAACGACGCGCCAGCTCTGCGTGACCCGTTCGAAGAGCTGATGTCGTATATAATCGCGGCGGGCGTGCCACGTGAAATCTCTCGATCTTGGAGAGAATAGCGAGTTTGAGGGCTTCGTGGTGCAAAGGCGGGTGGCGTGAATTTCGAGTTCAGCGAGAAGACGAAAGAGTTGCAACGGCGATTGCGGGCGTTCATGGACGAGCAGGTCTACCCGAATGAGCCGCGTTTTCAGGAGGAAATTGATCGCGACCGCTGGAAACCGGCACGAATCATGGAGGAACTGAAACCAAGAGCGCGAGCCACTGGATTGTGGAACCTCTTTCTGCCGAATGATGAGAGCGGAGCGGGACTGACGAACCTAGAGTACGCGCCACTTTGCGAAATTATGGGTCGCAGCGTGATGGCTCCGGAAGTGTTCAACTGCTCGGCGCCAGATACTGGAAACATGGAAGTGCTGGCCCGCTATGGAACGCCAGAGCAAAAAGAGAAATGGCTGAAGCCTTTGCTCGAAGGTGAAATTCGCTCGTGCTTTGCGATGACCGAGCCGGAGGTCGCTTCATCGGACGCGACCAACATTCGCGCGAGTATCGTACGGGAGGGCGACGAATACTTGATCAACGGCAGGAAGTGGTGGACGTCGGGGGCAGGCGATCCGCGATGCAAAATCGCGATCTTTATGGGCAAAACCGATCCGGCGGCCCCGACGCACAAACAGCAATCGATGATTCTGGTGCCGCTGGAAACGCAGGGAGTCAAGATTGTGCGGCTGCTGACCGTGTTTGGATATGACCATGCGCCGCACGGGCACGCGGAGATCGCGTTTGACAGCGTGCGCGTGCCTGCTTCGAACATGTTGCTTGGCGAAGGGCGAGGATTTGAGATTGCGCAGGGGCGGCTGGGTCCAGGACGCATTCACCACTGCATGCGATGCATTGGAGTGGCCGAGCGCGCGCTGGAAACGATGTGCAAGCGTGTGCAGGCGCGCGTGGCGTTTGGAAAGACGATTGCGGAGCAAGGAACAATTCGCGCCGATATCGCGGCTTCGCGCATGGAAATTGAGCAGGCGCGGCTACTGACGCTGAAGGCGGCGTATATGATGGACACCGTCGGTAACAAGCAAGCGCGTGCGGAAATTGCAATAATCAAGGTGGTTGCGCCAAACATGGCTCTGCGGGTTTTGGATCGAGCGATCCAGGCGCATGGTGGAGCGGGAGTTTCCTCCGACACTTTTCTTGCGGGCGCTTGGGCGAATGTGCGCACTTTGCGGCTGGCCGATGGACCGGATGAAGTGCACGCGGAATCGATCGCAAAATGGGAACTGCGAAAATGGGAGAAGTTGCGAACGCAGAAGCATTCGGACTGATCCGTCTTTACGCTTGATGCTGCGTTGGTTCTTTAGTGGAGGGCGGTGTGGCGCCAGTCATCGTGGAAACCCCGGCTTCTCTGAAGCAATTTGTGGGTGAAGAAATCGGTGTGAGTGAGTGGCTTACCATCACACAAGAGCGCATCGTCCAGTTTGCGGAAGCTACCGAAGACCGGCAATGGATTCATCTGGAGCGCGAGCGCGCGGAGAGAGAATCACCGTACGCGACGACGATTGCGCATGGTTTCTTGACGCTATCGCTTATCAGCCGCTTCATGAAGGATGTGATTCAAGTTCGAAGCGGGGTTGGAATGGCGGTTAACTACGGGCTAAATCGCGTGCGCTTCCCTTCTCCGGTATGCGCCGGTGCAAAGATTCGAGCGCGGATCATTTTGCTCGGGGTCAAAGAAGTGCCCGGAGCATACGAGACCACATTCTCCGTGACTGTGGAGAGCGAAGGCGGGGACAAGCCTTGCTGCGTTGCGGAATCCATTGTGCGTTATTACGCGTGAGTGAGTGCCGTCGAAGATGTCAGATTGCGCCAGTTTCGGCGGTTTGCAGAGCGGCGCGCAAGAGGAGCTTGATGCGTTCGGGCATAGCGGCGAAGCGTTCGTCGTGGGTCAGACCTTGGTGATAACGGTAATAAATTTGCTGAACGATGACGGCAATTTTAAAACGGGCAAACACTAAGTAGAAATCCATGTCGGAAACGTCGTGGCCCGTTTTTTGCGCGTAACGCTGGACGAGTTGGACGCGCGTCAAACTGCCAGGGTAAGTCGTGGGTCCCCAACGCGTCTCGAGCATTTCCGGGGGATCGCTCGCATCAACCCAATAGGCCAGCGCGGAACCTAGATCCGTCAGCCGGTCGCCAATCGTGCACATTTCCCAATCCAAAACTCCGATTATTTTGGTGAGATCGTTGGGATTCAGAACGACGTTGTCGTATTTGTAGTCGTTGTGAATCAGTGCGGCGGCGCTCGAAGCAGGCATGTGCTGCTGAATCCAATTGGAGATTGATTCGATTTCCGGAATTTCGTGAGTCTTGGAACCGTGGTAGCGCTCGATCCAGCCGCGCACCTGGCGTTCGAGATAACCTTGAGGCTTTCCCAAATCGGCGAGGCCAATTGAGTTGCAGTCGAGGCTGTGAAGAAACGCGAGATTGTCGAGAAAGGATTCGCAGACGCGCCGCGCTACGTCCGGAGAAAAATCCAGATCCGACGGAACATCTCTGCGAAGGATGACGCCGTGAATGGGTTCCATTAAATAAAACGGAGCTCCCAGCACGGATTCATCGTCACAAAAAAGGAGGACCTGCGGCGCCGGAGGATAGTGAGCGTGAAGTTTTGATAGTACGCGGAATTCGCGGCCCATATCGTGAGCGGTTTTGACTTTGCTTCCGAACGGCGGACGCCGGAGAATCATTTCGCGCGATCCGAGTTGCAGCGAATAGGTGAGGTTCGAATGGCCGCTTGGATATTGACGGACGATAAGCGGTCCTTTTTCGTCGGGGAGATGGCTGTGGAGGAAGGGTTCTAGCTTTGCGAGGTCGAGCTCTTCTCCCTGGCGAACGGTGGTCGTTTGATCATAAGGGCCAGGCATGTTTATCTCGCGTGCTCTCCTCTACCGATAAGTCAGCAATGCGGGATCGTCCAAGTGCTGAAACGAGTTGAATGTGCTGAGTGTGAAACGATCCCCAGAAAATACAAATTCGCTGTACGAGCAATTGCGAGGCATCCAGGCTACTTGCAAAGTGTCCTGCGTCGAAAAATGCAAAGCGCGCTGTACGGATACGGCCACGGGGCCGCCCGAAGTAAAAATGACGCAAGTCTCGTTTTTGCTGGCAGCCGACAAAAATCGCGAGAGACCGCGATTGACACGGGCGAGGAAATCTTCCCAGGATTCGACACCATCCACCGTTAATTCTCCGCTAACCCACATTGTGATTACGGCTTCAAAGAGCTTTTGGAAATTCCTGCGGCGCTGGGGCGGGCTGTTTGCGATTCGAACGGCGGCATCTAGATCGCGGATGTGGGCGTTGGTCGCGCAAAGTTGAAAAAGGCTTTTTTCCAACACCACGTCGCCCTGAAATTCGTCGAATTCATCAAATACGACAGGTTCCGGAAACTTCAGGCCGTTCCCGGTGAAGGTCTCGCGCACCGCTTTTTCCGTGTCGCGGTGCCGGACGCGCGGGCCAGTGCTAACCCGATCAAATACGATTTTGTGGCGTACCCAATACTCTCCGAGTACGCGGGCTTGGGCTTCGCCAGTGGCGGAGAGTTTGTCGTAATCCGGCTCAAGAAAAGAAGCCTGAGCGTGGCGAACCAGAAAAACACGTCCCATGCGTCACCCGAAAAAATTGCGAATCTTTTGTGAAAGAAAGTGAGCTAACTGCGAGCAAAAAATCGATTGGCTCTGAGACCCCACAGCGCTAGGCAGTCGCGCTCTGTTCCTTATTGAAATCTGCAAACTTTTTGCCTTCTTCGGCCAGCCGCTTCAGAAGCGGAGCCGGCTCCCAAAGTTCGCCATGTTGTTTGTGAAATTCTTCAACGCGATCGTAGACTTTTTTCAGACCAATTGTGTCAGCGTACCACATGGGTCCGCCGCGACGGGCCGGGAAGCCGTAGCCGTTGAGATAGATAATGTCAATGTCGACGGCGCGCAAGGCGAAACCTTCTTCAAGAATGCGTGCGCCCTCGTTGACCAGCGCGTAGACGCAGCGATCGACGATTTCTTCCTTGGAAATTTGTCGTTGCGGCATAACGGCCTCGGCCGCCCATTTTCGGACTAACTGCGCGACCTCCGGGTCAGGAATGGCGCGGCGGTTTTCGTCGTACTTATACCAGCCGGCCCCGGTTTTCTGACCATAACGGCCCATCTCGCACAGGTTATCCCCGGCAAAGGCCTGGCGTATTCCGGGCTTCTCCAAGTGCCGATATTCTTTGCGGATTCGCCAGCCGACATCGAGACCGGCGAGATCGCCAACAGCCAACGGTCCCATGGCCATGCCGAAATCGTAGAGGGCGGAATCGACACCTTCGACACTGGCGCCCTCCTCCAGAAGAAACACGGACTCGCGGACGTAAGGATGGAACATTCTGTTGCCCACAAATCCGCGGTAGTTTCCTACCAGGACGCCGATCTTCCCAATTTTTTTCGAGAGTTGCATGCAGGTGGCAATGACATCTTTGCCGGTGGCTTTGCCGCGGACGATTTCGAGCAGACGCATCACGTTGGCTGGGCTGAAGAAATGCGTGCCGATCACGGCTTGCGGACGCGCGGTCGAGGAAGCAATCTCGTCGATGTTCAACGTGGAGGTGTTGCTCGCTAGGATGGCGCCGGGTTTGCAGACCCGATCGAGTTCGGCGAACACCTCCTTCTTGAGGGCCATGCCTTCAAAAACGGCTTCGATCACCAGATCGGCGTTTGCGAAAGAGTCGTAGCTGAGCGTCGGCTGAATCAGCTTGAGACGTTCGTCAACGAAAGCTTGCGTAAAGCGGCCGCGCTTCACAGAGTTCGCGTAATTTTTTTGTATGTTGGCGAGGCCTTTATCGAGAGCGGCTTGGTCGGCTTCCTTCAGGAGAACGGGGATGCCGGCATTTGCCAAAACCATGGCGATGCCGCCGCCCATCGTTCCTGCTCCAACGACAGCCGCTGTGTTCACGGGGATAAGTGGAGTTTCTTTTGGGATATCGGGGATTTTGGCGACTTCGCGTTCGCCGAAGAAAACGTGAATGAGGGCCTTCGATTGATCGGAGAAAAGGCAATTCATGAAGAGTTTGCGCTCGAGTTTGCAGCCCTCTTCGAACGGCAGTTTTGTGGCCGCTTCCACCGCATCGATTGCTGCCAGCGGCGCGATCATTCCGCGCTGCTTTTTCTTCGCGTTTTCGCGCGCCGCTGCAAAGATTTTGGCGTTTTCATCTACTGAGCCGAGCGCGTCGTTTCGCTCGCGGGTTTTGCGCACCGGTTTATTAGCGATTTCGCGTGCGAATGCCACGGCGCCTGTCAGCAAGTCGCCTTCGATCAAGCGGTCGACAATGCCGAAGTTCAGTGCTTCCGCAGCCTTGATGGGATTTCCGTCAGCGCACATTTCGACGGCTTTAGCGGCGCCTGCAAGTCGGGGCAATCGCTGCGTGCCAGCCGCCCCGGGGATAAGGCCGAGCTTTACTTCTGGTTGGCCGACTTGTGCGCTGGGCACGGCCACGCGGTAGTGGCCAGACATGGCGAGTTCAAGACCGCCGCCAAAGGCGCTTCCGTGAATGGCCATGACGACGGGCTTGCGGCAATCCTCGATTTTTAGGAGAAGCGCAGGCAATTCCAAGCCGCCGCCAGACTTGCCGGAAGTGATTTTGCCGAACTCCTTGATGTCCGCGCCAGCAACAAAAGTCTTGCCGCCTCCAATGAGCAACGCCGCCTTAACAGAATCATCTTTGTTGATCTGCTCGATCGCGGCGGCGATGCCCTCCGGTACGCCCGGACTAAGCGCGTTCACGGGGGGATTGTTGATGGTGATGACGGCAATGCCGTTGTCTTTTGTAAGTTGAACCAAGTCGCTCATCGGTGGCCGCTCTTTCTCGTGAAATGCTTTTTCAGAAAAACGCACCAGCGCCGGTTGCCGCCAGGCGGACTTAACAATTGTTTATAAGACTTCTCACTTGCGGCTGGCAAATTCGGGGCGGATCGTGTCTTGCCCGCCCCAATATTTTTTACGCAGTTCCCTTTTCAGGATTTTGCCGGTTCCCGTTTTCGGAAGGCTATCGAAAAACTCAACCGAGCGAGGGGCTTTGTAATGCGCGATGCGAGCCCGGCAGAAATCGAGCAACTCGGCTTCCGAGGCTTGTGCGCCGGGTTTCAGCACGACCAAGGCTTTCGGCACTTCTCCCCACTTCGCATCTGGAACGGGTACGACAGCGACCTCGTAGACGCTCGGATGGGCGAGAAGCGCTTTTTCTACTTCGAGCGACGAAATATTCTCGCCACCGCTGACGATAATCTCTTTCTTACGATCTACGACGAGGAGGTAGCCATCCTCATTAATCGTGGCCATATCGCCGGTGTGAAACCATCCGCCGCGCATGGCTTCGGCGGTGGCTTGCGGCTGCCCCCAATAGCCCTCCATGACCACATCGCTGCGTACCATTACTTCGCCAATGCTTGCACCGTCGTGCGGCAAATCCTTGTCGTTTGCGTCGACGACGCGAAGTTCTACTCCCGGAATTGCGAAGCCGGTCATGGCCTGACCGATGTATTTTTGTTCACCTTGCCAATCGAGGCCTGGCTTCATTCTTGACACAGAAAGCGTCGGCGAGGTTTCCGTGAGGCCGTAGCCGGAGCGGCAGCTCGCGCCAAGTTTTTCTTCAACCTCGCGCACCAGCGTTGGCGAGGACGCGGCACCGCCGATATTGATGAGGCGCAGACTGCTCAAATCATGTTTGGTGCGCTCGGGACAATTGACAAGGGCTGTAGCCATGGCCGGAACGAGACACATGTTTCTCACGCGCTCCTGCTCAATCAAACGGAAAATCCGCGCGGTCTCGAAGCGTTGCAGCATCACATGCTTTCCACCGGTCAATGCGAGAGCATGCGGCGTGCCCCAGCCATTGGCGTGGAACAAGGGAATTGTGTGCAGCTGAACGGCTTCGGCCGTGGGATCGTCGGTGAGGCAGGCGTAGAGAGCATGCATGTAAACATTGCGATGCGTCAGCATGACGCCTTTCGGAGTGGCACTGGTGCCGCTGGTGTAAAAAATTTCGGACACGGCATTTTCGTCAACTTCCATGATGTCGGTGCGGTGGGGCGTGGCCTCTTCGAGGAGTTCGTCGTAATTCTTTGGCATAAGCCAATCTACCTGGGGCGCTCCGTCGAGAAGATAGAAAGCTTCCACCGTCGAGGCGCTTTGCCGGAAGGACTCGACCGTGGCTAGAAAATCCTTTTCGAGAAAGAGCACTTTTGCTCCGGCGTCATTCAAAATAAAGGCAAGTTCATGAGGCGCTAGCCGGATATTCAGGGGAAGCAGGATGGCACCCGCGTCGAGAACGCCGTAGTAGGCTTCGAGCAAGCGGTGGCAGTTCATGCTGAGAAAAGCGACGCGGTCGCCGGGTTTCACGCCCGCCCCGCGCAATGCACCTGCCAGCAATGCAGCGCGATGAGCAAATTGCGCGTAGGTGAATCGCAGATCACCGCAGACAACCGCGGTTCTGCGCGGAAATTGAGCTTCCGCATATCTCAGACATCGAAGAGGTGTGAGTGGAATATTCATTTTGTCCAGCGCCTTCTAGGCGGTTTGTCCTCCGTCGACAACCAGAACATGTCCAGTGACGTAATTGGAGGCGTCCGAGGCAAGGAAGACGGCTGCGCCTTTCAAATCGTGGTCATTGCCGAATCGCCGTAGCGGAATTTTCTTCAAGAATTCTTCTTTGTTTCGCTCCATCACGACTTGAGACATGTTCGTGGGAAACCAGCCCGGAGCAATCGAGTTTACCTGAATGTTATGGATGCCCCATTTGCAAGCTAAGTCTTTGGTGAAAGCAATGACGCCCCCTTTGCTGGCGTGGTAGCCGATAGCCTGGAATTCCGGGGGAGCACCGCGCATGCCCGCAACAGAGGCTATATTGATGATCTTTCCGCGGCGTTGGGCAGTCATGAACTTTCCAGCAGCCTGCGAAAAAAGAAAAGTGCCGGTCAGATTCGTTTCAATGACTTTGTTCCAGTGCTCGAGGCGCATTTCTTCGACGGGAGCGCCCCAAGAAGTCCCGGCGTTGTTGATGAGAATATCGATGCGGCCGAATTGAGACATTGCCCCATCGACGACGGCTTGAACGTCGACTGGATTTTTTACGTCGCAACCGAGCGCCAGCGTCTTCACTCCGAGGGCCTGCAATTCGGCAGCGGCTTGCTCGCAACGCTCTTTCTTGCGAGCGCATAGCACCAGATTGGCGCCCATTTCCGCCAGGCCTTCCGCCATTTGACGGCCGAGACCGATGGAACCGCCAGTTATGATGGCCACGCGTCCAGTGAGATCGAAAAGTTGTCGAACGTTCATTATAGGTGGCGTGCTTTCCATTTATATCTGACGTTCAGCGAGGACTCACCGTTGCCTGCCGTGAGCCTAAGGATTCGCGCATTGGAAAATACTAGAAGCGCGCGCCTACGCCAAGCTCGAATTCGCTTATCGAGCGAACTGAAGCAGTTTGCACAAGCCAAGCAATTAACCTGAGTTCTCTGGCACGTTTTTGGCGGAGTCTCGCACAAAGCTTCGGCCGTGGCGCTCAGTCCCAAGCAACAGAAGCACGATGAGCGTGAGGATGGTCACAACTTCAAAACCTGCGATGGCCCACTGATAGCCCACGCGATCGCGCAACGCGTACTCGATTGTATTTGTGGGCGCCGCGAACAGGATTCCCAACTGGTAGGTAAGCCCAGGCATCAACCCTCGAGTCGCATCGGCCGACATTTCATTCAGGTGCACGGGGATCACGCCCCAAGCGCCCTGCACTCCCATTTGCATTACGAACGCCGCGACCACGAGAATCGCTAAACTTCCGCCAAACGCCCAGAGGGGAATGATCGCCAAACACACACCCAAAGCCGCCAGCATACTCTTGCGTCGGCCAGCGACTTGCGAGAGGTGTCCAAAGATAATTGCGCCGACGACCGCCCCAATGTTGTAAATAATTGCAATATTCGCGCGCACGGCTGTCGAAGCGCGATGGACTTCCTGCAAAAAGTCCGGGTACAGGTCCTGCGTGCCGTGAGACATGAACATCATGAAGGTCATCAGCACGACCAGGTAGAGGAATCTTTTCCACTCCTGCGCCACAATGCGCAGGACTTGACCCGTGCTGGCGGCTCGATGTTGCTTCCATGCTTCCGACTCCGGAACCTTGGTCCGGATGTAGAGCGCGAGAAGCGCGGGCAGTGCGCCAATCCAAAACATTGGACGCCATCCCCAAGCCGGCAGAAGAAAGCGTGCCGCCAGCGCGGCAAGCAGATAGCCAATCGAATAGCCGCTCTGCAAAATGCCGCTGAGGATTCCGCGCCAGCGCACTGGCGCAGCTTCCATCGCAAGGGACGCGCCAACACCCCATTCGCCGCCCATACCGATGCCGAAGAGAGCCCGCATGACCAGAAAAAACGTGTAGTTGGGCGAAAAACCGCAAAGCAGCTCGATGATGGAAAAATAAATGACATTGGCCATCAGCGGAATGCGACGACCGTAACGGTCCGCCAATAAACCGAAGAGCACGGCGCCGATTGGACGCATCGCCAACGTGGCCGTCAAGGTGCGCACGATTTCTTTCTTGGGAACTCCGAACTGATGAGCAAGCGTGTCGATAAGGAAAACCACGACAAAAAAGTCGAAAGCGTCGAGGGTCCATCCAAAAAAACCGGCGAGCACTGCGTGACGTGCGTTCGCTTTCGGATTAGGCGCTGGGTCCGTTATTTGCACGCTCTATGCCTCTGCTGAACTGGAGTCGACGGCTTCTCTTTGTTGCAAAGGCTTCCGCTTCCTTTGCTTCGAATTCCATCGCATATTGGTGTCACGCAGGCAACGATTGACCACGGGTTTCAGCTCCAAAAGGAATTAGAACAAGACCCACGGCGAATGCGAGCGCAGTGATGGCCACAGGAATTCCGAGGGAACCGTATCGCTGCACCCCGCTCCCCACAAGAAATGTGATCGCCGCTCCGCCGAAACGCGCAAAGGACGTGGAAAAGGCAAACGCGCTTGCGCGGCATTCGGTGGGATATTGCTCCGGCAGCCACAGCGTGTAGACCGCAAAGTTCGCGCCGCCCAAACCTAGAAAAAACAAGCAGATAAAAAACCATGGAAGCGCTGATGCGCCGAGATAGAAGACTTTGCCGAATGTCAGCGCGATGAACACCATCATCAAAGTAAAGAAAAAGCCTAGCGCCCCGCGCCGGCCAAACCGTTCGGCAAGCCAGGGCATCGCGAGACATCCCAGAATTGTGGCGAACGCGACAAGCATGGTGGCACGGGATGCAAGTTGGGCTGCTTGCGGTCCAACTCGGCCAGCGGCTTCCGCAAGAGAAGTTACTGCTGCCGGTACATAGACCGTTCCAGCCCAAAGCCCGCTGATCGAGGCAAGCATGAACAGCGAGTTGAGGATCGTACGACGGCGCAACGCCTGCGAGAAAAGCGCTGCGAAGGGTCGATAGAGCCGCCAGGATCGAACGACGTCCACCTTGCTGGACCAACGCGCCGGCTCGGCGACGCCATGACGCACCCACGCCAGGAGAAGGGCCGGCAAGCCACCGACTGCAAACATGGCGCGCCAGCCATAGCGGCTGCCAATCGCGTAGTTGGCGATCGCCGCAAGAAAAATGCCGACGTAATAGCCCGTGTGCATGTAGCCTGCGCCCGCGCGCCGGCGGCTTTCTGGCCATTCTTCCGCGACGAACGTGCCGCCCATGGCCCACTCTCCCCCAATTCCAATTCCAGCAAGGAGACGAAGAATCGCCAACTGCCAAACGCTGGTGACCAGCGCACTGAGAAAGGTAAAGACTGAATACCAAACGATTGTCAACATCAAGGTGCGAACCCTGCCGAACTTGTCGCCGACGGGCCCCCACAAGAAAGCGAGTCCCCAGCCGAGCAGAAAAAGAGCGAAAAGCAATCCGCCGTAAAAGCCGATGTTGCCTTTTGTTGCGGCGATGCCGGAGCGAGGCAGAAGTTCGCGAAGCGAGGGCAAGAGAACCAGCGCATAGATGAAAGAATCCATGCCGTCGAGAGTCCATCCACCCCACGCGGCCCAGAATCCTCGAATTTGATTTCCGGTGAGCGGGACGCGAGCGGACTTGGCATCGTTCGAAGATTCAAGAGGCATCGCGGTTGGGACTATATCAAAAAGGCGGGCGGGAAAAGAGAGAAGTCGGATAGCGGCACCATTTGGATTTAGATCGCGCAACGCGAGACGCGGCGGCGCCAAATCCCATTTCAGTGTTCCTGATGCTGATGTAAACTCTTTCATTCGTACGGAGCGCAATCCCGGCGAAAAATGTTCTATCTGCGTGCCACGACCAAAAAACCAATGCAAAGGAACCATGTGACGCGTGGTTTTCAGAATATTTGAAGAAAAGATGGAACTTGCCCAAGCAGCCGCAGTGCAAGCGGCGACGGCGATTGGCCGCGCAATCAAGGAACGAGATCTGGCACGCATAGTCGCTGCAACCGGGTCCTCTCAGTTCGAATTTCTGGAAGCGTTGACCGCCACGGCGGGGATCGACTGGCAAAAAGTGGAATTATTCCATCTCGATGAGTACATCGGAATTCCGATCACTCATCCAGCCAGTTTCCGCAAATATTTGCAGGAGCGACTCATCGACAAAACCGGGATTACAACGCTTCACCTGCTGCATGGCGAAGACGACCCGGCGGATATCATCCGCCGCGCGAGCGATGCCATAAAGTCTGCTCCCATCGACGTCACATTTGCCGGCATCGGCGAAAACGGCCATCTCGCCTTTAACGACCCACCGGCGGATTTCGACACGGATGATCCCTATATCATCGTCAATCTCGATGAAGGCTGCCGCCAACAACAAGTGGGCGAAGGCTGGTTCGCGGATATCGCGGCCGTTCCGACCCAGGCGATTTCCATGTCCATTCGCCAAATCCTGAAATCGAGAGCGATTATCTCGATAGTTCCCGACGCCCGCAAAGCACAGGCTGTCAAAGCCTGTTTCGAAGGACCTATCGGTCCAATGGCTCCGGCCTCGATTTTGCGTACACATGCGGATGTGATGATTTATCTCGACAGCCAATCAGCAGGCTTGCTCAGTCCGTCGACACTTTCGGCGCTCACCGCCCCCTGATGGACACCCGCTCAAAACCAAAAACCACAGAATCAAACTTTCACGTCGGCCGCAGCATTCCTTCGCTGAGATGGTGGATCGGCGCGCTCTTGTTTGCTTCGACGGTCATCAATTACATCGATCGCCAAACACTGTCCTTGCTCGCTCCCTATCTCAAACAGAACTACCACTGGACCAACACGGACTACGCCAACCTTGCCATCACCTTTCGCATAGCCTATGCCATCGGACAAACGCTCAACGGCAGGTTGATGGATCGCATCGGAACAAAGCGCGGACTCACACTCACCGTATTGTGGTATTCGGTTGTTTCCGTTCTAACCCCGCTCGCCAGGGGCCTTCACTCTTTCATGGGATTCCGTTTTTTCCTCGCACTCGGCGAATCGGGCAACTGGCCGGGGGCAACAAAAGCAGTCTCGGAGTGGTTTCCCAAGCAGGAACGTGGCTTAGCCACGGCGCTTTTCGATAGCGGCTCCTCGATTGGCGGGGCAATCGCGCCCTTTGTTGTTTTTTCGCTGTACTTCCGGTGGGGTACGCGTCCTGCCTTCGTTGTTCCTGGACTGCTCGGGTTCTTGTGGCTCATTGTTTGGCGCTGGCTCTATCATCTGCCTGAGGAGCATCCGCGTATCAGCATCGCCGAGCGGCAGATGATCTTTGCGGACCACAAAGAAGACCAACCTGTCGCAGCAGCGCCCCCGCGCTGGCGCGATCTGCTCAAACTTCCGCAAACGTGGGGGACCATCATTGCCAGGAGCTTCACCGACCCCGTCTGGTTCTTCATCGCCGATTGGTTTCCCATCTATCTCGTCGCCAAAGGGATTGCTCTCAAGAGCGGCTTGATCGCCGTCTGGATTCCTTTCATCGCGGCCGACTTGGGCAATTTTTTCAGCGGCTGGCTTTCCGGCCTCTTGATTAAGCGCCGCTGGTCCGTTGGAAGCGCGCGCAAAGCCCTGGTAGTGTTCGGCGGCTTCGGCGTGGCACTGCTCATTCCCACCATTTTTACAGTGAATCTCTATTTGCTCACTCTCCTGTTCGCCCTTGCCACTTTCTCTTACGCATCTTTCACCACCATCGCCAACGTGTTACCTTCTGACGTTTACAGAAACGAATCCGTGGCGACGGTAAGCGGCCTGAGCGGCACGGGAGCCGCACTTGGTACGATTATCGTTTTCGAATTGGCAGGCCATCTTTCTGACGCGCGTATTGCGACGGGGACGCACTTGTTCGATCCCCTCATGGTTGTCGCGGGCCTGATTCCCTTTGTGGGGATGATTCTTGTGCTGCTGCTCGTGCGCAATACAAAGGCGACGGATCAAGACCTCGTCCGCCGCATCTGAAATGTTCTGCGCAAGTGGTTGCTAGTACGGTGGAAAGCCGCGAAGCCGAAGCGTGAAGAATTGATCGCAACTTAAGGAGGAATGGTGAAGATCACGGATGCAAAGGTGCTGATCTCATCGCCGGGCAGGAACTTCGTCACACTGAAGGTTTACACCGACGAAGGCATTTACGGCCTCGGTGATGCAACTCTTAACGGCCGCGAGTTGGCCGTTGCCTCGTATCTCTCCGAGCATCTGATTCCCTGCCTCATCGGCCGTGATCCCTTTCAATCCGAAGACACCTGGCAGTATTTCTATCGCGGCGCGTACTGGCGCCGTGGCCCCGTGACCATGGCCGCAATCGGCGCCATCGACATCGCTCTCTGGGATATCAAAGGAAAAGCTCTCAACACTCCGGTTTACAACCTTCTCGGTGGAAAAAGCCGCACCGGCGTCATGGTCTACGGCCACGCCAATGGGCGCGATATCGAAGAAACCATCGATGAAGTCGGCAAATACGCGGCCATGGGTTACCGCGCCATTCGCGCGCAATCGGGAATCCCCGGGATTCCCTCAACGTACGGCGTTGCAAAAGACAAGCTCTACTACGAACCTGCCGAAAAAGGCCTTCCTCCGGAAAACCTCTGGTCCACCGAAAAATATTTGCTGTATGTCCCAAAACTCTTCGAATCCCTGCGCGTGAAGTTTGGCGATGATGTTCATCTTCTGCACGACGCGCATCACCGCCTCACGCCTATCGAAGCGGCTCGGCTGGGCAAAAGCCTCGAGCCTTATCACCTCTTCTGGCTCGAAGATGCCGTCACCGCGGAACTCCAGGAAGGTTTCCGCATCGTTCGCCAACACACCACCACGCCGCTTGCCTTGGGTGAAGTCTTCAACACGATTTGGGACGCCAAGACTGTCATCACCGAACAATTGATCGATTACATTCGCATGGCCACGGTCCATAGCGGCGGCATCACGCACCTCAAAAAAGTTGCATCGCTCGCGGAAATTTATCACGTACTGACCGGCTGCCACGGTGCCACCGATTTGTCGCCAGTGTCCTTGGCCGCCGCTCTTCATTTTGATATCTCCGTTAACAATTTTGGAATTCAGGAATACATGCTCCACACGAAGGAGACCGACGAGGTCTTCCCTCATTCTTATTCCTTCAGCGACGGCTTCCTTCACCCGGGAGACGCGCCCGGTTTGGGTGTCGACTATAATGAGGAGCTTGCGGACAAGTTTCCATACGAACGCGCCTATCTGCCCATAAATCGAAAGTTGGACGGCACCATGTTCAACTGGTAGAGCTATGTTCGCTCTCTGCGATTACTGCCGTAAGCGCATCGTAAGTACAGCTATTAGGCAAGGGAACTTCACTCGGAGATAAAAGAATGGGATACAGCAAGCTGGATCTGAAAGGCAAATCAGCCGTGGTCGTCGGCGGCACTTCCGGAATCGGCCGAGCGATCGCCCTCGGCCTTGCCGAAGCTGGCGCCGACGTTGCGCCCACGTCGCGGCGCCTCGACCAGGTCGAAGCCACGGCCCGTGAAGTCGAAGCCCTGGGCCGACGCTCCCTTCGCGTAACTTCCGACGTTACCGACCGAGATTCGCTTCAGCAAGTCCTCGATGCCGCGGTGAAAACATTCGGCAAAGTCGATATCCTCGTGAACTCCGCCGGACGGACGAAGAAGGCCCCCACCATCGATTTTCCCGAGCAAGACTGGAACGACATCCTCGAAACAAACCTCACTGGCATCCTGCGCGCCTGCCAGATTTTTGGTCGTCACATGGGGGAGCGCCGTTACGGAAGGATCATCAACATCGCCTCGATTGGCTCTTTCCTCGGTATGCTCCAGGTAGCCGCCTACTCCGCCAGCAAAGCCGCTGTCGCTTCGCTGACGCAATCGCTGGCCATCGAATGGGCCCCCCATGGCATCTGCGTGAACGCCATCGCGCCCGGCGTCTTCCGCACCTCGCTGAACGAAAAGCTGCTCGATGGCACTCCGCGCGGCAATGAATGGCTCATGCGCACACCGATGAAGCGCTTCGGCCAAGTCGAAGAGCTCGCTGGAGCGGCAGTCTATCTCGCCTCCGACGCGGCCAGTTACACGACGGGTTCGGTGCTCATCGTGGACGGTGGAATACTCGCCAGCGGTGTAAACCAGTGAACTAATTGAAAGGATGGAAGTTAGAAGACTCTGGAGCCGAGGGCGAGAGTTGAACTCGCGACCTGCCGATTACGAATCGGCTGCTCTACCACTGAGCTACCTCGGCGTGTTCTTTGACAATAGCATTCGCGCAAAATTTCTGTCAATTGAACCCCAAAGATTCGGTTCTATGAACGCGGTTCACTATCGCGAGAAGGGATACATGGCCCAACCAATCCCCACGCCGATCAGGAGGAACAGAAACAACGACCAAATGATATATTTTACCCGTTCGCTTGTCCGGCGGCGGCTCAAAAATCCAAAGGCGATGGAAATGAGCAGCGCGAAGAGCGTCATCGCTTGAAAATGGCTGAGATGAAAATCCGTCGGGGCGATCACGCCTTCCGCCCTCGCGCCGCTTCATAGGCGTGCAGCGCGGCGAGCAAATTCAGTACCCCTGCGGCCGCAAGAAACCGCGTTCCGTAGTCGCCTTCGGCGTGCGCCACATCCGAACCTTGCGTTTCGAGCGCCCTCGCTACGAAATAAAGAGATCCCGTGCCCAGATCGGCGACGTAGCCAAGCATTCCAAACGCGTCGCCGCCTTCCGAACTAAAAACGTTTCCGCGCATCCCCACGCCGAGAAGAACCAGCACTCCCACTGTAAGGAAACACCCGAGCGCCCGGCCCCACATTTTTTGCAACGCGTGGCCAAGCCCCGGGACGAGCCAGCCCGCCGCGCCGATGGCAAAGGCGAGGGCTTCATTCCTCTGATAATGCTCAGGCGCTGCCGCAGCCGCCGCTGCAGCGGCAGTCGCGTCCGTTGTTGTATCGTCAGGCATTTTTCTCCCGCGTGGTCATTTGCAGTGTCCTGCCTTTTCTACGCCAGCAGCGCCAAAATCTCTTTCTGCACTGCTCCCGTGACGCGCGCTTCTTTTTCTCCGATATACACGTTCACTTCGCTGCGAATCCCGAACTCCGGCAGGTAGATCCCAGGCTCGATCGAATTGCACGTCTTCGGAATCAGATGGCGAACGTCATGCGTTTCGAGTCCGTCCATGTTGACGCCGTTGCCGTGCACCGTCTGCCCGATGTTGTGGCCCGTGCGATGGAAAAAGTATTTGCCGTACCCCGCTTTTTCGATCACCTTGCGCGCCGCCTTGTCCACTTGCCATCCCTGCAGCGACTTTCCGGCGGCGACACTCGACTGAATTACCTCAACAGCTTTGTCACGCGCCTCGCGAACTATTCCAAAAATCTTCGCCATTTTCTCGGGAACTTTTGCGCCGAGGTATCCGACCCATGTTATGTCGTAGTAGACGCTGCCCGCCGCTTTCGTTTTTCCCCAGACGTCCAGCAGCAACAAATCTCCTTCGCGGATGGGCGACGCCGTTTCCGGAGTAGGTCCGTAATGCGGATCGCTCGCGTGCGGACCGACGGCTATGTCGGGTCCCTGGTCCACGATAATGCCGGCCGCATCAAACTCCTTCAAAATCCACTGTTTTAAATCGTATTCCGTAAACGTCTTTTTCTCGCGAACGTTTTTTGCTGCAAGCTGAAAACCCTCTCGCACCACTCGGTCAATCACCGCGCCTGCAGCCAAGTGCGACTCAAGCTGCGCCTGACTCCAACACGCTTCGTATTTTTGCACCAGGTCAGCGGAACTCACGACTTTCACGCCGGTACTGCGCACGAGCTCCACCGTTCCCGCGTCCACCATCGCGACATAAGGAATAGCGTTCTTCGGCGAGTATTGCATCGCAACATTCTTCGCGCGTCCCAAAAGTTTGCCGAGATTTTTTCTCAACTCTTCCTGGCCGGCATAAAACAGAGTATCGCCTGGCAGAGCGGCGAGCGACTCCGTCTCAATCTTGTGCACTAATTTGCGCGGCGTCCCCTTAGCCGGCACGAAGTAGTACCAGCGTCGCGTACGCATTCCCGGCGGCAGCTGTAGGATGCCCTGCGCAATCGGGTCGCGCCCGCGAAAATCGTAAAACAACCAGCCGTCCAGCTTCGCGGTTCGCAAATCGCTCTGTATTCCGTTTATATCAGCGCTCATGATCTGAAGTTGTCCTTGCCACTCGCCTAGTCTCGGCAAGACGATTCATTACGCGTCCTGCACCAATAGCCCCAGGACTTGCTGTTTCGTTACGCCGCGAATTTCGATGCGTTTTGTACGGCTGCGCTCACCGCCAAGAATTCTAACAGCCGCCTTGGGCGTTTTCAAAAGATGCGCAAGGAATTCCACCAGCGCCTCGTTCGCCTGGTTTTCCAGCGCCGGCGCTTGCAGCCGGATTTTCAGAGATCCATCCATCACACCCGCGATTTCGTCCTTGCTCGCCCGCGGTTGTACGCGCGCCAGAAAAGTCACGCCACCTACCGTGTCTTGAATATCCAGAATATAGCCTCGCACCCTGCTCTATTTCGTGCCGCGTATTCCAAACAACGCGGTCCCTACGCGCACTTCCGTCGCGCCCTCTTCGATCGCCACTTCAAAATCGTGCGACATCCCCATCGACAGCACCGGCAAGGCGCGCCCAAGCTTTTTCGCCAAGCCGTCCCGCAATTCCCGCAACATCCTAAAATATGGCCTTGTCTGCTCCGCATCATCAGCGAACGGCGGAATACACATCAACCCGCCCAACTCCACCATGGGAAGCTTGGCGATCTTCTCCGCCAACTCCGGAAGTTCTTCCACCTCCGCGCCGCTCTTGGCTTCTTCCTTCGCAATGTGTATTTCGATCAGCACACGCAACTTCCCAGTCGCCCCCGCCTCGCTCCGTGCCCGATCCAGCCGTTGCGCCAGCGTAAAATCATCCACGGAATCGATGCTATGAAAAAGCTTGGCCGCCCTCGCCGCTTTGTTGCTCTGCAAATGCCCAATAAGATGCCACGTCGCCTTCAAATCCTGCACGCCGCCCTGCTTCCCTTCCCATTCCTGCACGCGGTTTTCTCCAAAGTGCCGCAACCCCGCCGCATAAGCTTCGCGAATGCCCTCCGCCGGATGCGTCTTTGAAACTCCGATCAGTGTGATTTCTTCGGCGCGGCGTCCAGCGTGCCGCGCCGCGGAAAAAATCCTCTCCTGCACCCGCAGCAGGTTTTCCCTGATCGATGTCTGCGCCATATTCAGATTTAAATCGTAGCACGCGCGGCGTTGCAGCGTTCGCAGTCTGCGGTTAGACTGGCCTTCGCACATGACTCCGCCAGGAAAGCTCATCGCCATCGAAGGAATCGACGGCAGCGGCAAACGCACGCAGGTAGAATTGCTCGAAAAAGCGCTAGTCGCCGGCGGCCATGCCGTCTATTCCATCGGATTCCCTCAGTACGATTCCTGGTTCGGCAAAATGGTCGGCCAATTCCTGAACGGCGATTTTGGCGCTCTCGAAACCGTCGATCTGCACTTCAGCGCTCTGCTCTACGCCGGCGATCGCTTCGAAGCCAAGCCTCGCCTCGAAACCGCCCTAAGCCAAGGCAAAATTGTGCTCGTCGACCGCTACATCGGCTCCAATCTCGCCCATCAAACCGCGCGCGCCAAAGACGCGGACCGCCCCGCCTTTATCTCCTGGATCGAGCATCTCGAGTACAACATTTACAATCTCCCGCGAGAAACGCTGGTCCTCTATCTACAAGTCCCTCCCCGCCAAGCCCAGGAGCTCGTAGCGCGCAAGTCTGCCCGCAGCTATACGACGGCCAAGCAAGATCTTCTGGAAGCGAGCCTTCGCCATCTCGAAGATGCCGCCGCGATGTACGACCAGCTCTCGCGCCGCCCCAACTGGACCACCATTCCCTGTTTTGATGAAACACGCGGTGCCATGCGCCCCCAAAAACAAATCGCCACGGAAATTCTCGCCGCCGTGTTGCAGGTCCTTTCGCCATCCCTCGCAAAGGGAGGTCGCTGATCTATGGCCTTTTCCGAATTCCTCGGCAATGAACGAATCGTCGCGGCCCTCCGCGGCGCGCTGCGCAGCGATCGCGTCCCTCACGCCATGCTCTTCAGCGGCCCCCGCGGCGTCGGAAAATACGCATTAGCGCGAATGTTTGCCCAATCCGCCAACTGCGAGCGCCTGAAAGACGACTTCTGCGGCGCATGCGAAACCTGCAAGCGCATCGCGTTACTCGCCGATCGTGAAAAGTTAATCGAACAAGGCCTCGCCGAACGTGGCGAAAGCGCAGACGCTGCCACCGTCGAACGCGTTCCCCTAATCCTCCAGACCCACCCGGATGTCTGGGCGATCGTGCCCGACCCGGTTCGTTTGAAGACTCCGGTAGCGCGCCCCATGCTCCGCATCGGCCAGCTCCGCGCGGTTCAGCGCGCCGCGTACTTCCAGCCCATGGGCAGACGCCGCCTTTTTATTCTAGATGGCGCGGAAACGATGCATTGGAATGTGGCTAACGTATTTTTGAAAATTCTGGAAGAACCGCCCGGCTCCGCCACACTCATCCTGACGGCACCCTCGCCCTACGCGCTGCTCCCGACCATCGTCTCCCGATGCATGCAATTTCATTTCGCCCCGCTCTCGCAACCCGACGTTGAAAACATTCTTAAAGAGAAAACCGATCGCAAGCCCTCCGACCTAAAACTCGCCGCGCAACTTGCCGAAGGCAGCCCGGGCCTGGCCATCGAGATGAACGTGGAAGAAACCGCCGGCCGCCGCCGCAACGCGCTTCATATCCTGGAGCGCGCCGCGCGCGGCCAAGTCTTCGCTCAACTTTTCGTCGACACTTCCGCCTTCGCCAAAGATCGCGAGTCTTCGTTCGAAGATCAGCTCGGCGTTTTCTACGGTCTGCTCTCCGATCTCCTCGAGCTCACTTCCGGACTCAAGCATCCGATCCTGCGAAACGTTCCGTTGGCCAAAGAACTCGAGACGCTCGCCAAATCGATTGATTCCCGCTGGGTTATGCGCGCCATCGCCGGCTTCGATGAGCTACACACAGGCGCTCGCCGTAACTTGAATCGCCAACTAGGTCTGGACGCCCTAGCCGCTTCTCTCGCACCCGAGTCTTAGCCCATCGCCATCTAACTCGCTAATTTTGTTCCCTTTAATTCAACAGCAAATTTTTACGTCTACGACTGTAACCCAGAACCCCGGTCATGCATCTCACCCTTTGAACTCACCCCACCGTTAGCTGCAAGGAGAAGTCATGGTGAACCGCAGATTGTTTCGCCCGGGATTTCCGGACGTGAAGGAGCAGCCGCCGCAGAGAATCTCCCACAACGGCCCTGCCCCCAGCAAAAAGCCCGCGCCCCCGGAGACGACCCACGCCGAGAACTTCTACTGGGTCAAGCAGATGCAGAGCCATACCCAAATGGTCGTGGTGCTCGACAATGGCGAGTCCCTTCGCGGCACGGTCGAATGGTACGACCGCGATTGCATCAAGCTCACGCGCCAGGGCAGCCCGAATTTGCTCATCTTCAAGCGCGTGATCAAGTATGTCCACAAAGATGGCGAAGAAGCCGCATCCGGCGGGGACGAATAATCTTTTAGTTCCTCGAAAATTTACTTCTGGGCGATGGAGTGTCCGCGCGCCGCTCCAAATGTAAGCAGGGCCTTGGCCGCCAGTGTGCCGTCTTCTTTATAAATCTCGCATTCCGTCACCACAAAATTTCGCCCCGTCCGCAAAACGCGCCCTTCGGCCTTGATTCGCCCGCCCGGCACTGCTTCCAGAAAATTTATCTTCATTTCCACGGTAGCGATCTCCGTCCCCTTTGGAACGGTCGTATAGGCTGCAATGGCCGCCACGGTGTCCGCAACGGTAGCCAAAACTCCTCCATGTACCACCCCGTGAAATTGCTTGTGCCGCGGTTTCACCCGCATGCTGAAGACGACGTGCCCCTTCTCCAAACTCTCCAGCGAGAGCCCCAGCAGCGAAGTCGCTCCGGTCTCGTTCGTTTTCCTGCGCAGCGCCGCTTCATATTTCTTCAAGTCATTGAATAATTCCGAAGCCATGAAGTAATTTTGCTCCTCTCAATACGCCGAAAGCCCGCCATCCAGCGGAATCGCCGCGCCCGTCAGCCAACTCGATTCCTCGGACGCCAGAAACACCGCCATTCCCGCCACGTCTTCGGGCCGGCCCATCCGCCCCAAAGGAATCTGCCCAATCCTGGCTTTGCGCAAAGCCTTTCCCTCTTCCGAAGCCGCAAACAGTCCCTGCACCAACTCCGTCTCCACGATCGACGGACAAATACAGTTTGCCCGCACATGCTCATGCGCGTGATCTAGCGCCATCGCCTTCGTCAGCAAAGTCACTCCGCCTTTGGAAGCGCAGTACGCCGCGCGATCCTTCATCGCCACCAATCCCAGCACCGAGCCCACATTTACAATCGCGCCACCACCCGCCTTCCGAAACTCCGGCAACGCCGCGCGGCACATTAAAAACGGCCCTTTCAAATTTATCGTCATCAACTTATCCCACTGCTCCTCGCTAATCCCTTCAATCGTCGACGCGTGCAAAACCCCCGCATTGTTCACCAAAACATTCAATTTCCCAAACGTCTTCGCCGTCTCCCGCACCGCACGCTCCGCATCTTTCGCATTCGCAACGTCACAAACAATCGCCAACCCTTTCCCTCCGTGCTTTTCCAGTTCGCGCAGCGTCTCTTCCAGCTTCTCCTTCCGCCGCCCCGCCACGGCAACTTTCGCCCCTTCCCGCGCAAACGCCAGAGCGATCGCCCGTCCAATCCCTGTTCCCCCGCCCGTAACCAGGGCTACCTTCCCCGCAAGTCGTGTCACGGTTTCACCACCTCCCGCGTCTAAATGGAGTGCCTTTGCGGCCAAATCGAGAGCCTATTCGGCCCACATTCGTTAAAGAGCTCTAGTCCCCGCAATGGCGCCGTTTGCCGGTAGAATGCTGCCCTATCTGCCCGCGAGAAACAACTAAGGACACGGAGCGCCTTTTTCATGAAAATCGGCATCACCTGCTACCCGACATACGGCGGCTCCGGCGTCGTCGCCACCGAGCTTGGCCAGGAGCTCGCGGCCCGCGGGCATGATATCCATTTCATTAGCTACGCCCCGCCCATCCGCATGAACCCCAACGACCCGCACATCCATTTTCACGAAGTCGAAGTCGCCAGCTACCCGCTTTTCGATCACCCGCCCTACACATTAGCCCTCGCCACCAAGATGCTCGAAGTTTTCGAGTCCGAATCCCTCGACCTCCTCCACGTCCACTACGCCATTCCCCACTCCGTAAGCGCGCTCCTGGCCCGTTCCATGGCCGCCCCACGTCGTCTCCCCTTCATCACCACACTCCACGGCACCGACATCACTCTCGTGGGCAGCAACCGCAGCTATCTCCCTATCACCAAATTCTCCATCGAGCAGAGCGACGGCGTCACCGCCATCTCGCAATACCTCCTCAATCAAACCCTCAAAGACTTCGACATTAAACGCCCCATCGAGGTCATTCCCAATTTCGTAAATTGCGATCTATACACGCGCAAACCGCAACCCGGCCTGCGCGAGCAATGGGCACCCAACGGCGAACCCATCCTCATGCACCTCTCAAATTTTCGCCCGGTAAAGCGCCTCACGGACGTAGTCGAAATCTTCGCCCTCGTCCGCGCCAAAATGCCCGCCAAACTCGTCCTGATCGGCGATGGCCCAGACCGCGGCGCCGCCGAATACTTAGTCCGCAAAAAACGCCTGCAGAAAGACGTAATTTTTCTAGGGAAGCAAAACGGCGTCTACGAGAAGTTAGCCTGCGCCGATCTCTTCCTAATGCCTTCGCAGCTGGAATCCTTCGGCCTCGCCGCTCTCGAAGCCATGGCCTGCGAAGTCCCCGTCATCGCCACAAACGTCGGCGGCGTCCCCGAAGTTGTCGAGCACGGTGTAGATGGATTTTTAGTGGAACCCGGCGACGTCAAAGAAGCCGCCCGCTACGCCATCGAACTTCTCTCGCGCGACGATCGCGGCCGCGAAATGGGTCAAACCGCCCGCATTAACGCCAAGAAAAAATTCTGCGCCAACGACGTCATCCCCGCCTACGAAGCCTACTACCGCCGCATACTAGAACAATCCTCCGCCGCCCGCGCTTAGCGTCGCCATCCACAAAATGCTGTCATTCCGAGCGAAGCGAGGAATCTGCTTTTTCTTCTCTGTGGCCTCTGTGCTCGCCGTGTCCTCTGTGTAAAATTCCGAATCCCCCTCCGCCGCCGCCGTTGTCTCTACCCCCGAGGCACGATAGCTTCCACCGCATCGCAAAACCGATCGACCTCCGCCGTCGAAGTGTAAACGTTAGCACTGACCCGAATGCCATTCAAAAATGGCGTCACGATGGGCGTAACAAAAATGTTGTACTTGCTCAACAGCGCATCGCCCAGCTTCCCGGGTTCTATCGTATCGAAGTGAATCGTCCCAAACGCACCGGACTGCGCGGGATCCAAGCTGACCAGCATTTTGGCCCCAGGAACTTTGCCCAATCGCTCCGCCCAGCGATTCTTCAAGTAGCAGAGCCGCGCGAATTTTCGCTCCGCCCCAATCTGCTCGTGAAACTCCAGCGCCTGCAGAGTCGCATTATGCATTGCCGCGGGGTGAGTTCCGATTTCTTCGTACTTGCGGATATTTTTATCCATCGACGGTGGCGCAGCCATCAAAGCCCAGTGTTTTTCAATACGGTTCTTTCGCACGTACAACATCCCTGTTCCAATCGGCGCTGATAGCCACTTGTGCAAGCTTGCGCCATAAAAATCGCAGTCCAATTCCGAGAACTGGAACGGCACGTGCGCAAAAGCATGCGCCCCATCCACGATGCTGGTAATGCCCCGCCGACGCGCAATGGCGCAAACCTCCTTGACGGGAAAAACTTGCCCGGTCATGAACCCCACCTGCGATATATGGATCACACGCGTGCGCGGCGTAATCCCCTGTTCGAACAAGCTCACTAAATCAGCGGAATTATTTACCGGTACCGCGAAATCCAGCTGCTTCAGCACAATCTTTTCTCTGCGCTCCCGCTGCTGCCAAGCAGTGATCATCCGCGGATAGTCCTGGCTTGTCGTCAGAACTTCATCGCCCGGTTGCAGATCAATGCCAAACTGCGCAATCTGCAGCGATTCGCTAGCATTCCGCGTGATAGCAATGCACTCGGGATCGGCGTTCCACATCTTGGCGAGGCGCGTCCGCACGTCTTCGATCTTGGGTTCCAAATCGTGCCACATGCGATAACTCGGCAACTGGTTGCTATAACGTATGGCTTCGATCTCCGCGTCCAGGACCGCGGTCGGCGACGGCGCAACGCCCCCATTGTTCAGATTAAGAATCTTCGGGTCACGACCGTACGCGGCGCCGATCTTGTTCCAGAAGTTCTCGTCAACAGCCAGATCTTTGGCTGGCACATGAGCGTAAGCGCGGCTCAAGAAGCCGGCAACTACTATTGCCTCGGCCCCAAGCAGAAAATCACGCCGATTCAGTTGTGTTTGCATGCCTGTAAACTCCCACCAACCGCTTCGCATTGCAAGCACCCATTTTGCTGACACCCCGCCAGACCGCTGTTCACCGCGGCAGGTGAGCTTGGTTGTTATACATTCAGGTGACGCCTACAAAAATACTCTTGTGCTGCTGGACCCCGCAACCTAGAATTGCCAGCCGCCGGAGCGAAATATGTGCGTAGAACTAAATGCTTTGAAACGCGAGGCGGTCCATGTGTTCCGCGAGGTGAAGAAAATTCGCCATTCCAAAGACGTGTCATTTTACGAAGACGCGGAATTGAACGGTGAGAAACACAAAAGCATCAACGCCGTGATTAAGCACCTGCTCGTTGGGCATGAGGGCAAACCGTGTCCCTCGGGAGACAGACCCATTGTGAGCCCACAGGTACGCTGCGATTAGGCCATTGCTCTGCCATCCGCTTCTGTCGGTCCCCCGTACTTCGCCCTTCCTCTCTTTGTCCTCTGCGCTCTGCGTTAAAATCCACATTCCACTGAGTCCATATCTCAACCTTCGCCCGCGCCCACGCTTTCCCATGACAATTCCCCTAAAAATGTCTATCTTCATCCTTCGTTCTTTGGAGGCCAAGCCCGCTCATGCAACGCCGCGATTTCCTCCAACTCACTGTCGCAACCCTCGCCGCCACTGCTCTTCGCTCTCGACTGCGCGCCGTCGAAATCCCCAGGCTCCGCGAACTCGTCCACTCCAAAGGCCTCTTCTTCGGCACCGCCGTTTCGGACTCCCAACTCAAGCGCCCCGAGTTCACCTCGTTAGTCCTCGACCAATGCTCCATCCTCGTCGCCGAAAACGCCATGAAGTGGCGCGCCACGCACCCCGAACAAGACCGCTTCGATTTCAACCAAGCCGATTTCTTCATGGACTTCGCCGAATCCCATCACATCCCCGCCCGCGGCCACAATCTCTGCTGGCACGAACACAACCCCGCATGGCTGGACTCCGCCATCACCCCTCAAAACGCCGTCCCCCTCCTAACCACGCACATCCAAACCGTCGTCGGCCGTTACAAAAGCCGCATCCATTCCTGGGACGTCGTCAACGAAGCCATCAACCCGTCCCACCACAATCCCAACGGCATGGTCAATTCTGTTTGGCTGAAAAATATAGGCGAAGACTACGTCGAGCTCGCCTATCGCACCGCCGCAAAAGCCGATCCGGGCGCCATCCTCACCTACAACGACTACGACATCGAAACCGACGCCCCCGCCCAGCAAACCAAACGCGAAGCCATTCTCGCCATGCTGCAACGCCTTATCAAAAAAGGCGTCCCCATCCAGGCTCTTGGCGTGCAATCCCACCTGCGCACCAATGAAGGCACGCCCACCTGGAACGGCCTCAACAAATTTTTAATGGAAATTGAAAAACTCAATCTGCAGGTGTTCGTAACCGAACTCGACGTCGACGATTCCGCAATGCCCGCCGATATCCCCGAACGCGATCGCCAAGTCGCCGACCTCTACTGCAGCTACCTCGAAAATATTCTCCGCCACAACTCCGTAAAAGCTGTCCTGACTTGGTGCCTCTCCGACCGCGACTCCTGGCTCCAAAACTTCCGCCCCCGCAAAGACGCTCTCCCCCAGCGCCCTCTCCCCTTCGACGCCCAACTCAACCCCAAACCCGCCTTCTTCGCCCTCCGCGACTCCCTCGCCTCCAAACCCTGAATCCCTGAGCTTTCTCCATCAACTGAGTGTGGTCAGCTCATACTATTTGTTTGACGAATTCTGATCGACCCTACCGCCGGAACCCTGTGTGCGCGGCAACCGGAACGTAAAGGTTGTTCCTTCGCCATGTGACGATTCGAGAAAGATAACGCCCTTATGGGCTTGAACAATTTCGCGCGTGATATATAGACCGATACCAAGACTAGCCTCGTTTGCATGAGCAATCGAGTCTTCCACTGCAAAGCGCACAAGTGGTTCAAAAATGGTTTGCATCCTTGCTCGATCGATCAGAGTGCCTTTATTGTTTATTCTGGCGATGATATCGTCTGCCTCGGATTCCAAACGAACTGTTACAGGCTCCAACTTGGCGCCGTGCTGTAACGCGTTGCCTATTAAATTGGAAAAAACCTGGGCGATTCTGGCTTCATCCCATACTCCCTCTCTGTGGCCTTTGGCATTAAACATAATCGAGCGTTCGGGATAATTCATGCGCAACTCTTCAATCGCGCCCAGGCAAATATTGACGATGTCTGTCTTCTTCACCGTGATAGGCAGGCCTGAACCTAGTTGGATGCGGGTGAAATCGAGCAAGTTGTTGACTGTTTTTAGCATCCCCTGTCCGTTGTTGAAAATCTGCGTCGCCACCTCGTAATGCTTGCTGGCAATGTACGTGGTGCTCCTAATAAGACTTGCGCCCAAGATGGAATCTGCTAGCGGATTACGCAAATCATGGCCGAGTATCGAGAGGAACAAGTTCTGAGATTTCTTGACATCCCGTTCATAGCGCCCAACCGATTCCGCCAGTGCCTGGTCGATCGCTTCATTGAAGCGGATGATCTCTACCGGATCCACATCATATTTTGTTCTGGCGGAGGTTGACCACAGTCGCAGCACGCTCGCCCGCAGCGCCCGAAACTCCGACACTATTTGCTCTATGGTGTATCCAGAAAGGAGACGGGCATCAGCATGCGACTCGGCCGCGCTGTCATCGTAGTCCCGGGCCCCTTGTCCCTTGGATTTTTCCGACTGCTCGAAAGCCGTTTGCCCAGTGGTGAGATCCTTGGCGATTACTCTCAGCATGCCAGATGCGTGATCCCGTAATGCTGTTCTATCCATCGTAAGCGCAGGGGGCTCAATTGTCCGCGCAAAGTCTTCCCACGCCTGAACTATGGACTCCATGTTTTCGGAAATAAAATCAGACAGGTGCATGGCACCTCTTGTACGACCGCACGGGAACCTCCACCGTATTATGGCCTGACGCCGTTTTATGTACCAGTGCTTAGGAGAGTCGGTTAGTGTGGCGATCAAAGATGGGAAACCGGCAAACCGGCAAACCCGGTGGGTGGACGACCCTTGGCGCGCCGGGTTGATTCTGCCCCAGACTCTTTCCAGGCTGGCCTAGGCATGTAGAGATGGGAATAGCGTTATACTCCGCATAGGAGGCCCAATGAAAAAGCTCAAGCTTCTGATGTTGGCGCTGTTGGTCGCGACTACGTCCCAGGCGAAAACGCGGGATTGGAAAACAGCGAAGATAGAAGCTACTTCGGAAACTGATGTTTCCTCGAAAGCGTTTGGCGAAAAAAACACTATGCACTACACGATTGAGACCGAAGATATGATTTATTTTGCCGACTTCACCTTCAAACCCGGCCAGCACAGCGATAGCCACCCACCGGATATTGCCGTAAACGAGCTGACGAAAATTGCAATCCAGGGGAGACACGCCTACATTCTCGACGTCAGGGGTAAAGAAGTGAAACTCCATATCGTTAGGAAGACTAAGAAGTAGCGCCGCCCAAGTTCCCGCCGGGAGCCCTCAACAGACTGTCTAACTTGTCAATAAAACCCGATTGTTCGGTATTCAACGCAGTAACGATGTATAATTCATATTTAAGTCACACCTTCCGCTCCACCGGCTACCTATAGCGATACACCTGACCGACCTGTTAGAAAGTTTAGGCATTTGTAGGCTAAGGAGTCTTGATGATCGATCCCGTAAACGTCCAGTACGTCGGCTTCAAAGCGAAACGGCTCGCGCGTGAATACAAATTCATTGTGCGTCGGGCTTTGAACGAAACCAGCGAATTTACGCTGACAATCGGAAACGAGTCATTCGGCTCCCGTCGCGTGCGTTTTCAAGACGCCGCTGAGATATGTGCGCTCAGGCTTCATCGCGAGCTGGCCGCTTTCGGTAACCATCCTCCGAAGAACAGTTTTCGCATCGCGGAGACGGATTTGGACGAGTACCGCATGACTCATGCAACAAAGGGTGCGGGTAACTCTTACAACCCAAAGCAAGATTGATCTCTAATCTGCCGTTGCTGCGTGCCCCATCCTCGCGTTTTTGTTTTTGCGGAGGTGGTTCGGCCCTTCGTCGTTTTAGCTGTCAGCACACCCATCCCTGAACACCGTGTTATCGCAACTCAACTAACCTGCGTCCACGATGCAATCTGTTTCTTTGTCGCGTTCTCTCTAACTGACTTCGTAAGCTGCGGCTTTGCAAATTTCTTTTTCAGCGCGGCTACTAGCGCCAAGAATGCGGCGTCCGAGTTTTTCTCTTTGGGCACGTTTCACCGGAACCTTATCGCTTTTTAGTTCTCTTCTTTTCCACAGCTTCAGCAGCCGCAACCCTCCGGTTCCTGTGTGGTTCGTTTCGTGGGCCACCAGCAGCCAGAACGCACCGCTTCCCGGCAGCCACACCGCACGTAGGGCAGGCGACCGAAGACTGTTGCCTTAGTGTTAGTTGTTTTGTTTTCATCTCTCGCCTCTATCGCTCTTGTGCGTCCTTTGTTCCGGCGGTCGTCTAGTGGCGAAAGTTGGAGCCATCTGGATGGGTCTACGTTTTCTTGACGGACAGCGGACGATTTTCCAGAAACGCGGCGACCTGTGCGCTGTTTACTTGCAAGCCCCCATTGTAGCTGACTAAGCCCTTCTTCTTGAACTGGTTCATGAATTTACTTACCCTTGCGCGTGTAGTACCAACCATCTCTGCCAGGGTTGATTGGCTCACTTTCAGGGGGCACTCCGGCTTGGAATTCTTACTTATCTGCCCAAACAGCATGAGAACCCGCGCCAGTCGCCTTTCGCTGAAATTGAAGAATTGATCTATCAGGTCTTCCTCGATTCGAACAACCCGTGAAAGTAAATAACTAACGAACAGCGTTGCAAACTGCTGGTCTCTCTTGAGCGTGCGAGCCGTCCTCTCCTTTTGCAGTCGAATGACATTGGATTGTCCGATTGATCTCGCCGTGCAAATCCGCAAAGCTTGTCCTGCTAGACAGCCCTCGCCAAAAAAACTACCTCGCTGGAGGATGGCGATGATAGCTTTCTTGCGCGTGGTGACCGCAGTGAGCTTCACCGTCCCGCTCTCCACGTTAGAAGACAGAATCAGCTGGATCTCCTTGCGAAAAGACGGCTTCCTTGTCTCGGTAATTCCGATAAGTCATCCCAGTACGGAACTTTTTGCGCAGCACTGCGTGACTGACACCGAGACGACCTTTACCCGCCATTCGGATCTGCCTCTGTAAATGAACTTAGGAAACTGGTCCAGCTGGACCAATCGTAGACTTATAGGACCAACCCGTCTAGATGAGCAAAATTGACCACACGCAAGGTGCGCACAATTGAACATCCAGAGGTGAGCAACTGTGCTATCGCAAGACCAACTACGGCGAAGTGACCGACGGATAGCCGCGAACCCTTGCAGCTACTTCCTCATTCGCGGTCCGGCAGATTCGTTAGCGTTCTCCTTCCGAGGCACGTCCAGGCTATACGTGGCCACGAAAGATATTCCGCGATGATAGATGGGCGGGGGCGGGGCCTAACTTGTGGGTCGAGCGCCACAGGCCTGGTCTTCAAGCCCTGCGTCTTGCTTTCTATACGAGGCCCGCGAGGCAATAAATAGCCCGCAATCCTGTGTAGTGCTGAAGTCCCAGCGTCCCGCCGTTCCCCGCTAGAAATGGATTTTCCCGTTGACAGTCCTGTTACTAACCCGGTATAATCTTTTCGTTCAGTAATGCGCCTCGCTTCCAGCGAGGCTTTTCTTTTTGTTGGGCGGTTTGCCCTAGACGGGATCCTGCCGGCTCCTTTCCGTTACACAATCCAAATTCAACTCTTAGGAGACAATCCATGTCCTCACTCGCGCCTCCACCTCCTAATCTCCGTGAACTCTGTGCACTCTGTGCTAAGACCCCCCATGCCCCGCCTCACACTAACTCATTTAGAATCAACCCCTACAAAATGGCCCGCAACTATTGATTCTAAACAACTTACGCAAAAGCTAAGGTCTTTAGATGCAACACTTACAAAAAACCGGGGGTATGGCTCCTTTAATTGAGACTGACTGTATCGCCAAGGCAAGGCTGCCCACTCAATGCATTACTAAGGCTTTTCTGCCTCCGCTCGAATGTGTTCTAGCACGCGCAGGTGAATCCGATGAATGACGTAGTCCGACCACAAATGCCAATACGCCGCTGGCCACATCGTGTGACTGTACCAAGTCGTGCCTTCCACCCGCGTCCGTCCTCCCGGCAATGCTGTCAAGAGGAACTGCCCCTCATGCGAGACGAAGTACCCATGCAAATGCGGCGGCTCGATGCGCGCGAAAGGCGTCAACTCCCGCAACGGCGCGGGATTGTCGGTCACGCTAAACCTCAACAATCGAGGCTCATCCCATACCTCAATTGGTTCTACAAACGCTCCCGTCGAAAAGACGTAGTGCCTCACCGCACCGGACCCTCTCCCAGTAATCTCCGCACGAATCGGATAGGCAATCCCCGCCCTGAAAATCATCTCCGTCGGCGGAGCAATCTCGTTAAACGCCACGATTCTTTGCCACACAGTTCCGGGAGGAGCGTTGATCTCTATCGTGCTGCGCACCTCGAACGTGGGCGGTTGTAGCGCCGTCGCATGTTCCACCCCGAACAACAGCGGCACGGAAAGCATTGCGATCGAAAGTGCAGCTGGCTTGTAATTCAGCCCCCAGTGATACGCCTGTATGCTGTAGCCCAGAGCACCTCCCAGCATCGCCAAACCAACACCCAAAGGTGCGGCCATAAGCACACAAATCAATCCTTCAATCGCTACCGCAATCAGAACACCTCCCAAAATGACCACGGGAAGAACGGAGACGCCCATGCACGCTGAAAAACTGCGTCGCTCATGGTAGCTGTAGAGCAGCACGGAAAACATGCCCAGGCAAAAGGGCAAGGCAACGAACAGGCCCCACCCGTAGGTACCGATGACCTTCGTTCCTATAAGGACGAAGAAGAGTCCAATAATAGTCGTTAGGAGAATGGAGAGCAGCGCGCTTCCGGCAGGCCCCCTTGGAATGATTCTGTCGAATGACCTCACGCTTGGCCATGGCGCTGCCTCGTTTTGCCGCAGCATTTCTTTCGGGGGTAAGGCGCAGAGGACGATAAAAAAGACCAAATTGAGGAAAGGTATAAAGAACAAACTAACGAGCCACAGCGGCTGCCCCGCGTCCCGCAGCCTGCGCACTGTCATTGCTACCCCCACCCAGACGAACGGGATCGCAAGCAAGAGCAGCACGAGTAGAAATCTTGCTTCAGAATTCGTCAGATCATTCAACCGCGCGGCCTTGCCGAGAGGTCTCCAGTAGTTGAAGAAACTTTCCTCGTAGTGGAAAACGTACACCCCAACGAAGCGGTCCAGATTTTGTTTGATTGCGAGGCCAAGGAGACCAACGATGGCGTAGGTTTTCCGGTCAACTCTGCCATTAAAACTGAAAACGCTCCCAATTCTCATCGCCGAACTCCTTCACCGCTAACCGATTCGTGTGCCGAACATACTGCACGAGTATTTATTGGATCGAACTCAGCGGCGCCGCACCGTATGTCACAGTCAAGAAGATCGCCGCCATCCAAGCGCTACACTCGCTTCGTCACTCCAGGAACCGGACAACTCACCGCGACACAACTTCGATGCATCGCGATCGAGCGATACCAACTCCTCAGCGCCGCCAGTCCTCCTGGGACTCTGCTAAACCAGACCAACGGCCGGGCCCACCAAATTTCGTGCGCCAAGGCCACCGCCGCATCCGCTCCACCAAACTGCCGCCCGTCCGAAAGCAAAAGCCGCATCTCGCGCAAAAGCTCCTCGCGCGACATTCCAAGAAGCGCCCCGACTCGCGGATCCTGCAATGGCGCCATTGCCACTCCCCTTCGTTCCAAAATTGGCGCCAACCAACGCGCAATCCGTGTGCAAAACCCGCACTCCGCATCAAAAAACAACCACCCTCGCGCGTGCCGCCCTTTCCCGTCCGTAAATTCCGATGTCAGCGAAATCATGGCTTTTTCTTCTCTGTGCTTTCTGTGCTTTCTGTGCTCTCTGTGCTCTCTGCGAACTCTGTGTAAGAACTTTCCGGATACTTTCGATGTTTCGCCGTCCAACCACTAACCCGCCTTCTTCCCCAGCAAAGTAAACACCTTGCCTCTCAATTTCCCCACTCCCTTCAGCGCCGTATTCGGCATGCGCAGCACTTCGTCAAACAGCCCGGTCATCACGGTCAAGAACTCCAGCATGCTCTCCAGCCGCTCCCGCGTGTACGGATCGCCCTGCGCGTTCACCTTGGACTCCGCCACACACTCCGCCAAAACCCGCAAAGTGGGATCGATCTCGCGCCGCTTCCGCTCCTCCGAAACAATCCGGAAAATCTCCCATACATCCTTGAGCGACTCGAAATGGTCGCGCCGGTCGCCCAAAACATGCACCACACGGACAATCCCCCACCCCTGCAACTCGCGCAAGCAGGTACTCACATTCGACCGCGCCACCGCCAGGGTGCTCGAAATCTCATCCGCCGGAACCGGCACAGGCGAAAGAAACAGAAGCGCATGCACCTGCGCCACAGTGCGGTTAATGCCCCAGCGGGTGCCCATTTCGCCCCAATGCAAGATGATTTTCTGGGCTACAGGCGAAAGCGTTGTTTTTGTAGTGTCTGTCATTTCTGTTCTTTCTCTCTTTACAGAATTTACCGTAAGGACGGTTGTTTGTCAAGCCTTTTTTTCCTGCTTCGTGCCAGCGAAATTGCGCCGCGTATCCTCACACCTGTCCCTTTTCCGGCCTCCCTTGCTATTTACCACCGCGTTCGGCTTTGCCAGAGTAGGAGTGCTGAGGACTCTGTGCTCTCCAATTACCCAAGGGCTCGCATTCGTCTCGCCGCGTTCGTAGCGTTTTCTGCTCTCGGTTGCGCTCTCGCCACCCTGGCTTCGCTCTCCGGGTTTCCGCAGGCGGACTCCGCGGCAGACCCGGCCACAGCGGCTCTCTGCCCCATCGTGTATCCTGACGATCAAACACCGGCCTCTCGCGGCTACCACTACACGTTCTTCGGCAACGCCTTCTTTATCAACGAACAGGGCTATCTCCTCACCGTCGCCCATGTCCTCGACACCTTTCGCGACGGCGGCCAAGCCTACATTCTTGTGAACCGTCCGGACGCTCCGTCCCGCCTTCTGAAACTGGCCGTTATTGCCAAGGATGAGCAACACGATGTGGCCATTCTGCGCGCATCGCCAAATCCTTTTTCCGGCAAGTACACCGTTGCGTTTATCCCGCTGTCGTCCAAGCCGGCTGCTCAAGGGCAATCCGTGCTTGCACTTTCGCTGCACCCAAGAAGGCTTCAGGATGCGCAAAGTTTTGAAGCGCAGAGCGAAGATTCGTCCCCGGGCATAGTGCTGTCGTACGAATCCACGCTGCTGGACAAGGGCGGCCCCGCCGCAGATGTCTTCTTGCTCAGCCATCCGGTTGTAAAGGGAGAGAGCGGCTCGCCGGTGCTGGCTCTCGATTCGCGCGCCGCGGTCGGGCTTGTTGAAGGCCTTTGGTTGCGCGGCACCCCGCTTTCGCTCGCCAAGTCGGCTCCTCCACCCGGCAACACCCCTGGGGCCGCTATCCCGATACGCTATGCCATTGCCCTTCTCCAGCAACACGGCGTCGCCTGGCATTCGACCACGTCTTCGTCGGAACTGCCATCGCTTCCGACGGCTTCCCAGTCCGTCGCCGGTCGGCCTGGGCCTTAGCTGACAAAAACAGGTTTTGTGCTGGAAGACTCGGTACGCCGCTAGTGAAACGCGATTGAGTTCCTTCGCCAAATGTGAAAACCAATTGCCCCGAATACCGTCTTGTTGTGCTAAACCTGTGGCCTGCAGGAGGTGCGCGATGACACCGAACGACTTTCGCAAACTGGCGCTTGGCTTCCCCGCAACGGCCGAGCACGCCCACATGAACCATCCGGACTTCCGTGTAGCGGGCAAAATCTTCGCCACTCTGGGCTATCCGAACAAGGAGCGGGCGATGGTAAAGGTCACGCCGGTCGAGCAGGAAATGCTCGTGCGCGCTGAGCCTTCGGTCTTCACTCCTGTAAAGGGGGCTTGGGGACTTAAAGGCTGCACTAGCGTCAACCTTGAAGAGGCCAAGAAAACCACGCTTCATCGCGCCATCGCCGCAGCCTGGCAGCTTGCCGCCCCCGGGAGCCTTTCCCAGCAATTTCCAACCCAAGCAGCCACAACCTCCATCAAGGGGCCGAAAAGCAAAGTTGCACATACCTCTGGAAAAAAAACGAGCCCATCCCCAAAGCCCCTGAAGCGCCGCGCCAGCTGAACCACCTTTGATCGTGGAAGCGCTGGGGGGACTGCGATGGACGACCCTTCGGCCTCGGCCTGGTGGTGAGCGGTCCATTTTTACTTAGGTTTTCCTGTCCTGTAACATTTCGTTCGTGAAGCCTTTCGAGTTGCTGGCCCAGGCGATGTGTACAGATGGTACCGTCTTGAAGCTGATGCGCCGCAGCGACGAGTACCTGATACTTGCCGACGGCGCGATCCTTATGTCGAGCCGTGCGCATGGCTCAGAGGAGGCGCTGGCCGCGTTCGCGTGCCGAGGGATGCGGACGCTGAAACGGCCTAGCGTGCTTATTGGCGGGCTCGGAATGGGTTTCACGCTACGCGCGACGCTCGATCTGCTTTCACAGGATGCGGTGGTTGTCGTCGCCGAGCTGGTGCCCACAGTAGTGGAGTGGAATCGTGGCGCGCTCGGGCCGTTGGCGGGACACCCGCTGAGTGATAAGCGCGTGCGGGTGGAGATAGGGGACGTCGGCGTCACACTCCGTTCAGACCGCGGCCAATTCGATGCCGTGCTGCTGGACGTGGACAACGGCCCAACCGCATTTACAGCATCGAACAACGCCTGGCTCTATGACAACCACGGAATAGCCGCCGCCCACGCGGCTCTAAAGATGGAGGGAGTGCTGGCTGTCTGGGCGGCCCGAGACGATCTAAAGTTTGCGGAGCGCTTGCGCGAGGGTCGATTCAACGTTCAGGTGCAGCGGGTGCGTGGCCGCCTGAAAAAGGGCGGGCCCCGCCACACTATCTTCCTCGGTCACAAATCCTCCTAACATTGCGGCTTTGATTGACGGGCGAGAAGGCGACGCGTACGACGTAGAGATTTTGGATTATCATTGAGAGGAAGCATGACTAGACTAAAGCCAATTCATCCTGGAGAGATCCTTCGCGAGGAGTTTGTAGTCCCGTTCGGGTTGAACCCTAATAAGCTTGCCTTGGCTCTGCGAGTGCCTCCTCCGACCGTGTATGAAATCGTGAAGGAGGAGCGCGGCATCTCCTCGGAGATGGCACTGCGACTGGCGCGATACTTCGGAACCACGCCGGAGTTCTGGATAAATCTCCAGGCGCACTACGATCTGTCCATATCGAGGCGAGTGGCGGAGGACAGGATCAAACGCGACGTTCGGCCAATGGCAGAGGTGAAGTAGAGGTAATTTCCTGCGGATCGAAAGCGCCAGATGGGCTGGCGCACTCCATGGATAAAAATCGGAGAAGTGTGTGGCCCATGGCGCAAATTGAGGGATAATCGTCGGCCTTGCGTCAGGATGTATGGCGAAAGCCGCGATGACAACGGAAGAGGAGAAGAATCGCTATGAAGGCACGGACTTCACATTATGCAGCAGCCCTAGCGTTCGTTGTGTTTCTGGCGGTCGGGGCGGCGCAGGTTTTTGGGCAGCAACCCGCTAACAATGGACCGGCTACGCTCGATATGACGCTGGCGAAGCCGGAGTCCGTGGGATTTTCTTCGGAGCGGTTGGAGCGGATTCACGCGCTGATGCAACAGGTTGTGGACCAGAAGCAGCTTCCCGGCGCGGTGACGCTGCTGTCGCGACACGGGAAAGTCGTGGACTACCGCACGTATGGAATGCGAGATGCGGCCAGCGGCGCGCCGATGACGCGCGACACGATCTTTCGCGCGTTTTCGATGACCAAACCGGTGACCGGTGTGGCCATGATGCTGCTCTACGAGCAGGGCAAGTGGTTGCCTTCAGATCCTATCTCGAAATACATTCCTGAATTCGCGCAATTGAAAGTGTGCAAAGGGGTGGACGCGGCGGGAAACATGATTCTGGAGGATCCGGTTCATCCGCCAACCATGCAAGAGTTGATGACGCACACAGCTGGCTTTGTGTATGGATTCTTTGGCAACACGCCGGTGGACAAGGCGTATCAGAAGGCCGGCGTGATGCAGTCGAAGTCGCTGCGGGAGTTCATCGACAAGCTGGCCAAGATTCCCTTGGCGTACCAGCCAGGCACGCGGTGGGTCTACAGCGCTTCGATGGACATCCAGGGGTACATCGTGGAAAAGCTTTCGGGCCAAACGCTGCCCGATTTTATGCAGGAACATATCTTTAAACCGCTGGGCATGAAAGATAGCGGCTTCTTCGTGCCTGCCGACAAGAGAGGGCGATTCGTAACAATCTACCGCAGCAATGAACACGGTGAAGTGGTCCCGGCGCCGGGGTTTGGCGGCGAATACGCAGAGCAACCGGGGATGCCGTCGGGAGGCGGCGGAATGGTCACCACGGCGGAGGATTACTTTCGCTTTGCGGAGATGCTGGCAAACGGAGGTGAACTGAATGGCGTGCGAATACTATCGCCGGCGGCGGCGCAATTGATGAGCACGAACCATCTGGCGCCGAATCTTTTGACGGGTGAATTTGGAATCGGGGCTCAAGTGATGCGGCCTGGTCTGGGGTATGGGTATGATTGCGCGGTGGAGTACGACCCTGCGGAGGCCAATCTGCCCGATGGGCGAGGTACGTTTTTTTGGGACGGAGCGGCGGGCACGTGGTTCTGGATTGACCCGACCAACGATATTGTTTTCGTCGGAATGGTTCAGCGTGTGCTGGGACCCGACAGCCCTGCTGTCGAGTATCAGAGCCGGCCGGCTGTTTACCAGGCGCTTTTGAATCCGAAGAAGTAAGGAAGACGCGAGGATGGCGGGTGGCGGGATCGCCCGCGCCAGAAATTTTCCGCAGAGATTCTTTGTGAAAAGTGGCGCGCCCGGAGAGACTCGAACTCCCGACCCTCTGGTTCGAAGCCAGATGCTCTGATCCAACTGAGCTACGGGCGCGTAAGACCTATTATAACCATCAGCATCGCGATTCTGCACC
>Ga0185299_10001250_pt1 | contig 51949 bp, 42 predicted proteins | sample PaiPotPPA55metaG_FD_128002 | JGI IMG/M metagenome (GOLD analysis project Ga0185299, IMG submission 128002) | Iron sulfur acid spring bacterial and archeal communities from Banff, Canada, to study Microbial Dark Matter (Phase II) - Paint Pots PPA... ... | reverse complement strand
GGTCGCCAAGTATCGCGGCCAGCAGGCGCAGATCCAGGTCGTCGATCAGAACGACGGCAGCGGCAACGTGCCGTGGGCGCACATCATGGTCGACGACATCGTCTTCGCGAACATGCCCGCGGCTCCGTACGACCGTCAGGCCGCGGTGGACCTCGTGATCGGCGGCAAGGTCGTCGCCTCGGCCACCGGCGACGACAGCGAAGCCCTCGACTGGACCAGCTTCGACCTGCGCAAGTACCAAGGCGAGCAGGCCCAGATCGAGATCGTGGACCACGCGACCGAGGGCTGGGGCCACATCCTCGCCGATCAATTCACCTTCGCCGGCCAACCGGCTCTGGGCGCGGCGGCGCGCAGCGACTGGGTGGACGACGGCGCGGACTTCTACGCGTCCGAGACCTTCGCCGACGCGCCCGGCGGCCAGCAGGTCATCCTCGGCTGGATGAACAACTGGACCTACGGCCAGTCGATCCCGACATCGCCCTGGCGCAGCGCCGACACCGTTCCGCGGGTGCTGAGCCTGAACACGGTCAACGGCGTGCCGACCCTGGAGCAGACGCCGGTTTCGAGTCTGGCCTCACTGCACACCGGCTCACCGACCGTGCTGCGCGGCACGGCAGTGCATCAGGGTACGACATCGCTCCCGGTCAACGGCGGCGAGCTCGACATCACGACGACGCTGAACGCGGGCAGCGCCGCGGACTTCGGCCTCGAGGTGGATACGGGTACGTACTCCGACGGGACGCCGCAGTACACGAAGATCGGCTACGACCGGGCCACCGGCGAGGTCTACATCGACCGCGGCGCCTCCGGCTACACGACCTTCGGCGCCGGCTTCGACCCCGTCCAGAGCGCCGAACTCGCGCTCTGCGGCAACTCCGTCACCCTGCACATCCTGCTCGACGCGTCGTCGGTGGAGGTGTTCGCGAACGGCGGGCAGGTGACACTGACCGACCAGATTTACCCGGACCAGGGCAGCACCGGCGTCGCCGCGTACGCGAACGGAGGTACGGCCGTCGTCACGAGCCTTAGCGCGTATCAGATGGGGAGCATCTGGCCGTAGCGCTGACGCGAATCCTTGTCCGGGCGCCCTGTTCCACAGCGGCGACGCGGCGTCCGGACACGGATTCGTATCGAGCTGCTGACAGCCGGGGTGCGCGCGGCGCATCCACTACGCCGACGAGCCCGCCCGCAGACTTCCGTCTGCGGGCGGGCTCGCTCTCCGTGCGGTGTTGCCGTGCCGCGCTACATCAGCCGGTGGTGACCGCGAAGACGTGCATGGCGGAGGTGCTGCCGCTGACCGCGTTGGCGATGTCCGGGAAGGTGACGGAGGCCACCGTCTTGGACGAGTCGATCGGAACGGTGGTGGCGTACACGTACATCGTGATCGACTGCGGCCCGCCGCTGCTGCCGTTGCGGTAGGTCATCGTCGCGACAGCCGTCTCGCTGGTGCCGGGACCGCCCGCCCAGTCGCTGGACGCGAGCGTCTCGGTGGTCGAGGTGCCGTCGGTGTACGTGATGGTGATCGGGCCGGAGGTCCCGCCGTTGGTCGAGGACTCGAGCAGGCCGAGTTGAGTCGCCCCGCTCGTTCCGCTGACCAGCATGGTCTGTCCGGCTGCCAGGATATTGTCATTCGTGCAGGACGCGACGTTGGGCCAGGTGAAGTTGAGCCCGTCCGCGGTCACGGTGCTGCCCGGGGTCAGCCCGGCGCCCGACAGCGCCGTCGCCGAGTAGGTGTAGCCGTCGCCGTCGAAGTTGCCGCACGACGCCGTGCTGCTGTCCGCGGAGATACCGACATTGTCGTAGTAGTCGGCCAGATTGCCGGTCGGCGTGATCTCCAGCCCGGGCATGTCGGAATCGGCTCCCGAGTTGTCGACCACGGTCACCGAGGCCGGGGTGCCCGCCCAGACCTGGTACTCGTTGTCCGTTCCGCTGGGGCTCGGCACGGTGAAGGTGATCGCCGTGTCGCTCCAACTGTCGATCGTGACTGGCGGCGGGTTGCTGCTGGCGCCGCCCCACATGGTGCCGTTGTCGCTGAAGGACACGTAGCCGCTGCCCTGCGACGAGCCGAAGCCCGAGCCGTTGATCGTCACCTGCTGGCCGGCCTTCGCCGAACCGCTGCTCAGCGAGGTGGCGACCGGTCCGGTCGAGGCCGTGGTCGAGGTGCCGATGGAGAAGATGTGCTCGTTACCGCCGCCGCCCGACCCGTTGGACAGGGTGACGCCGGTGAGCGTCTTGGTCGGGTCGACCGGTACCGCCGTGTAGAACACGTCGGTGCCGACGGTCTGCTGGCCGCCCGTGCAGATCGTGGTCGGGCAGTCCCGGTAGGTCGTGCTCGCCGCGACCGTGTTGCCGTACGAGGGCTTACTGGTGCCCGCGTTCAGCGTCCAGTCGCTCAGCCCCAGCCAGTAGGTGCCGGTGCTGCCGTCCGAGTAGTGCAGGGTGACGGGTGCCGAGAGCGGACCGTCGGTGGCCGAACCCAGGAACGCAAGGGTCTGCGTTCCGGCGGGCGCGTTCACCGTGACCGTCTGGCCGTCGGGCACCGTGTTGTCCGGGAACCCGTCGGTCGGCGTCGGCCAGGTGAACGACACGCCGTTCACCGTGCTGCTCTGCCCGGCGTTGAACCCGTCGGCGGACAGCGCCGCCGAGGAGTAGCTGTATCCGTCGCCGTCGAAGTTGCCGGCGGACAGGTCGCTGCTGCTCGAGATGCCGGTGTTGTTGTAGCTCGACAGCAGGCTGCCCGGCGAGGCGACCAGGATCGTCTGGTTCAACGTCTGGGTCTTGCCGGTGCTCGCCGTGGTGAGCGTGATCGGCGCGGCGTAGAAGTTCTGCGTCGTTCCCGCGGCCGCCTTGACGGTCAGTTTGACGGTACCGCTGCCGTGCGCTGGAACCGCGATCGTGGCCGTGCTCGGCGAGATCGTGACCCCGGACGGGGCCGTGATCTTGACCTGGACGCGCTGCGCGGTGCCGGTCGCGTTGTTGGCGCCGACGGTCACCGTGCCGGAGGCGCCCGGAGCGACGTCGGCGGTCTGGTCGGCCAGGTAGCCCACCGTCGCCGAGGTGCCCGAGGTGTAGGACGGCGGGACGTCGTTCGCCGCGCTGCCCCACTTGGTCGGCTGCTGGCTGAGCGTCCAGTCCAGCGTCGCGCCCTTGCTCAGCGCGTCGTAGGTCGTGTAAAGCTTCTGATCCGACTGCCCGTTGATCTTCAGCGAGCTGACGTAGTACTCGTTCGCCGCGTCCGGAGCGCTGACGGTGATCGACTTGCCGGTGGACAGCGAGACCTTCTCGTGCGCGAACCCGGGGCTGTTGAGCAGCAGCGTGTCCGAACCCGGGTTCTCCGGGTAGAGCCCGAGCATCTCCCAGACGTACTGCGAGCTCTCGGCGCCGAGGTCGTCGTTGTTCGCCAGGCCGGCCGGGCCGGGCAGGTAGACGGTGTCCTCGATGTTGCGGATGACGGACTGCGTGCCGGAGGGGTCGCCGGCGTAGTCGAGCGCGTACTGCTCGCCGAGGTCGAACTCGTTCGAGATCTCGTCGTAGTTGCCGAAGCCGTTCGGCTGGGACAGGTAGTTCGACAGTTCGGGCACGACCTTGGAGTCGCCGCCGAGCAGGTTGAACAGCGACTGGTAGTCGTTCGGCACGTCCCACAGGTACTCGACCGCGTCGCCCTCGACGTAGTCGGGCTCGTTGTTCTGCTGGGTCGTCGGCACGACGCCCTGCTCGAAGGAGCCGTTCTGGTAGCGGGCGGTGAGCAGGCCGTTGTTCGGGTCGAACGTGTTCTCCCAGTTGTTCGCCCGCTGCTCGAGCATCGAGGCGTCCTTCGTGTCGCCGAGCGAGGACGCGAAGTTCGACAGCGCGAGGTCCGAGTTGTCGTCCTCGATCATCGTGGCGACCACGCCGTGGGCGTTGCAGCAGCCGTAGGTGCCGTCCTCGGGGAGGTAGCCGTACTGCTGCTCAAGCGCCTCGCCGGGTCGTGCGTCGTTGACGGTGGTCGCCTCCTTGAGCATGTCGGTCAGCGCTTCCTGGGTGTTGAACCCCTTCGCGCCGAACGCGTAGTAGTCCGAGATGATCGAGTCCTCGGGGTCGCCGACCATCACGTAGTTGTTGTCCTGCAGGTAGCCCCACTGCTGCAGGAGGCCGTCCTCGGAGTAGTAGTTGAGCTGGGACTGCGCCATGTCGGAGGCGGCAGCGGGATCCAGCATCGCCTGCAATTGGGATAGCGAGTGATATATATCCCAGCCCGAATATATGCCGTACTGGCTCTGTTGCCCGCCGGGCACCGTGTGCACCTTCTCGTCGGCGCCCATGAACTGGCCGTTGACGTCGCTGGTGACGTTGGGCTGCAGGAAGTCCTTGTACAGCAGGCTGTAGAACTCCTGCGTCTTGTCGTAGGTGCCGCCGGAGACCTGGATCTTGCCGAGCAGCTTGTTCCAACTCGACTGCGCCGCGGCCTTGGTCGCGCTGAAGTCCCAGTTCGGGTTCTCCGTGATCCAGTTCAGCTGGGCGTCGGCCGTGCTGACGTAGGAGATGCCGACCTTGGCCTGCACCACCGGGTTCGAGGTGGTGTTGAAGGACACGTAGACGGCGGACGGGCTCTTCTGCCCGGACTCCGTGATCACCTGCGACGAGGTGAACGGCTGGTCGAAGACGATGTCGAAGTAGACCGTGTACAGCTGGGACTGGCTGTCGTTGACGGACTCGCCGCAGAAGTCGCCCGTGGTGACGGAACCGCTGATCTCGTCATCGCCGACGATCTGAGCCGTGTCGGCGGTGTCGGTGGTCTGGCTTCCCTGGAGCTTGATGTCGAAGCCCGCGGAGGTCGTGGACGGGAAGGTGAACCGGCCCATCGAACTGTGCGTGGTCGCGGTGAACTCCGACGTGACGGGGTCGGTGGTCCCGTTGCTCTGCGCGGAGTAGTAGCCCGCCTGCGCCACCTCGTTGGTGTGGCTGAACGCGGTGGTCACGTTGTTCGGGTCGGTGCCGGCGGGCAGCGCCCCGACGACGGGCAGGATCGGCACGTCGCCCGCGGCCCCGCAGCCGGGGCCGGACAGGTGGGTGAGGCTGTAGCCGTCCAGCGTGGTGTCGGTGAAGCCGTAGCCGCCGCCCGCGTTGCGGTCGGGAAGCGTGTCGGGGGACCACTGGACCATGCCGAACGGCGCGTCCGCACCCGGGAAGGTGTTGCCTCCGTCGGTGGTCCACGTGCGGGTGTCCACGAGATCGGCCAGGTTCGAGACGGGCTGGCTCAGGACGGTGGTGTCCTTCGCTCCCGCCGGCAGTTGGGCCTTGGACATGGTCTTCGCGCAGTCGATGAGTCGGCCTTGGCTGTTCACCGAGCAGGTTCCGCCCGCCTTGCCACTGCCCGTCTTGCCGTTCGCCGCGCTCGAACCCGCAGTGGTGCTCGGGCTCGCGGACGTATTGGCGGACGCGGTGGCGCTGGGATTGGGACTGGCGGTGGGACTCGGCGCGGTGTTCGCCGCGGCGAACCCCACGAACATCAAAGAACTCGCCGCCGTGGCGACGATGGCGGTCGGCCAGCGGAAATTGCCTGGTCGTCGTATGGGTATCACGTGGGACCTCCTCGGCAGATCCGACGCCACCGCCGCCGCGCGGCGCCGAGGAGGATACGCGATCCTCGCCCGCCCGCATGACAACGATGTCATTGGATTTTCAGGGGAGATGCTCGCGCCCGCGAGCGCGTTCGTCAAGGTGCCCGGGCGGAGAAGCCGCGATCCGGCCTCGATGCGCAAGGGATATGTATCCGCGTGCGGCTTATGCGGTCCCGCCGATCCGATACGCCGTCAGTTCGCGTGCGGCGGTAAAGGGCGCGCAAGGGCAGTGCCCCCGTACGCCGCGCGCCCTGCGCGGCGTACGTCACGAAGGTGAAATTCGGCCCGCCTCGCCCCGCGTGCGACCCGCGCACCTAGTCGATCATCGATCGGCGGGTCGGGCGGATTCCGAAGCGTTGAACCACATGGATTGTCCGGTGCACGGTTCAGCGCGGCTACCGCCAGTCGAGAGCCGGGGCGACGTGCTTGAGGACGTTCTCGATGACGTGCGCGTTGTAGTCGACGCCGAGCTGGTTCGGGACGGTGAGCAGAAGCGTGTCGGCGGCCGCGATCGCCTCATCCTGACCGAGCTGCTCGATGAGCTTGTCCGGCTCGGCCGCGTAGCTGCGGCCGAAGATGGCCTGGGTCCGCTCGTCGATGTAGCCCACGTGATCCTTGTCCTGGCCGCGGCCGCCGAAGTACGTCCGGTCCTGGGCGTCGACGAGCGGAAAGATACTGCGGCTCACGCTGACGCGAGGCTCCCGCTGATGGCCCGCCGCCTTCCAGGCGTCCCTGAAGGCCCGGATGTGCTCGGCCTGCGTGACATGGAACGGCGTCCCCGCGCCGCCGGCCGAGTCGTTGGCGACCAGCGTCGAGCTCTGCAGATTCATGCCCTGCCCGGCCGCCCACTCGGCGGTCTCGCGGGAACCGGCGCCCCACCAGATCCGGTCCCGCAGCCCAGCGGCGTGCGGCTCGACGCGCAGTAGACCGGGCGGGTTGGGGAACATCGGGCGCGGGTTCGGCTCGGCGAAGCCCTCGCCACCCAGAACCTCGAGGAAGACGCGGGCATGCTCACGTGCCATGTCCGCGTCGTCCGTGCCCTCCGACGGCTGGTAACCGAAGTACCGCCAACCGTCGATGACCTGCTCGGGGGATCCCCGGCTGATGCCGAGCTGAAGCCTCTGGCCCGCGATAAGGTCGGCCGCTCCAGCGTCCTCGGCCATATAGAGCGGATTCTCATAGCGCATGTCGATGACGGCGGTGCCGATCTCGATCCTCGAAGTGCGCGCGCCGATCGCGGCCAGCAGCGGGAACGGCGAGCTGAGCTGGTTCGCGAAGTGGTGCACTCGGAAGTAGGCACCGTCCGCGCCCAGCTCCTCGACGGCCACCGCAAGCTCGATCGACTGCAGCAGGCTGTCAGACGCCGAGCGCACTTGCGACCCCGGCGAATCCGACCAGTGCCCGAATGAGAGGAAACCGATGTGCTTCACGGACCGGTTAACACCGAGATCAACTGCGGCATTCCTCAGCCGACACTGATCCATGGGGAACTTCTCGTCTAGAGGATCCTCCAGAGATGGTCGGCCGTTCCGCTGTCGGCGAACTGGACGACCTGGGCGGAGTCGGCGGTCGACATGCCCGCCACGCCCAGCACGAGCCCGCTGTTCTTGTTCTGGATGCGGAACCAGGGGCCGCCGCCGGGCAGCAGCCGCCACAGGTGGTCGGCGGTACCGTTGTTCGCGAACTGGACGACGTCCGCGGACTCCGCGGTGGACAGGTTCGACACGCCCATGACCAGGCTGGAGTTGAGGTTCTGCAGCAGCCACCAGCCACTCGGATCACTCACGAACGTCCACAGGTGGTCGGCGGTGCCGGTGTCGCCGAACTGTACGACATCGGCCGAATCGGCAGTCGACATCCCCGCCACGCCGAGCACCAACCCGCTGTTCTGGTTCATGATGCGCACGGGACCGTCGGGAACGACCGTCCAGAGATGGTCGGCGGTGCCGGTGTCGGCGAACTGCACGACATCGGCCGAATCGGCGGTCGACATCCCCGCGACACCGAGGACGAGCCCGCTGTTGGCGTTGCGGATACGCATGCGGCCGTCGCCGTTGTCGATCAGGGTCCAGACATGGTCGAGCGTTCCGGTGTCGGCGTACTGGACGACGTCGGCCGAATCAGCGGTCGACATGCCCGAGACGCCGAGCACCAGGCCGCTGTTGGCGTTGCGGATGCGGACATTGCCGCCCCCGTTGTCAATGAACTGCCAAAGGTGGTCGGCGGTGCCGCTGTCGTCGAATTGGACGACCTGGGCGCTGTCGTCCCATGACATATCGGACACGCCCATGACCAGGCCGCTGTTCGCGTTCAACAACCGGAACCAGCCCCCGGCGGTGGTCCAGTCGGCGCCGCCCGACGACTCGGCCGTGGGGAACGCGGTGATGCGCAGCCGGGCCGCCCCCATCGGGATCAGCGTGACGTTCCCGGTGGCGGAGTTCGCGGTGAGCGGCCCGGACTCCAGCGGCGTGACCGTGCTCTGATCGTCCGCCGTCCAGCCCGCCAGCTGTACGGCCGGAGCGGTGATGCTGACCGGCACCGTCTGCTGCGTGAACGGGCTCGCGGGCACCGATCCGCTGCCGACCGCGTTGAAGGCGAGCGCGCCGGCGGGGTTCGAGGCCGGGAGGTCGAGCGCATAGTTCCATGCCGTCGTCGCGTGCACCTCGTACTCGGGGAACTCGGTGTCCCCGGCGAATTCGACGTAATCCTCGCCGATCTGCAGCGAATACTCGAGCGCGCCGTTCGCGACCGAGAGCGAGCCGCCGTTCGCGGCCCACGAGGTGACCGTCGGCTGGGAGGGGAACTGCGGGGTCACGGTGTCCCCGTTGGCCCAGGTGCGCGAGACCTTCGTGTACGCGGGGCCGGCCGGCGCGGCGACGCTCTGTCCGTTGACCTGGATCGACGGCGTGCCGCACCAGCCGGGCACCCGCAGGTAGAGCGGGAAGGCGGTCGGCGCTGAGAGGGCCAGGCTCAGCGTGACGGTGTCGGTGAACGGATAACCGGTGTTCTCGGTGATGGTGACCGAGGTCCCGTTCGCGGTGACCTTGGCGGTGACTTCGCAGGGGGCGTACATCACGGCGGACAGGCCGTAGTCCGGCGTGGCGGCCCACAGCTCCTCGGTGAAATACGGCCAGCCCTGCCCGTAGTTGTGCGGACAGCAGCGGTACTGATCGACACCCGGCATGTAGGCCTGCATGGCGAAGGTGTTGCTGAACTGCCCGTGCGTCTTGGGCGTGTTCGACAGGTCGATGCTGTTGGCCGAGGTGATGTAGTGCACCCCCTTGCCCCACGGATCGATCGCGGCGGGCAGCATGTTGAACGCCAACTGCTCGCAGCGGTCGGCCCAGGTCGGGTCGCCGGTAAGCCGGCCCAGCAGCTCGTGGCTGGCCATCAGCTCGACGATGCCGCAGGTCTCGAAGCCCTGCCGCGGATCGGTGTAGCCGAGGCGGCAGTTCTCGTCCCCCGCGAAGCCGCCGCCGGGGTATTGGCCGTAGGTCCCCATGATCGCCGCGTAGTTCTGGTACGAGTCCTGCGTCATGGCGCTCTGCCCGGAACGCTGCGCGTAGACCGCGGGCTCCCGGAATCCCTGGGAGAGGTTCACGTTGTGCGGCGTCGGCAGGTTGTCGAGCCAGTTCGCGCTGTTGCCGTGCATGGTGTCGGCGAGGGTGAGCAGGAACTCGTCGCCGGTTCGGTTGTAGAGCCAGAACAGGCTGTCCAGCCCGTCCGCCACCCGGTACGAGATCCAGCTGCTGGAGAACACCGAGCCGTTCTGCGCGTTCATGTACTGGAAGAACGCTGTCATGGCCGGCACGATGCGCGCGTCGCCGGAGTACTCCTGGTAGGTGCGCAGGGCTTGGAGCAGGGGCATGTAGGGCCAGAAATCGGGCCCGCCGTTCAGCGATGTGCGCAGGTCGGTGGGGCCGAAGAAGCCATCGGAGTCCTGGGTGGCGAGGATCCCGTCGATCCACGACACGGTGTTTGACAACGTTGTCGCATCGCCCGTGACGTAGCCGAGATCGCCGTAGCCGCGCAGCCAGTAGGGCACCTCCTCCCAGCCGATCTGCGACGGGTTGAGCCAGCCGGTGGTGGACGTGTCGAGGAAGTGCGAGGTGTCCTCGTAGTTGCCGCACAGCCCGTCGAGCTGCAGTCGCAGCTGCCCGGCGAGCCAGCCGGCCGGCTTGACGCTGCCCGGCGAGAGCCGCAGGAACGCGGTCGGAGCCAGCGGCGCCGCGTTCGGCGTGTAGAGCCCGCCGGCGGCCGGGGTGACGGTGGCGGCCCGCGCGGCGGCGGAGGCGGACGTGACGCGCAGGGCGGCGGGACCTGCATAGAGCGCGGCGGCGGTGAGAGCGGATCCGCGCAGAAGGGCGCGTCGGGAAATGGGCATGATTCGAGCTCCGTGGGTAGGACAGCCCGGTACAGCGATGTAGTGCCTCATTCAGGCACCGGCCTGATGGCCCGTCAAGGGCGTTCCGCCGGTTCCGGAACCGGGGGAACGGATATGGCAGTGGAAGAGTTCAACGATCCAGACCGGCGGAGCGCAATTCATTGCCCGTTGCCGACCATCCTGTTTGTGCTGATCCGCGGGTTCGCGGAGCCCTGCGCTTACTCGCCGACCAGTTGCACGATCGAACCGAGGTTATACGGATACTGCTCCAGGACCCCGAAGTGCGCCTCGAGCCCGGTCGGCGTCGGCGCCGTGTATCCGGAGACGACCGCGCCGGTGTCGGCTGCGTATAGACAACCCTCATAGCGACATGGAGGTCGTCATACCCGGCTCAGTCCCAGGCAACGGCCAAGGGACTGAGCCAGCCGACGTGTTGGTCGGAAATGATCCCCGCGCAACCTGACGAGGCCTCCCGAGACGGAGAGGTCACGCCGAGTCGCGCTGGGTTCATGCCACGGTCAGGAGTTGGGGCGCTTGCCGTGGTTCGCCTTCTTCTTCCTGCGGGCACGCCTCTTGTTACCGGTCTTCGCCATGACGCTCTCCCTTGCTGGAGGACCCCTGCGGGTCCTGTCGGAGTATTACGGGCGGGCGTCATTCTACGGTTCGCCGCCCCGCCGGCGGGGCGCGGCACGCATGATGCGGCACACGTGCCTCCGCGTGATCCCACTCACGTGCGAGTGAATCGCGGGACCACGTAACAGTGAACCGCCTTCGACATCAGCGAGATCCGCTTGCGGCTGCCGCCCTTCGGCGAGCGCGAGAGTCCGCAAGAGCCTGACAGATCAGCCTTTTGCCACAGATCGGCCCGGTCCCATCAACCTGCGCCGACCCGTAAGACGCCGTAAGCGACCCCTGCGGTTACGGTCTGGCTTCGCGCGCGTCGCGCTCGGATTACAAGCACGGTGTTCGCCGGTCCTCGCGCTCGCCGGGGTCTAGCGTTCGTGCTGCTGCGCAGTACCGATAACCGTATATAGGGCATTGACATCGACCGAGCTGGATGGTTTCGCCGTCCTGGCCAGGTCGCCGTCGTTCGCCGAGGGGGCATTCATGAGATTCAATCCACCGCCGAACTGGCCCCAACCGCCTGCGGGCTGGTCTCCGCCAGCCGACTGGAAGCCCGATCCGTCCTGGCCGCAGCCCCCGTTCGGCTGGGCGCTGTGGATCGCGGAGGACGAGTTTGTCATCTCGCCTCACCGTGCCGCGGCGTCGCGGGCGCAGTCAACGCAGCCTTGGCACCGGCGGACCGTCTACGTAGTGCTCTTGCTGATCTTCTTCTTTCCGGTCGGCCTAGTCCTGCTCTGGCTGCGGCCCGACTGGTCGGTGCGGCGGCGCTCCATAATCACGGCCGTAGTCGGCATTGCCGCGATTATTGCGCTGTCCAGCGCGAACCCGCAGCCGACCACGACGACCGTTATCAGCCCGACGGCGGCCGGTGGGACAGCCTCGCCGTCGCACGCGCCGGCCTCCAGCCACCCGTCGCACGCGCCGGCCTCCAGCCACCCCGCAGTGCCTTCGCCCGCGGTGACAAAGTCCCGCATTCCCGTTACGAGCGCCCCGCCGAAGACGACCGCCGCCGCGGCTCCGGTCCAGACCTCGGCAGCCCCGGCCTACACGCCGCCGCCCGCCCCGGCACCCACAACACAGGCCCCGCAGCCCGTGCAAACCACCGCCCAGACACAAAGCTGCACCCCGCTAACGAACAGCGGCAAATGCTACGAACCCGGCGAGTACTGCCGCGACGCCGACCACAACGCGAGCGGCATCGACGCCGACGGCGACGCGATCACGTGCGAGGACAACGACGGCTGGCGCTGGGAACGAGGGTGATCTCCTCGACAGCGTTGCTGCGAGCCTCCGAGGGCTGAACCAGCACCAGGTGTCAGCGGACAACGAGGTTTCCCAGTTGCGCTGAACCGCGCTCAACCCCACGGTTCGAGAGTCGCCAGATCAGCGAAAGACCGATTCAGCGCCTTGCAACTATGCAGGGCGCTGTTTCATTTACCACGAGTGCACCAAAGAGCGCGCACCGCAGCCCTATCCAGCGCAGTCGCCGACGACATCGGCGCCTCAAGTCGGTGGCGCGATCAATCTCTTTTGAGCTGCCTGCGGTTGGCCTTCAAGACTTCGTCAGACAAGTCCGGAGCCGCCTCGACGACTGCGCGCGCTACTACTAGCGCGCCCACCATCTGGGAGAACAGTCCGATGGCGCGTTCTCGCGCGTCGGCGGGCGAAAGTTCGGTCGCGGTCTGACGTGCGCGGTCCAGCAGCATGCCGGCGATGGCGTCGAAGAAGCCTTCAAGGCCTTTCTCGTACTCGGCCTGAGCGTCGGCACCGCGCCGTCCGGCGTCGGTGACGAAAGCGGCTGAGGCGCAGCCCGTCTCGGGATGGTCGCGGTGCGGGGCGGCCACGTACCCGTCGACCATGTCGTTGATCGCCGCGCGGGCCGAGCGCGGGTGCGATGCGCGGATGGCCGCGAGCGCGTCCAGCGAGTCCTCGAAGCCGCGGCGAAGGACCTTGATGGCAAGGTCCTCCTTGGAGGCGAAGTGGTTGTAGAAGCCTCCGGGCGTCATCCCGGCGGCCTTCATCAGGTCATCGAGGCCGATGCCGTCGATCCCGTGTCGCCTGAACCCTTCGCCGGCCGCGCTGACGATCTTCTCGTGGTTGATCCGCTTCTGCTCCTGCGTGATGCGGGGCACGCCGACCACCTCCCTTGCCACGTGGCGCCGCTCACGGTCGCGGAGACCAGCACCATAACCTTAATAAGGGTACTCGTCATCAAATCGGGCGTCCAGGCCACGCATCTTGACTCGCTATTGATGCCGCGTACCATCATAGTTATTGATTACGAATGTCATTATTAGGCCGCCCGGACGGCGTTCCGGGCCCGAGAGGGGACCACCGCCATGAACTTCGGGACCATCGGCGCCGGAACAATCGCCGAAGCGATCGCCACGCACTTGGTGGCAGCCGGCCATCAGGTGACGCTCAGCAACAGCCGCGGCCCGGACACCCTGCGCGAGGTGATCGCGCGGCTGGGCCCGCGAGCCACCGCCGGAACGGTCGAAGAAGCCGCGTCCGCCGACATGGTTTTCCTCGCCGTCGGATGGCCGAGCGTCCGCGCGGCACTGGCCGGCCTGCCCCCGTGGGAGGGCCGCATTCTCGTCGACACCACCAACTATCTGCCGCGGCCGCAGTCCCCGACGCTGGCGGAACTCGGCGCGGAGACGACCAGTGAGTTCGTAGCCAGCCAGGCTCCCAGCGCTCGGGTGGTCAAGGCGTTCAACACGCTGTTCGCCAAGTACGTCGCCGCTGACCCGAGGCACCCGGAAGGTCGGCAACTGCTCTTCTACGCCGGGGATGACTCCAACGCCAAGGACGCACTCCGCTCGGTCGCCGATGAGATCGGCTTCGCTCCGGCCGATGCCGGGTCGCTGCGCGAGGGTGGACGGCTGATGCAGGTCGGCAGCTTGCTCTCGGCCCTGCATGTCCTCAAGCAGGACTGAGCGGAGCTAGACCGACGACAACGAATCAGAGCGCGAGAGCGCAATGGCAACAACAGCGACGACGGCCGGGACAGTCGCCGTCGCGGGGCGAGTGGACTTACTCCGACCCTGTTCCCTCAGCGCGCCGGGGCACCACGTCAGTGGTCGACGTGGCCGCGCAGGCAGTCGATCAGTGTGCCGATGAACGCTTCGAGTGCGACGGTGTAGCGGCGGGCCTGAGTGAGGGCGAAGCGGTCGGGGTCGGGGTGGTCGGACAATTGGCCTCTGGCCGCGACGCCGTGTTCGTACATCAGTGCGGCGGCCTCGGAGACGATGCGCCGGTACGTCTCCCGCCCCTTGCGGGTGAGGCGCTCCATTCCTAGGGGCGAATTAAAAGCCCGTGAGCCAGAGGCAGTGGCTCGATCTCGCGCGCTCAGCATTTAAGTCGTTGGCCGGGAGGGGGGTAACAGCGTCGCGGTAAGTGTGGCGGCGAGCCATTCCTCGTAGGTGTCGGCCGACCAGCCTCGTCCCGCTGTGAGCTGGGTGTACAGCTGCGGGCCGGCCAGGGCCCAGAGGGCGTCCGCCAGGTGGGCCGGATCCGCGTCCTGACCGAGCGCGCCGGCGTCGTCGAGGTGTGCGACGAACGCGGTGACGCCGGTGAGCCGCTCCCGCTCGGCGAGCTCCAGGACTTCTCCAACGTCCGGCCCGGCCTGGGTCAGCAGGGTGAACAGCGGGGCGATCCGTTCGTGGATCCCGCGCACGAATGCGGCGTAGAGCCGGAGTTTGGCTCCCGGCTCCCGAGTATGCAGGACCTCCCGAATCTCGGGGCGGTCCCCCATCGGCACCGGTTCGTCGTCGCCGGCCAGCGTGATGTCCCACAGGGCTTTGACCATGCCCGGCTTGCCGCCGAACGTCTTGTAGACCGTCTCGACCGATACGCCCGCCCCCTCGGCCACCGCGCGCACGGTCGTGGCGTGAAAGCCGTCCCGGAACAGCAGCTCGCGGCATGCGGCCAGCACCGCGGCGCGATTGCGGTCCGCGGCCTCGCGCCGGCGCTCGGAGTTGTAGGGCCGGCGTGGCGTCCCAGCTGTCATCGGCGCACCCTTCAATTTGCTACAGTCGACTGTATCTAATTCTGCCCGGATGCCGGAGGTCCATGATGTCCCGTCCCGCGCCCACGCAGGTGGCGCCCGGAGTCCACCGCCTCGGCGATCACAGCGTCAACTTCTACCTGATCGAGGACCCCGACGGCCCCATCCTGATCGACTCGGGGCTGCCCGCCCATCTGGAGCAGGTGCGCGGGCTGCTCACCGGGCTCGGCCGGTCCCTGGCCGACATCCGCGCCGTGCTGCTGACCCACGGCCACCCCGACCACACCGGCCTGGCCCACACCCTCCAGCAGGCCGGAGCCGACATCTGGGTCCACCAGCAGGACGCCGCCATCCTGCACGACGGTCCGCGCAGCGGGAACCGCCACTCCAAGCCCGAGCGCTCGATGCTCCCCTACCTGCTGCGCAGGCCGTCCACGATCGCGGCGCCCCTTCAGATGGCCCGTGCGGGAGCCTTCAGCGCTCCCGCCGTGCAGAACACGCGGGACTTCGACGGCGACCAGGTACTGGAAGAGGTCCCCGGCGCACCGCGGGCCGTCGCGCTGCCCGGCCACACGCCCGGCAGCGCTGCGTACCTCTTCGCCGACCGCGGTCTGCTGTTCACTGGCGACGCCCTGGTCACCGAGGACCAATTCTCCGGACGCACCGGACCCACGATCGTGAGCCGCTGCTTCACCCACGACAGCAAGGCCGCGCTCACCGCCCTCGACCGCCTCGACGAGCTCACGGCAGACCTGCTGCTGCCCGGCCACGGCGCACCGTTCGCCGACGGCATCCGAACCGCCACTGGGCAGGCACGCAAATACGGCGCCCACTGACCTCCCCCGCGCAGTCGGCACTACGGCACCACGACACCGTTCACCTGATCGCCAGGCGGCCACCCGCCTGACGCAATGAAATCCACCACTTCCCAAGGAAACGACGTGAACTCCATACCGCCGAACAACGCGGCAGACGGCTCGGACTACCGCCCGCGCGTCCTGCACGTCCCCGCCGTCCAGGCCTGAGCAAGGGTCGCCGAGACGTCCACGACACGCGACACGATCCCGAATCTGGAGCAGAACAATGCCTCTCATCGATGTCGACCTGCCCGAAGGCCTGATCCGAGCCGACCAGCACGCGCGCCTCGCCCACGACCTCGGACACGCCCTCCTCGCCGCCGAAGGACTCCCCGCCCAGGGCCCGCACCTCGCCAGCACAACCGTCTACCTGCACACGCTGCCGCTGAGCGCTATCCACACAATCGCGGGCCCCGACAATCCCCCTCCGGTGCGAGTACGCGTGACCACTGCGGCAGGCAGCCTGACTACGGAAGGCCAGCACCGCGCTGGAATCCGCCCCCGGCTAGAATCGCGTCCATGATCGTGGGCGAAGCCGAGGCGAAGATCTTGAGGGCATGGCTGCGGACGCGGGCCATGCTGGCGGAGGCGGCGCCCGGCGGGACGGTGGAATGGGGACCGACCGGGGCGTTGATGAGCCTCACGACCTCGCCCATCGCCGCGCTCAACGGAGTACTCGATACCGCGGACGAGCCCGACCCGCGAGAGGTCGCCGCATTGGCGGCGTCGGCCGCGCAGCGCGCGACCACGCCGTGGACCATCCAGGTCCGAGCGACTCCGAGCACTGAGATTCGACGCGTCGCGGCATCGCACGGCCTGGTCGAGGAATCGACGTACTCGCTGATGGTCTTGAACCTGGATGAGCAGACCGCGGCAGCCCCGCCCGCCGGCGGAGTCCAGGTCAGAGCCGTAGACGGAGCCGACCACAAGATCTATGCGGACACCCTCGCGGAGGGCTTCGAGACCAGTCCGGAAGTCTTCGGGAGCCTGACCTCGTCCCACGTCCTGGATGCGACCGGATTCACCGCGTACCTGGCGGAGCACGAAGGCGCTCCGGTCGCCACCGGCTTCGCGAGCGCGTCCGGCGACTGCGTCGGACTGTTCAACATCGCGACGCCGCCAAGGCACCGCAGGCGTGGCTACGCCCGGACGATCACGCAATCGATGCTGAATGACGCGTATGCGAGCGGAGAGCGCATCGCCTTTCTCAGTCCTTCCGAGGAGGGCTTGCCGCTCTACGAATCAATGGGGTTCCGGATCGTCCACGGCTTCACCCGCTTCGCGGAGCAAGGCTGATCCACGCGGTCCGGGATAAGTGCACACAGGTAATGTCTCAGGTGCAAAGGATGCACTTGTAGTCATATGCGCGGGCGCCTAGCGTAAAGGCCACGGGCGGCGAACCACATCAACCGCCGAACAGCCCCCACCCTTGGACCGGAGCGCAGCCATGCCTCTTTCGCCCCAACCTCACGTGAGCGAGACAACCGAGAGCGACCACGAACTGCTCCCGCAGGTCGCGGGTGCCCTCGAGCAGGCCGGGCTGATCCTCCGCGAGCGCTACTCGCCCGAGGCCCGGCCTGCTTCGCTCGAGGAGCTGATGACCGCCCTCGCCGCGAACGACTCCGCCGTCCTCGACCTGCTCAAACCTCGCCTCCTTGCAGTACGGCCGGGCGCCCGGTGGGTGGAGGACGAGTTCGAGGGTGGGCTACTGCCCGCGGGCGAATGGTGGGTGGTCGACCCTGCCGAGGGGAACGTCAACCACGTCCACGGCATGACCGAGTGGGCGCTGACCGCCACACTCGTTCGCGACAACCAGCCTGTGCTCACCGCCGTACACCTCCCGCTGACCGGGCAGACCTACACGGCCGCATCCGGGCACGGCGCCCACCTCAACGGAAAGCCGCTACGCGTCTCCGCCAAGACCGCGCTCGGGACCGGCATCGTGGCCACCAGCCAATCGCGGCCGGGCGACGACGAGCGGACTCTGCGACGCATCGGCGACTCGGTCACCTCGATGCTGTTCGGAGCCCTGCTGGTCCGGGTCTCGGTTCCGGCCACCTTGCACCTGGTCAACGTCGCCGCCGGGCGCATCGACGCGTTCTGGCAGTTCAACGGCGCCCGGGCGGACCTGCTCCCCGGCACCCTGCTGGTCACGGAGGCCGGCGGCCGTATCACCGACGCCCACGGCGACCCGTGGACGCCCGCCAGCGACAGCTTCCTGGCCGCCGCCCCCGGCATCCACGCCGAGGCCGTCGCCCGCCTGTCCGCCTGATCCGACCGAACAGACCCCGCCTCCGGAGGAATCAGCACCATGACCACGATCGGCATCCTCGGCACCGGCCGAGTCGGAACGAATCTCGGCAACGCCCTGGCCCGCGCAGGCCACCAGATCATCCTCGGCCACCGCGATTCGGCCGAGGCTCCGGGAGCACACACTGACCCCGCGATCCAGTACGCACCGCAGGCCGAAGCGGCGCGCACCGCCGAGCTCGTGATCAACGCGACGCCGGGCGACGGAGCGCTCGAACGCCTCAGTGCCCTGCGTCCAATCCTCAATGGAAAGACCCTGATCGACCTGGCCAACGCGACCGCCGACGGCCCGGACGGACTGCCGACAGGTCTGCTCTACCCCGGCTCCAGCCTCGCCGAGCACCTCCAGCAGGCGCTGCCGGACACCCACGTCATCAAGACCTTGAACACAATGTTGTTCACCGTCATGACCGACCCGCACTCCCTGGCCGCACCGCCCACGGTCTTCCTCTCCGGCGACGACGTGGCGGCCAAGCAGACCGTGAAGGATCTGCTGGCGGATCTCGGCTGGAAGCAGGAATGGATGATGGATCTGGGCGGGATCGAGACGGCGCGCGCCGCCGAGGCCGCGATCCTGTTCGTCCCGCACGTGATCCGCGCCCAGGGCTTCCGACCCTTCGCCGTCTCGATCGCCCACTGACGTTGACGGTAAGCGAGGGGGCGAGCAGCCTCCAGTCGATGTGCCGGAAGCGGCGCCGGCCGGTGGCCCCGTCGAGCGCCGCGGCTTCCATGACCGGCTTCGGGACGGCCAGGTAGTTGGACAGGAAGATCGTCGCGGTGTAGCCGAGGCACATCCACATATAGGAGCCCGCGATCGCCATCAGCGCGGTGGACGGGTTGCCGAGCCAGGACTGCTCGAGCGAGTGCAGCCCGAGTGCGCCGAGCAGGGTGTTGAGCGGCCCGCCGCGGATGCCGTGCGCGTTCGTCAGGCTCAGCTGGATGGATTGGACGGTCGGGTAGATCACGAACAGCGCGTAGAGCACTGTGGCGGGCAGCATCAGCATCACGGCCGACCGGCTGTTGAGTTTCATGGTCACACCTCGTCCGGGAGCCGGACGGCCTCGACGGAAACGGGGAACGCGCCGCTTACTTCGCGGGCGTCTTCGGGATCTGCGAGTCGAGCGAGGACAGCAGCACGGCGTCGGACATCGACGGGGTGGAGAACAGGGCCGCGATCCTGCGGGAGGCCAGCCGCACGCTCAAGGAGAGCGTTCCACGCCGTCGGCGTCGACGCGCTCGCCGCATCGGCCCCGGTCACGGCTGTGTGATGCCCGCGCTCAGTGCGGACGTGGCACGTGCGGGCGACCCGGGCCGCGCGGCGTATCAGCACCGGATCACTGACGTCGTCGCCGCCTTCACCTCCGCCATGCACGGCACCACCAGAGGAGAAGCAACAGGAGGCCTGGACCCTGCTCGCCTCGATCGTCAGCGCGATCACGATCGCCCGGGCGTTGCCCGCAGGCGACCAAGCCCAGGCCATACTCGACGCCGTCCTCACCGCAGCCATGGCGTCGATCACAGATGAACCCTGACGCGCAGCTCGGTGTTGACGATGACGTCGTAGTCTCGTGGGCATGGTTGCGACGTTTGAGAACATCCGGCTCATCGGACCACCCGCCGCTGACGGTGAGTATTTCGCGATGGATGAGCACGAGATCGTACATCTGCACGACTACCCGCGCATTTACGCGGTGCCCGGGCTCTACGAGCACGTCGTACAGGAGCGTCTGCGGTGTCGATCTCCCCAGGTCGCGGTCGAGGGATTTCTGCGCGCGGCCACGCGGCTGGCTATGGATCCGAGCTCGATGACGGTCCTCGACATCGGCTCCGGGACAGGGTTGGTCGGGGAACTGGCGCATGACGGCGGTGTGGCCCGAGTGATCGGGGTCGATTCGCTGGCCGAGGCGCGAGTGGCATGCCTCCGTGATCGGCCGGGCGTCTACGCCGACTACCTCATCGGCGATCTCGGCTCGCGCTCCGAGACGCTGCCGGCGCAGTTGGGTCAATACGCGTTCGACGGGTTGATCTCGGCCGGGGCGTTCGGGGGTACGCATGCCCCGCCGGCGGCGCTGATCAATGCGCTCTCGGTCCTTCCCGTCGGCGCCCCGGTGGCCATCACGATCGACGAGCGGTGGATGGATCGCTCGGATCCGGACGGGTTCGGCGCCGCCATCGAGCGGCTCGTCGAACGCGGCGAGCTCGTACTGATGGAACGGCAACGGTTTCAGCACCGCATCACCACGACCGGCGAGCCGATCTTCTACGAGCTCGTCATCGCGACGACCGGTGGGTAAGGCAGGGCTTTACAACGTGGATTGCGCTGCCTGGAATCGGATCGGCAGCTGAGTCAGCCCTCGCATGATCAGGCTCTGCTGGTAGACCAGGCTCTCCGCCGGCGCGTCGAGCTCGATCTTCGGCAGCCGCCGCAGCAGAGTCTCGAACGCGATGCGCGCCTCGAGCCGGGCCAGCGGCGCGCCGAGGCAGAAGTGCAGGCCGCGGCCGGCGTGTGGCGAGCGTCTTCGGTGTCGATGAGGGTCTCGAGGTGTCGGCCTTCGATGTCGGGGTCTGGGATGTGTCGGGCGAACCAGTGGGGGTGGTACCAGATGTGGGCGCCGATGATGGCCATGGCGGCGGGTACCAGGGTCAGGCGTACGACGAAGGCGTCGAGGAGGACGCCGATGGCGAAGCTGAAGCCGATGGCTTTGACGGTGGGGTCGTTGGTGAGCATGAAGGACAGGAAGATGGTGAACATGATCAGCGCGGCGGAGGTGACGACGCGGGCGGATTGGCCGGTGCCGCGGATCACGGCGGCGCGGGCGTCGCGGTGCGCGCTGTAGTCCTCGTGGATGCGGGAGACGACGAAGACCTCGTAGTCGCTGGAGAGGCCGAAGATGATCGCGAGCATCAGGATCGGCAGGAAGCTGACGGTTTCGCCGGGGGTGACGGCGAGCAGGTGCGCTCCCCAGCCCCATTGGAAGATCGCGACCTGGGCGCCGAACGCGGCGGCGACCGAGAGCAGGAATCCGAGGATGGATGTGAGCGGCACCAGGATGGTGCGGAACGCGAAGGTCAGCAGCAGCAACGCCAGGCCGATCACGACGATCAGGAATTGCGGCAGGGCGCCGGAGAGTTTCGCCGAGACGTCGATGTCGGAGGCGGTGGCGCCGCCGACCAGGATGCGCGCCCCGGTGCCCGCTTCGATCGCGGTGCGTTCGGCGCGGATCCGGTCGACCAGGACGGCGGTGGCCGCGTCGTTGGGGCCGGTGTCCGCGATGACCTGGATGACGGCGACGTCGTGGGACGCGGTGGCCACGGTGGCGCGCTCGACGTCGGGGACCTTGGCCAGGGCGGTGGCGATCGGCTGGGCGTCGGCGGTGGTGGGCGCGCCGTCGGCGACGATGAGCAGCGCGCCGTTGAAGCCGGGGCCGAAGCCTACGCTGAGCAGGTCGTAGGCCTTGCGCTGGGTGTTGGACGGCGGCTTGGAGCCGCCGCCGGGCAGGCCGAGCCGGATGTCGAGGGCGGGCAGCGCGACCGCGCCGAGCAGCACGATCCCGCCGAGCAGCACCGGCACCCGGCGGCGCACCACGAACCGGGCCCAGCCCGCCCCGGCGGTGCGCTCCCGGCGTCCGGAGCCGCGCGGAAGGCTGAAGAACCTCGTCACCCCGGCCCCGGCGAACCCGAGCATCGCCGGCATCAGGGTCAGCGCGAGCAGCAGCGCGATGGCGCGCACCGCAGGCGGCACCCGGGCCGAGCAGGCCCGAACGACCAGGCAGGGGATCGTGGACACGGCCCAGCGGCTGTTCGCCGAGCGCGGATACGAGGGCGCCTCGCTCCAGGACATCGCCGACGAGATGAGCCTGACCAAGGCCGCCGTCTACTACCACTTCCGGTCCAAGGCCGACATCCTGCGCGCGATCGTCGTGCCCACCTTCCACGCCCTCGACGACCTGCTCGACGTCGCCGAGACCAAACGCTACCGGGCCGAGCGGATGCGCGTGATCGTCAACGGGATGGTCGACATGCTCGTGACCAACCGCGAGGCTCTGAGCATCCTGATGGCCAACCCGCCCGCCGACAGCTATCAGACCGACAAGCCCGTACTCGACGTGACGCGCCAACGCGCGATCACCCTGCTCTACGGGGAGAACCCGTCCGCCGATCAGCGCGCCGCCCTCTACTTCACCGTCGGCGTCATCGCCGCGGTCCCCGCGCTCGCCGACCTGCCCACCGAGGAACTGCGCGGCACCCTTGTCCGCACCTGCACCCGGCTGCTCAAGGTCAGTTAGCGCGACGGGCTAGGCGCGGTACGCGGTCTGCTGCAGGGAGTAGAGCTCGGCGTAGGTGCGGGAGCGGGCGAGAAGTTCTTCGTGGGAGCCGAATTCGACGAGGCGGCCGGATTCGAGGACCAGGATGAGGTCGGCGCCGGCGACGGTGGAGAAGCGGTGCGAGACGATGACGGTGATGCCGCCGGGGGCGATGTCGCGAGCGCGCCGCATGTAGCGTTCGAAGATGGCGTGTTCGCTCGGCGCGTCCAACGAGGCGGTGGGCTCGTCGAGCACGAACAGCAGGGGCGCTCGGCGCATGGAGGCGCGGGCGAGGGCGAGTTTCTGCCACTGCCCCTCGGACAGATCGACTCCGCCGAAGGGTCGGCCGAGTTGGGTGTCCACGCCGTGCGGGAGGCGGTCGACCAGGGCCTGCGCGTCGGCGTATTCGACGGCTGCCGCGACACCGTCGGGGTTGGCCAGGTCGCCGAGGACGATCCCCTCGGCGAAAGTGCTGTGGTATCGGCCGAAGTCCTGGAAGGCCGCGGACGTCGACGCCCGCCACGAGCGGGTCTCGATCTCCGCGAGATCGGTGCCGTCGATCAGGATGCGTCCGGAGTCCGGGCGGTACATCTTCTCCAGCAGCTTCACGATGGTGGTCTTGCCGGAGCCGTATTCGCCGACGACCGCGACGACGCTGCCCGCGGGGATGGTGACGGAGAAGTCCTCGAGGGCCGCATGCTCGCTGTTGGCGTAGGTGAAGGTGACGTTCTCGAAGGTGATGCCCTGGCTGAGCTCCGCGGGGGCGGGCGCTGTGGCGGTGGACGCGTGGTCGGCCTGGTACGCGCGTAGCCAGCGGTACGGGTCGAGCACACGTCCCGCGCCGCCGGTGTTGGTCGAGGCGCGCACGGCGCTTTCGACAATGGAGCGCAGTTGGGTGCCGACGGTGATGGTCAGCACGATGTCGCCGAGGTGGGCCGGGTCGTGGGCCGCCGAGTAGACCACGACGGCGAGCCCGGCGACGAAGCTGGCGGAGAAGATGCTCCAGCCGAGGGCGTTGAGCAGGCCCGCGCGCAGGTTCGCGCGCAGCCAGATGCGCTCACTGCGCTCGGCCGCCTCGCGCTGGAGGCGCACGAGGTGGGTGCTGGTGCCGGCGACGCGTACCTCCTTGCCGCTCGCTCCGCCGGTGAGGATTTCGAACAGGCGGCGCTGCAGCCGCTTGTCCTGCGCGCGGCGGCCGTCAGCGGCCTGGATGACCGTGCGGGCGCGCTGTTCGAAGACGAGCGGGACGATCCCGGTGAGCAGGATCACGAGCAGCACCGGGCTGATGCTGCCGAGCAGGCCGAGGACGAGGAGCAGCCGGGCGGCGAGGGCGACGGCCTCCACGGCGCTCCACGCGGACAGGCCGATGGCCCAGGTGTTGTCGTAGAGCGCGGTGAGGTTGTCGAGGTACTCGGTCTGCTCGAGGTGTTCGATGCCTTCGATGTTCATCGCGGCGAGCTGGATCTGCCGGTCGTAGTGCTCCCGGGCGACGAGTTCGCACAGGTTGATGCGCAGGCCGAACACGAGCGCGTCGAAGGTGATGCTCGCGCCATAGCCGAGGGCCGCGCCCACGGAGCCGACGACGATCGCAGTGGTCTGTGATTCGATGGTGCCGTTGACCACCTCGCGCAGGCAGATGCCGATCGCGGCGATCGCGACGGTGTCGAGTGCCAGGCAGATGCACACCGTGAGGAACAGGGCCCTGCTACGTCGCCAGCAGAGGCCGAACACCTCGCGCCACACGGCGGCGTTGTCCCGCCAGATCGAGAGGGCGATCACAGCAGCTCCCCTTCTTCGATGCGGTCGTCGTACCCGCTCTGGAAGCGTTCGGCCTGGATGGCGAACATGTCCGCGTACCGGCCGCCGAGGCTCACGAGCTCGTCGTGGCTGCCGGATTCGGCGATGCGGCCGTTCTCGAGCAGCACGATCCGGTCCGCCTGGCGCACGGTGGACAGCCGGTGCGAGATGAGGATCACCGTGGCCTCGCGGGCCAGCCGGGTGAGACGTTCGAAGACCTCGAATTCGGTGCGCACGTCCAGGTGCGCGGTCGGCTCGTCGAGCACCAGGATCTTCGCGCCGCGTTCGATCGCGTAGATCGCCCGGGTGAGCACGACCTGCTGCCACTGCCCTCCGGACAGGTCCACGCCGCCTTCGCGTTCCTTGGACAGCGGGGTGTCCCAGCCGTTCGGCAGGCGCTCGAGCACGTCGAGGAACCCGGCTTCGCGCGCGGCGGCGTCGAGGGCTTCCTGATCCGCCTGCGCGCCGAGCGCGACGTTCTCGCGGGCGGAGAGCGGGTAGCGCACGAAGTCCTGGAAGACGACGGCGAGCTCGCGTCGCCAGCCACTGTATCCGATCTCTGCGATATCGCGGCCGTCTGCGCGAATGGCGCCCGTGGTCGGCTCGTAGAGGCCCGCGAGCAGCTTGGTGAGCGTGGACTTGCCCGCGCCGTTCATGCCGACCAGGGCGAGGAGCTCGCCCGGCTCGATCTCGAGGTCGAGGTCCGTGAGGATGTCGCGATCGGTGCCGGGGTAGCGGAAGCCGACCCGGTCGAAGCTGAGGGTCGGGGTGCTCGCGAGCGGCGGGCCGTCGACCTGGGCGCGGCTGGTGTTCGCCAACGCCACGGTGAGCTCGTTGTATGCCCGCATCACCGGGACGGCGCCCTGGACCGCCACGGAGTCGAAGGTGTAACCGACCGCCTGAAATACCGCCCAGGAGGCGGTCAGCACCACGGTCTCGGTGGCGAGGCTGGTGCGGCCGTGCTCGGTCTGGATCCCGACCGCCAGAAAGGCGAGCAGCAGCGGGCAGAAGACGAGCGCCGACTGCAGCCACTTGGCCCGCGCGGCGCGGTAGTCGTCCGCCCAGACCGGCCGCATGTGGGTCAGGCCGTGCTGCTGCCCCGTGCCGGATATCCAGTCGTCGATCCCGAAGACGCGGATCTCCTTGCCCTCGGCCGGAGCGAACGCGAGCCTGCTCCAGTACTGGTAGCGCCGGTGGTGCTGGATGCCGCGCGCCCAGATCTGGAAGTGGTTGAGCCATTGGCGCAGGGCGAGTACGCGGTAGCAGAACGCTGGCACGACCAGCACCGGCACCAGCCACCAGGAGAAGCGGGCGAGTACGAGCGCTGAGGTGATGAGCCCGATGTAGCGGACGAGCAGGAGCAGTTGGCCGGTGGCGCCCTGGCCCGGCGTCTTCTCGATCCAGGTGGTCGGCTCGGCACTGGCCGTGGCGATCAGATCTTGGACGGCGGGCTGCTCGAGCACGGTGATGGTCTCGGACCTGGAGGCGAGCCGCGCGACGCGTTCGCGGTGCGCGACGTCGATGCGGCTCTGCACCACGAGCATCGTCGGGAACTGAATCGCCGAGAGCACCTGGGCGACGATCAGCGTCGAGGCGAGCAGGACCAGCGGGGCGAGGACCCGCGTCGTGCCGGAGCCGCCGTCCACGGCGCCGACCACCGCGGCGGTGGCCAGCGCGGTCAGGGCGGGCATGACTCCCTGAGCCACCTGGACCACGCCGTAGAGCGTCGTGGCGAACGTGCCGCCGTCGCGGAGCAGGCCGAGCAGCTGACGACGGATCAGCAGCCGCTCGCGTTGTTCATCGGTCAGGATCACAGGTCGCGGCCTCACTGTCGCGGTGTCGAAGCGCATCGACACTTTCACGCGTGACGATCAGCAGTCAACTGAATTTCGCGCGATTTCCGGGACACCAACTGCATAGATCCGGCGTCGAAGCGCTTCGACGATGTGGCAGACAGCGTGCGACAGTGCCGCTATACCCGCACCGACGGTATTTCGGGCATGGTTGCGGCCTCGTCCGTCGCGAGACCGTATGAGGATCGCCGGATGCAGGCTAGTGCGATCACGGCTGCCACTGCCGCGGCGATGGCGCCGATGTGCAGGACGTCGTTGAGGGCTACGGTCGTGGCCGCGCGCGCCGCGCCGTCTGCGGGTGCGCGCAGGGCGCCGGGGAGGGCGGCCGTGGCGCGGACGCCGGCGCCGGAGCCGATCGCGTGGGACAGTGCGTCGGTCTCCGCGCGGGGCAGCGGAAGGATCGCCAGTCCCCGGTTCGCCGCATCGGTGCCGCGACGCTGATAGACCGCGCCGAGTACGGCGATTCCGGCGGCGAGCCCGGCCTGGCGCATCGTGTTGACGGTTCCGGTCGCCATGCCGGACCGCGAGGGCTCCACCAGGGACAGCGTCGCGCCGGAGGTCGCCGCGCTGCTCGCGCCCAGGCCGACGCCGGCGATGACGAAGCCGACGAACAGCGCCGTCCAGGACGAGTCGCCGTGCAGCCGGGCCATCAGCCACATTCCGACCGCGGCCAGGCACAGGCTGCCGGCGATCGTCAGCCGCGCCGGGACCTTCTCGGGCAGGGCGGCGATCACCGGCGCGGCGATGAAGGCGGCGACCGTGAGCGGCAGGAAGCGCAGGCCGGTGGCCAGCGGGTCGTACCCGAGCGTGTTCGCCACGTAGAGCGCCAGGTAGTTCGCGGACGCCACGAGCGTGCCCATCATGACGAACACCGCGACGGACAGGCCGAGGAACGACGGCTCGGCGAACAGCCGGAGGTCGAACATGGGATCGGCCGTCCGGGTCTGCCGGAACACCAGCGCGGCCAGCAGGACCACGGCCGCCGCGAAGAGGGCGAGGATCGGCGCCGAGGTCCAGCCCTCGTCGTTGCCGCGGATGATCGCGAGTAAGAGCACGAACAGACCGGCGACGAGCAGCAGGGCGCCGGGGACGTCCGTGCCGCGGGCCGCGGCCGCCCGGGATTCGCGCAGCCGCAGCCGGCCCGCGGCCAGCGCCGCCACGCCGATCGGCACGTTGATCAGGAAGATCCAGCGCCAGCCCGGACCCTGCACCAGCGCGCCGCCGACGAGCGGCCCCACGGCCGTGGCCGCCGCCATCGTGGCGCCGAACGCGCCGATCGCCCCGGCGCGCTCCCGACGGCCGGGGAAGGCCTCGCCGAGCAGCGGCAGTGCGACGCCGAACAGCAGGGCGCCGCCGGATCCCTGCACCGCGCGGGTCAGGTCGAGCGCGAGCGGGGACCAGGCCGCGGCGCAGCCGGCCGAGCCGACCGTGAACAGCGCCATCCCCGCGAGGAAGATGCGGCGCCGGCCGAGCCGGTCGCCGAGCGTGCCGGCGGTCAACTGCAGTCCCGCGAGCGGCAGCGTGTAGGCGTCGATGACCCACTGCAGCGAGCCGAGGTCGGAATGGAAGTTCTCTTGGATACTGCTGAGCGCCACGAAGACGACGGTGAGGTCGAGCAGCAGCATGAACGTCGCGATACACACCACCGCGAGGGTCCAACGCCGGTCGCGCCGCGTGATGTCGAGGATGTCGGACATGGTTAGTTTTCCTCGCAAAGCCAGCTCATCAGCGGGCGCAGTCGGCGGCCGGTGACCTCCAGCATGTGATGGTCGCTAGCGGCCTGATACTTGCGGCAGTTCGGCATTCCCGCTCTGTACTCGGCCATCCACGTGTCGGCGAAGGAGCCGTCCTGGATCTCGGCGAGCACTTCCTTCATCTCCATCTTGGTGGCGTTGGTGATGATGCGCGGGCCGGTGAGGTAGTCGCCCCACTCCGTGGCGTGCGAGATCGACCGGCGCATCTTGCTCAGGCCGCCCTCGTACATGAAGTCGACGATGGGCTTGAGCTCGTGCAGGCACGCGAAGTACGCGAGCTCCGGCTGGTATCCGGCCTCGACGAGGGTCTCGAATCCGGCCTTCACCAGCGCCGCCGTGCCTCCGGCGAGCACGGCCTGGCCGCCGAACAGCTCGGTCTCGGTCGCCTCGGCGAAGGTGCTCCTGATGACGCCGGCCCGCGTCCCGCCGATCGCCCTGGCGTAGGACAGGCCGAGTCGCAGCGCGCCGCCGGTGGCGTCCTGCTCGACGGCGACGACGCAGGGCACGCCGAGGCCCTGCTCGAAGTAGCGGCGCACGAGGTTGCCGGGGCCCTTCGGTGCGACCATCACGACGTCCACGTTCGCCGGAGGCCTGATGAACTCGAAGCAGATGTTGAAGCCGTGTGCGAAGAAAAGCGCGTCGCCGTCCTCGAGGTGCGGCGCGACGGACTCCCGGTAGACCGCGGCCTGCTCCGGGTCGGGAACCAGCATCATGATCAGGTCAGCCTCGGCTGCGGCCTGAGCCGGAGTGAGCACGCGCAGGCCCTGCTCCGCGGCCCTGGCCCGGGAGTGCGAGCCCTCCGGAAGCCCGATGCGCACGTCCGCCCCGGAGTCGCGCAGCGAAAGAGCGTGCGCCTGGCCCTGGCTGCCGTATCCGAGGACCGCGACTCTGCGCCGCTGGATGACGGACGGGTCGGCGTCCTCGTCATAGTAGATCTCGGCCATGAAATCAATATGCCTATCTCATAGTATTCACGTTATGGGTCTGTGATCGAAATACGCCGCGGGGTCCTGGCGCAGCGCGTAGAGGGCGAAGACGAGTTCGGTGATCCCGCGCGGCTCGCCGGGCGAGCGTCCGGTGTGCTCGGTCAATCGCCGGAAGCGCAGCCGCACGGTGTTCGGGTGGCAGTACAGCCGCCGGGCGGTCTCCTCGGTCGATCCGCCGCAGGCCACCCAGGTCTCCAGGGTCTCCAGCAGGACCTCGCGCTCCGGCTCGGGCAGCACGTCGAGCGGGCCGTACACGTCCGCCGCCAGCCGCCGGGCGATCTCCGGCGCGGCGGCCGCCGCGGACGCCACCAGGTTGTCGTCGAACGCTGAGACCGAGCAGCCGTCCGCGCGGCCGCTGAGCATGGCGATCTCCGCGTAGCGCAGGTGCGCCGCCGTGCGGTACAGGTCCTCGTAGACCGGGCTGACGCCGGTTCTGCCGACCGCCTCGCCTTCGAGCACCTCGGCGAGCTGGTCGAGCCGCTTGCGCGCCACCAGTTGGACGATGCCGACGTGGGCGTTCGGCCGCAGGTGCCAGACCGAGTGGAAGTCGGCCCGGCGCAACGCCTGCTCCATCCGCGCGAACGGCAGGCCCCCGGCCGCCGACGACTCCGCCGCCACGACCGCGAAACGCCCGTACCGCGGCATCCGCAGCACGTCGGTGGTCGCGCGGAGCCGTCCGGCATCCGCGATCCGGTCGGTCACCAGGGCCTCGAGCAGCGCCGAACGCTCCAGTTCGGCGGCCCGCAGCCGGTCGCCGGTCGCCTCGCGGTGGCCGGAGACCGCCGCCTCGAGCACCCGGTCCTGGATCGCCCAGATCGTGGACGCCGCGGCGACCAGGCCCTCGTGGTCGACGAGGCCGGTGCTGCCCGCCTCGGCGATCAGCAGTTCCCAGACGAACCGGATGCCCACCCGGTAGCCGGCGATGAGCGTCGACTCCGGCACGTCCTGCCGCGCCCGTCGACGCCCGATCTCCGTGCAGATCGCCGTGTCCAGCGGCGTCCCGCCGGCCAGCGCGCCGAGGACGTTGCGCAGTTCGACGGCGCAGGCCGCGCTGAGGTCCTGGACGGACACGCAGCCGCCGCCGTGGTCGTTGGCCGCCGCGCGAATCCCTTCGGCCTGCGCATCGCCGAGGTCGTCGGCCCGTTCGAGCAGGCCCGCGACGAGCTTCGTGAGGCCGTCGCCGTTTTCATCGGTCACGCTGTTCATGGTGTTGGTCCGTACCTCGGAGTGTCGATGTGCCGGATGACAGCCTCGCGGCGGCCACACTGTGGACGCCCACTTCCGATCCGAGCACACACCCTGAGGTCGACGGTGCGAGCACCGTCCTCAGCTGCTAGAAGCCCACTCGAACGCCGCCGTCCACCGCCAGCATCGAACCGGTGATGTACGAGGCGGCGGGTGAGAGGAGGAACGCGGCGGCGCGGCCGAACTCCTCGGGTGCGCCGTACCGGCGCAGCGGGACGTTGGCGACGGCAAGGTCGCCGCCGCCGGTGAGGGAGTCGAGCTCGCGAGCGCGATCGGTGGCGATGTGGGCGGGCAGCAGGCCCACGACGCGGATGCCGCGCGGTCCCAGTTCTCCCGCGAGGGTCTTGGCGTAGCCGGCCAGGCCGGGGCGCAGGGCGTTGGACAGGGCGAGCCCGGGGATCGGCTCGTAAACGGAGGTGGACAGCACGAATCCGATCACCCCGCCCTCCCCCAGTTCGGCGGCGGCCGCGCGCGCGAGCCGTACCGCGCCGAGGAAGCCCGACTCGAAACTGGTACGCCACTGCTCGTCGTCGACGGCCTCGGCCGCGCCGGCGGGCGGTCCGCCGACGCTGATGAGGACTCCGTCCAGCCGCTGGAAGGCGTCGCGGGCCGCGGCGATCAGCCGGTCCGGCGTCTGCGGGTCCGCGTTGTCGGCCGCCACGACGACCGCGTTCCCGGGCCCGCCGAGCTCCGCCTGCACCGTGCCGGGCGAGGCCTCCCGCAGCCCGCTGACGACCACCTTCGCGCCGTCCGCGACCAGCTCGCGCGCCGCGGCGAACCCCAGGCCGCGCGTGCCGCCGGTGATGATGTAGGCGCGGTCCTTCAGCTGAAGATCCATGGTTGTTCCTCTCGTGGCCCGGCGTAGTACCAGGTCCGTCTCACTCACCTCGCGGTCGGGCACCCGTCGCCGGGCTCCGGCAGTGGCATACCCGGTCCGACCCGGTGGACCTCGACCAAGTCGAGGCCGAGCATCTCGAGCAGCGCCAACACCCCCCAGAGCGCGGACTGATCCAGGTAGCCGGTGAGCACGGTCTGAGCGACCTCCCGCGCCGCCAACTGCGGGAACGCCGACAGCACGGCGTCGCCGAGATGACCGTCGACCCGGATCGTGTACTGCACCGCACCCACGCTCATTGAGCCATCATGGAAAACCGAGAGGTGAGCACGTATCACCGGAATCCGGTGATACGTGCTACCGGGCCGTGGGTCCGCCCGCAAGCAGCCACAGTTCCCGCGCCCGCTCCACAGCCGAGGACCGGCCGCCGGCCTGCAGCTTCGTGTACATGTGGAGAACTATCACGCTGCGCTCGAGCCGGGCAGCAGTCCCGCCATCCGGTACCGATGCGGAATTCGACTCCCGGAGACGCCCTGCGCTTCCGGGATGTGCCGAAGGTGGAGCTCGCGGTGGAATTCCGCATCCGCGCCTGACCGTGACGGACACTCAATTGATCAACGACCGGCCGGCCCGACCGGTTCCCGGAACTGACGTCTCATCAGGGAACTCGGGTGATCACCGGCTCGTTGATCAAGTAGGTGGAGCTATTCGAACCCGGCGTCCACTGCGGAATTCGACCTCGGCCCGGGACCTGCCGGGTTCACGGTGAAATTCAGCATCGACGCGACCAGGGGTCGGATCCGAGCGCAGCGCGAGAGTTCTCCTTGAGGTTGGGTCGCTCTCCTCGCCTGGCAGGCGTAGCCCTACCAGGGTTCTGTCGGGGGTGCAACAGGCGAATATCATATTCAGCATCCACGGACCCTGCCGCCTGTTGCACCCCCGGCAGGTTCCTGGTCGCCTCCGGTGCCAGGCGAGGAGAGCGACCCGACCGGCGACAGCCACCACGATTGAAACCCCACCACACGCAAACCCCGGCCGGACCGACACCCCCCGATGCTCTCTGAGCCGGTCCGCCGGAGGCGCAGTTGACCTTGACTTCCCTCACCACGACACCCACGCAGGGAGCCGACGCGACGCCACAAACAGACCAAAGTGCGCGTGGAGGACGACCGGGGGGAGGACGACGTCCGCCGTACGAGGTCCGGTGTGGAGCGCAGCGGAACACCGGAACGTAGGAAGGCCAACCACCAACCACAACCCGAACCCGGTCCCACGCTCACCGCGCCATTCTGCGCTGCGTACATACCCTCGGCTCAACCCTCCTCGACACCTAAATCAAACATTCGCTTGACAGGTTCGTGCGGTCGACCATAAGGTCAAGCGAGCGTTTGAATTGGGGGTGTCGGTACAGCGCCCCCGTCCCTTCCCGGGGTTTTCGGGTCCCGGGGATGACCTTGGAGGAGTACCCACATGAAGTCTCTCGGATGGAAGACGGTCGTCGGCGGCGTTACGGCGGTGGCCGCGGGGCTGGGCGCGTTGGCCATCGCGGCCGGGCCCGCCCAGGCCGCGACCCACGCCGCCGCAGCACCGGCCCGCACCACCGCCGCTAGCGCGTCGGCGAAGGCGCCGCTCAGCGCGCGGCAGCTGGCGGCGCTGCCGATCACCAACAAGCACCTGACGGCGCAGGAGATCGAGAACCTCGCGGTCGTCCTGAACGCCTACCAGGACGCGCAGGGCGACAGCCTGAACGTGCCCGCGTTCATCAACGACTTCACCAAGACCGGCGTGTTCCACGACGAGGTCGCCGGCAAGACCTACACCGGCAAGGCGCTGGGCGACGTGCTGACCGGGATGGCCGCGATCTTCCCGGACGTGCACCGGGACCTGAAGAGCATCACCGTCAACGGCGACGTCGTCAGCCTCGAACTGTCCATCGACGGCACCTTCGAGGGACCGCTGCACACCCCGGCCGGGATCCTCAAGCCCAACGGCGCCAAGGTCGCCGCCCCTACCGCAGACTTCTGGTACCTGCACGACGGCAAGGTCCAGACCTTCGACTGCTACGTCGGCTACTCCGTCATGTACGCCGAAATGGGCGTCACCTTCAACTGGGCCGGCGCCATCGCCAACAGCTGAACCCAAACCACACCACGCCACGCCACACCACATCGGGGCCGGTCAGCCGCCACCATCGGCTGACCGGCCCCGGCCATGAGAGAGGGGAACCCACAATGAAGACCACGAATAACACGATTCTGATCGCCGGCGGGACCTCGGGCATCGGGCTCGGCCTGGCCCTGCGGTTCTACGCGGCCGGCAACAAGGTCATCGTCGCCGGCCGTCGCAAGGACCGACTCGACGCCATCACCGCCGAACACCCCGGCATCGACTCCCTCGTCCTCGACATCGACGACCCGGCATCGATCGCAGACGCCTACGAAACGGTCACCCAAACCCACCTCGACCTCAACGTGCTCATCAACATGGCCGGCATCATGCTGCCCGAAGACCTGCACACCCCCGACTTCCTCGCGACCGCCGAATCCACCATCACCACGAACCTGCTCGGGCCGATCCGCATGCTCGCCGCGTTCATCCCGTTCCTGACGACGCAGCAGGAACCGGCCATCATCAACGTGTCCTCCGGGGTCGCGTTCGTGCCGTACCCCTTGTCGCCGACCTACAGCGCCACCAAGGCCGCCATCCACTTCTTCACCGAGGTCATGCGCGTCCAGCTCGCTGATACGCCGGTCCAGGTGATCGAACTCGTCCCGCCGGCCGTCCGGACCGCCCTGATGGGGCAGGAAGACTCCGAGCAGGCGATGCCACTTGAGGACTTCCTCGACGAGACCATGACGCTGCTGCGGGACGAGCCCGAAGCGAAGGAGATCCTCGTGGAAAACGTGAAGTTCCTGCGCTTCGCCGAGGCCAACGGCGCGTACGACCACGCCCTGTCGATGCTCAGCGGGAACTGACTTCCGACCGAACTCAACGGTTTCGTTTGGGCTATGGTATCGATACCATGCCGTGAAGATCGTTCCGTCTGGAGGACGTCGCAGTGCAGGACACTTTCGCGTACGACGCCGAGCCGTGCTACCCGCCCGTGGGCGGAGTCCCGGGATCGGGGTGGGCCTCGGCCGTCGAAACCGTGCCGCCGGATGCCACGGTGCTTGCCGTGGACGGGCCGGTCATCGCGGGCTGGGAGCAGATCGCAGCCGGCCTGTCCGGGGCGTTGAGCGCGGTCGGGCGGCCGGCGATCCTGCTGGACCTGCGCACGCGGTTCGCGCCCTGGGAGAAGGTGCTGGCTTCCGCGGGCTACGACGCGTTGGCCGAAGACCCGGACTTCGCCGCGTTGGAGACCCGGACGCTGGCCGACTTCTTCGACGAACTGCCCAGCCCCCAGCGCACGCCCGGCTCGGTCCTGGTCGTCTTCGGCCCGGGAGCGGCGCTGGTGGAGCACGACGTGCTCTGGTACGCGGACCTGCCCAAGCGGTACGCCGAGGCCGCGGTCGCCGCCGGGGAGGGGCTCAACCTGGCCCAGCCGCCGGACCTCGGCCCGGCGACGACCCGGCGTCTGTTCTACATAGACTGGCCGGTTCTGGACCGCCACCGTGATGCCATCGCCGACGACATCGCGCTGTGGATCGACACTCAGATCCCCGAGCAGCCGCAGTGGCTGCGGGGCGACACGCTGCGGCGCACCCTGTCCGCCTTGTCCCGCAAGCCGTTTCGCACCCGTCCCACCTTCAATTCCACCCCCTGGGGCGGGCACTGGGGCCAGAACGCGCTCGGCTTCGGCCGGGACCGGCCCAACACCGCGCTGGGCTATGAGCTGATCGCACCCGAGAGCGGCGTGCTGATCGGCGAGCGCGGCGCCCGGCCGGTCGAGGTGCCTTTCCAACTGCTGGTCGCCCAGCACCCCGAACACGTCCTAGGCGACACGGTGCACGCCGTGTTCGGCACCTCGTTCCCGATCCGCTTCGACTACCTGGACACCCTCGGCGGCGGCGCGCTGTCAGTGCACTGCCACCCTCAGCCGGACTACATGCGGGAGGTCTTCGGCTGGCCGTACACCCAGCACGAGACCTACTACGTGATGGTCACCGAACCCGGGCGCAGGATCTACCTGGGCCTGAAAGCAGACGCCGACGTGGCGAAGTTCCAGAGCGACGCCCACGACGCGCACGACCACGGCCGCCCGTTCGCCATGGACGACCACGTGCAGAACTTCCCCGCTGACCTCCACCAACTGTTCCTGATACCGGCCGGCACCCCGCACGGCAGCGGCGAGGGCAACGTGGTGCTGGAGGTCTCCGCCACCCCCTACCTCTACAGCCTGCGGTTCTACGACTGGCTGCGGCGCGGGAAGGACGGCACCCAGCGGCCGGTGCACGTCGAGCACGCGTTCAACAACCTCGACACCGACCGCACCGGGCCGCAGGTCTCCGAGGACCTGATCCAGGTGCCTCGAATACTGCGTCAGGGTGCGGGCTGGCGCGAGGAGGTCATCGGGAGCCTTCCGGCGATGTTCTTCGACGTGCGGCGTCTCGTCCTGGAGTCGGCGGACGCGGCCGACGACGACACCGCGGGCCGGTTCCACGTCGTCAACGTGGTGGAAGGAGACGGCGTGTTGGTGGAAACCGCAGCCGGGCACAGCCATCGCCTCGCCTACGCGGAAACTCTGACCATCCCGGCGGCCGTCGGCCCCTACACGCTTCGCCGACTCGGCACCGCGCCGGTACGGATCGTGAAGGCCCTGGTCCGGTGAGCCGCGTCGACTCGGGTCGGCCCGCAGGCGCGGCAGCGGCGTGGATACCAGCCCTCGACATCGGCGGCACGCACGCAGTCGCGGGGCTGGTCGATCCCGCCACCGGTCGGGTCCGCACCGCCGATACCTGGCGCCAACCCCTGCCCTCCGATGGCTCCGCGGACGAGATCGTGGACGCCATCGTGCGCGGCGCGAGCAAAGCGGGCGCGGGCCCCGGCGAGCACTGGGCTATCGCGATCCCCGGACCCTTCGACTACGAACACGGGATCGCCCTGTTCCGTGGGGTGGGCAAGTTCGAGGCACTGTACGGATTCGACCTGGGCGCAGCGCTCATGGCAGTTCTACCCCAGCCCTCTGCGATTACGTTCGTCAACGACGCCGACGCGTTCCTGCTCGGCGAACACCGCGCCGGAGCGGCCCGAGGGCACGAGCGCGCGGTGGGGATCACGCTGGGCACCGGAGTCGGCTCGTGCTTCCTCGCCCACGGAGCGGTAGTCGACCACGGGCCCGCCGTGCCGCCGCAGGGACGGGCGGATCTGCTGACCTACGAGGGACGGCCGCTGGAGGACACCGTCTCACGCAACGCGATCCGCGCCGCATACGCGCGGGCCACCGGGCCGGGGAACGGGTCGCCGGCCGATGTCAAAGAGATCGCGCAGCAGGCACACAACGCGGACACGGCCGCCCAGCGGGTCCTGGACCACGCCATGGGCGCCCTCGGCCGGACGATCGCGCCCTGGCTCGCAGAGTTCGAAGCCACCGTCCTGGTCGTGGGCGGTTCCATCGCCGGCTCCTGGGATCTCATCGCACGCCCCCTGCGCGACGGGATCGAATCGGCCGAACCGGAATTGCCCGCACGCATTAAGATCACACGCGCGGCTCTGCCCGTCCAGGCGCCACTGCTCGGAGCCGCCGTGGTCGCAATGGCGGCTGCTGATTGATGGATGAGATCCGAGACGAATGAGGGAGCCGATGCCTGGGCGGGTGCGAAAGCAGTCATCGCCGACGATGACGGACGTCGCCAAGCACGCCGGAGTGGCCCCGATGACGGTCTCCCGGGCGCTGCAGGACGATCCCCGGGTCCTGCCGGCGACCCGTGCCAAGGTTCTGGCATCCGTCGAGGCGCTCGGCTACCGGCTCAATGAGGTCGCCCGCAGCCTGCGGGCCGGGCAAAGCAGCGATCTGCTGGGGCTCGTCGTCACAAACCTCGCCAACCCTTTCTACTCGCAACTGGCCCTCGGAGTGGACTCGCTCGCCGCCGAGCACGGCATGAAGCTGGTGCTCGGCAACACCGGGGAGGACCCAGGCCGGGAGAAGGAACTCGTCGACGACCTCGTCTCCCGCCGCGTCAGCGGCATCATCGTGGTGCCGGCCGGCAGCGACCACGCCCATCTGCGGCCCGCAGTCCTCGACGGCACCCCGGTCGTGCTGGCCGCCCGGCCGCCCTCGGGGGCGGACCTGGACTGCGTGCTGGTCGACGACTTCGGCGGGTCGCTGGCGGCCACCAGCCTGCTGACCGCGGCCGGCCACCGGCGCATCGGCTTCCTCGGTCCCTCCCCGAATCTGTGGACCAGCGCGGAGCGCTTCCGCGGCTTCAGCACCGCCCTGGCCGAATCAGGACTCGCGGTCGACGAGCGTCACGTGCGCTTCGGCCTGCGCGACATAAGCGCAGCCGAGCGCGCCGCCGCCGAACTGCTCCAGCTGCCCGACCCTCCGACAGCACTGTTCACCGCCAACAACCGCAACACCATCGGCGCGATCCGCGCCATCACGGGCACCCGGCCCGGCACCGCACTGGCCGGATTCGACGACTTCGAACTCGCCGACATGCTCGGCGTGTCGCTGACCGTCGTCGCCTACGACCCCGCCGAGGTCGGTGTCCAAGCCGCCCGCCTGCTGATCGACCGCATCTCGCACCCTGACGACGACACACCACCGCAACGGACCGTCGTTCCCACCACGCTCACCCACTACGGCCAGCCGCTTCAGCCTGCGCCGAGCCAGACGTAGACGGAAAGTGCAAGTGGCCACGAGAGCACAACTAGACTCGGCTAACTCTGGAAACGACTATCGCGTCCTCGTGACCACCGATCCGGCATGGGTGGAGGCGGCGCAGCGGATGCGCTACGAGGTGTTCAGCGCGGATTTCGAGGCCGCGATCCCCGCCGCCGAGCCGGGTCTCGACCGCGATGAGTTCGACGAATACTGCGAACACCTCGTCGTCGTCCACGAGGCCTCGGGCCGGGTGGCGGGCACCTGCCGGATGTTGCGGCCGGAGGCGGCGCTGGCCGCGGGAGGCCGTTATTCGGAGCACATGTTCGACCTGTCCGCGCATGCGCCGATCCACCCCGCCCAACTCGAGGTCAGCCGCCTGTGTGTGCGGCCCGAACATCGCAACGGCACCGTCGTCTCCAGCCTGTGGGCAGGGATCCTTCGGCTCGCCGAGCGGCACGGATGCCGCTGGCTCGGCGGCTGCAACTCCACCCCGCTACTCGACGGCGGCGCGCTGGCCGCCGCGACCTGGGACGCCGTCGCCGCGAAGTACCGCGCGCCGGAGCGCTTCACGGTACGGCCGTGGGTGCCCTGGTCCGCCGAGGGTGTCGCACGCCCGACGGGCCGGGTGCCGCTGCCCCCGTTGCTGCGCGGCTATCTACGTCTCGGGGCACTGATATGCGGCGAACCGGCGCATGATCCCGACTTCCGCAGCGCCGACCTCTATATCCTGCTCGACCTCGAACACACGGACCGGCGGTACCTGAGCCACTACGAATCCGCTTCAGCGTCCTGACACGGCCCGCGACCGCGCGACGTCCCCGGGCTCGGCAGGCCGCCGATTCACCGCCTGCCGAACCCTCCCGTCAGGGCGCGCCTCAGCCGATGCTGAGGTCGTCGATGTAGCCGCGATATCCGCCGCTCGCGCCGGGCTGGTCGTAGCCGAGCAGGATCTTGCCGACCTGCTCCCCCGCCTTGACCGAGCCGACATTCACGGTGACGTGGTTCCACGCGTCGAGCGTGAGGTGGCCGCACTGGTCGGCCGGGTGGATGCCGTTGCCGGACTGATCCGTGGCGGTCGTGTCGCGCAGATCGCTGCCGTCGGTGAAGAGCAGGTCGACCGCGACGCACGAGCTGTCGTCGGAGCCCGCGGCCACCCATGGGGTCGTCGCGTTGGACTGCGGGAAGATCCAGTAACTCAGGGTCGTGTTCTTTTGGACGACGAGCGGAGAGCCGTTGAAGTCGTAGATCTGCATGTAGGCGTGATCATAGGATCCGCCGTTGGCGTAGCCGGAATACATCAGCGAAGAGTCGCCGGTGTGCGCCTGCTCACCGGTACGCACGGTCGCCTGCGGGCCGGTGAGTCCGCAGCACAGGCCGGTGATGTTGTTGTCGCCGCCGCCCTTGGCGTCTACGGTGTCGACCGTGTCGGTCCAGGTCGGCTGAGGCTGGCCGGTTTCGAAGCCGGTGGAGAACGAGCGGGTGGTCGAGCTCTGGGCCGGCTGGGCCAGTTCGGTGCGGATGGTGTTGAGGCTGGTTCCGGCCGGGGCGAGGTCGATGGTCTCGCCGACGGTGGTGTTCAGCGTGATCTTGGTGCCCGAGAGCGTGCCCTCGTCCGTACCGTTGTCGTAGTACTCCATGCTCTGGCCGGGCCAGGGGTTGGTGAAGGTGTAGTTGCCTCCGGCCTGGCTGGTGGTCTGGACGTACTGGACAGCGTTGTTCCGGATGCTGCTGGAGACCAGGAAGTCGCCGTAAGCGAGCAGGTCGCCGAACTTGGCGTTCGACCCGCTCGGCCAGTCCGGGAAGACCTTGACGTCGTTCTGGAGCGACTGCAGCAGCATCTCGTCGAGTCCGGAGGTAGTGACGTTGAGGTTCTCGACGCCGCCGCCGTAGTGGTGCACCGCCATGTTCGGGTACGACTGGTTGACGGCCTCGTCGTTCAGTTCGTCCATCAGGGTGCTGGGGTTGTAGCCGACGATGGCCGCGGCGGCGTAGAGCGTCGACGGGGAGTTGTCGCTGTCCCAGTTGTCGAGCTGGGTGATGGTGTTCTGCGCGGTCTGGAGCAGCTCGGCCGGGCTGTCGAGTCCGATCTGCATGCCGGGGTAGACGGCCTGGATGGCGATGTCGTTGCCGTCGCTGACCCAGCCGGCGCCCTGCGAGGTCTCGCTGAAGACGGTCTGCCCGTTCCTGGTCATCGTCGGCAGCGGCGCGAGCTTGCTGTTGATGTTCTGCCAGGTGGGGACGAGCGAGGAGTTGACGCCCAGCGCCGTGCTCATGTCGATCAGGCCTTGGAGCAGCAGGTGGACGAGGCCGAGCGACAGGATGCTGTTGGTCTGCGGGTCGGCGTCGCCTTCCTGCGGGGCGTCGTTGTCGATGTCGTAGGTACCTGTGGCCGCGTCCCAGGTCACGTAGTTCTGCCAGAACTCTCCCACCTGCTCGAGGTAGGGCAGAACCTCCTGCGCGTAGGCGGCGCTGCGGGAGTACTCGTATTCCATGACCATGTCGCTGGCCAGGTTCACGGCGTCGGACTTCTGGTTGTAGGTCACGTCGATGGCGCTGGTGCCGTTGGGCGAGATGCCGACGGGGTAGAGCACACCCTTGAAGCCGTTGGCCGCGGCCATCGCCTCGCCGTTGGGCATCCAGGCGAGGACGGGCGCGTCATAGGAACCCATTTGGGCGATGTGGTTGGTCGAGAGCGCCGAATAGAAGGCGGCCTCGTAGTTGTAGTTGGTGTGGTAGTCGCCGTTCCAGTTCATCTCGCCGGTGATCCAGTTGCCCCACAGTCCCGGGGCGTACTTCCCGGTGCGCGAGACCGAGCCGAGCAGGTACAGCGATCCGTACCAGCTCTTCTCCACGGCCTGGTCGGGGACCTGGACGAACGACTGGGACCAGTAGTTGCGCCACCAGGCCTCGTGCGCCGCGCGGATTCTCGCCAGCGAACCGGCCGTCAGCGAGCAAACCATGGAGTTGGCGACGGACTGATAGGCGGCGGTGTCGTGGCTGCTCTCTATCGCCGCGGCGAGGGTGTAGGTCACGCCGGGCTTGAGGGTCAGGCTGATCTGGTTGCCCGACAGGCTCGCCCCCGCGCCCGGGACGGCGGCCGCGATGCGCGCCTGGGGATTGCCGGGAGCGGAAGCGGTGCCGGCCTGCACGTCGGCGTCGAGCACACCGCCGCTGATCGAGCTGGTCGGGGTGTTGCCGAGCCCGTCCTGCAGCGTGACGCTCGCGGCCTGCGCGCTCGTGCCGGAGAGACGCAGGGTGGTGACGAAGAGGTTCTCGGTGGCCGAGACCCAACTGGTGGAAGAGAGCGTGTCCCCGCCGAGGGTGTAGGTTCCCTCGACCTGGGCCTGGGCGATGTCCTGCACGACGTGATAGCTCGACCCGGCCATTCCGGGAACCGCCAGGACGATCCGGCCGAGCGGCTCGATGGCGTTGGTGGCCGTGGAGAAGAAGTCGTTCTTGCCGAGATAGTAGGTCTGGTCGTCGATCGATCCGCCGACGGCCACGCCGACATCGCCGTTGCCCAGCAGCGGGGCGTCGACGGTCTCGCCGGTGTCGAGCGCGGTGGGCGGCGAGTTCCACACGCCCTGGAATTGCGCGACGGTGCTGAGGGCCTGACCTGGGGTGGGATCGTCGACGGCGGCGGCTTGCGCGGCGGCGGGCGACGCGCCCTGAACCGCCGTCAGGCCGACCGCCACGAGCGCGGCGGCCAGCAGGGCGGCGAGACGCCGCCTGGATCGGGGGTGGCTTGTCACAACGGTGTGACCTTTCGGGAGGGGTGCCGGCTGCGCGGTACGCGGGGCACCGTCGGTGGGTTGTTCAGGGTCGAATACGTGGGATGTCGCTGACCCGGCCGTCGGACGGCGCGCGTCCGCCGGAGGTCACCGGCCAGCTGAGCACCGGACTGCGCAGCTTCTCCGCGTGCTCGGCGATCACCGCCCGATCGGGTCGGGCGAGCGTCAGCAAGCCGTAGCGCAGCTTGATCGGCCCATGCTGGACCTGCGGGAAGTTCGTGTCCCAGTAGTTGTTGACCGGCCAGCTGAGCAGCAGCGGATCCCGGTCCCTGGCGATGGCGGACGGCGGCGGTCCGAAGTGGAAGCCGCCGAACTGGACCAGCGGCGCGTCCGGGGTGATCAGCGCGACCGCGCCGTCCGGGTCCCACATCACGGCGGTGGATTGAACCGTCACCCAGCCGCGCGAGGCGCCCGGCAACTGCTCCTCGTCGAGGCGCACCGGCTGGCCGGCGGTGTCGAATTCGGCCCGCCAGCCGGCGTCCATCGCCAAGGGGAGGGCGAAGTACACGCCGCGCGGTGCGGCGTCCCCGACGAGATCCGCCTCGATCTCGACCCGGATGACCGGGTCGATCGCGTCGAACCAGATGCGCTGGAGGACGCCGCGGGTCCCGGGCGCGGCGAAGCGGCGCTCCAGCAGCACCCGTCCGGCGCGCTCCTCGACCGTGCAGCTCAGCAAACCCTCGGCGGGCTCGTGCACCGGCGTCCAGGGCTCCCAGCACGACTCGTCGATCATCTCCCGGTCGAGGTCGCGACGGTAGAACGCGCGGCGCGTGCCGTCGACGAGCGGATCGGGCCGCTCCTGGACGAACGAGAGCAGGTCGAGCCCCGGCCGGGGCCGCAGGATCTCGCGGCCGGTGGAGCGGTCGACCAGCGAGGTGATCCGGCCGGAGTCGGAGTCGTAGGTCAGGACGTGGAACGGCGACTCGATCCTGCCGACGGCCGCCACCCGGTTGACGGTGGTGGCGAAGTTCAGTTCGCGGGCCGCGTGGCGGTGCCGGATGAGCTCGTGGGTCGGCTGCCCGGGGAACGCCGGGGCGGGCAGGTCGTCGAGGGCGATGATCCGCCAGCCGCCGGGGGCGAGGCTGATCGGCCCGGTGGCCCGCCGGGCCTCGTCGGGGGCGGGCACCCGCCACGGCCGGTTCTCGTACGCCATCCGGGAGGCCCGGTAGGTCCGCTCGGTGGCCGGGATCGGTTCGGCGAACCAGTTCTCCGGCAGGTCGAGCGCGACCGTCCGCTCGTACGGCGTGGGATTGCAGACGAGCACGCCCGCGATCCCCTTGTCCGCGACCGGATTGCCGGCCAGCCGCTCCAGGCCGTCCATCACGGCGAACGCGGCCAGTTCGTGGCCCTCGTGCGCGCCGGCCTGCTTGATCGACTCGATGGCGCGGGCCTGGAGGTTGGCCGGATCGCTGTCCCAGCCGCTCCAGGTGTGCTCGTCGAAAAGGTCGACGCGGTCGGCCGCCTCGGCGAGCAGCGCCGGATCCCCGCCGAGGGCCTCGGCCGCGACCAGCAGCGGCTTGGACTGCTGGTTCACGGCGGTGGCGACCGGCGCGCTGCCGACCCCGAAGCTCCAGTAGTCGGTCCAGTCGCCTTCGAGGACCGGGACCTCGTCGTCGGGGATGCGCTGTATGCGTTCCCTGAGGTCATCGAACGTCGCGTACCGGATGCGCGGGCCGAGCCCCTGCTCGTTCCAGCGCTGGATCAGGTCGGGGAGATAGGGGTTGGGCGGCGCGTTGTCCCACATGATCGGCGAGCACGTGGAGGTGAGGTAGACGAACGGCAGCCGGTATCCGGCCCGGCGCAGGCGTTCGTGGAAGGCGTCCCAGCCGACGGCCATCCGCTCCACCGAGTCGTCCCACGCGTTGAGGAGCTGGTCGAACATCGTGTAGTGGCTGCCGTTGAACACGCGCAGCCGCCGTCCGGACGGAGCCTGCCAGTCGAACAGTCCGGGCCGGGGCGTGACCGGGCCGCCGAGGTGCCGGTTGACCGCCATGACGAACAGGTCGACGCCGGCGTCCAGCAGTTCGTCGGCGATCGGCCAGGGAACGCCGTTCACGTCGTGCTGGCAGGCGACCGGGATGCGGCGGCCGACCAGTTCCTCCAGTTCACGCTTGCCGGCCAGCAGCCGGCGGATTCCCGCCCGGTCAACCAGGGAGGTGACGTGCCAGCGCAGCGCGGACAGGCCGATGCGGCCCTGGTCGCACAGGTCCTTGAACCGGACCAGCTCCTCCGGGCGGGCGTCGGCCAGCCAGCGCCGCACCGGCTCGGTCGCCTCGCAGGTCCACGCGGGCCGGCTGCCCTCCGGCAGGTCGGCGGTGCGTTCGAGCCAGTCCATCGCCTGGGATATGTACTCGGTCTGCAGCCGCCACAGGATCGGCTGGGAATGCGTGTACCCGACGTCGAGGTGGCTGTGGTGCAGGACCAGGATCTCCTCGATCCCGGCGGTGTGATCGGTCGCGCTGTTCATCATCAACGGGAGGCCCCCGCGGTCAGACCGGCCCGGAACTGCTTCTGCAGGACCAGGTAACCCGCGACGGGGATGACCGCGGCCAGGAACATCACGCCGAACAGCTGCGCGTAGTTGGTGGAGTACTGACCGAGCGACAGGTAGAGCCCTGTCGTGATCGTCTGGCCCTTCAGCGGGCCGAGGATGAACTGGGGGTTCATGAAGTCGTTCCAGATCCACAGCGAGAGGAAGATCGTGACCGTCGCGGTCGCCGGCCGCAGCAACGGCATAACGATCTTCCACCAGATGCGCAGGGATCCTGCGCCGTCCACGGCCGCCGCCTCGATGATCTCCTTCGGGACCGACCGCAGGAAGCCCGAGTAGACGAACACCGCGAACGAGAGGTACCCGCCGCCCACGTTGGACAGGACCAGCCCCGGATAGGTGTGGTCCAGGTGCACGATCGACAGGATCCTGATGGTCGGCAGCAGGATCACGGCCGGCGGGATCATCAGGCCCGCGCCGAACACCGCCAGCACGATCCGCCGGAATCCGGCCGAGCGCCGGGTCAGCCAGAAGCTGAAGGCCGCGCCCAGCGGGATGATCAGGACCAGCGAGGCGACCACGGTGACCGCCGAGTTCATCAGGCCGATCTGCACGATCCGGTCGGGGCGGGACAGGGCCTCGGTCAGGTTCTGCAGGGTGGGCGGCGCGGGCGGCGCCTCCGGGTTCTGGATGATCTGGCTCTGCGTCTTGAAGGCGTTGACGATGGTGAGGTAGATCGGGCTGACGAAGGCGAGCGTCAGCAGCGCGGCCGCGGCGAGATGGCCCCGCGAGGCCCAGGGCCGGCGCTTCGTGCTCTGCGACGGCGCGGTCGGCGGCGCGGCGGCGCGGCGTTGCGGGGTCAGGACGGTCACAGGTCCACCTCCCGGCGGCGGAGCAGGCCGGTCACCGACAGCGCGATGGCCGCGGAGACGGCCAGCAGCAGCATGGCCACGGCCGAGGCGTAGCCGAAGCGGTCGTCGGTGAAGGCGAGATTGATGATGTACAGGGCGGTCGACTGGGTGGCGAAGGCGGGGCCGCCGCCGGTGAGCGCGGCGATGATGTCGTAGAGCTTCAGCATCGTGATCAGCGAGATGGTGACGCTGATGGTGGTGCCGGGAGCGAGCATTCGGAAGGTGATCCAGCGGAACTGCTGCCAGCGCCCCGCCCCGTCCACCGTCGCGGCCTGGTACAGCTCGACCGGGATCGACTGCAGCGCGGCCAGATGCACGACCGTGGTGAATCCGGTCAGCACCCAGGCGGCGACCAGGCCGACCGAGAACATGGCCAGGTCTGGACTGCCCAGCCAGGAGACCGGCTGGGAGATGATCCCGAGCGCGGTCAGCAGGTGGTTGAGGATGCCGTCCTCGGCGAAGATGTAGCGCCAGACGAATCCGACGATCACCCCGGACAGCACCTGCGGCAGGAACGCCACGGCGCGCATCATCCGGAAGCTCAGCGATGTCTTGTTCAGCAGGATCGCGAACCCGATGCCGGCCGCGTTCGCGACGATCGTCACCACCGCGGCCATGACCAGGGTGAAGCTGAGGCTGCTCGCCAGCGTGCTGTCGTGCAGCAGTTCGCGGTAGTTGGCCAGGCCGATGAAGTGCGACTGCGCCATCAGCGGGTTCTCGTCGGTCAGGCTCTTCCAGGCGCTCATGCCCACCGGGACGATGATGAACAGGACGTAGAGGCCGAGGGCGACGACGGCGATCAGGCCGAGAGCGGGGTCGCCGCGGCGTGGACGGGCTCGGGTGGTCATGGCGGTTCCCTAGCAGGAGAGGACGGGGACGTGGCCGGCGCCGGGACTGCCCCCGGCGCCGGATTCACGGGTCACTGGGTCGCGGTGCTCCAGTCGCTGTCGAGCTTCGCCATCTGCCCGGCGACGTCGTTCGAGTTGAACAGCGCCTGCGCGGCCGCGTAGAAGTCGTCGTTGAGGCCCGAGGGCAGCGCGTCGTCGTTGGTCACCCAGCCGATCGCGGAGACCTTGTTGTTGTTCTGCAGGACGTAGTTGTACGAGTCCTGGTAGACCTGGCTGGGGTCCACCCCGTAGTCGGCGATCGTCTTCCCCTTGATCAGCGGGAACGCGCCGTCGCCCTGGAGCAGGGTCTTGAGGTTCGCCGGGTTCAGCGACCAGGCCTCGGCGAAGGCGGTCGCCTTGGCCGGGGACGGGGTGCTCGCGCTGATCGCCATGGATCCGCCCACGGCGTAGGGCACGACCACGGATCCGTCGTCGGTGGGCGTGAGGAACGAGCCGAAGTTCGCGGCGATGGCCGCGGGGATCGAGCCGAGGAACCAGCTGCCCATCATGTACATCGCGGTCTTGCCGGAGGTGAAGTTCGTGATCGAGTCGGCGTAGCTGACGCCGAGCGCGCCGGGTTCGAAGTACCCGTCCGTCACCATCGTGCGGTACTTGGCGACCGCAGCCTCCACGTTCGGGTCTGTGAAGTGGACCTTGCCCGCATAGCGCTGCTGCAGCCAGCTCGGGTCCTTGCCGAGCACGTCCGTCGACAGGACCGCGGTGAGCGGCATCGCGGCCGCGAACGAGTCGCTGCCGCCGAGCTCCATCGGGGTGATACCCGCGGCCTTGAGCTTGGCGCAGTCCGCCATGAACTGCGCCCAGGTCGTCGGCGTCGAGGAGATTCCGGCCTGGGCGAACAGCTTCTTGTTGTAGAAGACCATCGGGATGATCTGCGAGTTGGTCGGCGGGATGTAGACCTTGCCCTTGTACGCGTTGCCCATCGGGTCGAGGAAGTTGGCGTTCACCCAGCTCTGCGGATAGGGCATGAGCAGGCCCGCCGGGGCGAACGTCGACGGCGTGATCGACTCGAGCAGGTCGGGGAACTGGCCGGACGCCTGGAGCTGCTTGGCGTAGGAGTCGCGGTCGGTGTTGGGCGAGACGATGTCCTTGATCGTCAGCCCGGGCACCTGCTTCTCGGCCTGGGCGATCGAGCTCTGCCAGAACGAGGCGGTGAGGTCCGGTGTTTCGAAGGTCAGATAGGTCAGCGAGACGTTACCGTTCGTGGCGCCGGGTGACGCTGCCGAGCATCCGGCGGTCAGGGCGAGCGCCGTGGTGAGGCAGGCTGCAAGCAGGCGACGTTGCCGCAATTGAAGTCTCCTGGGGGATGATGTGACCCGCACGGCAGGGAGGCTCGACGCCGGGTCATCGACCGAGATAACGTTATCGCGAGAATAGGGCCAGGTTGCGGGAATGTGTCAAGAGTCGTTCTGATAACGGTCCACAGTCACCAGGAAGAGGGGCCGGGATGAACCCGACAGCACGGGGCGGGAACGGGGCCGCGGGACGACCCAAGCGGCCGACCATGGTCGATGTCGCGCGCGCGGCCGGAGTGGCGCTGCGCACGGTGTCGCGGGTGGTCAACGACGACCCGACCGTGGGGCCGGAGTACGTCGCGAAGGTCCAGGCCGCGATCGCGGAGCTCAAGTTCCGTCCCGACGAACGCGCCCGCCAGCTGCGCACCGGGATCGCCGGCACGATCGGCGCCGCGGTCCGCCGGATCGCCGAGGTCAACCCCGAACTGGCCGCCATCGAGCGGACGGCGCGCGCCGCGGGCCTCACGCTGCTGGCCTCGTCCACGGACTTCGAGGAGCCGCGCGAGCACGACATCCTGATCTCGATGTGCCGCCAGCGCCTCGACGGCATCATCGTCGAGCCGATCGGCGAGAGCCACACCTACCTGCAGCCGGAGCTCGAGGCCGGCATGCCGATGGTGTCCATGGACCGGCCGATGAGCGGCATCTCGGTGGACTGCGTCATGTCGGACAACGCCTCGGGCATCGGCATGGCCTTCCACCACCTCCACCAGCACGGACACCGCCGCATCGGGTACGTGGGCGACAGCGAGCGGGTCTTCTCCGGACGGGAGCGCGCGACCGCCTTCCGCGCCGCGCTGCGGGCGCACGGCCAGTCCATCGAAGGCCTGGTGCACCCAGGCGAGCTCACCCCCGACCGGATCGCGGCGGCGCTGGACGCCGCGCTGCACGGTCCGGATCCGGCGACCGCGCTGGTCACCGGCAACATGGACACCACGATCGCGGTCCTGCGCCGGCTCGGGCGGGAGGCGGCCTCCCGGCTGGCCATCGTCGGATTCGACGACGTGCCGCTCGCCGACCTGCTCCAGCCCGCGCTCACCGTGGTCGCCCAGGACACGGCCGTGATCGGCCGGACGGCGGTCGAACTGCTCCAGGCCCGCATCGCCGACCCGGGCCGCCCGGTGGAGACGGTGGTCGTGCCGCTGAACCTCACGATCCGCGGCTCGGGCGAGGTGCGGGCCTGACCCCCGGCGGCTCGCGGACTTCGCGATAACGTTATTCCGAGAGGCCTCCCACGGCGAGAATCGTGGAGTGCGTTGCCCCGGCGCGTCCCCGGCTTGCGGCTATTTTACACCTGCATAAGATGAAGCCATGGAACAGCGAAATCTCGGCAGCCAGGGCTTGACCGTCGACGCCCAGGGACTCGGATGCATGGGCATGAGCGCCTTCTACGGCGCCACCGACGAAGCGGAGTCGCTGGCCACGATCGCGCGCGCCCTCGAACTCGGCGTCACCCTGCTGGACACCGCCGAGAGCTACGGTCCCTTCCGCAACGAGATCCTGCTCGGAAAGGCGCTCGCCGGGCGGCGGGACGCCGCGGTGCTCGCCACGAAGACCGGCATGGAGATCACCGACGACGGGCAGATGGTCCGCCTCAACGGCAGCCCGGAGTATGTGCGCAGGGCGCTGGAGCGTTCGCTGCGGCACCTGGGCACCGATCACGTCGACCTCTACTACCTTCATCGCGTCGACCCCCAGACACCGATCGAGGAGACGATCGGCGCGATGGCCGACCTGGTCGCCGAAGGCAAGGTGCGCTACCTCGGCGTATGCGAGGCGGCCGCCCAGACCATCCGGCGGGCACACGCCGTCCACCCGCTCACCGCCGTCCAAACCGAATACTCCCTGTTCGAGCGGGGCATCGAGCACGATGAAGTCCAAGCGACCCTGCGGGAGCTCGGGATCGGCCTGGTCGCCTACTCGCCGCTGGGCCGCGGCTTCCTGTCCGGCGCCATCACCAGCCCGGACGATTTCGCGCAGGACGACTGGCGCCGCACCGACCCCCGCTTCCAGGGGGAGAACTTCGAGCGCAACCTCGAGGTCGTCCGCGCGGTCCGCCGCATCGCGACAGACAAGGACGTCACTCCCTCGCAACTCGCGCTCGCCTGGGTCCAGCATCAGGACGCGGTCGCCATCCCCGGCACCAAGCGCCGCCGCTACCTGGAGGAGAACATCGCCTCGACCCGGGTCACGCTCACCGACGACGAGATCAGCGCGATCGAGGCGGTCGCCCCGCACGGCGCGGTCACCGGCGACCGCTACACGCCCGAAGGCATGAGCACGCTCAACGGGTGAACTGAGCCGTATAGCCGCAAGGGCTGCCCGGCCGGTGGCCGGACAGCCCTTCGGTGATTTTTTCAACGGTGATGCTTTTGAGGTCCCGGTGCACGTCCGGGAAGATCGCGGCCGTCCCGGTCAGCACATCGCCCAGCGCCTTGCCGGTGTAGATCTTGCCGACGACCGTCTTCCATCCGAGAGACTTCATGCGGGTACTCCTCCAAGGTCATCCCCGGGACCCGAAGACTCCCGGAAGGGGCTGTCGGGGAAGGTCGCGGCGGGCTCGGACAACCATGAGGGTTCTACACGGTGGCGACGATCGACTACTTGACAACAAAATCAATCAGATGTTTGAATATTGTTCATGGCGACAGAACGCACAGATCAACGCCGCGAGGCCGGCCAGCGGACGCGGGACGGCCTGCTGGCCGCAACGATGGAACTGCTCGCGCAACACGGCCAGGAGGGCGTGACCCTCCGTGAGATCACGGACCACGCCGGAGCCAACGTCTCCGCGGTGAGCTACCACTTCGGGTCGTTGAAGACGCTGTGCGATTCGGCGATCGAGCACGCGCTGGAGCAGTATCTGGACGCGCAGATCGAGGCGGTCGCCGCGCTCGACGCGACGCCTAGCATCGAGGATCTGGCGGCGGCGTTCGTCAGGCCGATGATGCGCGCGCTGGCGGCCGGCGGACCGGACCTGGCGGTCATCCGGACGGTGGCGCGAGTCGGGATCAACCCCCCCGAGAGCTGGGATCGGCTGACCGCGAAGTTCCAGCAGTCCCGGCGGGACATCGTCCGGGCGCTCTCGGCGAACCTTCCCGGGGTCGACGAACAGGAGCTGGACTTCCGCATCCGGTGCGCGGCCGGCCTGCTGAACTGGCTCGCATTGGCGCCCATCGGCGCCGAGCTGGCCGCCGAGCCCCCCGAGCAGATCGAGCGCTGGCTGGTCCCCGTATTGGCCGGGGCGTTCCGCGGCTCCCCGAACCTCGGCTGACCTGGGCCGATTCGCACGCACGTGAAACCGCGCGACGGGAACGTCGTGCGGTTTCACGTGCGTGCGCCGGGAACACCAACGGGCCGCTGCCGCCGGCGCCTGTCCCCCACGCCCTTCGGCGCCGTGGAGCGCGGACCAAGGAACCAGCGCGGGATGAGTCGATCGAAAAATCAATTCAAACGCTCGCTTGACAGGAGTCCGGACTCCGGCATAGCCTTCTAGTCAAGCAAGCGTTTGATTTCTATCGAGGGAGCTCGCAATGACCACCACGACCGAAGAAGTAGTGCGCAAGGCCTACCACTACGCGGAGGGCGACGTCCTGGATGTCAAGGCGTTCGTCGAGCTGTTCACCGAGGACGGCGTCTTCCGGGACATGGTCAACGGCCAGGAGTACCGGGGCGAGCACCTCGGCGACGTCCTGACCTGGATGACCCAGTTCGCGCCCGACATCCACCGGGAGCTGCACAAGGTCACCGTGCTCGGGGACGTCGTCGCGATCGAGCTGTCGATCCAGGGCACCTTCACCAAGCCGTTCCAGTCGCCCGCCGGGCCGGTCCAGCCGACCGGAGCGAAGCTGGACATCCCGACCGGGGACTTCTGGTACGTGCGCGACGGCAAGATCTCGGATTTCAACTGCTACGTCGGCGTGAGCGTCATGCTCGCGCAGCTGGGCATCAACCCGGACTTCGCCTCCGCGGTGGCCGCCACGCCCGCGAAGTAAGGCCGATCGACCAGACAACAGGAGTGCGTGGCTGCCGGGGAGCAGCCGCGCACTCCTGTCTGCTGACGGGACCCGGTATGGTTCACCGCTCACCCAAGCGTGGCGATGATCTGCGGAAGGTCGAGCGTCGTGCGGATCCCCGGAGACGCCGCGCAGACGGCGTGCACGGCGTTGACCGCGCGGTTGGCCGTGTACGCGGGCGCCACTTCGCCCCATCGATCGAGCGGCACCGGGAAGCGGATGTCGATGTCGAGCGGAGCGTCCCCGTCGACGGAGACATGCCAGCCTGTCGCACGCACGTCCCAGGTGGCATCGAGGTCGGTGGTGCAATACCAGGTGGCGCGGAAGCTCAACACCGGCCGACCGCCGCGTACACCCGAGACCGTCATCCGCTGCGCAGCCACCGAACCGGCTTCCAGGGCACCGGCGGCGATCTGCACGCGTCGGCGTGCCGTCGCGATCTCCCCGGTCGCCTCGATCGAGTCGAGCGGGATCGAGAGCGCGTCGGCGACCAGGCTCAGCGATGGGCCGAAGCTGCTCTTCCCGTGCGTCAACCGACGCTCATCGAGTTCCGCGGGCGGTTTTCCGAAACCCATCACGTCGAAGAGCAGGCCCGGCGAGTCACGGCGGGAGAGGTCGGCGAACTCGTCGATCGCCAGGCTGCCGAGCCGACGCTGGACCGACGCGAGCACCAGCGGAACGGCCTCCGTGATGAATCCGGGGCTGCTCCCCGTGCTGTGTATCGAAGTGCCGCCGAGCCGGCAGGCATCCTCGACCCGCTTGCGCACGTCGGGATCAAGGCTGTCCGGATGATGAAACTCGCCCCAAGTCGTGACGACGTTCGCGCCCGACGCCAGCAACCGGCACACCTCGTCGACATCGCAGGTGCGCGGCATATAGAGCACGCAGTCCGCGCCGAGCGCCACGATCTCCTCGACATCGGCCGTCCCCGCGACACCGGTCGTCCCGGATCCGCACAGCTCACCGGCGTCGAGCCCCACCTTTTCCGGCGCATAGACGTAGACGCCGGCCAACGTCAGGTCCGGATGCTCGACTACGGATCGCAGCGCGTACGCCCCGATGTTCCCGGTGGCCCACTGCACGACACGGAGATTCGGCGCGGCTCGAAGGGGACCACGGACACCGGCGCCTATGCCATTCTCCATGAATGAGAATCATACTCTCATCCGCAGGATTCGGCAGCCCCGGCCACCCATGCGGTCACACCGGCTCGATCACG
>Ga0185299_10001249_pt1 | contig 51968 bp, 53 predicted proteins | sample PaiPotPPA55metaG_FD_128002 | JGI IMG/M metagenome (GOLD analysis project Ga0185299, IMG submission 128002) | Iron sulfur acid spring bacterial and archeal communities from Banff, Canada, to study Microbial Dark Matter (Phase II) - Paint Pots PPA... ... | reverse complement strand
CCGCCTGTGCCTCTACAACAAGAAAATCAATCTCAGCTCGTCTTTAGCTGGTCAGGCCGTTGACGTCAAAGAAGTCGACCACGGCATCTGGCTTGTCAGTTTTATGCAGTACGATCTCGGTTACGTCCATCTGGAGGAGAAAACTTTGCAGCCTGCGGCCAATCCGTTTGGCCCAAAAGTGTTACCTATGTCTAAAGTGTTACCTATGTCTTAGGAACAATCTGTTACCTATGTGTCCGGTTCGGACAGATCAGATTTGGTGGACGGCATGGGATTCGAACCCACGACCCCGGCGTTGCGAACGCCGTGCTCTCCCAGCTGAGCTAGCCGCCCACTCAGGTGTTGCTCCCATTTTACTCCACTCGCTCCATTCGCCGGTCGCCTGAACCCGGCGCCTCTGATATAGATGAGATATTATCCTGAGTTGGCAATGCGTCGAGTAACTCTCTGGGTGCTTTTTTACGCCGTCGCCGCCCCGGCTGCGCCGGACGCGATCTATATCCATGGCCAGATCATCACCGTCGATCCGCGATTCACAATCGCCGAAGCGATGGCCGTCACAGGGGGCAAGTTCGAAGCCGTCGGCAAAACCGCCAACATCCAAAGGCTGGCGGGACCGGCGACCCAAGTCATCGATCTGCACGGCCGGACGGTAATCCCCGGTCTCGAAGACAGTCACCTGCACAATGCCGGCGGGGGCCCCGGTGTCGACCTATCGAACGCCCGCTCGCTCGCGGACGTCTTGGCTGCCGTAGGCCAGCGCGCAAAAACCACAGCGCTCGGCGAAGTCATCGTCTCCAATGGCGACTGGCACGAAGCGCAGCTCACCGAGCAGCGTTTGCCCTTACGCCGCGATCTCGATACAGTTTCACCGGAGAATCCGGTCGTCCTTATTCGCGGTGGGCACGAATACATTCTCAATTCCGCGGCGCTCGTTAAGTGGCACATCGATAAAACGACCGCGGCGCCAGAAGGCGGTCAGATCAGCCGCTACCCCGGCGGTGAGCCGAACGGCGAACTCATCGACAAGGCGCGCACACTCGTCACCCTGCCGGCCACGAAATTGACGCGCGAGCAGCAAATCGAAAACTGGGTCGAGCAATACCACAAGCTGAATGCCGCCGGACTCACCAGCGTCCGCCATCCCGGCATCAGTCTTGACCAATATCGTTTGTTGCAGGAGATGCAACGCCGCGGCCTGCTTAGCATCCGGCTGAACGTGCTGCTCTCCGCGCCCCCGAATCCGGATGCCGCCAACGTGCGCGCATTCATTGAAAGTTCCGATGTCAAGCCGGACGAGGGCGACGAGTGGCTCCGCATCGGCGGCGTGAAACTGGTTGCCGACGGTGGCTTCGAAGGCGGCTGGATGCGCGACCCTTATGAGGAACCGTACGGAAATCACGGCGCCTACCGCGGCCTGCAGTTAATCCCGACTGATCGTTACATCGCGATCGTCAAGCAGCTCAATCGTCTGGGCTGGCGCGTGGGCACTCATGCGGTCGGCGATGCAGCGATCGACGAAGTGCTGGCCGGCTACGAGGCCGCGAATGCCGAGCATCCCATCACCGGAAAGCGCTGGGCCATCGAGCACGGCTTCATCCCGCGAGAAGAACAGTTTGCGCGCATGCGAGCGCTGGGTTTAATAGTCACGGTCCAGAATCATCTGTATCTCGCCGGCCCGAGCCTGGTTCGCTATTGGGGAGTGCGGCGCGCGGCCTGGGTCACGCCCGTCCGGGCCTATCTCGATCACGGGATCCCGGTGGCTGCCGGCACCGATGCTTCCGTTGTGCCATATCCGCCGCTTTGGACCTTCTATCATTTCGTGACGCGCGACACCATTACTGGCGGCGTGCTCGGCGCCGATCAGAAGATCACGCGCCAGGAAGCGCTGCGCCTCAGCACCATCGACAACGCCTACCTGACGTTTGAAGAAAAGACCAAAGGCTCCATCGAACCCGGCAAGTGGGCCGACTTCGTGGTGCTGGCCGAAGACCTCCTAACGGTCCCGGATAAGCGCATCGAAAAAATGAAGGTGCTGATGACCCTCGTCGGCGGCAAGACTGTGTTCGTGGACGACGCGTTCGGCCCGCATTGAACCTATTCTCCAAGCGTCACACGAAAGAGCTCCAGAGGATCAGGCAGCGGAATGAATTTCCACCTCGCCCGCAAAGCTCGAAGGCGCTGGAATCTCGATACCCGCAGACGGCATGCGTCTGCCAGCCTTTGGAGCACACCAGGGTAAATCGATTCAAGTCCTGCGGCCAACGAAACCTGGTTCCGTGATCTTCTTGGGCGCCATCCGTTGTTCCACGAGCCTGCGCCAATCGCTCTGCTCAGCCTCGTCCTTGAAGAAGCGCTTCGGCAAGACCCAGGCAGAAGTCGCGATGGAGTAAAGACAAAAGAGGCTCTTGGTTTCACAGATTCTCCAGAAGACCTTCCAGGATGTCTCGCCCGAGGAAAAAGCGTTGTGGTAGCGAATTCCTTGCGGCGAGAAAGAGTGCACGAACGGTTCACGAATCGACACACCAGTTCGTAGCTGTTTTCTTGCTCCGATGTACGGGCATACTGTCATCCCACACAACAAGAGGAAGACTACAAGGAACGGAGTCCCACTGGTGCGAGCTGTCTGATAGTCGTTGAACACCAGGGCAAGCACGGCCGCTAGAATGACCCCCGCTAACATAATCAGCAGGCACGGGATCACAACCCACCAGGTCCGTCGAAGAAAATGGAAATACTGGAATCGTACGAGGTCACTCAGCGTGAGTGTGCCTCGTAGCTCAAAAACTTTGCTTTCGGGATTCTCACTCCCCATAATGAATCACGGCGCTGACCCTGGCGCCACCCTCCGCTTGGTCGCCTGCTCGAACGCATACGCCAACTCGATCAGCCGCGGCTCGCTGCAGGCCGTGCCAGTAAACCCGACTCCGAATGGCGCCGGCTTGGCATTGAATCCATCAGGAAACGGTGGCGTAGGCGCGTTGGGAACCAGACCGAACGGCACCACCATGATCGGATACCCCGCCCGCGCGGCCAGCCCTGCGCCACTCGCTCCCGGCGTCAGAATTGCATCCAACCGAGAGACGTTGAGCGCTCCGTCAATGCCCTTGTCGCGGCTCAGCAACAGGTCTTTGTGATGATCGGCTTCGTATCGCGCGCGATCCACTTCCAAATTCATCTCGTCTGAAATATCCAATCGCGACTGGCCATACTTGATCGCGCCCGCCTTGGCGTGATCCAAATTCCACTGACGCAACTCTGCCAGCGTCTTCACGGGCGCCAACGGTCCCAAGCTGGCCAGCCACTTATTGAAGTCGCGCTTCATGCCGTACTTGAAATCCACCGAACAGGTCTCATCCTTGCCCTTGGCCTGATCGGCGCCGGAGCAGTAATCCCACTGCAGAAAATTGCTCTTCGGATCTTTATCGACAAAGCTCGGAATGTCCGCCGGATCCACAATGACCGCGCCCTGCTGCTTCAAAATCTCGATCGCCTCGGCCATCACCTTGACCTGCGCCGCATCCAAACCACCGCGCGGTTTTTCTTCCCCGGTCAGCGTGATCTTCTCGTAGTAGAACGCGCGTGGAACGCCGATACGCGCTCCTTTGAGCCCATCGGCATTCAGGAATTTCGTGTAGTCGCGCCCGGACGGCGGCGTACAGTTGCGAGTTGCGGCGTCGTTTGGATCGGGCGTCGCGCCCTCGAGGGCGCCCAGCATAATTGCAGCGTCGGTCACGGTCCGAGCCATCGGTCCCGCGGTATCGTGATCGGCGGTAATGGGAATCACGCCGTAGCGGCTGATACGTCCGATAGTCGGGCGAATGCCCGCCAACATGTTCTGGTTCGACGGACTGATGATCGACCCGCCGGTGTCTGACCCGACGTTGCCCGCCCAGAAACTCGCGGCCGTTCCGATTCCGCTGCTCGACCCTCCAGTTGCCAGCGCGGGCCGTCCATCGAAAGTCGCTTCCCTGGGATCGGGGCGGGGATCGTAGGGGTTGTATCCGTAGCGGCCCACCGCATTGTAATTGCCCGGCATCGGATCCGGTACGCCCGCCACCCAATTGGCCAACTCCGTCAATCCCGTCTTGGCCAGGATGATCGCGCCCGACTCGCGCAAATTCTTCACCAGCGTCGCTTCATAGGGCGGCGTGAACCCGGCGAATGCCAAGGCCCCGCCCGTGGTCGGCATATTCGTGGTGTGAATATTGTCCTTTAGCGCGATCGGGATGCCGTGAAGTGGACCGCGCACGTTGCCGCGTGCGCGCTCGCCATCCAGTTCATCGGCCTCCTGGAGCGCGTTGCGATTTACCGTGATGGCCGCGTGCAGCTTGTCTTCATACAGTCCGATTCGGATCAGGTGCAACGCCACCAGATCATGCGAGGTAATGCGCCCGTGCTCCATCGCGGCGCGCATCTCTGGAATGGTCGCTTCCACTACGTTGAAGGCCGGCGCCGGCTTTTTCACCTGCCCTTGAACCACCGATCCAGCCGGGACGAGCAGCAACAAAAATACTTTTTTCATAGGTTCCAGCAATGTCGATCAGTATATCGAAACGCCCCGCCCTCGCCTTGCGTTCATCTACATAAGCGCGTTCTTATGACCCGAGCAATTAACTCTCTTCTGGCTATTCTTTGATCACACGGCTCGTATCCGCCTCGCCTCAGATAACGTCGTTTTCCGCAAGCGACGTCTCCGTGATCCATGTCGATACGCGCGCGTCGATGCCAGTGACCACCCCATCACCGGGCTGCGGGCTGACGATTTCGTCCTGCGCGAGGAAGGCCAGCCTCAACCGATCCGAGGATTTGGCAGCGATGATGTGGCCGTGATGCGCTCGCTGGCGCATGCCGATGCCGTTCTCTGCGCACTGATCGCGCCAGATGCCCTGCACAGCGGTCAAGTGCCCAGCACCGGCGGGCTGCAAGATCCCTTCGGTGGCGTTCTTGGGCCTGAAGTGAGGCGGCTCTTCGGCGATTAATTGCCGCGCGCATTTAGCATGACGTCACAGCCACGCACCAGTTCTGCCGGCACCACTGAGATCGCACAGGATTCCGGGGCCGCCAGCATGTCCGTCAATGACGCGTCGGCGCTGCAACAGACACTGGCGCGTATCCGCCAGCGTTACGCTCTCTTTTTCAATCTGCCTGATGGCGTTCAGGCCGGCCAGGAACGGCAGATCGACGTAACCCTTACGCCCGGCGCTTTGCAGCGTTATCCCGATGCCCAGGTCCACTACCGTCGCGTGTACATGACCCCGGAAACCGGCGCGGCTCCATAGCCCATTCAGGCCGCTCACCCGGACATTAACCCAGTTGCGCCCAACGCCCCCGATGGACTATAGTCGATCTGGTACGACTTTTTCAACTAAAGGGAGGAAGTCATGAAGAAATCACTAACACTGCTCGCAATGGCCGCGACGTTCTCATTCGGGGCAATGGCCGCCGATTTTAATGGCTATATCATCGACCAAAGCTGCGCCTCCAAAGCCGCGATGAGGGGCAACGTCGATTGCGCCAACAAGTGTATCAAAGGCGGTTCCCCCGCCGTACTCGTCACTGAAGACGGAAAAATCTATAAGTTCGCCGACCAGGCGAAGGTTTTGGATTCCGCCGGCAAGAAAGTAACCGTTACAGGCAAGCTGAAAGGCGACACCATCTCCGTCGACAAAGTCAGCGAGTAAGCTTCCACACTGAACTGCTGTGCATCAAACCGGCTTTCGCCCCATGGCGGTGGCCGGTTTTGTTTTTTCCTCCGTCGATACCGGTACAGTGGTGTGCATGGCTTCTCGCCTCACCATCAGCCGCAATTCCCCCGCCGATGTCCAACAGCGGCAGGTGATCGTCAAGCTGGACGGCGAGGCTTTCGCGACCCGGCTATTCGGCCAGACAGTGACCCGCGAGATTCCCTCCGGATCGCATCGGCTTCGTTTCGACAACACCTGGGTCAAGAAGGCTGTCGAATTCAAATCCGCCGATGGCGAGGAAGTAAACTATAGCGTCATCAACCGCCCTGGCCGCTTCACCTGGTGGATGGTCGCGGTCTTAGGCGCCGGGCCGATGTATCTCACCATCGAGCGCGCCGCGGCGGAATCACCATCAAATCACTCTTCTTCCGGCGGGCCCCCAAACGCCCCGTAAAGGTCCTGTTGCTTCACCTTCTCGGTGTTGAATCGCGCCGCCCGGTCACGCATCGTCTGCAGGACTTTCTCGGCCTCGGGCAGCTCGCCCTTGATCCAGCGCAACGGATTAATCCGCGCCACTACGAAGGATCGCAGATAGGGGCTTTGCAGCCCGCGCTCCTTCAGTTTCGCGATCGCCTCGGCCACCTTCTCTTCCAGTTCCAGTAACAGCTCCGCGCGATGCTCGTGCGATTTGATCGCCTTGCTGATCGGCTGATCGGAAAATTCCTCCACCCTCCGCAATACGGGATGATACGCGCCGCCGGCAAAACCGCGCTTGCTTTCGTAAGCCAGGCCCAGCGTCACCAACGAGGCATCCTCCAAGTAAAAGGCGAAGCTCGATTCCGGTTGTGATCCCTCCTCCGGCAGCAGCCCTTTGTAGATGCGAATCACCTCCAGCGACTTCTCCTTCAGGTTGTGCGCTTTCTCCGTATTCAGAGCCAGGATCTGCCGCGCGATCTCGCGATCCGGCACAACCAGCGCCGTAATCGACCGTGCCCCCAACCGCCGCATTGCCTCCAGTCTATGAAACCCGTTCGGCGTCCAGAAGCCGTCTTCCGGCGCCGGAACAACGATCACCGGATCCAGGAACCTTCCAGTCTTTTCGATCACGCCGGCCAGTCGCTTGTGATGCGCTTCGGAAAGATCGCGCTGAAACGGTGTCGGCTGCACGTGATCGATCGGAAGAATCGCAACGAGCAGTGGATGTCCACCTAGCGGATCCCGATAGCCGGCCAGGACCGCGCCGCCTTCTTGCTCCACCCGCTGAACCACCGGAGCCAGCTCGTCGACGATCCCCGTGGCGCAGTCGCGTGGCTCGAGCCCGGCCGACTTCGGCTGTCGCTTGCGCGGGACTCGACGCTTCGCCGGTTTCTTAGTTTTCGTTGCCGCCTTGGCCACTTCTGCTGATGTTACCGTGGCGCGGCGCAGTCGTGTCCGACGAGCTCCTCCGTGAGCTGGCGTTGTGGTAGAACCAAGCCATGAGTTCTCCCAAACAATCAGCACTCGACGAAATCAAGCTCGCCATGGCGGCCAACAATAACCTTTTCAACACCGAGGTCTTCGGCAATCGGAACTTCGCGGCTCTGGATCAGATTTACACCTCGGATGCCCGCATCCTTCCGCCCGGTGCGCCTATGATTTCCGGCCGCGAAGCGATCAAGAAATTTTGGTCTGATCTGATTCAATCCGTGAACGCTAAGTCGGCGGTCCTCGCAACGGTGGACCTGATGTTGGCCGGTGATGGCTTGGTCGAAATCGGGCGCGCCACGCTCACCATTGAGCCGCAGGGACAATCCGCCACGCAAATGGAAGTGAAGTACGTCGTGTACTGGCGGCAAGAAGGCGGCCGATGGAAATGGCACGTGGACATCTGGAATCAAAACACCTAAAATCGTAGCCGAAACGGATTTTTCGCCGTAGATACCAAAATGTCCCGCGCTTGCCTCTCGCTCGCTATCGGCCTCAGCATCGCCAGCTTACCCTCAACAGCCCAAACCTGGAAGCCGCCCGTCGTTATGAAAATCCTTCCCAATGGCCTGAAGGTGGTTGTCTCGGAAGATCATTCGGCGCCCACTTTCGGCATCTGCGTCTCCTATGGGATCGGTTTCCGACTGGAGCCGGAAGGCCGCAGCGGATTCGCCCATTTGTTCGAACATATGATGTTCGAAGGCACGCCTGTCGCGCCCAAGGGCACCTTGGACAAAGTAATCGAAGGTGGCGGCGGCAACAATAACGGCGACACCCGTTACGATTTCACTGAGTACATCGAGACTGCCCCAGTCACCGCTCTCGATCCGATCCTGTGGATCGAAGCCGACCGCATGAAGACGCTCGATTTTTCGCCGGCCAACCTGGAGAATCAGCGCAAGGTCGTTGAGGAAGAGGTCCGCGTAAATGTGCTGAATCAGCCCTACGGCCTATTTTTCGCTATTGACCTGCCTGGTAAAGCCTTCGACACCTATCCCAACTCGCACAATTTTTATGGGGACTTCAAAGATCTCGATGCCGCCCGCATTGAAGACGTCGAGAAATTCTATAACCAATACTACTCACCCAATAACGCTGTGCTCGCGATCGTCGGCGACGTAAACGCGGCGGAGGTCTTCGCCAAGGTGGAGAGGTATTTCGGTCCGGTCCCGGCCCGTTCGGCGCCACCTCGCGCCAATATTGAGGAGAAGCCGCAGACTGTGGAACGGCGCTCCGTCCAGACCGACCAACTGGCCAATCTCCCGGCGCTCGCCGTCGGTTACCGGATGCCCCCGCGCCGGTCACACGACGCCGTAATAGCCGCGGTTGCCGGTGAATTACTTCATAACGGCCAAGCCTCGCGCCTGTATCAGAGCCTGGTGAAAGAGAAACAGGAGGCCGCGTCGGTGGATGGCGGAGTGAATTGGCCGTTGGGGAACCCGTTCGAGTATAACGGACCCACGCTGATGGTTTCCTTCGTGGTGGCCCCGGCCGGCATTCAGGAAGACGCGCTGCTTGCGGCTTATGACGACGCTATCGCCGATCTCACGCGCCGCGGCCCAGACAATGCCGAACTAGACCGCATTAAAGCAAAAATGCGATCCGATTGGTACGACCAGCTCGAGGTTCCTATCCAACGTGCCTCCACCCTCTCCCACGCCGTGCTGTTCGATGGCAACGCAGACCGCGTCGGCTCGATCCCGGATGAAATCGCCGCCGTCACCGCTGACGATATCCGCAAATTTGCCGCGACGTATTTGGTGAAATCCGGTCGAACCATCATCTGGCGCGTGCCTGCGCCGAAGCTGGGAGACCGTAAATGAAAAGAAGACTTGTAGTGGCGGCAGCGGCCCTGATCTTGGCTCGTGCAGGCCTTGCCGCTGACAAACAGTCCTTGCCTAAGGATCTTCCGCCTTACGGCGCGATGAAACAGTTGGCTGCGCCGCACGTGACCGTAGCGAAACTCGACAACGGCCTGACGGTGTGGCTCGTATCGGAAGCCGGTTTTCCGAAAGTGGCAGTCACCCTGGCTATACGCGGCGGCTATACTGCTGACCCGAAAGATCGCCCCGGCTTTGCCGACTTGATCGCTGCCACCGTTACCCAAGGCACCCGCAAGCGCAGCGCTAAGCAAGTCGCGGAAGATCTGCAAGCCGCGGGTGGCGATTTGGCGGGCAGCGCCACGCCCGACTCAATCCTCATCGAAACCAGCGTTCTTAGCTCCAAAGCCGATACGGCGCTTCAAATTCTCGCCGATGTCATGCAGCAGGCCACCTTCGCGGATCAGGAAGTAGCCATCGCGAAAAGCAATTTGTCCTCGGCCCTTCAGGCCAATGAAGCCGACCCGAGTTTCCTCGGCCGGCGCGCACTTTATCGCGCTCTCTTCGGACAGCATCCCTACGCCATTACCTCGCCCACCGAAGAAACCATCAGCAAGACCACCGCCACCGACCTCCGTGCCGAGTACGCCCGCCGTTTCCGGCCGGACCGCACCTTGCTGATTGCGGTAGGTGATTTTAGCGAGCAGTCCCTGTTAGCCGCCGTTCACGCCAGCTTCACCGCCTGGAAATCCGGTGGCGCCGCCGGTACCATCGACGCGGGGAAGCCCGCTGCCCTGGTTTCCAAAGCTATCGTCTACGTGCCGCGGGCCAATTCCGTGCAGACCGCTCTCTATCTGGGCACGCTGGGGCCAAACCGCTCAGCGCCAGATTACGCCGCCGCTCGCGTCGGCAACGCGCTTTACGGCGGGATGTTCGGGTCGAGGCTGGTCAACAATATCCGCGAAGATAAAGGCTACACGTATTCGCCGGGAGCGCGCCTCACGCTGAATCGCGATGCAGGCATCCTGGTCACCCGCGCGGATGTGCGCAATCCGGTAACAGGCGCCAGTTTCAATGAGATTACTTATGAAATGAACCGCATGGCCACCACCGCGCCAGATAGCGACGAAGTCGACCGCGCGAAGCGCTTTGTCCTTGGCTCGCTAGCGCTCCAGTTGCAATCTCGCGCCGGGGTCGCGCGTCAGCTCGCCAATCTGTGGATCGATTCGCTTCCTCCCCAGGAACTGGCGTTGCAGGGCCAAAAAATCGAGAAAGTGACCCCGCAGGACATCCAGGCAGCCGGACGCAAATACTTTCCCGCTTGGAGGATGACGGTGGTTGCAGTCGGTGAAGAGCAAGTGATCAAGGACGAACTGGCGCCGTTTGGCCTGGAGTTTCAGAAAGCGCCCTGAATCGCCGCTGATCTAAGGAGCAAGAATCATGGCTGAACATCTGTTCTTGCGGGCGCTCTCCTGATCGCTGCCGGCGTGTACCAATGGACTCCCTTCAAGGATGCCTGTCTGCGGCATTGGCGGTCCCCGCTGAGTTCCCTGATTGGCGTGAGGGCTCGCCGGGCGCGTTCCGCATGGGGATCGATCACGGCCTCTTCTGCCTGGGTTGCTGCTGGATGCTCATGGCCCTTCCCTTTGCAGCGGGCGTGATGAATCTGATGTGGATGGCCGCCATAACGGCCTTCATTCTGGTCGAGAAGGCCGCCCTGGGCGGACAGTGGTTTGGCAAAATCGGCGGAGCCGCGATCGCCGGCGCCGGACTATGGATGATCACTTCCATGAGCCGGTGACCGCTTCTCCACGAGCCTTCTTCCCCATCCCCTCAACGACTTCCTACAACCCACAACCCACCACCCTCCTCAGGGTTATACTGAAGGTAGCCACGTCTGCGCGATCGCGAATTGATTCGGGCTTAAGGAAAGCGAGCGTTTTAATGATTCCAACACATCGGTTTGTGAGCCTCCCCTGTGTTCTTTTCTGCGCGGCGGCCGCCTTCGGCCAAAATGCTCCCCCGGCTCCCGCCACCTCGCCAGCCAATCTCGACAAAGCGGCTTCCTATTACAACTACTCGCTGGGACATCTGTATGCTGAACTTGCGGCTGCCTCCGGCAATCGTGGCGACTACTTCAACAAGGCCGTTGAGAGTTATAAAGCTGCTCTGAAAGCGGACCCCAACGCCACCTTCATCTCGGAAGAACTTTCCGACCTCTATATCCAATCCGGCCGTCTGCGGGAAGCGGTGACGGAAGCCGAGGATGTCCTTAAAGAGAATCCTTCCGACTTGAACGCTCGCCGCCTGTTAGCCCGTATTTATACCCGCATGATCGGCGATTCGCAGGCCAACCGGATCGACGAAAACATGGTCAAAAAGGCCATCGAACAGTATCAAAAGATCACCGAGGGGGATCCGAAAGATATCGAGAGCTGGCTCATGCTGGGCCGGCTGGAGAAGATCGCTCAAAACTCCACTGACTCCATGAATGCCTACAAGAAGGCCTTGGAGATTGATCCGAATAATGAGGACGCCAATACCGGCTTGGCTATGGTTTACGCCGATCTTGGGGATAACAAGGCCGCGGCGGAGATGCTCCGCAAGCTGGCCGAGAAAAATCCCAGCCCGCGAAGCCTCACCAGTCTCGCCGAAGTTTATGAACAGTTGAAGGACTATCCGCTGGCTGCGGAGACGCTGCGCAAAGCGCTCGAACAACAGCCCGGCAATGCGGATCTAAAACATGCGCTGGCTCAGGATCTGCTCCTGGCCGATCAGCTGGACGACGCCTTGAAGCTTTACCAGGACTTGGTTGCCGACGATCCCAAGGACGAGCAATCTTTGTTGCGGATCTCGCAGATCTATCGTCAAAAGAAGGACTTCGCCAAAGCTCGGGAAGCCTCTGATAAGGCCAAAGAGCTCGATCCCAATAATCTCGAGATACTCTTTAACGATGTAAATCTGCAGGAAGCGGAAGGCCGGATTCCCGATGCCATCAAGACCTTGAAGGGGATTTTAGATTCCACCGCGAAAAAGACTTACAGCGCGTCCGACAAGAGTAACCGCACGCAGTTGCTCGAAAAGCTCGGATACCTCTATCGCCAGACCGAACAATACCCACAAGCGGTAGATGTGTTCCACCAGATTATCGATCTCGATCCCGAGGCGGCTCCTCGCGTCACGGCCGCCATCGTCGAAACATACCTCGTAGCCAAGGATTTTCCGAAAGCCGAAGCCGAAGCGGATGCCGCCGTCAAGAAATATCCGGACGACCGGGCGGTGCGTTCCGTTCATGCCTCGCTGCTCGCTGACATGGGCAAAACTGATCAGGCGCTGGCCGAGACACGCAAGCTGCTGGATGGTAAGAATGACCGCGAAGTGTACCTCAGCCTCGCGCAGATTTACGATAAGTCCAAGAACTTCGCCGAAATGGGCAAAATGCTCGATTCGGCCGAAAAGCTTTCCAAGTCCAACGAGGAGAAGGAGTGGGTGCTGTTCAGCCGCGGCGCCATGTACGAGCGCATGAAGAATTATCCGGCGGCTGAGGCCGAATTTCGCAAGGTTCTGGCCATCAACCCGGACAACGCCTCAGCGCTGAACTACCTGGGCTACATGCTGGCGGACCGTGGCGTCCGCCTGGAGGAAGCTCAGGGATTTATCAGCAAGGCTTTGGAAATGGAGCCGCATAATGGCGCCTATCTCGATAGCCTGGGCTGGGTTCTCTATCGACAGAACAAGCTCAGCGAGGCCGAGCAGAAGCTGGGCCAGGCGCTGGAGTCCATGTCGCGCGATCCCACCGTCCACGATCACTTGGGCGACGTCTACTTCCATGAAGGCAAGATTCGCGAAGCCATCGCTCAATGGCAGAGTTCGCTCAAGGAATATCAAACCAGCGCGCCTAGCGATCAGGATCATGCCGACGTAGCCAAGATTCAGAAGAAGCTCGAAGACGCCAAGGTCCGGTTGGCGCGCGAGGGCGGGTCCAAGCAGCCGCAGTGAGGCAGTTGCGTGGCGCACGCAATCCTACGTGGCGCGCGATCGCGTTTATCTTCGTCCTCGCGCTCAGCGCAGACGCTCAAAAGTTCTACACTTACGTCGATGACCTCGGGCCCGATTACATCGAGCTTGCCTGGGGCACTGCCGACGGCCACAATACGATCGGGCGTTCAGCCCCATCGCACGGTGAGGCTACCGTCCGGATCGACGGCCGTACCTTGACTACCCGGGCCAACCAGATCACCGTCGGCGACCTCTTACCGGATCACGAATATTCCTACCAGGTTTCGATCGGCGACTCCGCCGTCGGTCAGGGCGAGGTTCGAACCTGGGCCGCGAAATCCCAGCGCCTCGTGTTTTTCGTCATCGGCGATTTTGGCACCGGCCGCGCTCCCCAATACCTGATCGCGCGCGCCATGTGGGACGAATTCCAACGCCGCGCCAAAACGGACAATCCCGTGCGCTTCATCCTCAGCATGGGTGATAACATCTACGGCAGCATCGCCGGATTCCTGGGCGGCGCGCTCCGCACCGGAGCCGACGATGCCGATTGGGCAACCAAGTTTTACGCGCCCTATGAACCCTTGATCGCCCGTATCCCCTTCTTTCCCTCGCTCGGCAACCACGACGGCAACGAGACCGAGAGACAAGCCGATCTGCCGGCCATTCTCGACAACTTCGCGTTCCCACAGAACAAGCCGGCCCGCTATTACGATTTCACCTACGGCGATCTAGCGCAATTCTTCGCGCTTGATAGCACGAAGAATACAGAGTCCGGCCCCGCGCGCGCGGGCTACCTCGAGGACAGCCAGCAATTCCATTGGATGCAAACTGAATTCGCGAAGCCGCATCCGCTGTGGGTAATCCCCTTCTTCCACCATCCTCCCTTCACCGCCGGACCGCTGCACAACGCCAGCTTGGAGCAGCTTCAGCATTGGGTGAAACTTTTCGCTGCGTCCGGCGTAAAGGTGGTATTCAATGGACACGAACATAACTTGCAGGTGAGTGAAGCGAGCGACCGCACCAGCGGCATCTGTTTCATCGTGAGCGGCGCCGGCGGCGAGCTCCGCACCGGCAACCCGAAGAGCAACATGAAGCGCGCCGGCATTCGTGCCTGGGCCGCCGAAAATCATTTCCTGGTCGTGGAAATCGAGGGCAAGACCATGCGAGTTACGCCGCTGTCGTTTGAGCCTATGAAAGTTGTGGATGGCGATGGCCGGCCCGTGACGCTGCCCATCACCATCACGCAGCCATGACACGTGTTCAATGACACGTGTACAATAAATGCCCGTGGAATACTTTACCTGGGAATCGGTCCCGCTCGAAGTCATGAGCGATATGATCTCGCGAAGAGTGATCAGTGGCGACAAGGCCATGGTCGCGCAGGTCTTCTTGAAGAAAGGCGCCGTGGTGCCCGAGCATCACCATGAGAGCGAACAGATCACTTATATTCTGGATGGCGCGCTGAAATTCGAGCTGGAGGGCAGGGAAGTGATTGTGCACAAGGGCGAAGTGCTGCGGATTCCTTCCCACGTTCCGCATCGAGCGGTCGCGCTGGAAGACACTCTCGATCTCGATATCTTTTCGCCGATTCGCACCGACTGGCTGACAAAGGACGACGCCTATCTGCGCCGCGGCCAGAGCGAAAGGGTGTGAGGTTGTGGTGTTGGTGGGCGAGATTCGCTTAAGGCCTGCTTTCCGCAATGGTCCGTTCGGAGATTGGGCTAAGTTTTGTGTTGCAGGATTACAAAATCTCAGCGTTTTTGAAAACCAGAGCCGTCCAGGTTGCATTGGTTGAGATCCAAGGCATACACTTCGGTTTCGCAGACGGATTCACAAGCTAAACCCAGGCTTCTGTCTTCCCCTCAGCGCAAATTGTGGCTGGCCATACCGTTAGTAATGGGCCGAGTGAAGGGACCGAATGGCACTGTATCGTAATCGCGAAGAAGTAATCAACACACAACTGGCAATTCTCGTATCGCGTCTAGGAGTGACAGCCGATGCCGAAACTATCCACGTTCATGGGGCGCATCGGCCAGACGTCCTCTTCGAATTGCGGGGCTTGCGAGTCGTGCTTGAGGGAAAGTTCGCGGACCATCCGTCCCCTGAGAACGTTGTACTCAATGACGCCCGAAACCGTGTACGTAGCGGTATAGCTCACATTGCCGCGGCAATCGTCTATCCCGTTAAGTTACGGACGACGCCGACGACCAGAATTTTGGATCTCCTTGAGAAAGTGTCGCTCCGATATTGCATCGTCTCCGAGGCGGGAGAAAGTGACTGGCTTGACGGAAGGCCCACTTCGCTAATGGACGCGCTCAGGCGCGCTCAAGAGGGACTCGTTCAAGACGACATCGTTGAGCAAACAGCCAAGTCGCTTTCTATGCGTCTAGAAGTTGTCGCGAAGCTCTGGATGAATCAAAAAGGGGCGTGCGATCGGCTCTCGGGAATCCTGGGGATTACGCCACCGAAGGGAGAGAAGCCAGACAAGGCTGAGGAGAGACGAGAGACTTCGGCGAAGGTTGCGGCGCTCGTCTTGGCCAACGCTCTCATCTTTCAGGAACAGCTTGCCGGTACTGACGGACGAATAAGTACTTTAAGAAAACTGGAGAAGGAAAAAGACATTGTAGGGGGTGCGGCGAAGCACTGGAAGTGGATCTGGCAGAACGTTAACTACATTCCGATTTTCCAACTGGGAGAGCGCGTGCTGAACGAGCTTCCCATCGATCAGGCCACGATGATAGCGGTGCGTGGTCTGCTTGCGGAGGCGATAGACATCTGCGCACAGCAATCGGCGCTGCGTCATGATCTGATGGGGCGCATTTATCATTGGCTTCTTCATCATGCCAAATACCTCGGGACCTACTACACCTCCGTAGCTGCGGCGACCCTACTGCTCAAATTAGCCCTAATGGCAGATTGGAAGGAGGACTTCGGCGACCCTGTCCAACTAGCTGAGTTTAAAGTTGCCGATTTTGCGTGCGGTACCGGTACACTTTTAATGGCTGCGGCGCAAGCCTTGTCCGACAATTACATCCGAGTGCGAGCTGATACCGACCGTACGCTCACCCCGGTGGATCTCCAAACGCTTCATCGTGCTTTGATGGAGAACGTTCTTCATGGGTATGACGTGTTGCCATCTGCGGTGCATCTCACTGCATCCACGTTGGCAATGTTGGCGCCCGAAGTGGCATTTGTCCGGATGAACCTTTATGTCATGCCGCTCGGGATGGATCATGGAAATGCGCGCCTTGGAAGCCTGGATTTCCTCTCGGGGAGCGAAATCAAGACTCAAATGGCCCTTGACTATTCCCAAATTGAGACGATACGCACCGGTGCATCCTCTACATCGGTAGCGAATGCGCGAGTGCCTCCACTTAGTCTATGTGTGATGAATCCTCCCTTCGTTCGCAGTGTTGGAGGCAATCTACTCTTCGGCTCGCTTCCGGACGAACGGGGCAGACTTCAAACCGAACTCAAACGCCGGGTGAAACAGATCGGGGCAAGCGCAACCGCGGGACTTGGAAGTGTCTTTGTAGCTCTTGCCGATCGATGGCTAGAGCCAGAAGGTCGTCTGGCATTTGTGCTTCCAGCCGCTGTCGCATCGGGCGAGGCTTGGGCAGATACGCGGCAGTTGATCGTCTCGCGCTACCACCTTGAAACTGTCGTATCAAGCCACGATGCGTTGCGCTTTAACTTCTCGGAGAATACCGACCTCTCGGAGATTTTGTTTATCGCTCGGAAGCTGAAACCGAAACAGATGCCCGGCCGGACTACTTACATTAGCCTGTGGCGCAATCCTCGTTCAATTCACGAAGCATTAGACCTCGCAAACAGAATTGACCAGATAAAAGCGCCAGTCGCTATAGAGGGCTTTGGGTATTAGCTCCATCATCGGCCCGAGTGGCAAGCTCGGCGAGATGACCACGATGCCCGCAGCTATCGGCGAGCAGAATTGGACGGGTGCTCTCTTCGCCCAGACGGAACTTCTTCGCATATTCTCGAAGCTTGAAACGGGCGAACTCAGTATTCCGGGAGGGCATAAAACAGTGGCCGTGCCTACGTGTCGCCTCGACTCCATCGGTGCGCTAGGGCCAGACCGGAAGCGAATTCACGAGGGCTTTAAGGTAACGACAGATGATTGGACGCCCTACCCGGCATTTTGGGGTCATGAATCCGCTAAAGTCCGAACCATAGATCAGGTCCCTAATGCTCACTTGGCTGTTTGGCTGGAGTCCCCGCGCGGACCAAACTATGGCCCCCATCTCTGGGAAAGAGCCGGTAGAATCCTTCTCGTCGAACGCCTCTGGCCGATTAGCCATCGCGTTCTTGCGGTCGGATTCGACACTAAGATTCTTGGCAATACCTGGTGGGCTCTCAAATCGGAATTGCTATCGCCGGACCAAGAGAAGGCCCTCTTATTGTGGCTGAATAGCTCCCTGGCAATTGTTCAATATTTTGGCCGCCGAGTAGTAACGCGCAGTGCCTGGATGCAAATGAAACAGCCGGCATGGGCCTCGATGCCAGTTCTTGATGTCCGAGGGCTCAAGACCCAGCAACTCCACGCACTTGTTACCGCGTACGACAGCATTTCGCATCAGGCGCTAGAGCCCATTGCCCGCGTTAAGACGGACCCGATTCGCGGCCAGATTGATGCGGCGATTAGCAGCGTGCTCGGACTTTCAGGCGTTTCTTCTATCCGAGAACTTCTTGACCGCGAACCAGGACTAAACGCGACCGATATCGCTCCGCGTGATGTCATGACGACTGAGGAGGAAGAGGATCATACATAGCCCAGTCCTTCACTTCGGCACATTGCGGTCAATCGGAACGGGTTTCCGGAAGAAGACTCGCGGCCAGCGTGAAAAAACTTAGTTCTTTTCCGGGCCGACCGCGCTCAAGGAAACGAAGCGATGACCTCCGGGTGTTAACTCGACTGCCCGGATCGCGCCTCGTGGACCAAGCGGCCCGATCGATTTCCCGTCCACGCTGATGTCGACGCTTCCGGCGTTGCCCACGCGCACTAGCGCTTTCTCGGCGAAATCGATGTGTCTGATTTCGTCCTTGGCGAGTAGCTTTTGCAATACCTCGGCTCCATCGGAAACGGCGTACACCCAGGCCTGTTCCGACACCCGAATTTCCGCGTGCCGCGTCCCCCCTGCCGCTGCAGGACTCGCGGTCGTCGGCTTCATCTCGGCCTGCTGGCTCGCGACAGCTATTGGATGCGAAGAATTCGCGGCCATGCTATGCCGGTATGACCAGAAGACCGAGACTGTAAATGCCATCATCGCGATCGCGCCCGCCGTTGCTACTGGCATCCGCCACCATGGGCGAGCGCGACGAACGCTCATTGCCTGTATTGGCGTTGGTGGGGTCGCACGTTCTACAATCGCTGCGCGCAGTGTGCCATCGGGCGTCGCGCCTACTGAGTCTTTGGCCCAATGCTCGATCAGCCGTTGGACCGCCGCTTCCACCACTTGGTCCCGGTGCAAGACCGGCAACTCAGGTTCTTGTTTCTTGACTTGAGCCGGCTCTCCCGCGATTGCTAATCGAATCCGGCGGCGGTAATCCTCCACTAAGAATCGAATCTGCTCGGCCCTGGTCTTTTCCTGCAGAAGAACGTCCTTGTCTACTGCGTGAATGCGCTCGGCTCCAATCGTGAACTTGTCGCCGCGAGGCTCCGAGTATCGGACGTCTGCCAATACCAGATGGTCCTCCACTTCGAGCGCAACCACCTCGTCCACTGGCAACCCTTCATCCATTACGACCTTCATTCCGGTGGCCGAGACGTCCAGCAGCAGGCAGTTGAGTTCGCGTTCCGGGTTGTCGACCAAGGTCAGTTTCCCCGGCGCGTAGATCTGGAACCTCGGTTCGCGTCTGCCGTCCATACCGCCAAAATCGGCAGAAACCTGGCATTCCATTAGGTCAATGTTACTCGCTGGTTAAGTGAAATGTTATGTGAAATGAAGTGCGCTTCCGGTTGATCTAACCGGCAGAAGGGAGTTAGGAGTTTCAAATGAAACAAGTACTTTATCCAATATTGGCGGGCCTGACAGTGATTGGCGCCGCCTATCCGCAGTCTGAAGTACCGCGGTTCAGCGGCAGTATCGGGGCCGGTTTTACAATGCCGGTTTATGGCACGGGGCAGCGCTTCGACACTGGCTGGAACGCCGGCGCCGGAGTGGGTTTTAACCTCTCGCGCTATCTCGGCGTCGAGGGGCAGTTTCAGTTCAATGATCTGGATGTGAACTCCGCCACTCTGAATGGCTTAGGCTTCCCGAACGGTTCCATGCGGATGTGGTCAGTTACTCTAGATCCAGTGATCCACTTCGCACCCTCGAATAAGTTCAACCCATACATCATCGGCGGCGGAGGACTTTATCATCGAACGCTGGAGTTCACGGCGCCGACGGTTGCGACCGTCACCGGATTTGATCCATTCTTCGGATTCTTTCCAGTGAACGTTCCAGCCAACCAGGTTCTGGCATCCAACTCGGTATACAAGCCTGGTTTTAACGGTGGAGCTGGCTTTTCCATTCCACTAGGCAGCAGTAAGATAAAGCTGTTCGCGGAGGCCCGTTATCATTACATGTACACGGCGCCTCGCGGCACAAGCATTCTTCCGGTCACCTTCGGCATTCGCTGGTAACAGTGTGTGCGTGTGCGGATGGCACGGTTAGTGTCAGTCCGCACACGCGTACGAGCTAACTTATCTCAGCAAGCCGCGGCAGATCAATCGTATTCCGTTTTGGCCATCGACCTGATATTCACGAACAACTTAAGGAGCTTAAAATCCAATGTTGTTCGTGAAATATCTTTTGATCACCGGCGGGACCGGTCTCCTGTCGGCGGCGGCCGGTATCCTGATCTGGGACTTGTATATCATCTTTCGGCCGCGACCGTTGTCGCTTGCCGGTGACGAGGCCGAGATGCCCAGCAGCGGAAGCAGTCCGCTCAGTTCGCTACGGTGGCGTAGTGCTGCGCGCTTATCAGCCTTCGCTCTGATTCCCTTGCTGCTCGGCATTAGCATCGCTGTAGTGCCGGGTGGTAAAGCGGGTGTGCGAGTCAGTCAATTCGGTGGCGCATTGCCCGGAACCCTTTATCCCGGCGTGCACTCGATTACGCCATTGGTAGAGCACGTCGAGCTGTTCAACATTCGAGACCGTGTTTTCACCACATCGCTCGCGGATGACCCGAAGAAGAAAGCGGATACGCTTCGCGTCCAGACCAAAGAGGGGCTGGGTGTTGTCCTCGCCGTAACAGTCCGCTTCAAGCTCGACCCGTCTAAGCTGTCCTATATTTACAGCAACCTTCCCCAGCCGGTGGAAGAGGAGATTGTTCCCCCCACGGTCGCTAGCGCTTTTCGCGAGGCCGCACCCAATTACACTGTGCGCGAAATCTTCGCCACACGCCGCGAAGAGATGGCCCGCGCCGTGGCCGCGCAGATCACCCAGAAGCTGGCAGCGGATGGCGTCATTCTGAAGGAAATCATGCTGCGCGATATACAGCTTCCAGCCGAGTATGCCAAGGGTATGGAAGGTCTGCTGCTGAAGGAACAGGAGAACGAGCGCCTATCGGTGGAGCTGGAAGTGAAGGAGAAGATGGTGAGAGAGGCCGAGCTGGAGGCCGACGCACAAAAGGCTCGCGAAGTGAAAGCGGCCGAGGCGAGGGCGCAAGTAGTGGTTATCGAAGCCAAGGCGCAGGCGGACGCCATGCAGCACACACTTCCGTTGAAGGAGAAACAGATCCAGCAGTCACGCCTGGAGGCTGAGGCGCGCAAAGCGTCCACGGTTATGAATGCCGAGGCGATGGCCCAGGCTAAAGTGATCGACAGCAAAGCCGAGTTCGAGAAGCGCAAGCTGATCACGGAAGGCGAGTCCGATCGCATTCGCCACGTCGCGGAAGCCGATGCCGAGCGGATGAAGCTGGAAGCCGTAGTGCTCAAGGAGAATCCACTGCTGATTCAGAAGATCATCGCCGAGAAGCTTTCCGACAAGGTACAAATCATGATGGTGCCCAATGACGGCAAATTCTTCTTCGCTAACGATGTGCTGAAGGGGATGCAGGCCGGCATTCCGTAGGCTACAATATGGCTCATGCGAAGAAGCCCCGTTATCTTTTCGTTGATATTTCCCGCGATGCTGTGCGGCGCCAGCGTGATTTCCGATAAACCGGATACACCGTTCAAGCTGGCGACCTTTGAAGCGCAGGGGAAAACACGAGTGGGGATGGCGCTGGGAGATCGCATGCTCGATCTGACTGGCGCCAATGCCTACGTGGAAAAGCAAATCGGTTTGCCGGCCATGAGACTTCCCACGGAAATGCGCGAGTTGATCGAGCAATATCCGGCCGCGTCCAAGCGTATGTACCAGATCGCGAATTACCTGAAGGACCGGAAGCCCGACGGGCAGGCGTTCTCATTTGCTCTGGATAAAGTCGCGATCAAGGCGCCCATCAAGTATCCCTATAACCTGCTGAACATGGCTGCCAATTATTGGACCCACGCGCGAGAGATGGGCGTGAAGAAGGACGTGGATCAAGACCGCGACGATCCGTATATCTTTGCCAAGTCGCCTCGCTCGTGCATCGTGGATCCTGGGACGCCCTTCTATATTCCCGAAGGTCGCAACCGGATCGATTGGGAAGGCGAATTGGCGATTATCATGAGCAAGCCGGCCTTCCACGTGCCCAAGCAGAAGGCGCTCGATTATGTGTTCGGCTACACCATCATGTACGACGTTTCGGACCGCGGCAGTCGCTACCGCAAGGACCCGATGTTTTCCGGGGCAGACTGGTTTTCGGGCAAGAGTCTGGATGGCGCGGCGCCTTTTGGACCCTTCGTCGTTCCCAAGGAGTTCATGACCAACCCGCACGACATCCACATCATGACCCGTGTCAACGGCGTGGTGAAGCAGGATGGCAACACCAGCGACATGATCTACGATGTCGAGCACCAGATCGCATACATTTCATCAATCATGACGCTTTATCCCGGCGACGTGATTTCGAGCGGCACCATGGGCGGCGTGGGGGTGGCGCGTAAGCCGCCGGAGTTTCTCAAGCCGGGCGATATGGTCGAAATTTCAATCGACGGCATCGGGACTTTGAAGACGCCGATTGCAGCGATGTCGCAGCGCCCCGCCGGAGCGACCGGGCACTGAGGGCTCGTCTTATTTCACCGCCGCGACCTGCAATACCGTACTAGCAAGCAGTTTTTGTCCGGCCAGCGACGGGTGCGTGTCGCAGGTGCCGTCGGGTAGTTTCACCAGCAGGCCTGCCGCACACGAGTCGCCTCCAAAGGGCGCCGAGGCGACCATGAACGCTGTGAACCCGTCGGCGATCTTGGCGCCGAAAGCCGTTGCGATTCCGGAGGCAATCCCGTTTAGTTGCGTGAACGCACCAACCTGGACTGGATCCTGGTAATTGAACACGTAATAAGTCAATAGCACGATCGGGCCCTGGTATTTCGCCTGGACACGTAGGTTGGTGAAGATTGTAAACATATTCCGACCATAAGTGCCAAGCACGATGGGTAGCTTCATGAATTCGCACGTCAAATCGAAATTGCACTCTACCTGCAGAAGGCCAAGATCGTTGCCGCCGATGTTGATGGTGACGAATTCCGGGTTCGGATTGTTAAGCAGATAGTTGACGGCGTAATCCATTTGGGTCCCCGAATATGAGATGAACAAAGGATTACCTGCCGCTTTCCAAGCGTGGCATCCGAGATCGGGTTCATCAAGTGAGAGGAAGCTGCCACTGGTTTCCCCAAAGCAGGACGCGTTAGCAACCTTCCGATGTATTCCATCAGATACGAATTCCGGGTAGCCGTGATAGTTGCTCAGGCTTACCGGGACGGTTGGGTTGAAGCCAAACGCCACGGAATCGCCCAGGGCAAGATATCGCGTATCCTTGATTGCATTGTTCGGGTTCTGCGCCAGCATAAATCCCGCGGACGCAAATAAAATTAGTGCAAGAACGGCAGACGATGGTTTCACAAAAGATGGACGCAGTTTCGACCGCTTTGTATCAACAATAGATTCGATTTGTTGCTCTCGTGGGGAGGTATTCATCTAATCGTGGTCGGGATCGCGAAATCAACGAGCCGTACATCGCGAAACTCGATATCTCGATGGAAGTGCGCCACTGGCTCATCAGTCAGGAAGGCTACATCGGATGTCATTAGATCAACTGTTTGCCAGACCATATAGATGGGACTGATCCCAAGTTCGGCTGGAAAGGGAGAGTATGTAAGCTCCGCACTGAACATTGGAGCGTGCCATGGTCCCGAGCGCACCGAGATGCGGTGATCCGGATCGCGAAATGCGGTGAGGCATCGAATGAACATCGGTGCGGCGGAACACAAGCCTGCACCCGGAACTGCGACAACTTGATTCGTGGCAGGAACAGTGGTGCTTTGTCGATCACCAAAAAGCGTGAGGTAGAAACTGGTGTGGACCGTCACGGGTTCGTTCTTAATACGCTCGAAGACGGAACGATCGAGCAGGAACCACTCCCAAGGTTCGCCGCCGTCCTGCGTCAAGGAATTGGCGAAGGAATCTATTCGTTTGCCATCGGGTGTCTGGATGGTCGAGAACACTCTATCAGCCTTGGCCTCCGTTTCCTTTGGAAGGCCGCTGATTTCGATAGGAAGATAAACGCCTACAGCTCCCCGCGGAACATACTGCTGAGTTGATCTCCGTCGATTCCCAGCATGTAGAGTGATTCTCACCGGCGCCGTGTCAATCTGCTGCTTCGAAATGCGCGCTTGGAAATCGAAAGCGGCCCGCCATGGAAACCAATAAACCACAAGAACGATCAGCACCACAGTAAGCGCCATGAGAAAACGCGCGATCGAAGTGCCACGCCGCCTGTATTGCCAGAACAGCACGAAGAGGGCGCTAACGGCTAGCACGGCCATCACAAACGATATCCGAGCCCGATTGACCGGCAGCCATACAGCGTCAACGGGAATATTGCTTCTAGCGCTGAATACCGCTGCGAACAATGACAATCCGAGAAGCGGCAAAACAATCTGTATCAAGCCGGTAGTGAGGGCGGCCACGGCCGCGACTGGAAGGACCAAGACACCCGTCAACAGGACTTGACTCCAAGCCAGGCCCGCTATGTGTTCGGAGAGCCTGAAGCCATTAGCAGGTAGGATCACTAGGTCCGCTATCAGCATCGGCAGATTGACGAAGACTAAGATGAACACCACCTTTGCGGCTAATAGGCTCTTCCACGCGTAAGGGCGCGTCAGCCAAAACTGCCGGTCGCCGGGGATTCGCTCCTCATGAATTACGCGAATGATCAGAATCCACCATGCAATCGGCAGGAGCACAGTTTCAAGACCGTTGAGCCCGGCGCGCCCGTTGATGATAAACAGTGCGACCAATAGAAGGGTCGCACCGATTTCGTACAAAAAGCATCGAATATCCTTCTTGAAAATGTGCAAAGCCTGTCGCATGATATTTCTCCTTCAAGCGGCGTTTTTCCGGCCGGGCTTCGCGAGCGCTACCAAGATCGCCCGCAGTGGCATAGGCTTCATGGCGACGTTCCGCACGCCCCCGAACAAGCGCTGGATTTCGGCGCGCGTGTGAGTCTCTTCGAATTGCGAATCGACAAATCGTAGCAGGGTTGCGGATGCCTGCGGATCAAGCCATTGCGGGGGCCAGTTGGAGGGCAAGTTCGGTCCACCGTCTAGTTTCACCTCATCGATCGTTACCTCGACTTCGCGAAAACGGGAGCTCAGGGAAGTAAGCTCCTCGGAAAACTGGAGTCGGCCCCGATCTAGATATCCGATGTGGCTGGCGAAGGTTTCAATCTCGGCGATGTCGTGTGACGAAATGAGAATGGTCGTTCCCTCGGCGATTTCGAGCAGCCCTCTGATGAATTCATCCCGCACCAGCGGATCAAGTCCGGTGAATGGTTCGTCCAGGACGATCAGCCGTGGCCGATACGCCAGTGATGACGCGAGGGCCGCTTTCATCAACATGCCTCGTGACAAGTGCCGCAGCTTGCGGTACCGGGGAAGATCGAACTGGCGCATAAGCTCCGTCGCAAGGGAGTCGTCCCAGGTTGAATAAAAGGGCTTCACGTACGCCATGAAATACTCGACCGTCATCCAGCCGGGCAGCTCCTGGTTTTCCGAAACGTATCCGATCTCAGCGAACTGAGGCGGCCCGAGATCGCGTGAGTTGACGCCGAGCACCTCCGCGCTGCCCAGCGTGGGCTGCAGGATGTTCATGAGTATCTTGATGGCGGTCGTCTTCCCCGCACCGTTGGGCCCCACCAGCGCATAGACGCTCCCCTCCGGGACGTCGAGATTCAATCGGTCGAGAGCCTTGGCGCCTCGGAAGAGCTTGACCAAGTCTTTAGTGCGCAGCATGCTGCTCATGATTTCCTCCCGTCCAGCCGCTTCCAATGGTTCGTCAAGGCGTCCTTGAGATCGTCGAGTTCCAATCCAATCTTCTTGGCTTCCACCACCACTTGCTCCAGCTCGTTCTTGAGCAGATTGCCTCGTTCGGCCGCCGTCGATGAGCCTCGTTCCGCTACAACGGTTCCGATGCCCGGCCGTACTTCGAGGACTCCTTCCGCCACCAGATGAGTGACCACCTTGTGGGCCGTATTGGGATTAATCTTGAGGGCCTTGCTCAAAGTGCGCACGGAAGGAAACTGGTCTCCGGGACGCATCTGACCGGAGACGATGGCTTTCTTGGCGGCATAGACCACCTGCTCATACAGCGAGATTCCTGGCTCGAACGAGAGATGGAATGGAATCACATGTGTATTATAACAGCTAGTACAGAAAAGACAATAGTTAGTGGACTACGTCGGGGCGCCTTGCTGGTTCGATTTCTGGCGCTGGCGCGAGCGGCGGCGAAGGCTGTGAAGCCCATACAAGCCGAAAATGGCCTGGGGGTGGAACGTGTCGAAGGGACCGGTTTTTTCGTCTAAGCCACTGATGCAGTAGATTACTGCACGCCGTGGAACATTCGGGCCGCAGAGTCTGGTTCCTCGACGTGCTTCCTGTTCGCATGCCAGTCGAGGCCCTCCCCATCGCTGTCCAGGTTTAGGTTTGTATCCCGTTCTGTCGATTGAAAGTATGGGCAATGACTCAGATTGCCCTTCAATGAATTCATCCCGCACGAGCGGATCGAGCCCCGTGAACCGTTCATCCAGGCCGATCAGCTGTGGCCGGTACGCCAGCGACGACGCAAGCGCCGCTTTCATCCACATGCCTCGCGACAAGTGCCGCAGCTTGCGGTCCAGGGGCAGATCGAACTGGCGCAATAATTCCTCGGCAAGAGCGTCGTCCCAGGTTGGATAGAAGGGTTTCAGGTACGCCATGAAATACTTGACGGTAATCCAGCCGGGCAGCTCCTGGTTTTCCGAGACATATCCAATCTCGGCGAACTGGCGCGGCCCAAGATCGCGCGAGTTGACTCCCAGCACTTCGGCGCTACCCAGAGTGGGCCGAAGGATGTTCATGAGTATCTTGATGGCGGTCGTCTTCCCCGCACCGTGTGCAGCAATTCTTTTGCAAGTACAAGAGAACTGTGGGCTTCTGCGCACGTATTAGTAATGGTGTCGGCACATCCAGAAGTACTAGGCTGTCCCTCACCAATCGCCAGCAGGCCGCACCAGACCGTCCGAGTCCTGTTTGCGATAACCAGACCGGTCAATTTTCTTCTCCTTAGAAAACAGTGTTTTACGCAAATTTTCCAGTTGGCTGGGGTGCTTCGGATATGATACGATAGGTTAGCTTTCATGGATCGCATCCGCGAAGCAGTTCCGCCCAATCCCCAAAAACGGAGTTAACGACACCACAGAATGAGTTTCACAGTGTTCCTCGGAAATTTGCCTGTCTGGGTTACCAAGGACGATATCAAGTCCTGGCTTAACGCAGAAAACCTCGTCTACGATGACGTGAAGGTCATCCGCAATCCTGAAACCCAGGAGTCCAAGGGGTTTGCATTTATCGACACGCCCAACTCGGAAGAGATGAACCTGATCATCCGCCGTTTCGACCGTGCGCCGCTGGAAGACCGGCTGCTTCGGGCCAACCAAGCCCAGCCGCCCAGGTCAAAAAGCCAAGGCCAAGGTCCGGGCCAAACCGGTCAAGTGAATCGAGGAGCGCCGCCGGCCGGTCCGCGCCGTGAACGCGGCGGCAGGAAGCACAAGCGCCCCAACAACAATCCGAACGGACCGCAAGGACCTCACAGCGCATTCGCGGAAGAATTGGCCAAAGCTCTCTAACTTCGAGGCGCGTTTTTATCATCAGCACCGCCGCTTCTGTTCTAGCCTTCCTGTAACTCCTAGCACTTCCTTTCAGACATCAGTTCTGTTATCAGTGTTATACTCAATGGCGCAAAGTGTAACGTGGGTAATTCGACCCGCGCTGCAAAGTCCGCTTGGTTGAGGGTGGTGGCGTCGTGAATAGCCTTCTTATCATTCGCGTCCTCTTTATCCTGCTGCTGGCAACATCCGCATGGTATTTGCGGCCTTTCGATCTTTCTGGTCTATATGCAGCAGGGGCCGGCTTGGCTTTCGGAGTAGCCATTGTTCTGTTCGAAATCCAGGTTCGGAAAATTACGCTCAAACGCATATTCGGCGCGGCTTTTGGATCTCTTCTCGGAATCATTGGAGCTTATTTGATCTCATTGGTCCTGTCCCGCGCCATTCCCGGCCCTTCGACCACGGTTTCCTTCCTGCAGCTCATGCTGTTGCTGTGGATGGCCTATGTCGGGCTGGTGGTAGGTGCAAGTAAGGGCGAGATGTTGAACTTGGGCGCGCTGGGCGGACTTTTCGGTGGCGAACAAACCTCCAGCCAGTCGTTCAAGATCCTGGATACCAGCGTCATTATCGACGGTCGCATCGCCGACATTGTAGAAACGGGTTTTATGGATGGTACGCTGGTCATCCCCCAGTTCGTCCTCCGCGAACTGCAACTGGTAGCGGACTCGGCCGATTCGCTCAAGCGCAATCGCGGCCGCCGCGGCCTGGACATTTTGCAGCGCGTCCAAAAGATGACTCAGCTAAACGTTCAGATCCTGGAGGATGACTTTCCTAATGTCCCTGAAGTGGACATGAAGCTGATCGAGCTCGCCAAGGTGTACAACTGCAAGATCGTGACCAACGATTTCAACCTGAACAAAGTTGCCCAGCTTCACGGGGTCGAGGTCCTGAACATCAATGAGCTTGCCAACGCGCTCAAGCCCATTGTGCTGCCGGGCGAAGCGATGCGCGTCTTTATTCTCAAAGAGGGCAAAGAGTACAACCAGGGCGTCGCTTATTTGGACGACGGCACCATGGTGGTGGTGGACAACGCCAAGAAGATGATATCCCGCACCATCGACATTTCCGTGACCAGCGTTCTTCAAACCACCGCCGGCAAAATGATCTTCGGCCGGTTTGACGACCGCGTTCACTCCGTCCACGACAAGAGCCAGAGCCATTCGGAGCGGCAGGTAGGCGTGCCACGGGAGCAGCAACCCTCCTCGACCGGCGCGCACACCGCGGAGGCTCGGGGCTCAGGTGTCGGAGCAGCGGGCTAGAGGATTGAGATGAAAGTTTCGGTAATCCTCCCCGCCGCAGGGCTGGGGACTCGAATGGGACGCGCTGTCCCCGAGAAGGCAGGCACGAGCCGCAAGCAGTTCATGCTGCTCGAAGGGTCGCCCATTCTGCTGCATACCATCCGGAAATTCGTTTCATCGCCGGCGGTCAGCGAGATCGTGGTGGCATTACGCGCTGAAGACTTGGACTGGGTCCGGGATCTGCTGGAGCCGGAACACTTCGCCAAGCCGGTGAGGCTGGTCGAGGGCGGTGACAGCCGGCAGGACTCGGTGCAGAATGCTTTGGCGACTCTCGACCCAGGAACCGAGTTAGTTGCGGTGCACGATGCCGTGCGGCCATTCATCGAACATTCTGTGCTCGAGAAAGTTTTCACCGAAGCTCAGGAAACGGGCGCCGCGATCGTGGGCATTGTACCCGTGGATACTGTCAAACAGGTCCACCGCAATAAGATACGCCAGACCATCCCGCGCGAGCGTCTGATCCTGGCGCAAACTCCCCAAGTGTTCCGCTTCGATTTACTGAAGCAGGCTTTTGCCAAGGCCGGCGAAGATAGCTTCGCGGGGACGGACGAATCGAGCCTGGTGGAACGGCTGGAGCAGGTGGAAGTGAGCGTCATTCCGGGTAGCGACCGCAACATCAAGATCACGAAACCGTCGGATATGGATCTTGCCCGGTTATTCCTGGCCGAGGAGCTGGCTCCCCGGGTCTCCACTTGACCGATCTGCGAATAGGGCAAGGCTGGGATGTGCACCGGCTTGGGCCCGGCCGGCCACTCATCCTGGGTGGCGTGAAGATTGAATCCGAATTTGGTTTGGAAGGTCATTCTGACGCCGATATTCTTTCGCACGCCATCACCGATGCCCTGCTCGGCGCCGCGGCCCTGGGCGACATCGGCATGCACTTTCCTGATTCCGATGCGAAATGGAAAGACGCCGACAGCAGGCAATTTCTACGCGCCGCCCGGGATCTGGTCGCGGCCCAGGGGTATAGCATCGTGAATGTGGATTCCACAGTGATTCTCGAGCGGCCGCGACTCAAAGACTTCCGGCAGGCCATCCGGGCGAAGCTCGCCGAGACGCTCGGCGTCGAAGTTGGCCAGGTTTCGGTGAAGTTCAAGACCGCGGAAAAAACAGGACCGGTCGGCGAAGGCCGCTCCGCGGAGGCGCAAGCATTGGTAACGATATGCCGACAGCATTGATCACCGGAGCTTCCAGCGGCATCGGGCTCGAGCTGGCCCGTGTCTTCGCGCGCGAGGGCTATCGCTTGGTTTTGGTCGCGCGTAACCAGAAGCGTTTGGAAGAGATTGCTCAGGAGCTTCGGCCCGCTGAGGCTCAGGCTATCGCCATGGATCTTTCATTGCCTGGCTCGGCGGAAGAGATTCATGGCAAAGTGCCAAAAGTTGATGTTCTGGTGAACAATGCAGGCTTCGGTGTCTTCGGAAAATTCGTCGAGAAGGGCCTGGCCGAAGAGCTGAACATGATGCAGCTCAATATGACGGCGCTGGTGACCCTGACGAGACTTTATTTGCCCGCGATGATATCGGCCGGGAACGGGAAGATTATGAACGTTGCGTCGACGGCGGCGTTCCAGCCTGGCCCGCTCATGGCGATCTATTTCGCGACGAAAGCTTTCGTGCTTTCATTTTCCGAGGCAATCGCAAACGAGCTGGAGGGCACTGGCGTCATCGTCAGCGCGCTTTGTCCCGGTCCGACAGCGTCGGATTTTCAAGAACGCGCCAAAATGCAGAATTCCGGCCTGGTGAAGGGCAGAAAGATGATGGATGCCCGGACGGTGGCGGAGGCCGGTTATCGCGGACTGATGGCCGGGAAAACTGTGGTCATTCCCGGACTCGGAAACAAACTGCTGACCCAGTCTCTTCGGTTAAGCCCCCGAGGCGTCGTCACGAAGATGGTGCGCCGGATGCAGGAAGAGCGTTAGCCGAGAATACTGATTCTGAGCCGTGACCGTGAGGGAGCGGCCGCTAACGCCGTCTATACGCTGCGATTCCTTCACCCGTCACCCCGGCGAGCATTTCCAATTCTGGCGGAATCGTAACCGATGACGCGCCGTTTGCGATAAAAACACCGCCGCTCGCCATCATCTGCGCCAAGCTTGCCATCGCCAACGTTAGCTCTACACGGCTATAACCTGCAGTGGCCGCGACGACCAGGTCGAATCCCTGCCCCGGAGCTGCGTCGACGGTTTGCGTGGCAACATTCAGATCTTCAGCACGGATGCGCGCTCCATTCCGTCCTCCGGCTTTGGCCGCGACGGCGCGTACGTGTGAAAGAACCCACGGGTTTATGTCGAACACAACCACGTCCACATTGCCTAGCTTCGCGAGGCCCGATGCCTGAGCCGCTTCCAGACCCGCGAACAGGTTGTAGGTGTCCGGGTCATATTCGGGGTCGAGGCCCGGTCCAATCACGCCGATACGCCGGATGCGAGCGGGCACCTGGCCGGTGCTCACCAGAGTTCGCAAAGCCTTTTCGATCAAAGAGGCTCCTGGGCTGGCGCTGTGCATTTGCTGAGTGCGCCCGCGTTCCAGTGCCGCACGCCGCAGGTTGCCAACCAGAAAGGCTCGCAGTTCATCTTGCGCAATCTGCCGCCGGCGCAGGAATTGCAAGACCGAACGAAAACGTTCATCGTCGATCTGATCGAGACCGCTGATGAATGCATCCATTCTGATGCGGGTGGCCGGTGTCAGGTCTCCGGCCGCAGTTACCGCCGCGGCAGGATTCGCGAGCCGAGGCTGGGTTGTGAAGGATGTCCCGAAGATGATCAGCATGCTAATGGAGTCTTCGAGGCAGCGGTCAATACCGCCTCGGATTTCAGCATCGTGCTGGCGGATCCATCCGTCCCACTGTTTGGAGTCGGTCACGTCGGGGGGCTTCTCCGCGGACGGCGTGAGGCCGGCCAGGAGCGGCTGTATTTCAGTCCAGCGAAGGAAGCGGACGCCATCCAGTCGCGCGAACGCGAGGCTGGCTAGTACTACGGAAATGAGCATAATCCGCAGCCGCATTGGACCCTCTCTAAGCATTTTAGTTTGATATCGGCTGTGAAGGCGCTGTTGTACACTGTGATCGTGTGCAAGTAACGCCGTGCTGCTGACCGCGCCCCAGCCGCGAGGCCCCAAGAATTTACCTGTCCTGGGCCATTTACGCCCGTTTCGCGCTCATCCGATCCAGTTTCTGATGAGAATGGCGCGCGAGTACGGCGACCTGGCCTACTTCCGGGTCGCCTCGCAGCATATCTATCTGGTGAACCATCCCGATCTGGTGCGGGAGGTTCTGGTCACCAACCAGGCGAACTTTACCAAGAGCCGCGCCCTGCAGCGCGCTCGAATATTGCTGGGCGAAGGCTTGCTTACGAGCGAAGGCCAGTTTCATCTACGGCAGCGGCGGCTGGTGCAGCCCGCGTTTCATCGGGAACGGCTGGCGGCCTATGCCACGGTGATGAGCCAATATGGTGTGCAATTTCGCGATCGCTGGACTGCTGGGAGTACCGTCGATGTAGCCAGTGAGATGATGCGGCTGACTCTCGCCGTGGTCGGCAAGACGCTTTTCAGCGCCGACATAGAAGCCGAAGCCCCGGAAATCGGTGAGGCTCTCACCATCGTGCTGAAGATGTTCCGCATGCTGATGATGCCGTTCTCGGAATATGTCCAGAAGCTTCCGCTGCCTTCGGTCCGCCGCTTCGAAAAGGCTGGGGCGCGATTGGACAAGACCATCTATGGGCTCATTCACGAACGCCGGCGGAGCGGTGAAGACACTGGCGATCTGCTCTCCATGCTTCTGCTGGCGCACGATGAAGAGGCTGACGGCAGCGGGATGACCGACAAGCAGGTGAGAGATGAGGCGCTCACGCTGTTCCTCGCCGGTCATGAAACCACAGCCAATGCGCTTACTTGGACCTGGTACCTTCTTTCGCAAAATCCCGAATGCGAGCGCCGGCTGCATGCAGAAATCGATTCCGCGCTCGGAGGCCGCGTTCCGGGCATGGCCGATTTGCCGCAACTGCGGTATACGGAAATGGTTTTCGCCGAGGCGATGCGTTTGTATCCCCCGGCCTGGGCTATCGGGCGCATGGCGAAGGGTGCGTTTGAACTGGGCGAAATCTCGATCGCGGCAAAATCGATCTGTATCCTGAGCCCGTATGTGATGCAGCGCGATGCCCGTTGGTTTCCTGATCCGGAGCGTTTTGATCCTGAGCGCTGGACGCCGGAGGCTCGCGACGCCCGTCCAAAATTCTCGTACTTCCCATTCGGTGGCGGAGCGCGCGTGTGCATCGGCGAGCGCTTTGCCTGGATGGAAGGTGTCTTGATGATCGCGGCCATTGCGCAGAAGTGGAAGTTGAGGTTGGCCAAAGATCAGCGCGTGGAGCCGCTGCCGCTGATCACGCTGAGAACGAAGTACGGAATGCGGATGATGGTCGAGCCGCGAAATTAACCTGCCCGCCGCAAAACCGCGCGTGCCGGTGCTCCGTCGCTTCCCACGATCTTCAGCGGGAGGCAGATCAATTCGTAATCACCGGGCTCGACGTCCTTCAAATTCAGGCCTTCGATAATCCAGATGCCGGCTTTGAGCAGTGTGCGATGAGTTTCGGGGCCGTCGGTGTCATAACCACCTACCGATAAGTAATCCACTCCCACCGTCTGGACGCAGCAATCGGCCAGGTAGCCGGCGGTTTCGTGGGGAATGTAGACGAACTTCTCTTGAAACTTCGAGGTTGTCCAGCATTCCTTGGAGTTCCTGGTTTGGAAAAGAACGCGCTCGCCTTTCGTCAATCGATACGGCTTCAGCTCGCTCACGCGGATCAATTCCGGATCGTGAATCGCGATCACTCGCGCGCGGCCGACGCCGGCAGAAATCGGAAAAGCTTCTATCCCAGCGCCGTCCGGCAGGTAATGCCGCGGCGCATCCATGTGGGTGCCGATGTGCGCGCTGGCGCTGATTTCGGACAGATTGCAGAGATCGCCATTCGCGATCCTTTCAGTCTCAACCCGGTCGAACGGCCGGTCATCCGGCCAATGCGCCATTCCGCTGTGCAGTGGGACCGAGATGTCGATCCAGATTTGATTCAGGACAGCACGCTTCATGCCGACACCGCAATAACGTTCTTGATTCCACCGGCGCCGGGCGCCAGTGGCTTGGTGGCTTGATCGATCGGAAAACGCGCAGTAATCAAAGCGCGTACTGCATCGGGCCATTTTTGCATGAATGTGCCGAGGTCGTGGATGGCTGCTTGAAAGCTCTGCGGCGGCGCGTTGACGCTGCCGAGAATCACCTGATTATTCAAGACCACATCGCGCATGATGTAGTCGGTATCCACTTCGATCGGCCCTTTGCGGCCGGGCACGCCGGTGAAGATGAACACGCCGTTGGGTCCCAGATGCTTAATCACATCGAAGGCGACGCCCGAAGCCCCGATCGCTTCATAGACCACGTCGACGGCTCCGACGGCTTTCGCCATTTCGTCCACCGAGTGCGTCTCGGCTGCGATATAACGCGCACCGATGGCGCTGACGATGTCGTCCTTTTCTTCGTGCTTGCTGGATCGTGAGAAGACGGTGACCTGAAAGCCGGCGACGGTCAAAGCCATCGCACCCAACAGTCCGACCGGGCCAGCGCCCAGCACGACGGCGTTGCGATGTCCTTGGCCGTCCCATGGCAAGCGCTGCACGACGACCCTGAGCTGCGCCAGCGATTTTTCAGCAATGGTCAGCGGCTCAACCAGCACGGCCACTTCGCGCAGTTCACGCGGAACCACGCTAACGTAACTTTCTTCCTCGACCACGAATTCGGTCATGTAGCCATGGCGTTGCTTGATGCCGCGTTCCGTGAAGTCGCCGGTATAACAAAAATCCTGACGTCCGGAGCGGCAGGCGATGCAGGACGCACTCGGGCAGGGGCGTCGCACGGTGAGGACCACCAGGTCGCCGACCTTTGCCTTGGTTACTTTTTCGCCGGTGTCGACAACCTGGCTGAGCGACTCATGGCCAATGATCAGATAATCGCTGCCATCCGGCGGTGTTCCGTACTGAAACGAGATGATTTCGCGATCGGTGCCGCACACTCCGACTTCCAGTACGCGCACTTTCACCTGAGTAGGTGACTGGATGTTAGGTTCTGGCTGATCAATGAGTTGCACTTCACGGCGAGCCGGAAAAACGGCAACGGCCTTCATGATTTCCAGCATACCTCGCCCTCCTGCCGCGCCTGCGATTATTTTTTGCTTGACATCCGGCTCATTTAGTACTAATAAATTAGTATGCGGCCCAAAACCCCAACACTAACCGAGCAGGAACTCGAGATCATGAAGATCGTGTGGGCACGGGATCGGGCGACGGTGCGGGATGTCTACGAATCGCTGCTGGAGCGCCGCAAAATCGCCTACACCACGGTCATGACGATGATGAACATCCTGGAGCAGAAGAAGTATCTGCGCAAGTCGGCTGAAGATCGAGCGTACATCTACCGGCCCGCAAAGCCCAAGAATCAAGTGATCAAGGGTATGGTGCGGGAATTCGTGGATCGCGTCTTCAATGGCTCCGCCGAACCACTACTGGTGCATCTGATTGAGGATCGCAGACTCACCAACAAAGATCTGGACGAACTGGCGCGCATGATCAGAAAGGACCGCTAAAATGGCGACTTTATGGTTGCGCAATTTCGGCTTCTATAGCCTCCAGATCCTGCTGATCGCCGCGGCCGGTGGACTTCTGATACAGGTGCTGCAGATAAGAATGCCTAAGGTCCGGTTGTACTGCTGGCAGGCGCTGCTGGTGGTCTGCCTGTTGCTTCCCGCGATCCAGCCTTGGCGGCACTTGACCATCGATTCGTCCGTGCAGATTACGACCGGTGCATTCACAGCAGTGGAGCGCAATCACAGCTTGGGGTTTCTCCAGATTCCGCTTCCCAACACTATCCTGCTGCTTCTCGGCATCGGCGCAGCGATCCGCTTTTCGATACTGGGTCTTGGTTTTTTGCGGCTCCGGCGATACCGGCGGGATTCGAGCATCGTGCCCCGAGTGTTTCACGATCTGGAACGGCGGATGGGTATTCATGCGGACGTGCATGTTTCTGCGGACGCCCTGGGACCGGTGACCTTTGGATTTCTGCATCCTGTGATTCTTCTTCCCGAAGCGTGTCTTCAGGACGAATCGATTGCGTGTCACGAGCTACTGCACGTGCGGCGCCACGATTGGCTGTTTACAGTGCTGGAGGAGTGCGTTCTGGCTCTGTTCTGGTTTCATCCCGCGATGTGGTGGCTGATCGCGCAGATCCAACTGGCCCGCGAAGAAGCGGTCGACCGGGAGGCGGTGGCGATCCTGAACTCGCGCGAGCGTTACCTGGAGTCGTTGCTGGCGCTCGCCTCGGCCAAGGTTGGAATGGATTTAGTTCCGGCGTCTCCATTTCTGCGGCGGCGTCATTTACAGAAAAGAGTAGCTTCATTATTGAAGGAGGTTTCTATGTCGAGATTACGATTGAGTTGGTCAATGGCGACGTTTGTCGCCGCACTTGCTCTGGCCGGCTGGCTGGGAGTTCGATCTTTTCCACTGCAGGCCGCGCCGCAGGATAAAGCTGCGCCACAGGAAAAACCGGATGCGTACGGAGTTTCGGTAGACTCTAGCGGCTTGATGCTACTGCATCGAGTGCCGGTTGCGTATCCAAGGGAGGCGAAAGAGAAGGGGATTGAAGGGGGACGTGTTGGTCGAGCTGACGCTCACTCAAACAGGCATGGTCTCCGACGCTCACGTGCTCGGCGGACCGGACGAGCTGCGCAAAGCCACGCTCGAATCCGTCCTTCAATGGCATTATGCGAATGATGCACGGCTTCCGTCGAAGACGCAGGTGACCGTCAAGTTCAGGCTCTCTGACGCGACCGCGCCAATCGCTACGGCGGTGCGCGTGAGTCCAATGACACTGCCCGAAGGCATGAGCAACGTGAAACAGATCGACCTACGAGTCCCAGATGCGCTCAAGCAGAAGCTTCAAAGCCGCATTTCCTTGCATGAAGGCGATCAGATTACTCAAGCCTCACTCAATGACCTGATCGCGGCGGTACGGGAAGTGGACGAACACTTGAGCGTCGCGGTGCAGCCCACGACGGACAAGAGCTTGGCGAACATCATAATCTCGCTCGACGCGGCGCCCCCGCAGAGGATCCGCGTGGGCGGCAATGTCCAGCAAGCGAATCTGATCCAGAAAGTCCAGCCGGTTTATCCGCTTCAGGCAAAACAGGATCACGTGCAGGGGAAAGTTCAATTCACCGTACTGATCGGGAAAGATGGCCACATCCAGACTCTGACCCTGATCAGCGGGGAGCCGGTGCTGGCCGATGCGGCCAAGGACGCGGTGTCGCAGTGGGTCTACAAGCCGACTTTGCTAAATGGCCAGCCGGTGGAAGTGCTCACGCAGGTAGATGTGAATTTCACGCTCGCGCAGTGACGTTCACAGGTTTTTCGGCCGACGCCGGGAGGCTCACCTGTCGATGCTTCGGCAGGATCGCGATCGACAGTCCGCCAATCAAAGAAACCGCCAGAACGACGCCCATCGCGACGCCATAGTTGCCGGCCCGATCGCGCAGCACGGAAACAAAGTACGGGAACCAGGTCTGGCCGATCGTATTCACTGGCAGAATGATGGCCATGGCGCGCGCCAGCGTGTTCACGCCGAACTGTTCGGCGGCCATCAACGGGATCAGCATATAGTCGGCGCCCATTCCGAATCCGAATAGCAGCGCGAACATGTAAAGGTACATTTCGTTCGACGGGCGGACAATCAGCAGGATAGGAATGGTACCCGCCACCAGAAAATAGGTCGCTGTCATGACCCATTTCTTGGAAAAGCGATCCGCCAGCCCGCCGATCAGCAAACGCCCGCCGATGCTGGAACAAAGGATCAGAACCGAAGCCGTTCGCCAGGCCCCATCCACCACGGGACCTTTCTCGAAGCCGGCATCCAGGAACACGAACTTCATATGAAAATTAATGGCACCGATGGAGCCGACGGAGCAAAAACTGCCGATGAGGAGCAGCCAGAACGGCCAGCTTCGGAGCAGTTCGCCGAAGGTGTGGGATTGAATCTTGTTCTCCGCCGGCGCTTCTGCGGCCCCGTCGGGATTCTGGCCGATGTCGGACGGCTTGTCCTTCACCACGAAAAGCACCAGCGGCCAAGCCAGCAGGATCAACCCCGCGAGAACCATCAGCGCCACTCGATAGCCGAAATCGTCGGTCAGCCATTTCACCAGGAACGAGCCGAGCGAACCCATCAATCCGACGCCGACGTAAACGATACCCATCGCTTTGCCACGACTGAGCCGGAACCAGTGCGAAACAATTAACTGGTGGGGGATCGGTCCGGAAAGAAAGTAGCCGAGGGTATAGATAACCCAGAAACCGTAATAGACCGCGAGCGCGCTACCCATGTTGGCGAAGCCCGTGAGCGCGATGCACGTGAACACCGTGCCGATCAAAATCAGCTTGCGCGGGCTGAATCGATGGATGACGATGGGGCCAAACCAGATGGTGAGGGCGGCGGCGAGCGGGAAGCCCAGCGTGATATCAGAGCGTGACCATTGGAACTCGCGCTGGAAGTAGTCGTAGAAAAATCCTATGTTGTAGTAGGGTACGCCGACGGCCAAGCCGAACGTGACGACGGCCGCGGCCGTGATCCACCAGCCGAAGAACTTCCGCTGCATCGGTTCTATTGTTACACGGATGCCAGGAAAGGTAGCGCTATAGGGTTCTGAGGTGGAAACCGCCGTCGACGTCGATCACCTGGCCTGTGGAATAGTCGAGCAGGCCATCGGCGATCGCGCGAACTGCTCGCGCCACATCCTGCCCTTCGCCCATGCGGCGTTGCGGCACCAGGCCGGCCGCGATTTTCTCGTCATACGACCTCTCTACGGCCGCGATCATATCGGTGCGCACGATGCCCGGCCGAATCTCGAAAACCCGCACATTGTCGGCTGCCAGCCGCTGCGCGTAGAGCGCAACACTCATGCTGAGCCCGGCTTTCGAGATGCAATATTCGGCCCGATTGACAGACGCCGTATAGCTGGAGATAGAGGTGATGAAGACGATGCGACCGCCGCCTTGCTCCACCATCCAGGGGGCGATTTGCTGCGTCAGAAAGTGTGGGCCTTTGAGATTAATGGCGATCAGTTCATCGAAACTGGCCTCGGTGGCTGCCAGGATGTCGCGGCGCTCGCGGGGCGCGACGCCGGCGTTGTTTACCAGCAGATCGAGGCGGCCGTGCTTTGTCTTTAACCACTCCACCAACGCTGCGCGATCGGCACGGGAACTGATGTCACTCTGGACGACATCCGCCCCCGTTGCTTTAAGCAGCGATTTTGCGGCTTCGACGCTGCCGCGGTAAGTCGCCACGACACTATGTGTTTTGGAAAGCTCGGTGGCAATGGCGCGGCCAATCCCGCGGCTCGCGCCGGTAACCAACGCGACTGGCTTACTTGGAGGCGGCAAGTTCGGCGTCGATGGATTTGGCGACGTCTTTGAAGGCAAAGGTTTCGATGAAGGGCGTTCCATTCACCAGAACGGTGGGGGTCTTGGCGATGCCGCGCGCTATACCTTCCTGGTAGTCTTTCTCCACCAGCGCAGCCAGCGCTTCATTTTTTAGCGCAGCCACTGCCTGGGTGGGATCGACACCGTGCCCTCTGGCGAAGTCTGATAGCACCGCATTGAAGTTATCCACGTTGATGGCGCTCTGGTTCGCGAACGCGTATTTGCGATAAGTAACGCCCAAGCCTGGCCGTGCTTCTTCGAAGAAGCGCGCTGCGATGGCGGCCTTACGCGCCCAGGCATGTTTGGCCAGCGGAAAGTCGCGGTGCTCGAATCGGACGGTGGCGGCATAACGCGGAAGAAGCTGCTGGTCGAGCATCGTTCGGAAATCAGCGCAGTCCGGGCACTGCAGATCTTCGTAGATCAACACCTGTACCGTGCTTCGCGCCGCGCCTTCTATCAGATGCTGCTCAGCCGCCTTGCCGGACATCGCCGCCAGCACTGTGGCCGCGAACAGCCGCGTCATAGATTAGCGGGCTGTTGGAGCGTGAACGTCAAGCGAGTCTCGGATGGGATTTTCACGCGTTGGCCTTTTGTAAGCACCTCAGCGGCGCCACCGACGGCCGCTCCTGAAGCTGCTCCGATGGCAGCGCCTTTGCCGCCGCCGGCGAGCGCACCGACGATGGCGCCAAGCGCGGTGGTGCCACCCACTACCTTAGCCGTGCGCGCGCCACGCGATCCGCTAGCCTGCGAAACATCGCCCGAGGTGACATCGATCATGCGACCATTGACCTGTATCTGTTGGAGATCCAGCGTGAGAACGGTTCGACCGGCAAACTTACCGGACTCCTTATCTTCTACCAGCTTCACCACGCAATCCGCGCCCCGCGAAATCACCGTCTGGCCGTTCACCTCGACTGGTTCATCCACACTCGCCCTGAAGGTCTGGCCGAGTCGGGTTTGCTCCGAATCGACGCCGTCGATCATGCGCACGATGATCGGCGTACCGCTCGGGATCTGGGCTTCGTAGGCTGTGTTCTGCTGTGGAGGAGGGCCTCCGTAGGCTGGGCTCTGTGGCTGTAGCGGCGGGGGACCATTGTAGGTCTGTTGCTGAGGAGGCGGCCCGGAATTTTCGCGTTCGGAGGAAAGCCGCTCTCCACCACCGAACTGCAGATTCGATACGTCGGCCACGTCGAAGGTATCTACGCGATCGCCGACGGCCATTCGGATCTGGCGGGCGTCGCCTCCGAGGTACTGGCCGTGCACCACCCTGCCGCTGCGAAGCGTGAGTGAATCGGCCGAACATATTGTGGTAATAGCGACTATAAGCGTGGTAACTCGAAGTAACATAGGGCCTCCTTTGCCTAGCTTATCACTCAGACGCAGCCCGCTGATGCCTGGTTGCGGTACTGTGTTGCGGCGCTGCTTCAGTTTCAGTACTTTACGCATTTTACGTGAGTCGTGCCACCATAATTAAGGATGAATATTCGCATCAAGAAGCTGCACCCGGACGCAATCCTTCCCACCTACGCCCATGGTCCGGAGGAAGACGCGGGACTGGATCTGCGGGCGGTGGAACGTGTGGTATTGGGACCGGGGGTCGCGCAGGCCGTGCCTACCGGGCTTGCCATAGAACTGCCGCCCGGATATGAGGCCCAGGTTCGGCCACGCAGCGGTCTCGGACTCAAGCACTCGCTCACCGTGAATTTCGGCACCATCGATCCCGGCTATCGCGGCGAGATCCGGGTGGTGATGTTCAACCTGGGTCGCGCGGAATACACCGTTGAGAAAGGTGACCGCATCGCGCAGCTGATTGTGGCTCGCTACGAAGCCATTCAGTGGCAAGAAGGAGAACTGGGCGAGTCGGCGCGCGGGGCCGGGGGCTTCGGGTCATCTGGCCGGTAGTCGTCTGGGGCCGTAATCAGTCGGTAACATTCTTGCATATGGTGGCGCACGCACTCTTACGTGCCGCGCCGCCACTCCTGGCGACGCCAGGTTCTTTTATTCAGAGTGCCTGCAAAAGTGCAGGCACGGCACGTTGAGAAACGTGCGCCGCGCGGTCCCTTCCCCCGATCGGGTAAGCATTGGCACAGTATCCGCACACAAAAAGGGCCACTCGGCACGCCGGCTCCGACCGAGACGCCAAGTACTGCGCTCACCTGGGCTTGAGTGAGCAGTGAACAAGCATCGTTAGGCGCGGCGGCGCTCACCGGTGATGCTGCCGCGCCACTGAAAATGATGGCGACCCTGAGTGCGGCAAGGCTGGTTTTCGAGCACATGCGATTACGCATTTATTCAATCACAGCACGACAACCGCGGGCAAGCCTCCTGCTTCCGCCTTCCTGCCTTCTGCCCCTGCCTCCTCAGTTCTGCCTCCTGCCTCCTGCCTTCTGCCTCCTGTCTTCTGTCTCCTGTCTTAGTTCAACCGCCCCAGCCACCGATGGATCGCCTCCAGTTGCTTGGTCACCTCCGCTTTATCCTCCGCCTCTGGTGAGCATTTCAGATACTTCTCCAGGTCTGCTTTGGCTGCTCGGAATTCGCGCAGTTGTAGCCGTGCCACCCCCCGTGCCTTGTAATACTCCGCGTTCGAGGGAAAGGCTTCCACCAGCGGATCCAGCGCCTGTGTCGCCTTTCTGTAGTTCTTCGACCGGAAATAGGAGGACCGCAGGTTGTTCAGCATCCGCACCAGGATGTATCGATTGCTGACCGGCTGAAGCGTGGAAGGCTCCGCGGCAATGTCCACGCCCACCTCGCGCGCCAGAACCTGGCAGTCTTCTTCGGTGAGCAGCTTGCCGCCATGGAATGGATCGGCAAAAGTCGAATATTTGCCATCGTTGTACTGCACGATAAAATGGCCCGGTAGCCCGATTCCGAAGACCGGCTGCCCCAACCGCCGTGCCACCTCGATGTAAACCACCGACAGCGTAATCGGAATTCCGGTTCGTCGATCCAGCACCGCGTCTAGGCAACTGTTGCGCGGATCGTAATACTCCGATTCATTCCCCCGAAAGCCCCACTCCTCGAACAAGTAATCGTTGGCGACCCGCACGAACTTGGGACCATCGTATCCACGGCCCAATCGAGTCGCAATCTCGGACGCGAGCTGATCCAAAGTTTCCAGATATGGCGCCGGGTCGAGTCCCGGCCGTTCGATGGCCGCCATTTCCAGTGCGGCTGCGTCTAGCTCCCCGGCCGGCTCTCCTCGCAGAATCGCTCCCAATAACGGCATTTATTTATATGCTCCGGGCCACGCGAACCTTGACTCCGTGGGTCGCAACCTTTATCGGCAGGATCTCCCCGCCCGCCTTCTCAATCGCGCGAGAAACCTTGTCCTTCGCCCCACGGTCCACTAGAAAGAAGACGCAGCCGCCGCCACCTGCTCCGCATACCTTAGCGCCCAGTGCTCCCGCCCGGCGCGTGATCTTCACCAGTTGATCGATAAAAGGCGTAGAGATTCCAGGCGCATTCTTCCGCCGGTGCGACCATTCCTCGCGCAACAGGCGGCCAGTCTCCTTCCAGTCGGGCTTTTCGAGCGCAATGCGCATTGCGCAGGCGATGGCCGTGATCTGTTCAAAGTTGCGCCGCACGTCCCTGTTTCCGTCGATATAGGCTTTGGTCACTTCCCAGTTGTTGATCCCGGAATTGCGAGGCACGCCGGTATACGCCAGCACGATGCGCTCGTTGAAATCATCGACGTCTAAAGCGATCGGTACGCGCCGGATGCCTCCCGGTCCAAGTTCGATCGCGCTCACGCCCCCGTACATCGCCGGATAATAATCCTGCGCTCCCGTCGGCACTCGAATGATCTGCGCCTCCACATTTTGGGCGATCTCCCGTAGCTTTTCGATGGTGTGCCGCGCGCCGGTCAAGCGGTTCAGCGCGCTCGCCACCGCGATGATCAGGGCAGATGATCCCGAGATGCCCGCTCCCGCCGGAGCCTCGGAATCTGTATGCACGGCCAGGCCCGAGCGCGGCTCGAAGAACCGTAGTACATAAGTGACCAGCGGTAACCGCGGCCTGTCGGCGGCTCGCATTTCTTCGAAGCACGCAAACGTCTCCTCGGCTTCCAAATCTCCGGATCGCAATCGGATCTCCGGCCCTTCCCTCGGCTCGATCACGCAGCGCGTCCAGCGGTCCACCGCGAAATTCAGCGTCACCGCGCCCGGATGGTACAAATACAAGGGCCAAATGTCTAGAGTACCGCCCGCCAGATCCACGCGGCAGGGGGCTTCCGAGATGATCTTCATGCGAAAGCTCTACTATACCGCTGGTCCTATTCAGAATCCGCACGATCATACCGATGGAAACCTGGTGAGATGGATCATCGTCGCATTCGTGATCTTGAACTACGGCTGGGCTCAACCCGTAGCCGACCCTCCAGCACCCGATCCTAAGGATTCGGCAAAGGGGGCTATGGCCGGTTCACTCGAGAAGCAGCGCGTTTCTATCACCCAGCAAGTCGATTCTCTAATCGGCCGGCGCACAACTCCCGCCGCATCATTCTTCACGGTGCCCTGGATTGACTTCCCGTCCTTCGTCCTGCCGCCTTGCGATCCCTTGCCCGCTGAGCAGCTCGACAAGCTGGTCGGCGAGAGTTCGAAGGAGTCGGGTGTCCAACCCGATCTGATCCGCGCCGTAATCAGTCAGGAATCGGGCGCCCGCCCGTGTGCCATATCGCCCAAAGGGGCTCAGGGATTGATGCAGCTCATGCCCGCGGTCGCCGCGCAATTCGGTGTGCACGATCCGTTCGATCCAAAACAAAACGTAGATGCCGGTACCAAGCTGTTGAAGCAACTGCTCGAAAAATACAATGGCGACATGAAGCTGACTTTAGCGGCTTACAACGCCGGGTCCGGCCGGGTGGATAGCGAAGGTGGAGTTCCCCCGATCGCCGAGACCATCAATTACGTAATCGATATCTTGTCCAAGCTGCCGAAAAGATGAACTAAATACCCTGTTTTCAATAATAAAGCGTCGCTCGACCAATGCCTGCCGATGTTAAACCTTTCCTTTTTTTGGACGATAGATCCATATGGGGACCCGACCCCGCTCCCGTCGTCAATGTCCGAAAAGATTTCAATAACGACGCCTTTTGAGGTCGGACGTTCTCCGGCCAGTCCCTACTTTGAAGAGCACAACACGGTCCCGGCCGCGATTCTCATAGTCGACAGCGAAGAGATCAACCGCCGGTTGCTCAAGGCCATCTTCAAAACCGCGCCGTATCGGATTCTGGAAGCACACAAGGCCTCCGAAGCGATGGCGTTGCTCCAATCGGAAAAGGTCGACCTCGTAATCCTCGATTTGATGCTTCCGGAGATGAGCGGCCCGGAGTTATGCCGGTGGATTCGATCCAACCGGCCCACTCAGCTTGTGCCGGTCTTGATGATCACCAACGTACAGGGCGTCGAAAACGAGATCGTAAGCATCTCCTCCGGCGCCGACGAGTTCCTGATCAAGCCTCTTCATCCTGCGGTCGTGCGGACCCGCGTGCGCGCCATGCTGCGCAACAAGGCGCTAATCGATTCGTTGGAGGAAGCCGAAACCATTCTGTTTGCCCTTGCGCAGGCAGTGGAGCGGCGCGATCGTTCCACTGGCCAGCACTGCCAGCGCCTGGCGGCCATCTCGGTGATGCTCGGAGAGGCCCTCGGTCTGTCCAATTCCGATCTCACCGCGCTGCTCCGGGGAGGCTACCTGCACGACATCGGCAAAATTGGAATCCCCGACGCCATCCTCTTCAAGCAAGGTATGTTGACAACCGAGGAATGGGAAGTGATGCGTAGCCATCCCATCCGCGGCGAAGAGATTTGCCGTCCGATGAAAAGCCTGCGGCCCGTTCTGCCGATCATCCGCAACCATCACGAGCGCTGGGACGGTTCAGGCTACCCGGACGGCTTGGCCGGCGAAGATATTCCGCTGCTCGCGCGCATCCTACAAGTGGCCGACATCTACGACGCCCTGATTACCGAGCGCCCTTACAAAGCCGCGATGTCCGCCGCGGAAGCCTTCGCCACCCTGGAGGACGAAGTGCAGCGTGGCTGGCGAGACCCGGAGTTGGTCCCGTTGTTCTTCAGCATCATCCAATCCAAACCCGCCAGCGATCTGACCGCCTTGGAACGATCGCTCGAGAACATGCGCATTCAGGTTTCCAGGTAGCATAAAGCTGTACTTGAAAGCCCTGGAGATTTTGAATCGCCAGATCGTTGCTTGCCGCCGGTGTCCCCGCTTGGTCGAACACCGCGAGGAAGTCGGACGCGTAAAACGTCGCGCCTACCGCGATCAGGATTATTGGGCTAAGCCAGTGCCCGGCTTCGGCGATCCCCGCGCCCGCATGCTCCTGATCGGCCTCGCGCCCGGCGCGCACGGCGCCAATCGGACGGGCCGCATGTTCACCGGCGACAGCTCCGGCAACTTCCTCTATCGGGCCCTTTTCGAGACCGGTTTCGCCTCTCAGCCTACCAGCGTGTCCCGGGACGACGGCCTGGTGCTCACCGACGCATACATCAGCGCCGCCGTCCGCTGCGCTCCGCCCGACAACAAGCCGCTTCCCGATGAGGTCCGCAATTGCCGCCCCTATCTGGAAAAAGAACTGGAATTGCTCCGCGATCTGAAAGTCGTTATCGCGCTCGGACGCCTGGCCTTCGACGTCTACCTGACCATCCTTCGCGATCAAGGCAAGATCGCCCGGCGCTCGGACTTCGTCTTTGGCCATAACAAAGTACACCGCACCGGTCCGGGCCAGCCGGTGCTCATCAGCTCCTTCCATCCCAGCCAGCAGAACACCTCGACTGGCAAGCTCACCGAGAGCATGCTTCGCGCGGTCTTCGTCCGCGCCCGGCGGCTTTTGAGCCGATCCTGAGCCGCGCGCATGTGATGCGGAAGCTGAGGATCTCCCGCAAGGATCTTTGACGCGCTTTATCGACGCACCACGCTGCGCTGTAGACGTCCTTGAGATCGATCGAGCCTGGTAACCGGTCTAAGAGAATTCGGAATGGCGCGATACTTGCTCTCAGTTGCTGCGGAGGAGTTATGGAAACTCTATTAATCGTTCTCTTGGTATTGTTCTTGCTCGGTGGCGGTGGCTGGGGATACCGTCGGTGGCGGTCGTGAAGGTCCGCTAGTCATGAATTGACGGCTCATCAGAAAGGAAAAACAACACAAATCATCGCCGCATCCTTCGGTTTCATCGCTGGGCGATCGTTTTGACAAGGTACTGCCGGCGGCGCATCGGAGGAATCACTGGCGATACGCTGGGGGCGAGCGTCGAAGTTTCGGAAGCGCTGGTTTTGCTTTTCGCTTTGGTTATGACTGGCTCTCTCTGGCTGTTGAGGCATGGAGAACCGATAGCCGAGATACGCGGTCTCTGCTACCCAGCCCGACGGAAGCCCATTTTCGCAGATGAACCTGAAAGGTCATCACGCCCGTCACAACGAATTCGATTGCTCTGGCCCGTCTCTCACCTTATACCGGGCTGCGGCGTTCAACGATTGGCGCCGGCCCCTAGATCCCGTCCCCCTAGATCGACGCTGCGCCTCGACGGCCGCTCACCAGGTTTATGACGAAAAACACCAACGCCACGACCAGCAGTAAGTGGATCAGGTTTCCGCCAATGCTAACTTTCCTGAGCACACATTATTCTGTAATTCGACCGGCCGCGCCAGCAAAACCAGTCTGGGCGCTTTCAGGCCGCCATGACGAGCGATGCGTCGATCTCACTCCAGGGCGTTTTCTGTTCGCGATCCGCAGCCTCTTGGCAGACGATACAGGATGAAGCCCACGGGACTGCGGCAAGGCGCGCCGGATTGATGTTCCCTTCGCAGTCGACGCAGATTCCAAACGTATCTGCATCGATGCGGCGTAGTGCGGTTCGCACTTCGCGCAGCCTGTTGGAGTTGCGCTCAAGGTTGCTCATTGCGTAATCGCGATCGCTGGCTTGCTGGATTCGGTCCAGCTCATCCGAACTCGTCTCGATAGCTAGAGCCTCGCGGTTCCGGTTTCCGTTTCCTAAATCAGTCTGTCTATTCTCCAAGGCCATTCGGAATGCGCTCAATTCGGTCTTAGTCATAATTACGCCCTCCTCTTCCCAACTTGCTAAGCCGCTCTTAGTTCGACGAGCTGGCCTTTTGTCCTTTAACCTGCAACTCGTTCACTACCTGCTTCACGTTTGGAACTGAAGACGCAACCCTTTCGGCCCGCGCGCGGTTCGATTGAGAGTTGACCTCGCCAGTCAGCGTGACGACACCATTTTTGACATCGTATTTTACGCTCTTGTGAAGCTTGTCTTTGATGAGAGCCGCATCCAGGTTGCCCTCGATACCCTTGTCCAGATCCGAGTTCACCGCCTTAGCAGCACTTTCGGCGCCCGGCGGAATCACTGCAATCTGGTTCGACACAACTTGGGCCCCCGCGACGGACTTCGCAATCGATTCAGCCTGTGACTTATCACCGTCAGATGCCACGTGTCCGCCGAGGGTCACGACGCCCTTGTCGCGATCCTGGCTTACCGAAACATCTTTGAGATTGGCCTGATCAAGCGACTTGCGGATGCCGTCAGAAACGTCGGCTGATTTCGTGGATGTCGTTGAGCAGCCTACCAGAGCCCCGACGAGCACCACCGCCAGCAAAGACAAGCACGGTTTGAGTGTTTTCATATCTCTCCTAATGACACGACATCGGTCAATCTCCTGGTACGACATCGATCAGTCTTCTTCAGGCATGAGAAGGACCGAACCTCTTCGAACAGAATTTTCCAACGCGGCTACCCGCCAAACGCTCATACCGTCGGGTAACTTACTCTGGGCGACCCTCCGGCGGATAACGGTATATGGTCAAGTGACCAGGTATGGTCACAGCAGCGCCTTCCTCGCGCAGGACCCACCCGAACGAAGCGCCACCGCTCTGGAAATCTGTCAGACTACCTTGAGGTGGTCCCAGGGCCGCATGGCCACGTCCACTTGTTAGGTGCGTGACGAGCCGATTGTCCCCCCCTTTGCAGACTGGGCTTCCACATGCCAGAGCAAATGCGTATGCATCTTTTTCAGATCATAAGAACAAACCTAATCACTTTAGCTCTGTTGCTGGGCCTCTTTTGGGCAGGCCGCGTCGCTGCGCAATCGACAGACGCTAAGACAAAACCTGACAACACCGCCGTGAACAAACGCGACCAGAATCCCGGCGAAGCAACCGCGGACCAGCAAAAGATGAACGCCACGGATCGTGATATCACCGCCAAGATCCGCCGTTCGATCATGACTGACAAGTCGCTTTCTACGTACGCACACAACATCAAGATCATCAGTCAAGACGGAATCGTCACTCTAAAAGGACCTGTGCGGTCCGACGATGAAGTGAAATCTATTATATCTATGGCTACTGACGTCACTGGCACCACCGACAAGGTCATCAATCAGATGTCAGTCAAACCAACGTCAAAGCCCTGAAGCCATCAGAATCACCGCTTGTAATCAACGTTTGATAAGGAGAAAAGATCATGGCAGGAAAAAAGACAGCAGTGTTTGGAATTTACCACAACAGAGATCAAGCAGAACGGAGCGTCGACCGCCTTCTAGCGGCTGGTTTCTCGAATGACGATATCTCGGTTTTGCTCCCGGACAACCAGGGGTCGAAAGACTTTGCGCACGAGAAGAATACAAAGGCGCCTGAGGGCACCGCGACCGGAGTTACGACTGGCGGAGCGATCGGTGGAACTCTCGGCTTACTGGCCGGGATCGGCATGCTGGCGATTCCTGGGCTCGGTCCGTTTATTGCGGCAGGTCCGATCATGGGCGCGCTCGCGGGCCTCGGAGTGGGCGGCGCGGTCGGCGGTTTGATTGGCGCACTCGTTGGAATGGGCATCCCCGAGTACGAAGCGAAGCGATATGAAGGACGGATCAAAGAGGGCGGAGTTCTACTCTCCGTCCACTGCGACACGTCAGATGAGATCACTAGGGCAAAGGAACTGTTAAAAGAGACGGGCGCTCAAGACATCTCGTCATCTGGCGAAGCCAGCGCGGACTACCCAGCGACTAGCAAGGTCGCGGTACACCAGTAGAATTGTGTCGGGGTAGGTAGCGGAGGATCTATCTATCCCAGTTCCTTGGTGTCTCGATAAAACGACCGACAACCAATCCAAAGAAAGCCCAAGAGTCGCCACTCTGCGAGATGTGATGTGAGCGACCTTTTAATCAAAACCTGAAATCGTTTTAGTGGAAAGTCTTAGAAAAAAAGAGGAGAAAATATATGAAACCGAGCACAAAGGATCAGATCAAAGGCAGCTTTCATGAAATGAAAGGCGAAGCCAAAGAGAAGGCGGGACAGGTTACGAATAATCCCAACCTGGCGGCTAAAGGCCAAAACGAGAAGCTCGCCGGCAAAGTCCAAAAGAAAGTCGGCCAGATTGAAAAGGTGTTGGAAAAATAAAATGATGCGGTCTCTGGGCAGCGCACGTTGCTCCGCTTGAGGAAACGGGCGCAGCGGCGAGGGATTCCGCTTCCCGTTTGTGAGATAACTGTGACCAAAAAGCACGGGTTTGCCAGCATGGCGCAGAATACTGCGAAGCTGGCTGGCTCAAGTTCTGCATTTGTCGCCATCTGTTTGATAACTTTCGTTTGGCTAGTGACTGGACCGATTTTTCACTGGAGTGACACTTGGCAGTTGGTCATCAATACGGTCACGAACATCGTCAGCATGCTGATGGTCTTCGTCATTCAGAACACTCAAAACCGGGAAAGTTCCGCCCTTCAGCTTAAGATCGATGAACTGCTTCGGGCTGTACAGGGTGCTCAAAATACATTCATAAATCTCGAAGAGTTGAGCGAACAAGATCTGGATGATCTGAAGGACAAATCCGCCGCGCTGGCAGAGCGCGCAAGGCTGAAGGCGGCCCAAGCCAAGACGCCGGGTAGAACAGCATCCCGAACGACAGAGCACGCGTAGCTGATCACATCCAGATCCGGCTTCGGTCGCTATGTCAACACGCTTGGATCAGGCAGTATTCCGGCTGCCACATCGCATCTTGCACCTGTTGAACGCTGTCGGGAAGTTCCGCTCGGCCAAACCCTCCGCAGCCGCGGTCTCGTTGTTTTTGCTCGGCGGCGGGGGCTGGCAATCGCAGCATCTTTTGGTTTCATCGCTGGGCGATCGTTTTGACAAGGTCGCCTTGCAGGTAATCGTTGATGCTCTGTTCCATTTCAGCCGGAAACTGCGGCACTGGCCCTACCAGCTTTTCGGCGTAGACTTTGAGCGCGATTTCTTTGAACACGGGAAGCGCAACCCGGCCGCCAGTTTCTCTTGCTCCCAGCGAACGGTTGTCGTCAAAGCCGATACGCACAGCGATTGTGATTCCTGTAGGGCCGTAAGTGGATCCCACGAAGAGCGCATCCCTGAACTCATTTGTCGTTCCGGTCTTCCCCATCACGGCAATCGGGAAACCGCTGGAGGCAAGTGCGTGAGCTGTACCAGTGGGCATGCGCACAACACCGCGCAGGCCTTCCTGAATGAGCAAGAGCGCGAAGCCCTCGACCTGAACCGGAGATGACGAATGTGCGCTTTCGGCCATCACTTCACCTCGATTGCGGACGATTCTCCGAATCACATACGGCTGGGTGAGGAGGCCGGATGCCATGGTACGGTACGCATTGGCCAGCTCCATCAAGTTCACTTCAGACGCTCCCAAAGCCGTTGTCGCGTATGGCTGCAACGGCGTCTGGATCCCTAGACTTCGCGACGTTTGCAGGACGCTGCCAATCCCAATCTCGCCTGCGATCCAAATCGCGACGGCGTTTCTCGATTCCGCCAAGGCAATCCGCGCGGGAATCATGCCTTTGAATTGACCATCGTAGTTCGATATCCACTTAATCTCTTGGTTTGTCCCATTGGGAACGCTGATGGGTTCGTCGGGAACCACGGAGTCGAGATTAAGCGTGCCGGCCCGAAAGGCCGCAAGATAAACAATAGGTTTCATTGTGGACCCCGGTTGCCGCAGGGATTTCGTGACGCGGTTAAAGTCACTGTATGAGGCGGAACGGGATTGGTAGAGTTGCCGGCCGCCCGCCTCGGCCAGAATGCTCGCATCGCGGTTGCTCAACACGACCACAGAGCCTTGAATCAGACCTTTGGCGCTCGGGTGTCGCTTCTCATAAAGTAAGAGGCCGTGTTCCAGCGCCAGGGTCACGATTTGCTGTACCCGGGCATCCGCCGTCGAGTAAACCTGGATGCGTCCCTGAAGCAGGTCTTTCACGCTGAGATCGGCGTGGCGGGCTTTGAGTTCCTCAAGTACATTTTCAACAATGGCAGACGATTCCAGGATACTGTCCTGGTGTTTCGCGACCACCTCAATCGGGCGTCGCTTGGCTGCCCTCACGGCGTCGGGAAGAATAGACCCGTTCGCCGCCATAAGCCCCAGGACTTGATTTCTGCGCTGCAGGACCCTCTGCGTTTCACTCCCATTAGGCGCATAGTAACGCGCCGATTTTATGGCGCCTGCCAGCACCGCTGCCTTGTCCGCATCATCCGCAGTGAAAGTAGCGAGACGGCGGCCAAAATAATAATCCGCAGCCCGCGCCAGCCCATACTGACCGTTTCCCATGTAAACCAAGCTGACGTACCGGGCCAAAATCTCCTCTTTGGCGCGGCGCTTCGAACCGAAACGCTCCTGCATCTCCTTTTCGAGCCACAACGCTAGCCGGATCTCCTCGATTTTCCGAACCACCATGTTGACGCTTCGCGCACCGATCAGAGAGGACAGGCCGCCGGCCAAGAGTCCGCTGTGCCGGAGCTGGTTGCTGTTTTCACGAGCCGTCATGGCCTGGAGAAAATAACCTCGCACGAGCTGTTGAGTGATCGTGGATCCGCCTTGCGGGAAAATCGGAGAACTATTCGCTGCGTCTCGCCGCCCCAGCTTCATGA